>Ga0181593_10004485_pt1 | contig 12721 bp, 5 predicted proteins | sample 071ome_19_FD_133756 | JGI IMG/M metagenome (GOLD analysis project Ga0181593, IMG submission 133756) | Coastal salt marsh microbial communities from the Groves Creek Marsh, Skidaway Island, Georgia - 071413AT metaG (megahit assembly) | ecosystem: Environmental > Aquatic > Marine > Intertidal zone...
AATCTTGGGACTACCTATTGGCTTATTATGGCGAGTATTCCAGCAGGCATTGCCGCTATCGTGGCAAATAGCGCGGTCATGCTATTGCCTATGATGGTTATTCGATTTATTCATCATCGCTATCACCTTTTTGGTTGGACCGCACTTTTTCAGGCTGCTGCATGGATTTTGTATGAATATCTACATCATCACTGGGATTTAGCTTGGCCTTGGCTCGGGGTAGGTAATGCCTGGGCTAATCACATATCAGTAATCCAATACATCTCGATCACAGGTCACTTGGGTATTAGTTTTTGGGTAGTGTTTGGAAGTTTTTTATGTGCCCACTGGCTGCAAATACCTAATAAGAAAGCTATCAATACCGCCTTATTGGTCCTTTGTTTTATTCTACCCCCACTGGCATCGTTGATTTCCTTTGGGCTGTCATCCCAAGAACTCCAAGAGTTGAAGGGAGATTCCATTGGTGTTTTGGTCGTTCAACCAAATCATGATTCTTATCAAGATTACGGGGGTATGAGCGGAGCTGAAGAGGTTTTAGATAGCTTGTTCAACTTATCGAGTGTCCAAAGAAATAGGGAAACAGAACTCATCGTTTGGCCTGAAAACGCCATTGATAAACCAATACAAATGGATTCGTGGCATGCCAAACGTATTGCAGATTCAGCAAGAACCTGGCAGACTAATTTTATCATTGGGACGGGGCTCTACACCCTTTACCCAGAGCAAACACCGGAACTGTATCGTTCCAGTGTGAATGGCATTAAGTATAATGCCTACAACTCTACCCTTTTTGCCGACTCAACTGGACAGTTATCCCGCTATGACAAGGCTCAATTAGTGCCTTTTGTAGAACGGTTACCTTTTGTAGAATTCTTAAACAAGGTGGACCTATTTAAATGGGTTGATTGGGGTAAACATGCCGGCTTTGGACAAGGAAATGAACCCACAATGTTAGAGAGTTCCTCCGGTTTTATAAGTCCCGGTCTGGTATGCTATGATTCGGTATTTCCGTCATGGAATCGTGCATTTGTACGTGATGGGGCTCAGATATTGACCATCATTACCAATGATGGATGGTGGGGTAATTCAAGCGGGCACTTACAACATTTCGCCTATGCTCGACTTCGAGCCATTGAATTTCGCCGCTGGGTAGTTCGAAGTGCCAATAACGGAACATCAGGGATAATAAGTCCTGATGGGAGTGTTCAACAAAAAACAGATTATTGGACTCGTACCTCCTTTAGCGCTGTTGTGCCATTACGAAATGATCTAAGCTTTTATGCTCGATATGGGGACTGGTTATCCATGTTGTGCTTTTTCCTTGTACTCCTAAGTGTGGGATATGGTTGGGTGACTAGAAAACGGTGATAGGAGATTTGATGTTGGCCTGTTTGAGGCTTGTTTGTGGCCTGTTTGTGGCTAGATCCTGAGAATGGTAACACGCTTTGGGCTCATTTGTAACCTCTAGACAATGTAACGCTAGCGTGATCGAATGGCTATCCTAAAGTTAAACCTAATATCGTGATTGGTTCGAGTGGGTATGTTATTGGATTCGATTCTTGAATAAGTGTACTCAAAATTAGATGATATAGTAGAGGAAATCTTATAACCCATCGTAAAGCTACCGTTGATTCGTCGCTGCCCTGTTTCTCGTGCACTTAGCGTTTCGGCGCTTCCAATTTGATCCATTGTTATCCCATCTTGTAACGCATTATCCAAATCGGTATCGAGTTTGTAGGATATTTCAGTATCGTTTTTATAACTTCCACGAAGGCTCATGTCAATATTATTACGAAGCTTAGGCAAGAAAGAAATCCGCACGTTCCTGAATATGTAATTTACTGAGGCGTCCACTCCTTGTGTCAGGGTCTCAGTAACCCGCTTTGAGCTTACTGCAAAGGTAGAAATGGTACTTCGGTCATAGCCAACATCGGTTTTTAAACCCGATTCCCAAGTCATGTTCAGTTTCACAAATGGGGAGAACCTACGCTCAGCCCTAATCGAGGTCGGTTCATAACTTCCACGCACATCGATGATAGAATAATCTCCAATATTCTGTCCTGACTGCTCGCCCACCAAAGCATTCAAACTCCAATCTACTTTATAGGTGCCTCGATAAGCGTGATTCAACGAGGCATTGGTCATATACTGCCCTATGAAAGGTATATATTTTTCCAAACGGTTCCATGTCACTCTCCAACCCGGTTTAGGGAATGCCATAAACCCTTTTTCACCTAATCCATTAGAACCAGCTCCTAAATAGGCTTTCATGTAGTCTTCTTGGAGGGTTGTACGGTTCAATACCCCTCGGCCATCGGAGTTCCCCAAGGAATCCACAATAGAACGCTCACCAGGTCTAATATCAAGTACTGCAGTCTCAAGCTGACGTTGAAATAGATCCTTATATCCCCCACCAAAGGCCCATACCGAAGAACTAAATGAACCCGATTCTGTTCCGATGGACGTAATCTCGTTAGTAGGTGTCAGAGTAATTGTTTCTGTACTTTTCTGTGAAATGCTGGCATCCCAGTCCAAGTTTACCGTCACATTTTCAAATGGACTTATTCGAGTACTCGCAGAAAAATTATCCCCTTGGGTATTATTAGCAGGAAGTTGAATATTATTTTCTCCGTCTAGGTTACCAATCAGCTGTTGCTTTGGTATTCGATCTTTTAGTCCAAGCCGATATGCCAATGGAGGTGAGTAATCGCCTGAGGATGCATCATTGAATGACTTAAAGAACTCCGAAGAGCCCGAATAACCAGGTTGTGAGCCACTTTTTTGGCGTTTATAACTGATAGATACATCTTCAAGACTAAGTAAGGTAAGTAGTGCTTTTCGTGATAGATACTGCACATCTTTGACCAAATCCGGAGGTGGTTTCGGCGTTCTCAGGCTATCTGCTACACCGCTTTCAGCTTCTTCTTTGCGCTTTTCTTTAGCATCATTCCGGCTTTTTGTTTCATTCTTATTAGTTTCTTCCACCTTCTCATACCACCCAAACTTTTCCAAGAGTCTATTCGTACTCACCTTAAATGTGTTATCGAGTTGAAACGAATTAGAAACATTAGCACCTAAATCTGACCCACTAGGACTATTGGTCCACTGATAGCCCCCCCCATATGAAGCAGAATAGGTTAACCAGTTCAATGCATCAATGGCGTTAAGTTTAGGCCTCCAACTTGCCGAATAACTCTCCTGATAGGAAGATCTCCGAGGCGCTAGGGTATCTCGAAGAGCCCCTTTTATGACATCAAAACTTGGTTTGATTCGGTACGATAAACTATCCACATCGTCCCGATTACTTGGGTTTATACCTAAACTCGAAAAATCAAAATTGGATGAACTCGTGAAAGTGATTGGAATCGAGGGCATAAAATTATAGCTAAAGGAAAAGCGATTCTGTTGGGTGAATGCATGTGATTGTTGTAAAGCTTGAATATCCTCAGGATCACTTAGGTTACGTCTCCGAGATTCGTCATAACGGCGGGTAAGTGTAGATGAAGCTGTAATGGAAGAGGGTAAATAACCCAGTCGAAGCTCGGACAATGCCCCAAGGACAGGAATACCCTCGGTAAATTTAAAAGGTTGAAGTAACTTAATTCGGCGTAACGATAAATTGTACTGAATAGAAGCTTTATAGTCCCACTTGTTCTGAAAAACTAATTGTGGGTTTTTAGAATACCCCTCGTTGTACACATAACTTAACTTGGTGTTATCTAAAGTTAACTGAGCCCATTTAGGCTTAGAATTACGCTTAGATATATTCGAAACATTGAATGAAAAAGTCTCATTAACCGTCTCAATATCATTGATTTTTGCGTTAATAACTTCATCTTTCAAATTAGATGGCACCGATTCATCGGCATTCACTTTATCGATAAAATCGGTCAAGCGAATATCCCCCTGTGATGGTAAATACTTCGGAGTTTGCGTATTAACCCTACTAGAAATAGTCACTGGAAAACTCCACCCAAAACGATCAGGAATAAGTTTATGCAGGTTAATAGTTGAGCTAATTCCGTATGCGGTTTGATCGGATACACTTCGATCCCCTAATCGTGATTCTAGCCCCCCAAAACCATTTGTTCTTCGGGTAAGATTAGCATTAACCGTAGCGAAGTCAGCAAATTTAATGGTGGACTTGGCATTCGCCGCCCAGCCTTTTTCGTTATCAAATCCAGACAGTCGTAACTCATTTAACCACATTTCAGCATTTAATAAAGGAGAACCTTTTGAGTTGACATTCTGTGGGTCATATGGATTTCGTATACCCAACCCAATTTCGGTCACTCGGTCTAAAGAAGGATTTCCTTTAATCGAAACCACTGCCCCATTTACCGCTACTTCAGGATCTAACAAACCTTTTTGTTCAAACACTTCGGTTGGATCGGCGCCTGCGTCGTCCCGAAGTTGCTTAAGCACATTAAATGCGGATATGATGATGTTCATATTATTCTCGTCGTATCGCCAAATTTCTGCAGCTTCTACCTCTAATTGGCCCGCATCAGATGGGTCGTAATTAAATGGAATAGGCTGTGATGGGCTAACCGGCTGACGATACTCATAGTAATTATTCTCCAAATCTGTCCCCAACCGAACGACTAATTCCGCATCGCCACGCTTATCAAAACCTTCCCCATGTACAAACATTCGCATGTTGGAATAATTTAAAAGGTTCAATTTACCGGGGTACACTCGCTTAACCATTTGAACCTTTCCTGCCTCTAAGTTTTCCACACTTAGCACTAATGACTGTTCATTTTCTAGCGCCTGAATTTGTGCACTTCTGTTCAGTGCTCTAATGGCCCCATCGGGTTGACGGTACGGAAACGGTTCTCTGTTAGCATTTTCTTCGATATTAATCGTAGATAATTTAAAATCCCCTGGATTAACTGGGCTATCGCTCAAATTGGTCACTTTTCTCCATTGAGAGCCCACAAATTCCAAGGTTGCGAATCGCATGGTAAAAGGTTTTTGGTACCCCGACATCCACATTCGGATGTAGGATATGTTCTGAAAGCTCTCTATGTCCCCAAATTTTCGTTTAAAATCACTCAATGGAACACGTACCAAGTACCAGGTTTTGTACTCAGGATTTCGGGGTATTTTATCTACAATGTAACTTCCAGATGAACCGATGTTCAATTGTGAAGCATCAGCAGGATTAAAATCTATTTCATATTGATAATAGGAATTGGTTTGCTGAATGGATGAGGCGCTGACCAAACCCTCGGTATCAGGTTTTAAGGTTACAGCGGTTTTATTATCACTGCCACCACTTTCAGGGGTGTTCCCATCATGGTGACCTAACATTCTAAAAAAGCGTTCATTTAACTTGAAATCGAGCACCTTGTTTTCTCCATAATAGACATAATCATCGTTGGATGGGTCTTCTTGAATCATAGAGAACTCTTCTGTTCCTTCCCCATACTGCACCCGCATAGCCTCAATAAAGTCTCCAAAAAGGGCTCCTTCATCCCTGTTTTCGGCTCCAGGAGTACCTGGATTGGGAGCGCCGTCCAAGCCGACATCCTCTAGGGCTCTTTTATCGTTTGAAAATTGACCGAGGGGAACCGGTGGGGATGGTGGGATGTACGAGCGCGGTTGAGATTCTGCATCATCTTCTTGCAAGTTATTTAACACCGTTGAAAGACCGTCTTCGGTGTTAAGCCGAACATTGGGAATGATATCCTCTGAAATAATTCCTAAATCAAGATAGATTTTACCATCATAGAAGGCTTCCTCCCCAGTTGGATCTTGACCACCTGGTAATATTGCTTGGACCCAAAATTCTAAGAATTCGATATTGTTTTGAACCAAATCTTCTTGTCCAGAAGGTATAACATAGGTCATCCCACCCCATGTGTTTTCAGGCGTATTTTCTAAGACGTTTTTAAGATCTAAATTATAATTATAAGGCCCTCGTTTGGTTGGATTGTAATGGATGTCGAGAGAAGTAATGACATCTTCTTGTCGATTGTTGGTCTCTCGCCCTTGAAATACATCCTTCAATAAAATCGTTTCCGATTCAGGGGTAACAATGGCATTACGAATAGAACTGATGTTCCGAGGAATGGAGTACCACGAAAATTGAGATCGTAAATCTGCTCGCGCCTTTCGGTCAAAACTACTTTGAGGGGTGGTAAAATCCGGATTAGCAAAATAGGTTTCGTCTGGGGCGTAGCCAGGTAAGGCGGCAGGTGCAGAAGCTAGATTCCAACGGGTTGGGTTGGTGAGACTAATGGTGTATTCAGCCCCCTCAAAGTCATCTATGAAAACCAATCCGTTTTTTTCGTCTCTATACAATTCATTGTTATCGATAGCCTCCTGTACCGCATTTGTTTGGGCAACCCCAGGTCGCAGCTGAGCAAACTCCCCACTAAATTGAATATTTGATGGTGTTTTGGTCTGAAGTAATGGCACCTTATCGATAGCCTGAGTTAGCCAAGGAGCTTCAAAATTGGCTCGAGCATCCAAACCTAAGACGGTGTTATTGATAGGTTCATTGCCAATTCGAATTTTATCTGACAGTGGCTGTTCCTTTAATTTGAAAAAAGTACTACCAAATTGAATCTCATCATTGACTCGATATTCGGCTCTTAAACCTGTAAAATTTTTCTGCCCAATGATTGAGAACTGATTACTCTCATACTCTACTTCTATTTCTTGACCTGGAGCAAGATAGCGTTCATTCATGATGGTGAGTGATCCAAACGAGTAATCGACTTCAAAATCAGTACCTTCGGTCAACTCAACGTTGTTAGCAAACACTTTAACCGAGCCCTCTATAAGACCAAACCCAAGATAAAAAGATCCTGAAACTCCTCCTTTGGAATTACCTGATATAGTATAATTACGGTTCTTAGAAATATCTCGTGCGTCACTCTGTTTAAGCTCATACAATTCTCCAAATGTAAGGGATTGACGAACTGAATCACTTACTGAGTTCCCAAGAATTTGATCTATTCGCTTACCAAATGGCTCTAGATATGGGAACATGATGCGACCGGCACCTGCATCGAGGGTAATTCCTGTAAAATCAATCTGATTATCTGGAATAGTCGCTCCTTCAGAATTTAGCCGGTCGAGTCCTAAATCTTGTAATAATGTAGTTGAACGACCCGGTAAATTTACCTCGGGTATGTTACCCCGCGTATCTGCAATTTCAAGCTCAAATCCTTCTGGATTAATACCAGAAACGCCTAAGGAGTAGATATTTCGCATCGTTAACTCCCATGCTTTATCCGAGGTGGTCATCCCCCCTGGCCGTAGTAACTTCAAATAAATCCGGTCATTTCCTGATGCATTCAATTCACCAACCGCAACAGGTGCCCCACCCTGCTCCGGATCGTTGTATACATAGGCAACCGCAACAGCATCACCCGTGTTAATGTAACTCTTCATACTTATGAAGCCCAATGCTCGGTTAAAGGTGTAATCAATCCCCTCTTGTAGCAGTTCAAATGGAGCGTCTACATATTCTTGAGCGGTTGCTCCGAAATCTTCGTTGGTAGCATTTGAATTGGTCGCTCTCAATTCATCTAACGTGACCTCGTTATACCGATCGCGATCATTACCTGGCAATCCATATAACTGATCATTGAAACGGTTTACCCCTAAATCGAGTAATGCAATGGCCTGCACTGCAGATTCGCCTGGAATTTGCTCAGCTCTGCGGACATACACATACAATTCTGATACCTGATAAGGTTGCAGGATGTTTTGAGGATCGCTTAATGCTAGCTCAAATTGCTGACGATTATAAAAATCCAAGAAGAAGTGGCGCCCATCCTCATAATCTGCTGGAGTGATATCAATAGCTTGTTCTTGAGAACCACCCGATATTTTCTGGGAATTACTCTTTCCTTTTTGTTGCGAGACGACAGAAGTTAACTTAAGGGGGCCTAACTCCGAAATGGCCTTTATTCCGAAAAGTGATTTACCACCAGAAACCAGAGAATTTCCGGTTTCCATTGATACGTTTCCCATCTCAATACTTTTGATAATCTCATCCTCATACCCCTCATACACTATACTCAATCTATTCTGAAAATCGAATTGACGCTCTGTATCCCAATCGGTTGCGATGGTTAATTTATCCCCAATATTACCTTGAATATTGAGCTGTAAATTCTGGTTAAAAGTAGGGTCTACCCGAGTGCGAAGGTCTTCAGGTAAGGTTCCATCATCGAGCTTTTGAATGGAAGCACCTACATTCATATTAGCTGATCCATTCACCCTCAGACTCACTTCATCGGTTCCAAAAATGGTGGTAAAAGCAGAGTTTTCGCCACCAGGAACCGAAATCCGAAAATCCAACAACCCTCTGCTCTCCTCTTGTTGTGCTTTAGCTTCGCGAATGAGCTGGCGGCGAATGGTCAACTCATTTTGCTCCATTTTTAATGATATAAAATCCTCAAAATCTACAATTGTTAATGGGGCTATATCGGTATTATACCAGTTATTTTCGATGATATAGGTTGAAACGCTATCCCACCGTACCCCAATATCCCAACTGGTTGATGGACTTGAATATAGCGCCCCTACTTTGGGAGCGTACAATTTGGCAGCTCCAAAATTCGGCTGGTACCGGTATATTTTCACTCCTTCAAGTAAACTATCCGGTATAATCTCAATAATAAGGGAGTCAAGACTTGTTTCCTCGTCTTCTTGCCGCTCTTGTTGCTGTTGAACGCCTCGACCTTGCCCCCCTCCACGCTCTTGTGCAAAAAGACGTACGTCTCCTGTTAGGGCGAAAATGAGTGTTATTATCGCCCAACATGTACAAATGCATCTGAACTGTAATGTTGGCACCTAAAAAGTACTAATGAATAGAATAGTAACGATGGATTATAGGCACTTGAGTTTTGGTGGCTGATTATTCGCAAATGGATTCCAATAATACCATATATTTGGCTATGTTGAAAGCATTTACCGAGACTTGATTGTAGATTATGAACACTTCTCCTTGTTTTCTTTTTCAAAATTAAAATCGATGAAATTGAACCCTCTACAAATTGATTTACTCAAAAAACATTTGGGCCCATTCCTCTTTTGTTTTTTCGGGGTCATGTTTGTTCTGCTAATGCAGTTCTTGGTGTTACATATCGATAAACTCATCGGTAAAGATATTCCTCTAGGGGTTATTCTTGAACTAATCATTACTAATCTAGCCTATATGGTTGTACTTGCAGCGCCTATGGCGGTGCTAGTTGCTAGCCTAATGGCGTTTGGGAAATTTTCAGAGCATAATGAATTAACTGCCCTCAGAGCTTCTGGAGTAAATACCCTACAGATAATAATGCCCGTTTTGATAGCCTCTATTTTATTGTCGGCTGGGCTTATGTGGTTTTCAAATGCGGTGCTCCCAGAAGCGAATAGTAAAGCTAGAAGCCTATTCATAGATATTCGACTAAAAAAGCCCGGTTTCGAGTTAGAACCCAACGTGTTTTATGATGGCATTGAAGGCTACACCTTTTTGGTCGACCGCATAGATCCTGTTTCAGACACTTTATACAACATCACCCTGTTTCAAGAACCTACCAATCTTCAAAATAGAGCCTATATTAAAGCAGATAAAGGGTTTTTAACAAGTGAGGGCACTGAAGCACTTACTTTACATTTATTCGATGGTGAAATTCTTCGATATCCTAGCAAAAGAGCGGCTACTCGAGACCGAAATATGGAGCAAATAGAGTTTCAAAAGCACCGAAAAACCTTTGATCTTTCTGAGCTAGCTTTTAATCGAAGTGTGGGCTCAAGCTCTTCTCGAAGTGATCGCACCATGAGTATTCAAGCGATGGCCTTTGTTGTTGATACCCTAGAACAAGAAATAAATGAATTGCGCTATCAAATAGTTGAGGATTCCATTAGTACACTTCATCCTGCAACCTTCAACCAAACTGCTGCATCAACTAAACCTACTAAATCGGGGTATATAGCCCAAACAAATCTATTTATTCTGAACCAAGTCGGCTCTACGACGCAACAAATTCGTCTTGCAAATTTAGGATACAGCCAAGTTGAAAATGCCCAATCCCAAATAGAGCGGGCCAAAAGCAATGAGTTATGGAGAGTTAAACGAATTCAACGATATTGGGTTGAAATTCACAAGAAATTCTCCATTCCTTTTGCCTGCATTATATTTGTTTTATTGGGTGCGCCCATTGGGATACTAACGCGAAAAGGAAATGTTGGATATGCCGCAATTATCGCCTCAATATTGTTAACAGTATACTGGATATCGGTAATTCAAGGAGAAAAAATGGCCGATAGATTGTTTATTAGCCCATTTTGGGGAATGTGGTCTTTCAACCTCTTCTATATGATGATTGGCTTCCTATTATTAGTACATCTAAGCTACGATTTGCGCTCATTATTACCCAACAAATCGAATCGAGTCACCGAGTGAAACATCTAGATCGATATATCATTCGCCGCTTAATTTCGATCACTTCGCTGGTATTGGTGGTGCTAATTTTTATTTTTATCATTATCGATTTCTCAGAAAATAGCGACGATTTTACAGATCGTGGTGCAACTATGGGGGAAATTTGGGGGGATTATTATATCAATTACATCCCCGAAATGATTCGGCTAGTATTGCCTTTAGCCATATTTTCTGCCTGTTTATATCTGGTAGGCCAACTTTCAGAGCGTCTTGAAATTACCTCCCTAAAAGCAGCTGGGGTGAGCCTGTACAGATTGTTCATCCCATACCTTATGTTTGGATTTATAAGTGCGATAGGACTTAGCGCCTTAGATGCCTGGATCATTCCTGCATCTAATGCCCAAAGAATTCAGTTTGAAGAGCAATACATTAAGCAAAAAAATGAACAACTAGATCGTAACGATATTTATCGAGAACTTTCACCCGGCAGCTATTTGCAAGTGAATTATTTTGATCGCGACCAACAAACTGCCTATCGAATTCGGATGGTTCAATTTGACCAAAGAGGGGTAAAAAAACTTTTAACTGCTACTAATATGGCATGGTTAGAAGATAAAAATGAGTGGCGTCTTACCACCGTTCAAGAACGGATATTTACCGATTCAGGCTTTGTAGAGCGTAATGTTGCAGGATTTGATACTCTTCTAAGCCTACTTCCTCAAGATTTAGCACGAAGTAGCTCTGATATTTATCAATTGAGCTATAACGAAGCTTTTCAGTACATTGATGGAATTAAACGCAGTGGCGCAAGTGGTATTGAAATACCACAAGTACAACTGTATGCCAGGATGGCCTACCCCTTCTCAATTGTTGTGGTCTTGATTATTGGATTTGCGGTGGCAGCCGTTCGACGTAGAGGAGGGAAAGGGGTGTACATTGCTGCTGGCTTGGTGATCAGTTTCTTGTACTTGGTTATCATGAAAATAATGGAACCATTTGGTGCACTAGGTCTACTGCCTCCAATTTGGGCTGCACTTATTCCACATCTACTTTTCTTATGTGTGGGTATAATCGGTATAAAACTAATTCGAAAATAACGACTCCCCTTGTTAATTGATAATGGAAGAGGCAGACAGCTCAAGCATGTGCTTTTGCTTGAGGGTTTATGCTAAAGCTTCAGGACTAATTTCAAGGCTTTAGGATCTATCATACGGAACAGGACCTATGCTTCTGCTTGTGGGCCTCTGTACAAAGGAATATCCTTGGCCTTGTTTTGAATGGCCCCGTGTTCCGCCTCGTACTTGAAAACATTATCCTGTAGGGCATTCATCAAACGTTTGGCGTGGTCCGGAGTCAAAATCATTCGTTTAGCTACTTTTGCCTTTGGAACACCAGGCATAACGGCAATAAAATCTAAGATGAATTCAGAGGGAGAATGCGTAATCATAACCAAATTAGAATAGGTCCCCATAGATTCGGATTCACTTAGTTCAATTTCCATTGTTCCTGCTTTAGGGGTCGTTTTGTTATCGCTCATCGTTACGGCTGAGTTAAGATTTTGATTATTGGAAGTGTATCAAAGGATAGTGATTTTACAAAACCCTAGGTTCACTACTCGCCATGAAAATACACAATCCGTCTAAAACAAATAAATGAAACTGAGATGAGGCTAAAAGCCCATTCAAAAAAAGTAACCTAGAATCCTGACGCCTAATTCATATACATTCGTATTTCGAATCGCCGATTTTTTGCTTGGTTCTCTTGTATTGGGTTACCTAAAGAATCCACATTCGGCACCATAGGTTGAGCATCGGCATATCCCGATGCCCGAAGATGGGTGTGAATCCATTTTCAAGTAATACTTCCACTACATTAGACGATCGAGCCGTAGAAAGATCCCAGTTAGACCCATAACGACCACTGGTCACGGGCCTATTGTCGGTATGGCCTTCTACATCCACAAAAAAATTCTCGTCTTCAACCAAAGCAATACGAGAGGCAATTCGCTCCAAAACTTCCATTCCCTAAGGATATAATTCTGCCGATCCTATTTCATAGAGGAATTCATTACTCAAAGTTAGTTTAACCTCATTATTACTGAGTGTAATATTCAAATCCTCACTTTGAATAACGTCTTCTAAAAGGAAACTAAGCTCCAAATATAAACTATTGATAGAACGCTGCTGAATACTAATGGCATCTTCGACATCAATAGATTCGGTAACGACCATTTCGGTATTTCTGGAAATGGTTAAATTAAAGCTTTCAAATTTAGACACTCCTATGATGATGATAAAAAATGACATTAATAGAATGATAATATCCAGA
>Ga0181593_10004488_pt1 | contig 12713 bp, 12 predicted proteins | sample 071ome_19_FD_133756 | JGI IMG/M metagenome (GOLD analysis project Ga0181593, IMG submission 133756) | Coastal salt marsh microbial communities from the Groves Creek Marsh, Skidaway Island, Georgia - 071413AT metaG (megahit assembly) | ecosystem: Environmental > Aquatic > Marine > Intertidal...
ATTGCCCCTCTTGTCAGGCAGAAAACAGCCTGCAGCTGGTGGGGCCGGGCATTGAAAGGCTGGCTGAGGAGGTGATCAGCCGTTTTCCAGAGGCCTCTTTCGCGTTGATGTCCAGCGATTTGCTGGCCCGTTCGGATGAGGCGGCGCGTATTGTGCGTTCTATCGAATCCGGCGAGGTGGATATTATCATCGGCACCCAGCTGGTCGCCAAGGGGCATCATTTCCCGAAACTGACGCTGGTCGGGGTGGTGGACGGGGATCTGGGTCTGGGCGGCGGGGATTTGCGCGCGGGTGAGCGCACCTGGCAAATGCTGGCTCAGGTGGCGGGTCGTGCGGGCCGCTCTGACAAGCCCGGACGCGCCCTGATCCAGACAGGCCAGCCGGATCATCCGGTGATGGAAACGCTGCTGGCTGGCAGGCGGGATGCGTTTTTGCAGCGCGAATCAGAAATGCGGCAGGCGGCGATGATGCCGCCGCATGGGCGGCTGGCAGCAGTGATTCTGTCGGCCACTGATCAGCCAGCTGCAGAAAGTTGTGCGGCACAGCTGGCCGCCGCCTGGCCCGGCTGGCAGCAGGTGCAGTTTTACGGCCCCGCCGCCGCCCCGATAGCGATGGTGCGGGGCCGCTACCGGATTCGCTTCCTGATCAGCGCCCCGCGTGCGGCGGATCTGCAACAAATGCTGCACCTCTGGCTGGAAAAGGTTAAAATTCCGGCAAAAATCCACCTGCAAATCGATATTGACCCGTATCATTTCCTCTGAAGCGAGGCGGGCATTTTCTGCCAGCGCCGCCTGCCATGCGACAAATTCGTCCGGCTACAATTTTTTTCGCCTATTTCCTTGTTTTTGGGGGGCGTGTATGATAGCTCTCTTGCGGGAAAAAGGTGAGGGTTCTTGCGGTCCGGCAGGGTTGTGGTGGCCGCTCTTTCAAATCCTTTTTAAAAAAATATTTGCCTTAACCGGATGGGGGCGGGTGCGTTGAGTTCAAATTCCAAAGGTCTGGCCGGTCGCTATGCTGGCGCGCTGTATGATCTGGCTGTTGATGCGGGCCGCGTGGATGCGGTGTTGGCTGACCTGACTGATCTGCAGGTGCTGATCGCTGAAAATGCTGAGCTGGCGCAGCTGGTGACCTCGCCGGTATTCGGGCGCGGTGAGCAGCAGCGGGCGATGACCGAAATTCTCGCCAAGGCCGGGGCGGATCAGCTGACCCAGCAATTTGCCGGCACCGTGGCCGCCAATGGCCGCCTTTATGCCCTGCCCCGTATGATTACCGTTTTTGCTGAGCTGGTGGCGGAAAAGCGCGGCCAGCTGAGTGCTGAAGTCATCTCGGCGGTGGCGCTGGATGGCGAACGGACAAAGGCAGTCGAACAGGCTGTTGCCAAAATGGCCGGGGCTGACTCTGTGCAGCTGGCCTTGCGGGTTGACCCGTCGCTTATCGGCGGACTTGTCGTGCGTATCGGCTCCCAGATGTTTGATGCGTCAATCAAAACCAAACTCAAGCGGCTGGAAGCAGCCATGAAGGGTGTTGCGTGATGGATATTCGTGCAGCTGAAATTTCAGCGATTCTCAAAGATCAGATTTCCAGCTTTGGCAATGAGGCTGAGGTGGCCGAGGTAGGGCGGGTGCTGTCCGTTGGTGATGGTATTGCCCGAGTCTATGGTCTGGACAAGGTGCAGGCTGGCGAGCTGGTGGAATTTGACGGCGGCGTTAAGGGCATGGCCCTGAACCTTGAGACAGATAATGTCGGGGTGGTGATTTTCGGCGATGACCGCACTATTCATGAAGGGGATGTGGTGCGCCGCACAGCCTCTATCGTGGATGCGCCGATTGGCAAGGGCCTGCTGGGCCGCGTGGTCGATGCGCTGGGCAACCCGATTGATGGCAAGGGCCCGCTGAGTGATGTCACGCGCAGCCGCGTGGAAGTCAAGGCTCCGGGCATCATGCCGCGCCAGTCGGTGAATGAGCCGATGCAAACAGGGCTGAAGGCGATTGACAGCTTGATCCCGATTGGCCGCGGCCAGCGTGAGCTGATTATTGGCGACCGCCAGACCGGCAAGACAGCCATTGCTATCGATGCCTTTATCAATCAGCGCAAGGTCAATGAGGCAGCTGGCAAGGATGACAGTAAAAAACTGTTCTGCATTTATGTTGCGGTTGGCCAGAAGCGCTCCACTGTAGCGCAAATTGTGCGCACGCTCGAAGAAAATGGTGCGATGGATTATTCCATTGTGGTGGCCGCAACGGCTTCTGATCCGGCCCCGATGCAGTTCCTCGCCCCTTATACGGCAGCTACCATGGGTGAATTCTTCCGTGATAACGGGATGCACGCGCTGGTCGTTTATGATGATTTGTCCAAGCAGGCAGTGGCCTATCGTCAGATGAGCTTGTTGCTGCGCCGCCCGCCGGGCCGTGAAGCCTATCCGGGCGATGTGTTTTATCTGCATTCGCGGCTGCTGGAACGGGCTGCCAAGCTGAACAAGGATAATGGGTCCGGCTCGCTGACTGCCCTGCCAGTGATCGAAACCCAGGCCGGCGATGTGTCTGCCTATATTCCAGCCAATGTGATCTCTATTACCGATGGCCAGATTTTTCTGGAAACCGACCTGTTCTATAAGGGTATTCGCCCGGCGGTGAATGTCGGCCTGTCAGTGTCGCGGGTGGGATCAGCTGCCCAGATCAAGGCGATGAAACAGGTGGCCGGAACCATTAAGCTGGAGCTGGCCCAATATCGTGAGATGGCCGCCTTTGCGCAGTTTGCCTCTGATATGGATGCCTCTACCCGCCAGCTGCTGGCACGCGGCGCGCGCCTGACCGAGCTGTTGAAACAGCCGCAATATGATCCGATGCTGGTGGAAGAGCAGGTAGCGGTTATTTTCTCTGGTGTGAAAGGCTATCTGGACAGTATTGAGCTGGCCGATATTGGCCGCTATGAGGCTGGCTTGCTGGATATGCTGCGCGGCTCTGGCTCTGATATTCTGGACGCTATCCGTGAGGATCAGGCGATTTCTGACAAGACTGAGGCCAAGCTGCACAAGGCGATTGAAGCCTATACCAAGAGCTTTGCTTGATTGGCCTCCAGAACGCAAGAGAAGGTAAGGATAAAGGCAGATGCCCAATCTGAAAGACCTTAAAACCCGCATCAACAGCGTGAAATCAACGCAGAAGATCACTTCGGCGATGAAGATGGTCGCGGCTGCCAAGCTGCGGCGGGCGCAGGAATCGGCGGAATCTGCCCGCCCCTATTCCAGCCGCATGACTGAGGTGATTGCCGGCTTGGCTGCCGGGGCGAATCCGCAATCTGCTCCGGCCTTGCTGGTCGGACGGGCAGCAGCAAAAACGCATCTTTTGATCATTGTCTCAGCTGATCGCGGCCTGTGTGGCGGTTTTAACGGGGCTATCACGCGGGCGGCCAGGGAAGAAATTGCACAGCTGGAAGCAGCAGGCAAAAAGGTGCTGATCTATATTGTGGGCCGCAAATCGGGCGATGCGCTGGCTGGCGAGATAGGCGATAGCCTGTTTGAGAGGGTTGAGCAGGTGCAAGGCTCGGATGTGGCCTATGGCAGCGCGGCTGATATTGCAGCGCGCGTGCTGGAGGGCTTTGAGGCGGGCCAGTTTGATGCCGTTTCCATGCTCTATAATCGCTTTGTCAATGCGATCACCCAGACGGTTACCCATCAATCGCTGGTGCCGGTTGAGGTTGCAGAAACACAGCAAGGGGAAGACGCTGCGGCGGGCGCCCGGCTTTCCTATGATTATGAGCCAGAAGAAGATGAATTGCTGGCCGCTTTGCTGCCGCGTAATATCGCGACCCAGATTTTCAGTGCGTTGCTTGAATCCTCAGCAGCAGAACTCGCCGCGCGGATGACGGCGATGGATAATGCCACCCGCAATGCCGGTGATATGATCGATCGTCTCACCCTCGTTTATAACCGCACCCGTCAGGCCAACATCACCAAGGAGCTGATTGAAATCATCTCCGGTGCTGAAGCGTTGTAACTGTCGGAAACAGAAAACCATTTGTCAAAAAGCCGGAGTAAATCCCATGGCCAAAAATGCAGCAGGAAAAATCAGCCAGGTTATCGGGGCTGTCGTTGATGTGGAATTTGACGGGGCTATCCCGGATATTTTGAACGCGCTGGAGGTGGATAATAACGGCCAGCGTCTGGTTCTGGAGGTCGCCCAGCATTTGGGTGAGTCGACGGTGCGCACAATTGCTATGGATTCGACAGAAGGGTTGGTGCGCGGGGCAGAAGCCAAAGATACAGGCAACCCGATCACGGTGCCGGTTGGCCCGGAAACGCTGGGCCGTATCCTGAATGTGATCGGCGAGCCGGTAGATGAAGGCCCGGCCGTCAAGGCCAAGAAATCCTATCCTATTCACCGGTCGGCCCCGGAATATGTGGATCAGTCCACCGAGTCAGAAATTCTGGTAACTGGCATCAAGGTGATTGACCTTCTGGCCCCTTATGCAAAAGGTGGCAAGATTGGCCTGTTTGGCGGGGCTGGTGTGGGCAAGACCGTGACCATCATGGAATTGATTAATAATGTGGCCAAGGCGCATGGCGGCTATTCGGTGTTCGCAGGCGTTGGAGAGCGCACGCGTGAAGGCAATGATCTCTACCATGAAATGCTGGAATCCGGTGTTATCAAAGAAGGCGGGGCCGAAGGGTCAAAAGCTGCTTTGGTCTATGGCCAGATGAATGAGCCACCGGGCGCGCGCGCACGGGTGGCGCTGACCGGCTTGACGCTGGCGGAATATTTCCGTGATGAGGAAGGCCAGGATGTGCTGCTGTTCATCGATAATATCTTCCGCTTTACCCAGGCCGGGTCGGAAGTGTCTGCCCTGCTGGGCCGGATCCCCTCAGCGGTGGGCTATCAGCCGACTCTGGCAACAGATATGGGTGCCTTGCAAGAGCGCATCACCTCAACCAATAAGGGGTCGATTACCTCGGTGCAGGCGATTTATGTGCCAGCCGATGATCTGACGGACCCGGCCCCGGCGACCTCTTTTGCCCATTTGGATGCGACCACGGTTCTGTCGCGCCAGATTGCCGAGCTGGGGATTTATCCGGCGGTGGACCCGCTTGATTCAACCTCTCGCGTGCTGGACCCGCGGGTTGTGGGTGATGAGCATTATGATACCGCCCGCCGCGTGCAGGAGGTTCTCCAGCAATATAAATCACTGCAGGATATTATTGCTATTCTGGGGATGGATGAATTGTCTGAAGAAGACAAGCTGGTGGTGGCCCGTGCGCGCAAGATTCAGCGCTTCCTCTCCCAGCCTTTCCATGTGGCAGAAGTCTTTACCGGCACGCCCGGCGTGCTGGTCGATCTGGCCGATACGATCAAGGGCTTTAAGGGCATTGTCGATGGCGAGTATGATGATTTGCCGGAAGCCGCGTTCTATATGGTCGGCACCATTGAGGAAGTCAGCGAAAAGGCAAGAAAGCTGTCTGCCGAGGCAGCCTGAGGACCGGGCTGATAAGACAGGCCGCGTGACGGAAAGGCAAGGATTATGGCCGAGACAACAAGATTGGAGCTGGTGACCCCGGCCCGCATCATGGCAGGCTCTGATGTGGAGATGGTGGTTATTCCCGGCAGTGAGGGTCTTTTGGGCGTGCTGCCAAGACACGCGCCATTGCTGGCCAATCTGGCACGCGGTGCGGTGGAAATCTATCAGGGCGGCAAGATTGTCCAGCGCTTCTTGATTGATGGCGGGGTCGCCGATATTTCCCCGGAAAAAGTCATCCTGCTGGCTGAACGCGCTGTCGAGCTGACCTCAGCCAGCGCGGCTGATCTGAAAGCCCGCGCTGAGGCCGCGTCCGGGGATGAGGCTGATTTTCTGCTGGCCGCTGCTGAGGCTGTCTAGACAGAGGTCAGAAACAGCGGGCTGAACTCCGTCAATACACTGTCATAGACCGAGCGTTTGAAGGGCACGGCCAGATGCGGCAGGCGGCCCGGATCCATCCAGCACCATTCAGAAAATTCTGGCTCCTCTGTGGCGATATTTATATCGGCATTGCTGCCGGTAAAGCGCAGCGCGACCCATTTCTGGGCCTGCCCGCGAAATTGCCCGCCCCAGAGCTGATCAGCCAGCGGCAAGGGAATATCATATTTCAGCCAATCAGGATGCTCAGCCAGAAGGCGTGCCTTATCCGTGCCTATTTCCTCGCGCATTTCCCGGAAACAGGCGGTTGTCACATCCTCACCCGGATCGATGCCACCTTGCGGCATCTGCCAGGCTTCCAGCTTGGTATCAATGCGCCGACCGGCAAATATTTGGTTATTTTGATTGATCAGCATGATGCCGACACAGGGCCGGTAGGGGCGCTCGGCCCAATCACTGGTGCCTGCATCCATTATCCGCGCTCCCCTTGCAGCCGGTTAAAGACGCTGACCCCGCGGATCAAATCTATTGCCCGTGCCAGCTGGAAGTCTATTTTGGACTGATCAAAGGGCTGTTCCTCATCTGCTTCTTCTTCCGTTGCTGCAGAATCCAGCGCGCCGCGCAGATTTTCTTCACGCACCGGTCCGTTCTCCAGATTTTCAATCCGCGCCAGCTCCACCTTAATATCTGGCTCAATGCCGCGCGCCTGAATAGAGACACCAGAGGGGGTGTAATAGCGCGAGGTGGTCAGCCGGATGGCTCCATGGCCCGGCACTGGCAGGACAGACTGCACAGACCCCTTGCCGAAAGAACGGGTGCCCATCACCACCGCCCGGCGATGATCTTTCAGCGCGCCTGCCACAATTTCTGAGGCTGAGGCAGAGCCGGAATTGATCAAAACTACCAGCGGCAACCCGTTTGAAATATCCCCCGGCCGGGCATAGGCATGGTTGATATCGCCTTCTGCGCGGCCGCGGGTTGAGACGATCTCGCCGCCTTCCAGAAAGGCATCTGAAACCTTTATCGCTTCGGTCAACAGCCCGCCCGGATTATTGCGCAAATCCAGAACCAGCCCTTTCAGCTGGCCTGCCGCCTCCTCACGCAGGGCCGCTACCGCCTCATTCAGGCCCGGGCTGGTCTGTTCGGAAAAAGTGGTCAGCCGGATATAGCCGACATCCTCAAACAGCGTATGGCGCACTGAGCGGATTTTGATTTCATCACGCACCAGAGAGACTTCAAACGGCTCTTCTGAACCGCGCTGGACAGAGATAATAATTTTGGAGCCCACCGGCCCACGCAGCTTTTCCACCGCCTCATTCAGGCTGAGGCCCATCAGGCTCTCCCCGTCAACAGACAGGATGTAATCTTCTGGCTGGAGCCCGGCTTTGGCAGCTGGGGTTTCATCAATGGGAGAGACCACTTTGACAAAGCCGTTCTGCATGGTGACCTCAATACCCAGCCCGCCGAATTTCCCGGATGTTTGCACGCGCATTTTCTGGAAGGAATCTTCCGGCAGATAGGCGGAATGCGGATCAAGGGAGGTCAGCATCCCGTTAATCGCCGCCTCAACCAGCGCCTCATCTGTGATCTCGTCAACATAAGAAGAGCGCACCCGTTCAAATATATCGCCGAACAGGGAAAGCTGGCGATAGGTTTCTCTGTTATTGGGTGATTCAGCTGTCGTATGCGGGGCTGGCAGCAGCAGCACCACGCCAACGGCCAGACAGGCCAGCAAGACTGCCCGGCTGGCAAAACGGGCCACGGGTGACAGATGTTTGAACATTCGTTTCTCCAGCTTTTTGCTGTTCTATGGCCCTAGCTTGCCATTATCAGCCTGTGTGAATCAAGTTTTTGCCGGTCATGCTTTTGGATGGTTTCAGCCCCAGCAGAAACAGCATTGTCGGGGCCAAATCCGCCAGCGTGCCATCGCGCAGATACACGCCCTCTCCGGCTCCGGCCAGAATCACCGGCACCGGGGAAGTGGTATGCGCCGTATGCGGGGAGCCGGCCTCATGATCCCATAATATCTCGCAATTCCCGTGATCAGCCGTAACAATGATTTGCCCGCCTGTTTCCAGCACCGCCTCGCTGAGCCGCCCGACACAGCGATCAACAGCTTCCACCGCCTTGATAGCGGCAGCCAAATCGCCAGTATGGCCGACCATATCCGGGTTGGCAAAATTCACGATAATAACATCATGGTGAGCGGCCTGCACCGATTCCAGCGCCTTTTCCAGCACACCGGCCGCGCTCATCTGCGGGCGCATATCATAGGTGGCAACCTGCGGTGAGGGCACCATCTTGCGGTCTTCCCCGGCAAAGCTGGCCTCAACCCCGCCATTGAAGAACCAGGTCACATGGGGATATTTTTCGGTCTCGGCCAGACGCAGCTGCGACAGGCCCGCAGCGGCCAGAGCCGCGCCCAGACCGCCGCTCAGATCAGGCGGGCCAAACAGATGCGGAATCTGCCTGTCCAGCTGGTCTGACAAGGGGGTCATGGCCAGCCCGCCACCCAGCCTTGGCACGGCGGATACATCACATCCGGTCGCCGCCCGGTCAAACAGGGCAGACATGATCTGGCGGGCCCGGTCAACGCGGAAATTGGACATAATCACCCCGTCCCCCTCCGCCATGCCGACATAGCCGCCGATAATGGTGGGTTGGATGAACTCATCTGTTTCTTCTGCCGCCCGCGCCAATGCCAGTGCTTCAGCCGGATTGGCGGCCTGCCGGTCTGCGGTGCCGGACGCAATCGCATCAAGGGCACGCTGCGTGCGCTGCCAGCGCTGATCGCGATCCATGGCAAAATAGCGGCCAATGAGCGTGCCTATCTCAACCCGGCTGTCCAGAGCCGCAATAAAGCGGCCCAGCTGATCATCAGCGGCCCGCGGCAGGGTATCGCGCCCATCAGTGATGATATGCAGCACAACGCGCAGCCCAGCCTCCAGACAGGCTGAGGCGAGGGCCAGAATATGCAGGCTGTGGGCGTGCACACCGCCCTCTGATACCAACCCCAGAAGATGCACCCGGCCGGAGGCGTTTTTGATTTTCTCACAAAAGGGTGCAAAGGCCGGCAGGCTGGCCAGGCTGCCCTCTGCCACGGCGTGGTTGATGCGCGGTAAGTCCTGTTCGATCAGGCGCCCGGCCCCGATGGTCAGATGCCCAACCTCAGAATTACCGGGCTGGCCGGCGGGCAGGCCAACCTCCTCACCCGAAGCGGCCAGCCGGGCGTGCGGCCAGCTATCCCACAGCCTGTCTGTATGCGGCGTTTCCGCCAGCACAACCGCATTATGGTCAGCCTCGGCGCGCAGGCCCCAGCCATCCATGATACACAGCACAAGAGGTTTCTTGCCAACCGGCATTTTTCGCTCCGTGAAGAAAGTAGCCCTGTTAAAAACTGAGTCCGAAAAAACTGAGTCCGAAAATTTGGCCCGAAAAATTGGCCCGAAAAATTAGCTTGGGCCAGTCACCCGTCACCCTTTATATGGTATTTTTATAGCAGATTTCAGCTGCGGTGATAGGGATGGCCGCTTAAAATCATCTCCGCCCGGTAAAGTTGTTCTGCCAGCATGGTGCGGAACAGCCTGTGCGGCCAGGTTGCGCGCCCGAAAGCCAGCTTGCTGTCGGCAGCGTCCAGCAAGATTTGATGATGCCCGTCTGCCCCGCCAATGGCAAAGACGGCCTGGCGCACCCCATCTTGGCGCCAGCTGGCGATCAGCTGGGCCAGCTCTTCAGAGGATATATCCCGCCCGCCCGGATCCAGCGCCGCCAGCCGGGTTTGCCCGGCCCCCGCCCGTTCTGCCAGGGCCAGCAATTTTTGGCTTTCTTCTTTGGTGCGGGCCGGCCCTTCGGGCAATTTTGACTCCGCTTCCAGCAGCTGGCCGCCATGCGGTAGCCGGGTCAGATAATCCTGCCAGGGGGTTGCATCAGCGCGCTGGAACCGGCCTATGGCAGCGATAATCAGCTGCATCAGCCATCCACAGAGACCTGCACCACCTCATCCGGCCCGGCCGGGGCCCACATCCTCTCCAGCTGATAGAAATCACGCACCTCAGGCCGGAACAGATGCACAATCACATCGCTGGTATCCAGCAGCACCCAGTCTGCCTGCGCCAGCCCTTCCTTGCCCAGCACCGTCAGGCCCGCTTTTTTCAGTTTGAATTCCAGATGTTCTGCCATCGAGGCAATATGGCGTGAGGAGGCCCCAGAAGCGACCACCATAAAATCAGCCATTGTCGATTTGCCGAGAAGCGGAATGGAAATTACATCAACGCCCTTGTCATCATCAAGTGATTGCAGCACCAGGTCCAAAACCTGTTCAGGCGTCGGCTGCTTGTTTTTTGCAGGAATGATTAAATCTCCTCTTTGCACAGGATTTTCTATCCGGCTGATTTCAATATAGCCCGATTCGGCAGGAGGGGCAATCCGGCTTTTTCTGCAGCTTTTTTTGGGGGGGGGTCTGTTCTACAGCCCTTTCCCGGCGGCGCGCAGCCCGGTCGCTGAGGACGGGTTGCGGCTGGCATGGATAAAGGCCCAGCGTCGCTGGCGACCTGTCTGGCAGCCTGTCTGGCAGCTTGTCTGGCGGCCTGCTCGGCCACGGCCGCGACCCAGCAGGCCAGCTGGCACCCGCCGCCCCAGCAAGGCCCGGCCCGGCCCGGTCAGCGCCGCCGCCGCAAAGCCCGGACGGTTCAACACCAATATATCAGCCAGCCGGGTAATCTGTTGCGGGCGATACCATAGATGAAAGCTGGCCAGATTATCAGCTCCCATAATCCAGATAAGGCGGCTCCTCGGCTGCATCACCGCCAGCCGGTCCAGCAGCCGGACAGTCACCCAAGGCTTGCGCCCACCTGTATGGGCGGCCAGACGGGTTTCAATATCCGGCACTTTCAACCAGCCAGTCGCCCCGGCCAGCCGCCGGGCCGCTGCCAGCCGGGCGGTAAAACCGGCCATGCCAACAGTGGTTTTAAGCGGGTTTTGCGGGCTGACCAGCCACCAGATTTCATCCAGCCGACCAGCCCGGCGGGCCTGGCGGGCAATGTCCAGATGCCCTTCATGCGGCGGGTTGAAAGAGCCACCCATCAGGCCGATACGCCGCTGCCCGGCCGATCTGGCCCGGCCTGCTACCAGATGCCGGCGCATCCTGTCAGGGGCGTGTCTGGCCATTGCCCCGCACAACATATTTGAAGCTGGTCAGCTGCTCAGCCCCGACCGGCCCCCTGGCGTGCAGGCGGCCTGTGGCAATCCCGATTTCCGCGCCCATGCCGAATTCACCGCCATCGGCAAACTGGGTTGAGGCATTGGCCATCACAATGGCGCTGTCCACCTCCGACAGGAAGCGGGCGATAAGGGCGCTATCTCTGGTCAGAATGGATTCGGTATGGCCGGAGCCATAGCGGCGAATATGATCTATCGCCTGTTCTATGCCGGAGACCAGCCGCACGGATAAAATCGGTGCCAGATATTCAGCTGACCAATCTTCCTCAACTGCTTCGCCCATCTGCGGGACCAGCTGGCAAGCCGCCGCATCTCCGCGCAGATCACAGCCAGCCGCCAACAGCTCGGCGGCAATGCCCGGCAGCATTTCTGCAGCGATGGATTGGTCAATCAGCAATGTTTCTGCTGCGCCGCAAATGCCGGTGCGCCGCATTTTGGCATTGACCGCTATCTTTGCCGCTTCTTGTTGATCGGCCCCGGCGGCTACATAGAGATGACAAATCCCCTCCAGATGGGCAAAGACCGGCACGCGCGCCTCTTCTTGAACGCGCCCGACCAGCGACTTGCCGCCGCGCGGGATAATCACATCAATCTGGCCCGCCGCCGCCAGCATCGCTCCGACCAGCGCCCGGTCAGGATTATCCACAATCTGCACCGAATCCGGGCTGAGACCGGCTGCTGCCAGCCCGTCTGCCATCAATCGGGCCAGCAGGCTGCTGGAATGGAAGGAATCAGAGCCGCCCCGCAAAATCGCCGCATTACCGGATTTGATGCACAGCCCGGCCGCATCCACGGTCACATTGGGGCGCGATTCATAGATAATGCCGATCACGCCGAGCGAAGTCGCCACACGGGCTATATCAAGGCCGGAGGGCACAGTCCATCTGGCCAGCTCACGGCCCAGCGGATCAGGCAGGCTGATAATATCCTCCAGCCCCTTTGCCATCGCCTCAATGCGGGCATCATCCAAGGCCAGCCGATCGATAAACGCATCGCTCAGCCCGGCCTTTTTACCAGCTTCCAGATCGCGGCTGTTCGCTTGCAGGATGGCGGCGCGTTGCTGGCGCAGCAAATCAGCTGCCGCGCTGAGCGCCTGAATGCGCTGGTCATGGCTTGCATTGGCCAGTTCGCTCTGGGCAGCGCGGGCCCGGCTGGTCATCGCCTGCATGGTCTGTGCTGCTGTCTTGCTCATCAAAGTCTCTCCTGTCCGGTGCCTTGGTTTTTGCGCCGTCCTGCCAGCAGCGCCAGATCATCGGCATGGATAAGCTCAGCGCGCCCTTCATAGCCAAGCAGGGCAGTGAATTCGCTGCTCTTATGGCCTTTCAGCAATTCTGCCTCGGCTGAGGAATATCCGGCCAGCCCGCGGGCTATTTCCTGACCCGCGGCATCCAGCAGACGCACCGGATCGCCGCGCTCAAACGGGCCGGTGACTGAGCTGACCCCCGCGGCCAGCAGCGATTTTCCAGCCAGCACCGCCTGGCTGGCCCCGGCATCCAGCTGCAAGCTGCCCTTCGGGGCCAGCATACCGGCTATCCAGTTCTTGCGGGCCGCCATCGGGGCCAGGGCTGCATGAAACAGGCTGGCCCGCCCGCCTTGTGCCAACTTGTTAA
>Ga0181593_10004491_pt1 | contig 12710 bp, 8 predicted proteins | sample 071ome_19_FD_133756 | JGI IMG/M metagenome (GOLD analysis project Ga0181593, IMG submission 133756) | Coastal salt marsh microbial communities from the Groves Creek Marsh, Skidaway Island, Georgia - 071413AT metaG (megahit assembly) | ecosystem: Environmental > Aquatic > Marine > Intertidal zone...
ACCTTCTTCTTGGCCATTGAATGGCTCCTTGCCAACAGCACCCCGACATGTTGACCGATTGCTTCCGTGGGGTGCTGAGCGTTGGAAGCCATCGACGTTTGGCCTTCTGTGATGTCGTGCAAGCACAAGCATTACAGCAGGCCAGTGAGAGTTTTCAGAAATTGTGGGAAAGACTGTCAAGAGAAATCGGAAAAATTTTTTTAAAAAAGCAAAGAATTTTTCTCTTGGCATGACCATCTCAGCGTGCGAGCAGTCGACTCATGGCAACTGTCGAGGTGCAGACCGGCCACTGCTTGGACGTTGCTGGTAACGACGCAGCCTGCCGAAATGGCGGTCGGTGGTGGTGGTCAGAAGAGAAGGAAATCACCCGAACGCAATGCCCCGTAATCACGAAAACCTTCGGCGTTTTCGGGTGTTCACCACGGAAAACAAGGGCAGGGAGGGCTTTTTCTACGGACAGTTAGCCGGCGTTCGTCTGTCGCTTCACCCAGTCAGTCAACAGGCTTACTTGGGCAGCGAAACCCTGTTCTGTGCAGCCCAATGGACTTTTGAAGAAGCTGGCCAGCCATGGCAGTTGGCCCCGTTCCCCCGCAAGTCGAGCCCGATCGACCAGACGCACCAGATCGATCACCAGCGGTGCCGCCAGGATGGAATCACAGCCCTGCCAGGTGAACTGCATGGTCATCGGGGTCCCGAGAAAGCCCCGGAAATGAATATGGTCCCAGGCAGTTTTCCAGTCACCGAGGCTTTCGATGTACTCAATTGAGACCAACGTTTGCGGAGGTGATGGCAGCAGGGCAGCCAAAAGATGGTCTTTGCTTTGGACCTTCGACTGTTTATTGGATGGGGCATCGAGAATGCGGCCATCAAGGTTGCCGAAGATGTTGTGTCCGACCCAGCTCATGACATCGAGATGACGAGCGGCAAACATCGGGGCGAGAACACTTTTTAAGAGCGTCTCTCCGGTCTTGCCATCGCAGCCGGCATGGGGCAGGCCCAGCTGCCGAGCCAAGGCGTCAATGGCCGGAGGTGTCGCACCGGTCGAGGGTGTGAAGTTGATGTAGGCAGCTCCGGCCTCAAAGGCAGCCACGGCATACAGGCTGCTAGTTGGCAAGGGGCTGGCGGCAGCCGGGTGGTCGAGCTGAGCAGCAATGGCAGCAAAATCATCAGGGATCGGCTCGGACCAGGGAGGTTCGGTCGAAGCAAGATTCACCACCACCACACGGTCGAGACTCGCGGCGTCGGCAAAGTCACTGATGTCGGTGCGGATCCGATCAATGGCCTGACGAGGCGTCTCCTGCCGGGCCGCCGTGGCCGAATCAGCCAAGGCCGAAATGGTTTCGCCGGCGGCGAGCACCGAACCTGGTCGGAGCCGAGGTTCAATGGCTTCAAGATCGGCCGCCGTGGCAGCTAGCAGGTCAGGGGGAATGGCCCGGCTGTCGGTCCACATCTGCTGGGCAGCGTCGCGGAGGCTGCCGGGCCGAATGTCGTGGCCGCCGATGACGATCTGGTCGAGGTCGATGAGGCCGAGGTCATGGAAGGCCGCCGTTTCGGTGACAAGCCCGATGGGGGAAACCAGCCCACGGGAGATGGCAGCCAGACCGGTCATGACGGTTGTGGCGACTCCGCCCTTGGCGCCAATGAGCCAGAGTCCAATTCGTCCTGTCGGCATCGTGAGGTTCCTCGGCAGCTCCGTGCTATCATCTGAAGAGATGCCGTGGGCATCTGCTCGGCCGTGTGTCCGTGTGTCCGTCGTGTCATGGCCACCCGCACGCGTGAGACCCGCTGCCGGAGTCTCGTACTAAGAGTATGCCATGCCCGGAGTTGGCATGCGTTTGAAGTCGAAAGGAAAGACAGGATCGATGGAACAGACTGCATGTCTTCAGTTGGCCGCGCGAATGGCCTCACTCGAGCCCTCAGCGACGCTGGCAATGGCAGCCCGGGCGGGGGCCATGAAGGCAGCCGGTGTTGATGTCATCGACCTGTCGGTCGGGGAGCCCGATTTTCCCACGCCCCCCCATATCTGCCGGGCAGGTGAGGCAGCGATTGCTGCTGGCAAGACAAAGTACACACCGGCTGCCGGTATCCCGGCCCTGCGCGAGGCGGTGGCAGCCGACTATTCTCGCCGTTCGGGCCTGGCGGTGACAGCCGCCCAGGTGACCGTTTCCAACGGAGCCAAGCACAGCCTGCACAACCTCTTCACCACCCTGATCAATGAAGGGGATGAGGTCATTGTGCCAACGCCCTACTGGGTTAGTTATGCCGAGTTAATCAAACTAGCCGGTGGCCGTCCGGTGCTGGTTGAGACCGCCATCGAAAAAGACTTCAAGCTGCAGCCGGCTGCCTTTGAGGCTGCCATCACGCCGCAGACCCGCATGCTGCTGCTCTGTTCCCCCAGTAATCCAACGGGTGTGGTCTATACGCGGGCTGAGCTGGAAGCAATCGCTGATATTGCCATCAAGGCAGATCTGGCCGTGATTTCTGACGAGATCTATGACCAGTTAGTCTTTGACGGTCGTGAGTCAGTTTCTTTCCCGACGCTTCGACCGGGCCTGGAGGCTCGCAGCATTGTTGTCGCTGGAGTCAGCAAGACCTATTCAATGACAGGCTGGCGAATTGGTTGGACCATTAGCCCAGCGCCGTTGGCCAAGGCCATGGGAAGCCTGCAGAGTCAGGAAACCAGCAACCCTTGCAGTGTCAGCCAGCATGCGGCAATCGAAGCCCTGACCGGGCCGCAGGACTGTGTTGCCCAGATGCGTGATGCCTTTCAGGTTCGCCGTGATCTCGTCGTTGAGCGGCTGCGGCAGATGCCGGGCGTGAAGATTCCGGATATCGGGGGTGCCTTCTATGCCTTCTTTGACATCCGGGACGCCCTCAGTCGCGCCGGTGGTCCTGACACCAGTGTTGCCTGGTGTGAGCAGCTGCTCGAAAAGGAACAGGTCGCCACGGTTGCCGGGAGTGCCTTTGGTGCCGAGGGCTTCGTGCGAATGTCCTTCGCCGCATCTGCTGAGAAACTGCAGGGAGGGCTGGAACGGATTGCCCGTTTCCTGGGGTGATGGCCGTGCCAGCCACGTCGGCATCGGCTTGCCCGTCAGTCGATCGAGGGCAAGATACAGCAGCGATCATTCTGGCCGGCGGCCGGGCGCGGCGGCTGGCCGGGGCGTTGCCAGCCACGGGTGGAAAGGCAGCCTGTCTGGTCAAGGGAAGGCCGCTGTTGAGCTGCGTGTTCGCTGCGGTTGCGCCGGTTGTGGATCATGTCTTCACAGTTGGTGGTGATCTGCCACCGGCTGTATCGCGAGAGTTGCCCGGCCTGATTCACGTGCCTGATCGTCAGCCAGGTGCGGGGCCACTGGCGGGTCTCCGGGATGGTCTCATCGCCATCCATCAGCGGTGCCAGGAAGCTGGTCATAGCCTGCCGGCCTGTGTGCTGCTGGTGGCCTGCGATCTGCCGTGGCTCTCAGCTGAGATGCTCCATGGGCTGCGGGGACGCCTGCCGGAAAATAGGCTGGCTACCGAGTGGGTGATTCCGGTGGTGCTGGATCACCCGCAGTTTCTCTGCTCGGTGCTCCGCCCCACGTTGCTTGACTCGCTGCAGGCATTTCTGGCAACGGGGAAGCGGGATCTGCGGAGCTTTGCCACTGGGCTGGCCCAGACTGATCCTCATCGGGTGGTGATGATTCCAGCCACTGTTTGGCAGCAGAGCGATCCGACTGGGGCTGCTGCTGCTGACATCGATACCCCGGCCGATCTGGAGCAGGCTCAGCGAATTGCCTTCCCGGCAGGCTCAGGCAGTCCGTATACTCGCCCGAGAGAGTGAGGGACCACGGGTACACGGGGTTCACATCGTGGCAGGGCACCTCCTGGCCGCGTGCATGACCATCATGGAAGATGACTGGGACGAAGAAGACGATGAGCTGATCGCTTCAGCACCGCGGCGGTCCCGCTGGTGGCGGCGGTTGTTGCTGTTGCTGCTCCTCGGCTTGGCTGGCTGGCAGGCGCCGCAGGTCACCCGGCTGGGAAGTGTTCGTGATTGGCCGCTGCAGCAGTTGTTTTCAGGACTGGGTGGGCAGCTTGGCAGTGGTGCTGCGGACTGGCGGTGGTTTGGCCCGATCACCTATCACGATCTGCTCGTGCAGACGGCAGACGGCAAGCCGGTGCTGGCCATCGACCGACTCCAGATTGAACGCAGCCCGCTCTCGCTTGCCCTGCGGCCAACAGCCCTTGGGCGTGTTCGCCTGGATGGGGTCCGGCTGACGACCGCTGTCTGGGAGGGTGGCAGCACGATCGAGACGATGGTCATGCCGTGGCTTGAGCAGCTGCAGCAGCCAAGGCCCCAGCCGAAGGCACCTGTCGTCGGCCGCTGGGCGGGCGGGGCCGTGGTGGCTGGATCGCCTGCCACGCTGAGTGGCACTATCGAGGTCCACGACGCCACGATTGAGTTGGTCGATCTTCGTCATGGTGACAGCTGGTGGGTCACTGAGGTCACCGCTGAGATTCCTCTCGACAATGGGTGGGCGGGCCATCTCTTGCCGGCCAACACCATTCTGAGTGGACAGGTGCGGCATGTGGATCAACCCCAGTTGCAGGTGGTGCGTGAGCCGCAGGCGATTCGGGAGCCTCTCGTTCAAGCAACAATTGCCAGTCGGAGCACGGCCATGATGGCCCGGGCTGGCGGCTGGGCAGTCACCGCGGCAACTGATCATGCGGACGGTCAGACGGTGGCCATCGGCACCACCCGGGTGCCGGCAGGAATTTCCCGGTTGGCCGCGCGGCGGTTTGGCTGGCCACTGTTGCTTGAGGGTCTCCTTGATATTCGTGCCGATGTTGGCATCGCCGACACGGGAGCGTCACAGACTCTGATGCATTCTCAGATGCAGGATCAGATGCAGGGTCACACGCAGGGGAGTTTCTGGCCACGCCGGGTGACGCTGACAGGGACGCTCAATGGCCGGCAGTTGGCAGTCTCTGAGACCGCCACGCTTACCGAACAGGTTCGCGTCGATCGCCTCGACACCCCGTTTGATTTAAGCGTCACCCCGGATGGCATCAGCATTCGGCAACTGGCAGTCGAGTCATCATTGGGGCAGCTCCATGCCAGTGGCCGCATCGGTCGGCCACAGACCGATGGGGTGCGAACTGCAGGCTGGCTCGTCCCGACCAGCTGGCAATGGCTCGAAGCCTGTGCGGGTGAAGACCTTCAGGCCAAGGCCCAGCTCGACCTTGCCGCACTGGCCCGGCTGGCTGGTCGCGGCCTGCCGTGGCGGCCCGATGTTCGGGTGACCGGAGGAACAGTTGAATGCCTGCTGGAAAGTCATGGGAATGAGGCTGAAGGGGGCCTTGACCTGCGGGCTACCGTAGCGGGCCTCGCTGCCGAACAGGGCGCCGGTCAGTTGGTCTGGAATGAGCCGTGTTCGGTCTGGCTTGAAACCCGGCGATTGCCCACTGGACGACTCCAACTCATCGAGGCGGGGCTGGCAGCACCGGCGGCGGAGGTCACTGCGACAACGGCTGGCGGTGCGGTTGACTCAACCTGGCGACTGGACCTGGACCGCCTCTTTGCTACGGCCAGCAGCCTTTTTGATCTGCAGCCAGCCGCCGGGCCCGTGGCCATGCAGGGCACGGTACGGGGACGGGCTGTGGTTGGGCCAGCCAATGTCGCGGCAGCCAGCAGGCTGTCGGCCTCGCTGAGCCTGGAAGGGTGCGCGTGGACTGTCGCGGGGCAGCCTCTTTGGGAAGACGACGTGGTGGCGGTTGATCTGGAAGTGGTCGGAGGCGGTTCTTCGGCGGCTGCCTTTCTTGAACAGGCGAGTCTGCGGGTTGAGGCTGGGGCTGACTCGGCTGCGGCAGTGCTGGCCGGTCGTTGCACAATCTCCCGGCCACCGCATCAGCAGGGCTGGCCCGAGTTTCGTTCCGGTGATGGCAGCCGGCAGGTCTCGGTTGACTGCCGCCTGTCAGGTGCACTCGATCGCTGGGAGCCACGGCTACGAGGGCTGGTGGCATTGGCAGGTGGCGGACTTCCTCCCGCGCAAGCCCTGCACGGGCTGATTGATTCCTCGCTCACGCTCAGCGTCGTCGATCAGCAATGGCAGATCACCAAGGCGACCGGTCAGATTGAACAGTTTTCTTTCACGACCGGTGACCGACAGATTGAGGAGCCGCGGCTCGTCATCTCAGCTGCCGGGTCGATTGATCCGGGGCGGGGTGTTGTCGAACTCTCAACCGCCGAGTTGCTCACGGCCACCCTCTCGCTGCGGACGAAAGGCCTGCAGGTGACGCCGGCTGCCATGGGTCTTCAGCCGCCACTGGATCGACTCTTGGACGGGGTGCGTGGGCAACTCCAGTGGCAGGCCGATCTGGGCCGCTTGCAGCAATGGTGGCCCGACTCAACGGGTTCCTGGGAAACCGGCGGTCGGCTCTGGGGCACAGCCGAGGTGCTTGATACGCCGGCCGGGGTCAATCTCCTCGTTGAAACCACTGGCAGCCATGTCTCGCTGATCGATCCCTTCAACACGCTTCGTGGCCGTCCGCGAGGGCAGCCGCTCTGGACCGAACCCCAACTCAGTGGCAGTCTGGAAGTCACCCGCAACCGACAGCCGACGGGTGAGACTGCTGGGTTGGCCATCAATAAACTCAGCATCGAATCATCAACCCTTGGCCTGTTGGCAGCAGGTCAGATGACCGATCTCAGTGGCCAGCGGCATGTCCAACTCGGTGGGACACTAGCAGCCAACTGGGATCAACTTTCGCGTCTGCTGGCCCCGGTGGTAGGAGGCAGCCTGCAACTTGTTGGGGGCGGGCCGCGACCCTTCTCAATCGAGGGGAGCCTGCAGAGACTGATGACACCCCAGGCTGATGCGGTCGAACTACCCCTGCCGCCAGCCTGGCAGGCAGCCGGAAAGGCGGCGACAGAACAGGCCCCCCAGCGGCTGATTGCTCTGCCACTGACCCGGACACCGGTTCCGGCCCGTGACCCGGCGGCATGGCTGACAAACCTTTCAGCAGAGACAACGTTGGCCTGGCAGGGGGGGCAGATTGCTGAATTCCCTCTGGGGCCAGGGGAACTGCCAGTGCGGTTGTTTGAAGGTCAGCTGGCGCTGGGTCCTTTTGATGTTCCAGTGTCGGGCGGCCGCGTGCGGGGCGCGCCCTGGATTCAGTTGCTGCCACTTCCTGGTGAACTTGTGCTGCCGCCGGGCCAGCTTGTGGAGCGGGTGCACCTTTCGCCAGCCCTCTGTGATCGCTGGCTGAGTTGGCTGTCGCCCCTTCTGCGACGGTCAACAGAAGCCAGCGGCCGCCTCTCCATGACCACCACCGGTGGTCGATTCCCGCTGGCCAAGCCGCTGCGGGGCAGGTTTGGCGGTCAGTTGCTCTTGGAAGACTTTTCGGTCACGCCGGGTGAGATGGCCGGGCCGCTCGTCAATCTGTTGGCCCAGTTGCAGAGTGTGGTTGATCCGCGCTTTGCCTTTGGTGATCGCGTGGTTTTGCTGCGGGCTCGCCCACAGCCAATTGCGGTACAGATGGCCGATGGCCGCATTCATCACGACAACCTGATCCTCGATATGGGGCAATTGACTGTTCGCAGCCGAGGCAGTGTGGGCGATGACGGGAGCCTGGCGATGCAACTGGAAGTGGCCTTCCGGGGTGATCTGGCTGGGGCAACCCCCGTTGTTGCGCAGTTACTCCGTACGCCGTTTGTCATTCCATTGCGGGGGACAGTCAGGCGGCCCCAGTTCGATGCCGGGGCCATCGATACCATTCTGGGACGGATCATGGAAAACACCGCCGATGCCGTTCTCCGTGATGGCATCGGTCGTGGCCTTGAGGCCCTCTTCGGGAATCCTCAGCCTCCCCAGCAGCCAACACCGGCACAGCCTGCGTTGACCTTTCCCGCTACACCGTAGCCGAGCGGCCAGCGACCGGTGCCTGAGCGGTCGGTGACTTACCGTGGTGTGTGCGTGTGTGCGTGTGGTGCTTTGGGTTTGAGTGGTGTGCGGTGTGTTGTGGGTTTGGGTTTGGGTTGTGCGTGTCCGCTCGCTTCCGCTCGCGGCTTCAATGTGTAGGTGTTTGCTCGCGGTTTTCTGGGTGAAGGTGGTTGTGGTTGGTATGCGGCCAACCCTCGGAAGCCCCGGGTGGGAACCGGGGGACAGGCGGTTGCTGCCGTCGCTACGGGTCTCAGCGGGTGGCGGTTGAACCACCTGAGGACGCAGTCTGTTCCGGGAAACGATCGGCGGCTTGTCGAAGCCGGCGGTCGAGTCCGCGGATGAGCCGTTTGAGTTCACGGCTGTAACGGAAGTGCTCGACCTCGAGAGCGTGTCGGGGTGAGTCGAGATAACGAATCGACGGTGGCGGGGGCTTTCGCTGTTTTTGACGGGCCAGCCAGCTACCGGCCCGTGGGGCGAAGCGTTCGGCCAGAATCATTCGCGTTACCACCTGAGCCTGCAGATCCGTGATGCCCCACTGGCCACTGTCGGGCTGGATCATGCCAACAACGGCGAGGTCGGTGAAGGCCGGATGGAGGAGGTGCAGAAACAGCCGTGGCAGTCCCTCGCGACTATTGAGCAGCCCCGCGTCGATGCCCGGAAAGGTGAGCTGATAGCCGGTGGCGGCAATGATGACATCAATCTCTTCGCAACGACCATCGGCAAATTCAACGCGGTTGCCCGTCAAGCGAACCAGGTCGGGCACTGGGGTGAGACTGCCGGCATCAATTTGCGCATAGAGGCAGTCGTTGATCACGGGATGGGTCTCCCAGAGCCGATGGTCAGGGGTGGGCAGTCCATGCGTAGGAGGCAGACCAATAGTCCGGGCAATGGCCCGCTGGCTCACCAGTCGTCGGAGCCAAAGCGGGGCCCCCATCTTCAGCAGCCGTTCACCCCGGAGGTCAGCAGGACGTCCGAGAACCATCCGGGGGACCACATGATATGCCCGACGGGTTGAGTGCAGCGTGACCGTCGCCTGCCGGGACACATCGACTGCAATGTCGCAGCCGGAGTTGCCCCCGCCAATGACCAGCACCCGCTTGCCGGCGAGGTTCACCGGTACCGTTGGTGACTTGTAGTCAGCCGCATGCAGCAGCGTGCCGGTGAACTCACCGGGGACCTCTGGCCAGCGGGGTACATGATTGTGACCGGAGGCGAGCACGATACCCGCATAGTGACGGCAGGATCCATCGGCCAGGGTGACCGTCCAGCCTTGGCGGCGTCCGGCGGCATCCATGACCGGGAGGATGGCCGTAACCGTGGCCTTGAATACGATGTGCTGCTTCAGCCCAAAATGATCGGCATAGTGGTGGAGATATTCCAGACACTGCCGGTGATCGGGATAGGCCGGCCATTCCCGGGGCATCGGAAAATCAGTGAACGCGGTCAGGGTTTTCGAACTGATCAGCCTCGTTGAGGCAAAGACTCGAGAACTCTCAGTCCCGAAGGCCCAGTTGCCCCCGAGTTCTGCCTCACGTTCCAGACACTCAGCAGCAATCCCAGCGGCCCGTAGATTTTTCAGGCTGGTCAGCCCTGAGGGGCCGGCGCCAATGACGCACCAGCGCGGCGAAGGTGTGGAAGCGTCAGCGGGCATGGGCAATCAGAGCAGTGGCGAGGAGATCGAGTGCTGCGTCATCATGAAGATAGGACAGGCTCACCCGCAGAAGACTCTGCCCCACCGGCACGCTGGGTGGGCGAATGGCTGGTACGAAAAAGCCAGCTTCTGCCAGACGGGCTGCCGCGGCCACCGTGTGGGCGGGGTCGCCGATGATGATCGGAACAATCTGAGCCTCCGCTGCCCCCAGGTTCAGTCCCGCTTTTGAGAGCCGCTGCCGGAAAGCGGTCGCTCGGGTTAACAAAAGCTCCCGGCGGTCAGGCTCAGCGGCCAGCAGGCCGATTGCTCGCCGAGCTGCTGCGGCTGCTGCCGGTGGATGGGCAGTTGAAAACATCCAGCTGCGGGCCTGGTGTCTGAGAAACTCGATGAGGGAGCGATGGCCAGCCACAAAGCCACCAGCACTGCCCAGTGCCTTGGAAAGGGTGCCGATGCGAATAGGTACCGCCGACTCACACCCTTGCGCCTCTACCAGACCACTACCGCGGGAACCAAAGACGCCGGTCGCATGCGCCTCATCCACCAGCAGCATGCTCCCCGTCTCACTGGCGAGGTGTGCGAGTTCAGCCAATGGGGCCAGGGTGCCATCCATCGAAAACAGGCTGTCGGTGACCAGCAGCCGCCGGCGGGCCGGGGCCGCTAGCAAGGCAGCGGCGGCAGCAACATCGCGATGGGGATAGATCGCCACGCGAGCAGCTGAGAGCCGGCAGCCATCGATGATACTGGCGTGGTTGCGGGCATCACTGACGATGAGGTCTTCTGGTCCGGCCAGGGCGGCAATGGTGGCGGTGTTAGCGGCGTAGCCACTGGGAAAAATCATCGCCTCGTCAGTGTTGAGCAGGGCGGCTATATCGGCAGCAAGTGCCTCATGGATAGGAGAGTGGCCACTGACCAGCGGGCTGGCCCCGGCTCCGGCTCCTTCAGCGCAGGCCCCCTTGGCAGCCGCTTTCACGAGGCGTGGATCTCCGGCGTAGCCAAGGTAGTCGTTGGCACCGAAGTTCTGCAGCGACTGGCCATCCAGCATGACTGTCGCCGCCTGGCGTCCCTCACGCTTCCGCCGGGGCCGAAGCAGATTTTCTGTGGCCAGACCATCTAAGGCCTCAGTGATCCAGGCAAGCGAACTGGGAAGGGGCTGCTGGCTTAACCGCGTCGATGGTGCATCAAACTGACAGGGCATGGGCAGGCACCGGGCGGGAGTATGCCGCGGGCTAACAGGGTGGGTGGCTGGCGGTGTCGGTCTTCCTGGTCGCTGGTGCTGGCTGTGGTTGTGGGGTCAGGCTGATGCCGGAGCCACCTTGGCGGCGAGTCGCTGGAAGACCTTGAAGTGGGCTGCAGAAACGGGGTGAACCGACAGCCTGCTGCCGCGGCGAAGAAGCTCAAGGCCTTCCAGTGCCTTCACTCCCCGAAGTTCGTCCAGGGCGATTTCGCGAGGGAAGATTTCGACCAGTTTGACATCGACCATCGACCAGATTGGTTTTTCAGGCGCGGCCTTCGTGTCCTCGTACTTGTGTCCTTCTTGCCAGGCGAAGTGATCGGGGTAGGCCTCTTTGACAACCTCAACGATGCCAACGGCAGCCGGTGGCTTGGCATTAGAGTGATAGAAGATTGCCCGGTCACCCCGTTTCATCTCACGGAGAAAATTGCGGGCCTGATAATTCCGGACCCCTTCCCAGCAGGTCGTCTTGCGAGGGCTCCGGGCGAGATCCTGAATGGAAAAGGCCTCCGGTTCACTCTTCATCAGCCAGTAACGCATCGGCCTCTTCTCCACGGGGCACCGTTGTCAGTCCACCTGCCACGCTATTCACTCACCTGCCCAACTGCAAGCGAAACCAGAGAGAAGCGACCGAAAGAACCGAACGGCAGCCTCTGGCAGCCTGCAGAACAAGGGTGGCCTAGCGACCGCTTCGCCGCCAATGCCAGCGGCGAAACTGGTGGCGGCCACAGATGAAGCGGCGCCGGGGTCGTGCCTGCGGCTGACAAGCGGTTCTCGAGGTTGGTCTGACCAGGCTGCATGGCACCACCGCTGGTGCCTGATCAAGCGGTTTCTGAGAGAGCGTCGTGGAGGCAGCCTCAGGTGCATCTGCTGGCCTCGTACCTGAGGCCGTGATCACGTGGCACGGCTTTACTTTCGGTACCATCACTGTGTAACAGACTTCTTCGGTATGTGTTTCTGGCACACGCCGGTTGATCACAACCTGCTCGCTGCGAGTTTCCCACTTCCAGCTTTTCAGCTGGACCTTCCGGGTGCGTGTTTCCGGAACACGCTTGGTCACCCAGACGGTATGGGTGCGTTTCTCCTCACGCCAGTGGCGGACGTGCCGGGTGCGGGTGCGTTCCTCTTGGCGGTAGATTTTGCGACGAAAGGTGAATGGCACTTCTTCCTGCTCACATCGCCACATCGTCACAGGGACCTCTCGGGTTTCGGTGGTTGGGACCCACTTCCGGTGCTGGACAGTTTGCCGGCTCCTGGGCTGGCTGGCTGCGAGGTCGGAACTGGCAGCGGCAACCGGCCTGATGGCAACCTGTTTTGTCTCTGTTTCCCAGTGGCCGCTCTGATAGGTGACAGCCTTTGTGGTCTGCACGGGCACCCGCTTGATGACCGTTCGCAGTCTGGTTCCCTCTTCGATGGCCGGCACCCGCACCTGATAGGTTTCCTGAATTTCCTCGATCCAGGGCACCTGGACCGTGCGGGTAACGGTCTTCTCTGTGCGTACAGGCACGATTACCGTGTAGGGCTTTTCAATCGTTTTGATGACGGGCACCTTCACGCGTTTCTCGACGCGCCGGACCTCTGAGACAAGTCGCGGCACCGTCGTGGTAATGGTTTTCGTGCGTTGCTCTGGAACCATGACGGCATAAGGTCGCCTGAGTTGTTCCGTCTCGGTGAGATCTGTCGGGTGCCATGCCGTGCAGCTGACGTGGTGTCTGCCAGCGGCGAGAGTTTGGCCGGCGGGCAGATGGATGCCGGCTGTGGAGAGACTTGCTGCTACCAAAAAATGCAGCCACGGGGACTTCCTCTGCATTGTCTTCAAACTCCTTTTTGAATTCCGACAAGGGTTCCTGTCACTGCCACCCTTGGGGGCTTTGGGTGCGGATACACATTGGCGTACAAGGCGAATCCC
>Ga0181593_10004492_pt1 | contig 12708 bp, 10 predicted proteins | sample 071ome_19_FD_133756 | JGI IMG/M metagenome (GOLD analysis project Ga0181593, IMG submission 133756) | Coastal salt marsh microbial communities from the Groves Creek Marsh, Skidaway Island, Georgia - 071413AT metaG (megahit assembly) | ecosystem: Environmental > Aquatic > Marine > Intertidal...
ACGTGCCGCGAGCGAGCGGATGAACACGCGTTCGTCGGCGGCGTGTCGGTCCATGCGCAGCCGATCGCCGAGGATCGCGCCGCCGCTGTAGGGGCTGCTCGGGTCGACCGCGACCACCGCGACCCGCAGGTCGCGCGCGAGCAGCTCGCCTAGGCAGGCGCCGACCAGCGTTGACTTGCCGGCTCCGGGGGGTCCGGTCAGGCCGATCACCCGTGCGCGGCCGAGGCGGCCGTCGAGGGCACCGAGCAGCGCGAGGCCCTCCCCGGTCTCGTTCTCGACCGCGGTCAGGGCCCGCGCGAGTGCGCGCCGGTTCCCACCGAGCGCGGCGTCGAGGTCGAGGGTTTCCCGGCTCACACCATGACCAGCGGCTGACCGAAGCCGAGCCGCTCCTGCAGCCGGGCGACGATCTCGCCCTGGGTCAGACCGGCGGCGGTCGCGTCGACCACGGCGGCGAACAGGTTGGCGCCGGGATCGTCGGCGGCACGCGCCAGTGCGTCGTTGGCGGCGCTCACGGCCGTCGCGTCTCGTGCCGCCTTGAACGCGGCGATGCGCTCGAGATGGGCGGCCATGCGTTCCGGGTCGGGGCGCTCGAGCGGGGCACGCTCCTCGGGGCGGTCGGGCGCGACGTAGGCGTTGACGCCGACGATTTTTTGCTCGCCGGCCTCGACGCGGGCCTGGAAGGCCACGGCCGAGTCACCGATCATGCGCTGCACCAGTCCCTGCTCGATGGCGGCGTACATGCCGCCGGCCGCGTCGACCTCGGCGATGACCGCCTCGATCTCGGCCTGCATGCGTTCGGTCAGCGACTCGACGTAGAAGCTGCCACCGAGCGGGTCGATGACGTCGGCCAGGCCCGCCTCTTCGCGCAGGATGTTCTGGGTGTTGATGGCGATTCGCGCCGCGGCCTCGGTCGGCGTGGACAGCACTTCGTCGTAGGCGTCGGTGTGCAGCGATTGCAGGCCGCCGAACAGCCCGGCGATCGCCTGCGCGGTCACGCGCGCGATGTTGTTCAGCGGCTGCTGGCGCGTCAGGTCGATGCCCGAGGTCTGGGCGTGGAACTTGAAGCGCCAGCTCTTCGGGTCGCGTGCACCGAGCCGCTCGCGTGCCAGGCGTGCCCAGAGGCGCCGACCGGCACGGAACTTGGCGATCTCCTCGAAGAAGCTGATCGAGATGTCGTAGAAGAACGTGAAGCGCGGCAGGAACGCGTCCGGGTCCATGCCGCGTGCCTTGCAGTCCTCGGCGACCTGCAGCGCGGTGCACAGCGTGAACGCCATCGCCTGGGCCGGCGTCGCACCGGCCTGCTGCATGTGCTGGCCGACCACCGACAGCGGGTTCCAGTTCGGCACCTCGCGGCCGAGGAAGTCGATCGCGTCGACCAGCACGCGCCGCGAGCCGGGCAGTGCGAGACGGAAGAACATGTGGTTGGCGACGTAGTGCGAGATGTAGTCGCTCTGGTTCGAGGTGCCGCGCAGTGCCGTCCACGGCACGCCGCGCCGTTTCGCCTCGACCAGCAGCTGCGCCAGCAGCGTGAACGGCAGCGGGTCGTTGAGACCGATCGAGATGCGCTCGATCGGGATGCCTTCGAGGGCGTCGGCGAAGTCCTGCGGGGTGTTGATCACCGTGCCGCAGGTGCCGAGCAGCAGCGGGTCGACGGTGTCGGCATCCACACCGCGGTAGACCGAGTTGCACGGGATCAGGCTGATCGCGGTCGCGCCGGCGTCGAGGATGGTGCGCAGACGCCGGTTGTAATCGGTCGGCGTGCCGAGGCCGATCAGCTGGCGCTGGGTCCAGCGCCGGCCGCGATGCATGGACGGGTAGATGCCGCGCGTGAAGGGCGGTTGGCCGGGGTAACCGAGATCGGCCTCGTAACGACCGGCGTCCCAGTCGTGTGGAGTGTAGAGCGGCTTGACCTCGATACCGGAGCGGTTGTGACGCGGGTCGGTCGCGCCCGGTACGGCGGCGATCTCCTGCTCCCAGCGCTCCATGTCATCCGTGGGCCGCGCGCCGGGCGTGGAGGCGCGGTCGCGTGCCGCGCCGCTCATGCCGGCACCCCCTGGCGGGCGGTCGTGCACAGCTCGGTCACGTCGGCGGCGATGGTCGCCAGCGCGCTGCCCGGGTGATAGACGCGTGCCACACCGGACTCGAGCAGCATCCGTTCGTCGTCATCGGGCACGATGCCGCCAACGATCACCGGCACGTCGCCGAGGCCCGCCTCGCGCAGGGCCGCCATCAGCTGCGGCACGATCAGGTGATCCGTTGCCAGCGAGCTGATGCCGATCAGGTCGACATCCTCCTCGGTCGCCAGCTTGATCACCGCCGGGATCGACTGCCAGGGGCCGGTGTAGACCACTTCCATGCCGGCGTCGCGCAGCGCGTTGGCGACCAGGCGGCTGCCACGGTCGTGGCCGTCGAGGCCGACCTTGGTGACCAGGACCTTGATTGGAACAGCGGTGTGGGCGGGTGCGTTCATGCGGTCTCTCCCCGGGCCAGCAGGCCCATGAAGCGGCGGACGATGGTGCGTGGGGTGTCGCGCCCCGGGCGGTACCAGTGCTGGACCCAGTTCAGGGCTCCGAGCAGCAGCAGGCGCAGGGCGCGGCGTGCGCTGACGTCGGGCAGGTCGAGCGCGGCGATCAGGTCGGAGAACAGCGCCTCGTAGCGGTCGCGCAGCGCGATCAGGGCGTCGGCCGCGTCGCCGGCGTCCTCCGGCTGCACGCGCACCACCACGCGGGCGTAGGCACCGCCGTCGAGCAGCGCCTCGAGGTGCGCGGTGCAGGCCACCTCGAGCCTCTGCCAGGGGTCGTCGACACCGTCGACGGCGCGTTCGACCGCGGCCTCGATACGTTGCACGCCCTCGTCGTAGACGGCGACCAGCAGGTCGTTCTTGGACGGGAAGTGGTAGTAGATCGAGCCCGGCAGCATGCCGACCGCGGCGGCCAGCTCGCGTGTCGAGGTGGCGTGGAAACCGCGATCGGCAAAGTGCGTCGCCGCGGCGTCGAGCAGGGCGCTGCGGCGGTTGTCCTGGCGCGGGGTGCGTTCCTTGACGGTGGTGCGTGCCATCTCATTAACCAAACGATCGCTTGCTTTATATAGCGGATTGGATGCCCATGTAAAGTGGTCGCCCTCAGCGTGCGCGGCTAGTATCGGTTCGAGGCCCACCGCACCGGTCAGGATGATCGACACCGCACTTCACCCCGCCCGCATCGAGCGCACCGCGGATGCCAACACGCTGCGCATCAGTGGGGCCTGGATCACCGCGTCGCTCGTCGACCTCGAGCCACAGCTGGCCGCGATCGAGTCCGGGCCCAGCATGCTCGAGGCCGCGGATCTGGTCGCGCTCGATACCGGCGGCGCACTGGCGCTACGTAGCCTGCTCGACCGGTTGCGGGATGGACGGGGCGAGGTGGTCGTGCAGGGCTTGCGCGAGGAGTACCGCGAGTTGCTCGCGCTGGTCGACGCGCGGCTTTCCGACTTCGTCTGCCCGGTGCCCGAGCAGGGTCCGGGAACGCTGGAGCGCATCGGTCGTACCTGTTTCGACCTGGTCGACGACGTGGTCGGGCTGTTCGCGTTCATCGGCGAGATCAGCGCCACGCTGCTGGTCACGCTGCGTCACCCGGTGCGTTTGCGCTGGCGCGAAATCGTCGACACGCTGCACACCGCGGGGGTCAACGCGCTGCCGATCATCGGTCTTCTGAGCTTCCTGATCGGCATCGTGATCGCCTACCAGGGCGGCGTGCAGCTGCGCACCTACGGCGCCAACATCTTCGTCGTCGAACTGGTTTCGCTGACGCTGGTAAGGGAACTCGCCCCGGTGATGGCCGCCGTGATCGTGGCGGGTCGCACCGGCTCGGCCTACGCCGCGCAGATCGGCACCATGCAGGTCAACGAGGAGGTCGACGCGCTGCGCACGCTCGGCATCTCGCCGCTCGAGATGCTGGTGCTGCCCAAGCTGTTCGGCCTGATGATCGCGCTGCCGCTGCTGACCATGTTCGCCGACGTGCTCGGTATCCTCGGTGGCATGGTGATGGCGGCGGCGGTCCTCGACGTCAGTTTCCAGCAGTTCTTCGAGCGCCTGCCGGAGGTGGTTTCGGCGCGCCATTTCCTGATCGGCATCGGCAAGGCGCCGGTGTTCGCGCTGCTGATCGCCGCGGTCGGCTGCTACCAGGGCTTCCGTGTGCGTGGGGATGCCGACAGCGTCGGCCGCCAGACCACGGTCAGCGTCGTGCAGGGGATCTTCCTGGTGATCGTGGTCGACGCGGCGTTCTCGATCCTGTTCAGCTGGATGGGCATCTGACGTGGCGGCCGATACGGTCATCGAGGTGCGCGGGCTGGTCGTCCGCTACGAGCGCCAGGTGGTGCTCGACGGCCTCGACCTCGACGTCGCACGCGGCGAGGTCTTCGCGCTGGTCGGCGGCAGCGGTGCGGGCAAGACCACGTTGCTGCACCAGCTGATCATGCTCGACAGCCCGGCCTCCGGTTCGTTGCGCGTGTTCGGCGAACAGGTGGTGGGGATCGGCGAGCGCGCCGCAGCGCGCCTGCGTCGGCGCATCGGGGTGATGTTCCAGCAGGGTGCGCTGTTCACCTCGCTCACGGTGCTGGACAACGTCGCGCTGCCGTTGCGCGAACATACCGAGCTGCCCGATGCGACGGTGCACGAGCTCGCCTCGCTGAAGCTGGCGCTGGTCGGCTTGCCGTGCGAGGCCGGACGGCTCTACCCGGCGGAGCTGAGCGGCGGCATGCGCAAGCGCGCCGCGGTGGCGCGCGCGCTGGCCCTCGACCCTGAACTGCTCTGTCTCGACGAACCGAGCGCCGGGCTCGACCCGGTCAGCGCCGGCGCGATGGACGAGCTGATCGTGCAGCTGCGCGACTCGCTGGGGCTGACGGTGGTGATCGTCACCCACGACCTCGACACCTTGTGCCATGCTACCGACCGCGTCGCCTTCCTCGCCGAGCGGCGCATCATCGGCACCGGCAGCGTCACCGAGCTGCGCGACCATCCACATCCCACGCTGCAGGCCTACTTCAACGGCCCACGCGGCCGTTCGGCGCTGGGTGCATGATGTTCAGCGTGTGCACTCCCGCGACCGTGAAGGAAGCTGGCATCGGCGCGGCCGCTCACCTAACATCGCGACTTCCACCCGTCGCGTGCCACGTCGGCGACCGCCCCGGGAACGATTGAATGCAGAGCCGTCCTCCCTATGCCATCGTTGGCCTGTTCGTCGTGCTGCTCACCGCGGCGATCATCGTCACCGGGGTCTGGTTCGGCTTCGGCGACCCCAAGCCGACCGCCAATTCCTACTTCGTCTACCTGACCGATTCGGTCGCCGGTCTGCGCGAGAACTCCACCGTCCGCTACCGCGGCGTCGACGTCGGTCGGGTGCGCGACATCGACCTGGCGCCCGGCGACCCTGGTCGCGTGCGACTGGTGCTCGACATCGACCGCACGGTGCCGGTGCTGACCGACACCGTCGCGCGGCTCTCGACCCAGGGCCTGACCGGACTCTCCTATGTCGAGCTGACCAGCGAAGGCGAGGGTGAGCTGCTCGTTGCACGCCCCGGCGAGGAGTACCCGGTCATCAAGAGCCGGCGGACACTGATGGGACGCATCGACACCGCCGGGGGCGAACTGCTCGCGCGGGTCGACCAGGCGACCCGGGAACTGGCGGAGGCGGCGCGACGTTTCGGCGCCGTGTTCGATGACACCAACCGCGAGGCGGTCAGCGCGACGCTGGCCGACATCCGCCTCGTGGCCGCCACGCTCGGTGGGCGTGCAGAGACCCTTGGCCAGGGCATCGACGACCTCGGCGCGCTGCTCGCCGACGCCGCCGAGGCCGGCGAGCGGCTGCCCGGACTCGTCGAGCGGACCGAGCTCACGCTGGCCGGTCTCGACCGCCACGCCGGGACGCTGGCCGGCGCGGCCCAAGCGGTCGAGCGCCTGGCCGACACGTTGCGTATCGAGAGTGAGCGGCTCTCCGGGCGCATCGACCGCACCACGACCCTGACCGAGCAGGAGCTCGTGCGCTTCTCCAGCGAGACCCAGCCGGCGCTGACGCGCATGCTCCACGAGCTCGAAGGCGCGGCCGTGTCGCTGCGCCGGCTCGGCGAGACGCTCGAACGCGATCCCTCGCTGCTGCTCTACGGCCACCGCGACCGTCCGCTCGGTCCGGGCGAAGGAGGATCCCGATGAGGTCATGGACAGCCGTGCTGATGCTCGCGCTGGCGGGGTGTACCCCGTTGCTGCCGACCCCGAAGCCGGTCGAGCCGACCGCGCGCCACGCGCTCGAGCCCACCGCGCTGCCTGCGGCGCGCGACGTGCCCGCCGCGGCACCGCGCCTCGCTGTGCTCACGGTGCGTTCCGGGCCGCGACTCGACGGTCAGGCCATGCTCTACCGCGACGCCTCGGGTCGTCGTGGCGCGTTCGCCGCCAACCGCTGGATCGCGCCACCGGACGCGCAGCTCGGCGACTGGCTGGTCGCCGCGCTCGAGCGTGCCGGCGGCGTGGCGGCGGTCGTCGCGCCTGGGGGGCGTGGCCAGGCCGAGCTGCTGCTCGAGTCGGAGCTGCTGCACCTCGAGCTCGACGCCGCAGCCGAGCCCGGCACGCTGCGGGTGGAACTGCGCCTGCAGCTGCTCGAGGCATTCGGACGCGAGGTGCTGGCGACCGTGCGCCTGGAAGAGCGCGAACCACTCGACGCGGTGGGGCCGACGGCGATGGCCGAGGCCGCTGGACGCGCCCTGGCGCGCCTGCTCGAGGCGGGCGCCGGGTTCGTGCGCGAGGCGGTCGCGGCACGTGGCTGAGCTGCCGAGCCTGTTCGTCTCGCACGGGTCGCCGACCCTGCTGACCGACCCCTGTCCAGCGCACGATTTCCTCTCTGGGCTCGGCTCCATGCTGCCCCGTCCACGCGCCGTGCTGTGCGTCTCGGCGCACTGGACCACGCGCGACCCGCGGCTGACCGGCAGCGCGACGCCGCCGGTGATCCACGACTTCCACGGTTTCCCCGAGGCTCTCTACACCCTCGACTACCCGGCACCGGGCGACCCGGCACTGGCCGGGCGCGTCGCTGAACTGCTCGACGGCCTGGCACCCGAAGTCGATCCCGGCCGCGGGCTCGACCACGGCGCGTGGGTGCCGCTGCGCCTGGTCTACCCGGATGCCGGGCTGCCGGTCGTGCAGCTCTCGGTTGCGCCGGAACGCGAGCCGGGCTGGCACCTCGAGCTGGGCCGGCGGCTGCGCCCGCTGCGTGACGAGGGGGTGCTGATCCTGGCCAGCGGCGCGGCGACCCACAACCTGCGCGATTTCGGCCGTTACCCGCTCGACGCGCCGGTGCAGGCCTACGCGCGCGAGTTCGACGACTGGTTGGCCTCGTGCATCGCGGCCGGCGACCAGGCGTCGCTGGTCGAGGTCTTTGACGCGGGTCCGCAGGCACGGCGCAACCACCCGACACCCGAGCACCTGGTCCCGCTGCACGTCGCCCTCGGCGCCGGGGGTGGCGCGCCGGGTCGGCAGTTGCACGGCAGCTTCACCTTCGGCGTGCTGTCGATGGCCGCCTACGCCTGGGACTGAGGCTTGACCCCACCACCGGTCCCCGATGCCCATGCCGTCGCGGTGATGCTGCTGATGGTCGGCGCGCTGGCGCTGTTCACGCGCGACCGTATCCCGCTCGAGACCTCGAGCCTGCTGGTGGTCGCGCTGCTGGCCCTCGGTTTCGAGCTGTTCCCGTACGAGTACCGCGGCGACACGCTGCACGCGATCGACTTCTTCGCCGGCTTCGCCCACGAGGCGCTGATCGCGGTGGCCGCGCTGATGGTCGCCGGGCAGGGGCTGGTGCGCACCGGTGCGCTCGAGCCGGTCGGTCGTCACCTCGCGCGCCTGTGGGCCCGCGCGCCGTCGCTGTCGCTGCTGTTGACGCTGGTGGTCGGCGCGGTGCTCAGCGCCTTCGTCAACAACACGCCGATCGTGGTGCTGCTGCTGCCGATCCTGATCAGCGTCGCGCTGCGTTCCAACCAGCCGCCGTCGGCGACGCTGCTGCCGATGGGGCTGGCGACGCTGGTGGGTGGCATGGCGACGACCATCGGCACCTCGACCAACCTGCTGGTGGTCGCGGTCGCCGCCGACCTCGGTCTCGAGCGCATGCAGATGTTCGACTTTGCGCTGCCGGCCGCGATCGCCGGCGGCATCGGCATCGCTTACCTGTGGCTGGTCGCGCCGCGCCTGCTGCCGCGCCGTGAGCCGCGCCTGGCCGACACCTCGCCGCGGGTGTTCGCCGCGCGACTGCGGGTTCCCGAGGAGGGACCCATGGACGGCGAGCCGCTGTCACTGGTGCGCGAGAAGGCCTCCGGGATGCGCGTCACCCAGGTGCGGCGCGGCAGCCTGTCGCTGATGCCGCTGCCCGACACCCTGATCCACGGTGGCGACCTGTTGCTGGTCGAGGACACCCCCGAGCGCCTCAAGGAGTACGAACAGGCGCTCGGCGCAGAGCTGTTCAGCGGCGATCAGCGGGTCGACGACGAACACCCGCTGAGCGACGCGGGACAGCAGATCGCCGAGGTGGTCATCACCCAGGGCACGATGCTCGCCGGCTCGACGCTGGCGCGGCGCCGCTTCGAGGAGCGTTTCGGCCTGCGCACGCTGGCGCTGCATCGCAACGGCACCACCCCGGCCGGCACCTCGTTGCGCGACGTGGCGCTGCGCATCGGCGACGTGCTGCTGGTGCAGGGGCACCAGGATGCCATCCGCGAGCTGAAGCTGTCCGGCGAGATGATGGTGCTCGATGCGACCGTCGACCTGCCGCACGGCTCGCGTGCGCCCATCGCTCTGGGCATCATGGTCGGCATCGTCGTATCCGCCGCGACCGGCCTGCTGCCGATCGCCATCAGCGCCGTCTGCGGCGTGCTGCTGATGCTCGCGACCGGCTGCCTCGACTGGCGCCAGGCGACGCGCGCGCTGAGTCCGGCGGTGATCATGATCGTCGTCGCCAGCCTGGCGCTCGGCACCGGCCTGGTCGCGACCGGCGCGACCGACTACCTGGCCGGGCTGTTCCTCTACGTCACCGCGGGTTTCTCGGCGCCGGCGGTGTTGAGCGGGCTGATCCTGCTGCTGGCGCTGCTGACCAACATCGTGTCGAACAACGCCGCGGCGGTGATCGGTACGCCGATCGCGATCGCCATCGCCCAGGGGCTCGACGCGCCCCCGGAGCCGTTCGTGCTGGCGGTGCTGTTCGGCGCCAACATGAGCTACGCGACGCCCATGGCCTACAAGACCAACCTGCTGGTGTTCAGCGCCGGCGGTTACTCTTTCAGCGACTTCGTGCGCGTCGGCATTCCGCTGACGCTGTTGATGTGGGTCGCCTTCTCGCTGCTGTTGCCGACGCTCTACGGACTCTGGTGAACACCAGGGGGCTCACCCCCTGAGCCCAGCGGTGGGGCATGATGGGGTAGAGGAGGGTGATTCGGCGCGCCCAAAATTCAAAGTAGTTTATTACAAAAAAATTTTAATATATTGAATATATTAGAATACATAGACGATGGATGGGCGGTTTTGACGCCCAATCGGCGCCTGGCCCGTGCCCTGCGTCTCGAGGTCGCGGAGCGCCGCATCGGTGCCGGCGACTCGGTATGGGAGACGCCCCGGGTGCTGACCCTGGGCGCCTGGCTGCGCCGCGTCTGGAGCGAGCCGACGGCCGAGTCCCGCCCGGCATTGCTGTCGCCGACCCAGGCCACGGCGATCTGGGAGCAGGTCGTCGACGGCGCCGCCGCTGGCCTGCTGCTGCCCACCGGCGCCGCGTCGACCGCGGCCGAGGCGTGGGCGCTGCTGCACGGTTGGCAGCTGGACCTGGGGCATCCGGCCTTCGCAGACGCGGCGGACAGCCGGGCGTTCCGTGACTGGGCGCGTGCATTCGCCGGGGCCTGCGATGCCGGCGACTGGCTCGACGACGCGCGCCTGCCCGACGCCGTCGCCACGCGCATCGCCGACGGTCGCCTGCCGGCGCCCGAGCGGTTGGTGCTCTACGCCTTCGACGAGCTCTCGCCCCAGCTGCAGGCGCTGCGCGACGCGCTGGTCGGTGCCGGCTGCGAGATCGTGCGGCTCGCTCCGGCACGGGTCGCCGGCCACGTCCGGCGGACGGACCTGCCGACCTTCGATGACGAACTGCACGCCGCGGCGCACTGGGCCAGGGCGGCGCTGGAGGCCGATCCCGGCGTGCGGGTCGGTCTGGTCGTCCCGGACCTGGCCGCCGCACGCGGCCGGGTCGCACGCGTGCTCGACGCGGTGCTGGCGCCTGAGAGGTTGCGGCTCGGCGGCCTCGACCACGCCCGGCCCTACGGGCTCAGTCTCGGCGGGGCGCTGGCCGAGCGGCCTCCGGTCCACGCCGCGCTGGAACTGCTCGGGCTGCTGCGACCTCGGCCGCAGCCGTTCGCCACGGTCTCTGCGCTGCTGCGCTCGCCTCATCTCGGCCACGCCGTCACCGAGGCCAACGCGCGTGCCGGTGCCGAACTGGCCCTGCGCGACGGTGCACGTGCCGACTGGCACCTCGACGCGGCATTGCGCCTCGTGGCGAGGCACGCGCCGGCGTTCGCGGAGCGCATCGCCGCGGCACGCGAACGCCTCGACCCCGGTCGGGACGCGCACGCTCCACCGCGTCGACCCGGCGACTGGGCCACGCGCATCGGCGCCGCGCTCGAGGCCGCCGGCTGGCCCGGCGACGCGCCGCTCGACAGCGCGGCCTTCCAGGCGGTCGGCGCGTTCCACGAACTGCTCGCCGACCTTGCCCGGCTCGACGCCGTCACCGGGCCGATGACCTTCAGTGAGCTGCTGGCACGCCTCGCGCGGCTGGCACGCGAGCGGGTCTTCCAGCCGGCCGGTGGTGACGCGCGGGTCGAGGCGCTGGGGCTGCTCGAAGCGGCCGGCCGGCGCTTCGACCGGCTCTGGATCTGTGGTCTCGACGACGTGGCCTGGCCGCCACCGGCGCGGCCCAACCCGTTCCTGCCGAAGTCCCTGCGGCGCGAGCATGCGCTGCCGCGCTCGACGCCCGAGCGCGAGGCGGAGGTCGCCGCGCGCCTCACCACCGCGTTCGCGGCGGCGGCTGACGAAGTGGTCTTCTCCCACGCCAGGCGCGACGGCGACGCCGAACTCGCGGCGAGCCCGCTGCTGCTGGGCTGGCCGCGGGTCGAGGTCGACACCCTCGTCGACACGGACAGCCCGGGCCCGGCGGCGCGCATCGCGGCCGCGGTCACCGAGCCGTTCGTCGACGAGCGTGCGCCGCCACTCCCGGGCGGGCTGCTGCGCGGTGGCACGCAACGGGTCGGCCTGCAGTCGGCGTGCCCGTTCCGCGCCTTCGCCCATCACCGTCTCGGCGCCCAGGCGCTCGGTCCGCCGCCCCGCGGGCTCGACGCGATGACCCGAGGCAACCTGGTGCACAAGGTGCTGCAGGCGCTGTGGGAGGCGCACGGCGCGGCCATCGCGACCGCCGAGCGCCGCCGCGACCACGTGACGCTCGCCTGCGCGCGCGCCATCGACGGCGAGGAGGCGCTGCTCGGCGACCGCCCGAAGCTGCGCGCCATCGAGCAGGCGCGGCTGGTGAAGCTGGTCGAGATGTGGCTCGACGTCGACCGCGACCTGCCGCGTGAACGCACCTTCGAAGTCGAGAAGACGCTCGTTCACCACATCGGCGAGCACGCCGTGCGCCTGCGCATCGACCGCATCGACACCCTCGCCGACGGGCGCGTCGCGGTCGTCGACTACAAGACCGGGGCGCGCCAGAAGTTCAGCGACTGGGACGAGGCGCGCCCGCGGGAACCGCAACTGCCGCTCTACGCCGCGGCGCTGGGCGCCGACCGGGTCGCCGCGCTCGCCTTCGGCCGGGTCCACGTCGAGGGATGTGGCTACAGCGGAACGGCGGTCGAGACGGGGCTGCTGCCCGGGCTCAGGGCGCGCGAGGGTGCGGCGGAGACCATCGTCGCCGCGGCCGAGGCGGCCGAGGCGCTGCTGAGCGACCACGCCGCCGGCAACGCCGCGGTCGACCCGGTCGACGGCGCGTGCGACTACTGCGGGCTCGAGGCGCTGTGCAGGGTGCACGAGCGCGGCGTCGTCGTGGCGGGAGAGGACGATGCCTGACGTCCGTGTACCCGACGCGGCAGAGCGCGCCCGCGCGCTCGATCCAGACACCTCGTTCATCGTCCAGGCGCCGGCGGGCTCCGGCAAGACCGCGCTGCTGATCCAGCGCGTGCTGGTGCTGCTGGCGCGGGTCGAGGCCCCGGAGGAGATCGTCGCCATCACCTTCACGCGCAAGGCGGCCGCCGAGATGCGTGAGCGGGTGCTGCGCGCGCTCGCCGCCGCGGCCGGCGACGCCTTGCCCACGAACGACCACGAGCGCACCACCCGCGAGCTGGCCCGCACGGTGCTCGCCCGCGATGCCGAGCTGGGGTGGAGGCTGCGTGACAGCCCGCAGCGTCTGCGCATCCAGACCATCGACGCCTTCTGCGCCGGGCTCGGCCGCCAGCTGCCGCTGCTGTCGGGCCTCGGCGGACCACCGCAGCTGACCGAGGAGGCCGAGCCGCTCTACCGCGAGGCGGCGCGCGAAGCGCTGGCGATGCTCGAGGCGGGGGGCGACGATGGGGATGCCGTGCGCCGCGCGGTCGCCCACCGCGACGCCGACCTCGACGGCCTCGAGAACCTGGTGGTCAAGCTTCTCGCCAAGCGCGATCAGTGGCTGCGCC
>Ga0181593_10004495_pt1 | contig 12705 bp, 9 predicted proteins | sample 071ome_19_FD_133756 | JGI IMG/M metagenome (GOLD analysis project Ga0181593, IMG submission 133756) | Coastal salt marsh microbial communities from the Groves Creek Marsh, Skidaway Island, Georgia - 071413AT metaG (megahit assembly) | ecosystem: Environmental > Aquatic > Marine > Intertidal zone...
CGCGTGACGTACCCGACATCGTAGAGGATCAGCACCATCACCGGCAGGAACAGCTGCAGCGGATCGAAGCCGTCCGTCATGCCCGAGGTGCCGGGCAGTAGCCCCAGCGAAAAGACGAAGATCGCCGACAGAAACACCGCACTCGCGAATTCTGGCACCGAGGTCGTGATGATGCTGGTGATGGAGATCGCCCGGTCGAGCGCGGAGCCCTCCCGCATGCCGGCCAACACGCCAAGGGTCAGCGACAACGGCACTAAAATGGCAAAGGTCCAAAACGCCAAGATCGCGGTGTTCCAAAGGCGCGGCCAAAGCACGTCGGCGACCGGGGTCTTAAAGCGGATCGATTCGCCGAAATCGCCGGTCAGCATGCCGCCCAACCAGCTCAGGTAGCGCGTCCAAAGGGGGTCGAGGTAGCCGTTGGCTTCAAGCCACAGTGTCCGCTGTTCTTCGGACGAGTAGGGGCCTAAGACCTTGGTTGCGACGCTGCCGGGCTGCAGTTCCAATAAGACGAACAGCAGCAGCGACACGATCAGCATCGTCAGGAGCATGAGTCCGAAGCGTTTGGTGACGAATAAGAGCATCTGGACTCAGAGAAAATGCATTCGTTTCAAAAAAAAGGGGCCGGCTGGCGCGTGCGCCGGTGCCGGCCCAAATAGAACTTGCGTGGCGATCTCTTAGGCGAGCCACGCCTTATTGTAGTGGTGTTCAAACGCAACCTGGGCGTAGATGTTTTTGACGCGCGTGTTGCGTGCCACAAACACCGAGCGCCAGAACGTCTGCGCGATCACGGCGTCGTCCTGCAGGACTTTCTGGACCTTGGCCATCACCTTGCGCCGTTCGTTGACGTCGGCCAACCCACCGGCTTCGTCCAACAGTTTGTCGAACTCGGGGTTGTTGTAAGAGGTTTCGTTCCACGCCACGCCCGAACGATAGGCCAAGTTGAGAACCTGCACGCCCAGCGCGCGATGGGTCCACGACGTGAAGCCGAACGGTGTCGACAGCCAGCGGTCCCAATAGGTGCCACCCGGCATGATGTTGATCTCCAGATCGATCCCGGCAGGTTTCACCATTTCGGCGATCGCCTTACAGGTGTTCTGCTCCCACGTCGGGTTGGCGACGCAGTCGATGCGGAGTTTCAACCCGTTCGGATGACCGGCTTCGGCCAGCAGGCGTTTTGCCTTCGCGTAGTCCTGCTTGAGCGGCGGCAGAACGGCGTGCTCGGGGTGAACCGGTGCGACATGATAGTCGTCGCCGACGGCGCCAAAGCCGCCATACACCACTTCGAGAATCCGCGGCCGATCCAAGCAAGCTTGTATCGCCTGACGCAACTTCAAATTATCGAACGGCGCTTCGGTGACTTTCATCCGCGCCACGCCGGCTTGCGCCGTGACGGCCTGCATGACCTCGATATTGGGAAGGCCGCGCATCGTCGGGACCTGCTCGACGCTGGTCTGATAGTTCGTGTCGACCTGACCCGAGGCGAAGGCTGCAATTTCGGCCGCCGGATCGTCGCCGTTATCGACGTAGGTGATTTGGTCGAGGTAAACGTCGCCGTTCCAATGCGGCGCATTGCGTTTTTTCAGCACGGCAACCTCGCCGACGCCGAAGCGATCCAGCTCAAAAGCGCCGGTGCCGACCGGGTTCTTGGACCAGTCGCCACCGTTGAAGTCGCGGTGAGCAATCAACGCGGGATAATCCGCCATCGATTCCGGCAACGACAGGTCCGGTCGGTTGAGATGGAAGCGAACGGTATGGGCGTCAACGCGCTCTAACGCCCCGGACGCCATCTTGGTCGTCATTTTGGGCTTGCCGTTCTCGTCTTTTTCGCCGGTCTCCATCGTTTCGGTCATTGAGCTAAAGCGACCTTGGTTCGACGAACCCGTTGCGGGGTCGAGCCAGCGTTCGAAGTTGGCGATGACATCGTCGGATCCGAATTCGTCGCCGTTCGACCATTTCACGCCTTTGCGCAGGTTGAAGGTCCACGTCTTGAGGTCGTCGGATACATCCCAGCTTTCGGCAAGATGCGGCTGCGCGACGTTGTTTTTGTCGATCTGGACCAGCGGCTCGATGACGTGGCGCGCGACGTTGCCTTTTTCGCCCCAGTCGAAGATCGCCGGATCGGAAACTTCCTTGACGTTCATCGAAACGCGAAGATTGCCGCCGAATTTGGGCGTGCCTTGCGCGAAAGCGTCGCGTGGCATGGCGCCGACCATGGCGTAGGCCGCGGCTGCCGAAACGCCGAGAACGGCGGCGCTTTGAACGAACTGCCGGCGATCGATCTCGCCCTTCTTGAGCTGGTTCACCAATTCAGGGATGTGCGGATGGGTCTTTTTTTCGTCATGCGTCATAGAGTCGTGTCCTCCGGAAGGTCGTTTCCGTTTACCGAAACGGGTTCATCGTAGTGACGAGGGTTCCTTCTTCCAATATTGGCCTCAGTACCAGAAATTAAAAAACGGCTTAATCTTTCGATACTGAAATAATGAAGAAGTTGAATCGGCGATTACTTGAAATACTAAGTGATCGCCTCGATTACATTTGATCTAAGCCTTATTATTCCGGTGCCTGCCCAATGAGTCAAATCGGCACACGACATCAGTCCGTAGTCTTGCGGATGGCCCGTGAACAATTATCCGCGATTGCGGGGCAGCAGAGCTTATTTGGAGGTGGCGACGAAGACGCCGTCCCAGTCCTCGCCCGGCGGGTCGGCACGATAGGCAGCGATGCGCTCGGCGTACAAATCGTAAAGCACGTCGAGGCCGCCAAGCCCGTGCTTCTCACCGTTGGTTTGTCGGGCAAGGTCGCGGCATTCGGCGATCAATACCGATGCCGTATCCCATTGCTGGCTGCGATAAGCGGCAATCATCGCTTCGTGCTTTTTCTCGAGCGCCTGGAAGGCAGGGGTTGCGGCTTCCTGCGCATCGCCGCGCAGGCCGTAGATCAAGACAGGCTCGGTCTTCCCCTTCACGGCGATGAGATCCAACTCGATGGTGGCGAATTCGGGCGCTTCTTTGCGCGTCTCTTGCCCGATCACCACGCCGACGCCGTAGTTCTTGGACTGACCCTCCAGGCGTGCCGCCAAGTTCACGGCATCACCGAGGACCGAGTAATCGAAACGTTTGTCGGACCCCATATTGCCGACACAACACTCGCCTGAGTTCAACCCGATCCCGATATTGATCGGATAATGCGGCCGATCCTCGCTCTCGGCCTCCTCGCGTAGCTTTTCATTAAGGCCATGCAGCGCGTCGAACATGGCCAGCGCCGACTCAAGCCCGTGCGCAGCGTGTTTCTTGTCGTCCAGCGGCGCGTTCCAAAACGCCATGATGCAGTCGCCCATGTACTTATCGATCGTGCCACGACGCGCCAGGATCATGTCGGTCATGGGCGTGAGAAACCGGTTGATCAGTTTGGTCAGGCCCGTCGGGTCGGTTTTGAATTGCTCCGAGATCGTCGTGAAGCCGCGGATGTCACAGAACAGCAATGTCATGTCGCGCATTTCGCCGCCCAGCACGAGACGCTCGGGTTCATCGGCGAGTTGCTCGACCAGGGCCGGTGACAAGTATTGGCTGAACGCACCACGAACCTGGCGTTTCTCGGCTTCGGTACGCAGGAAGTTGAGCATCGAGCTCGACATGTAGACCAGCACCACCACGCTCGAGGCGTAAATCGGGTCGAGCAACCAAAGCTGGTCTTTGTACAAATACCAAGACGCCGCGATCGCCACCGCAATGCCCAGACTACCGATGATCGCGCTCACCAGCGCGCCGGCGCGGGGCAGGATCTACAGAAGAATGAGGCCGTGCAAAATCATATAAAGAATCTCGGCGCCCTCTGCCCAATCCGGCCGTTCCAGGAAATGGTCGAGCAGTATTTGTTCCACGGCTTGGACATGAACCTCGACGCCAGGCGCGGCCGCCTGGAGGGGTGTCGCTCGAATATCGAAAAGGCCGGCGGCGGAGGTCCCGACAAAAATAATCTGTCCGTCGACCAGCGCAGGGTTGAAGTCGGGGCTGAACACCTGCCAGGCAGGAATGCGCCGCTCCGGCACATGGCCGGTGAAGTGCAACCACATCCGACCCTGGGGGCCCGTCGGCAGTTCGTAGTTGCCGATCTTCACGTTGTTCAAACCGAGCTGGACGCCGCCATACCCGATTTCGCCGCTCGCTCCGGTGGTCTTGATGACATAGGTCCGCGCGCCTTGAATGACGCGCAACACCTCTGCGGTTAATGAGGGGTAAGGGTTGCTCTGCCCTTCCAATCTCAAGAACATCGGCACGCGCCGGATGATGCCGTCGCGTTCGGCGACGAGGTTGAATGAGCCGTTCCCGGTGGCGGCCTCCGAGAGGATTTCGAGGTTGCCGACTGCACCGGTAAACCCAAACAGGTAGTCGAGCGGATTGTCGCCACCATAAGCAAACGACGCTTTTTGCTTGGGCACTCGCGGTAGATTCGGATCGCCGGTCAAAACGAACCCGGTAATGACCGGGGTTTGCGCGATCACGTCAGCCAAGATGGAATCGTGGTCCGGGAGGTTGTCGAGGTTCTCCTTCAACGCCTCGACCTCGCGTGTCAGCGGCCACAGGTCGACGATATATTCCGGCGACGTTCGATCGGGCTCGGCAAACACGATGTCGAACACGATGACGGCCGCGCCTGCATTGGCAAGTTGGGCGATGAGCTGGGCAACAAAGGTGCGCGGCCACGGCCACTGCCCGATGCGTTCGAGTGATTCGTCGTCGAGATCGACGTACTTGACCGGCACCGGCACGTATTCGCGCGGGGCGATCCGCTGGTAGACATCGAAAACCCGCATCCGCAGTTCTTCGACTTGCGGTACAGAGACGCGGGCACCGAGCGCGAGAGCGATCAGCACCAGCGGGATCAGAATGTGATGGGCGCGCCGCAGGCGGGTCAGCATAAAATACGAGCGGTTGATCGGAACATGGTCAACAGACTAGGCGCTCCCGCGGCGCGGCTCTAGGTGTCCGCGAACTCCTGCCAAATCTTGTCGAACCCCTGATGGTTGCGGCTAAAGATTTCGATCAGGCCGGGATCGAAATGCCCGCTCGGATCCAACCGCTCGTCCCCGTTAATGATGACGTCGACAGTCTGATCGTGGGTATAGGCGGGCTTATACGACCGTTCGGCGCGCAAGGCGTCGTAGGTATCGGCCAGCGCCACGATCCGCGCCGAGATCGGGATTTCTTCGCCTCTCACACCGTGCGGGTAGCCTGACCCATCCCACTTCTCGTGGTGAAAGAGCGCGATCTCCGCAGCCAGTTTGAGCCGGTGGGAATGCGACAGAATTTGAAACCCGAAAACAGGGTGCTGGTCCATTTGCTGACGTTCCGCCGCCGTCAACTCGCCGCCTTTGTTCAGAATGCCTTGGTCGACGCTCAGCTTGCCCACGTCGTGCAACTGCGCCGAATACCGGATCTCCTCGCAGAATTCCTTCGGCATGCCCAAGCGTTGCGCCAAGAAGAAAGCGTATTCGTTGACCCGCACAATGTGGTTGCCGGTGCCCTCGTCATGAATCGCGGCCGCACGCGCCAATAGACTGATCGATAGCTTGAACGCCTCTTCGGTTTCCTCTTGAAGTTGACCGATCCGTTCGCGTTGCCGCGCCAGTGCCTTGTTGCGCTGTCGTAGTTTGACGTTTTTCTTTTCGATCTGTTCCAGGTTGTCGGTGCGCTCGACATACCCCGAGATCACCGCGGCGACTTCCATCAAGCCGTTGATGGTGTCGTCGGCGAAGGGATTTCCCTTTTCATTGTCGCGCTGCATCATCAGTTCGATGATGGCGACCACACGGCCTTGGAACGTCATGATCGGAAAACAAACCAACGCCCCGACAGCAAACCCCGGTGCCTCCAACGCCCTGTTGAAGCGGTAAGGCCGTGCATGGGGAACGCGTTTGACATCGTCCAGAGAAACGACTTCGCCGGACCCGGCAACGTAACCTGCGATCGTCGCTGCGTTCAGCGGGATCGCGTCATCCGGTGCTGCGCGGCTCGTCGAAATCGCGTTCTGTCGAGCGACCGGCGCAAGAACGCGTTCGCGCCCACGGCGGCGCACGATATACGCCGTACCTGCATCCGAACCGGTCATCTCCCGGCACTTGCCGAGGAACCGGTCGAGAAGCTGGCTAACGTTGCGCGGCGCGTCTTTCTCGACATGCGCCAGTAATTCAAGAACGAGACTCATGCCGCTCGATTTGTCCGTACTAAGGGGGGCACCATACGCACCCCGGGCTATCGCCCGCAATCGGGCCATAGGCAAGCATTCTACCGCCCATCTTCGCCGATTATGGTTTCCATCGCGTTAAGGCCACGCGCGCATCGCCTCGCACGCGGCACTGCTTACCTTGACATTGGGTCAATTCTGCTGACGTATTTTTCGTTCGCCCTGCTTGGTCCGGCGCAACGTTATGGGTAGTGTTCGGTTAAGCAGGCGGGTAGGGGCAATCCGGTTGAGTTCGGATGCGCGCCCGTCGGCAGGTCATTACGATGGGAGGTTCTTCATGAAATCGATTAAATATCTAGCCGCAGCGCTTGTCGCGTCGGCCGCCATTGGCGGTGCGTCGGTCAGCCACGCGGCAACTCTGGACGATGTCCGCGCCGCGGGCGTTCTCAAATGCGGCATCAACACCGGCTTGCCGGGGTTTGCCTATACCGATGACTCCGGTAACTGGACCGGTTTCGACGTCGCGTTCTGTAAGGCGGTTGCCGCCGCCGTGTTGGGCGACGGCGACAAAGTGCAATACGTCAATCTTACCGGCGCCAACCGTTTCCCTGCGTTGGCATCCGGCGAAATCGACCTGTTGTCGCGCAACACGACCTGGACGTTCTCGCGTGACGTCGACCTTGGCTTCACCTTTGTTGGCGTGAACTACTACGACGGGCAGGGCTTCATCGGTCGCAAATCGCTTGGCGTCAAAAGCGCTAAGGAACTCGACGGCGCATCGGTTTGCATCCAGACCGGTACGACAACCGAACTCAATCTCGCGGACTTCTTCCGTGTAAACAAAATCTCCTACGAGCCGGTACCGATCGAGACCAACGAAGAAGCCCGCGTCGCTTACCTCGCCGAACGGTGCGATGTCTACACGACGGACGCTTCCGGTTTGGCGGCGACCAAAACCACGTTCGAGAATGCCGATGACCACATGGTGTTCCCGGAGATCATCTCGAAAGAGCCGCTCGGGCCGCTCGTCCGTCAGGGCGACGATCAGTGGGCCGACATCGCGCGTTGGACGCTCAATGCGTTGATCAACGCCGAACAGTACGGCGTCACGCAAGCCAACGTCGGTCAGATGATGAACGGCACCGACAATCCGGAAGTGAACCGGATGCTCGGTAACGAAGGCTCGCTCGGGTCCATGCTTGGTCTCGATAAGGACTGGGCGGTGAACGTGATCAAGGCCGTGGGCAACTACGGTGAGATTTTCGATCGCTTCCTTGGTCCCAACACCGCGCTTGCGCTAGAGCGTGGTCAGAACGCGTTGTACACGCAGGGTGGGCTCCTCTACGCCCCGCCGATGCGATAGGAAGACTGTGCGCCGTCCAGGTCCTGGGCGGCGCACCTTCTTTTTTCCTAGCCTAACGATTTCGTAGCAAGCCAGAGCCAATGGCCGTCACGGGCGCGCCAGCGGGTTTCGAACTGCGCCGTATCTGGAGCGACGAGCGCGCACGTAGTGCGTTGTTCCAGATTCTCGTCGTCCTCGGGCTTGCCCTTTTGGTCGCGTTCTTTGTGGCCAATACGATCGCCAACCTGCAGGCCCGTGGCCTCGAGCCCGGTTTCGGGTTTTTCGGCGATCAAGCGTTCTTCGATATCAATCAAAAGCTCATCGACTACTCGTCGCAGTCGACGTTCGGTCGTGCGCTTGTCGTCGGCCTGCTCAACACACTGTTGGTATCGGCGCTCGGCATCATCGCCGCCACCGTCATCGGCTTCCTGGCCGGAATCTTACGCCTTTCGAACAACTGGTTGGTCGGCCGGTTGATCGGCGTCTACGTCGAATTTACGCGCAACGTCCCTGTGTTGCTGCAGATCATCTTCTGGTGGTCGATCCTCACCGGCTTGCCCAAGGTCGCCGACAGCGTTTCGCTTGGCGGCGCTTTGTTTCTCAACAATCGCGGCGTTCGGATGCCGGCGCCCATTCTCGAAAACGGGTTTGGGTGGGTCGCGATCTTCTTCGTCCTTGGCATTGTGGCCGCATTGATCGTGGGCCGGTGGGCGCATCGTCGGCACATGGCGACGGGGCAGCCGTTCCCGATGCTATGGGTCGGGCTCGGGCTGGTGATTGTCCCGACCCTGATCGTCTATTTCGCTCTCGGTCAGCCGCTCGATTGGGATGTCCCCGAGCGGACGAGATTCAACTTCCGCGGTGGCTTCAACGTGACGCCGGAATTAGTCGCTTTGTGGTGGGCGTTGTCGACCTACACGGGCGCGTTCATTTCCGAAATTGTCCGCGCCGGGATTCTTTCCGTCAGTAAGGGGCAGTCCGAGGCCGCACATGCGCTCGGTCTTCGGCCGGGGCTGACGATGCGCAAGATCATCATCCCGCAGGCGTTGCGGGTCATCATTCCGCCGCTGACGAGCCAGTACCTCAATCTCACCAAGAACTCGTCGCTCGCGATCGCCATCGGCTACCAAGACTTCGTGTCGATCGGCAATACGGTCTTGAACCAGAGCGGCCAAGCGATCGAGGTCGTCGCGATTTGGATGGTCGTCTACCTAAGTCTCAGCTTGGGCACCTCGGCCTTTATGAATTGGTACAACAGCCACATTGCGTTGGTAGAACGATGACGTCGCAACCCTTCTTCCGCCAACAAAGCGAACTCTTGCCCGAACGCGCGCCGCCCGCCGCGACAACGGGTGTGATCGGCTGGATGCGTGCCAACCTGTTTTCCGGGTGGCTTAGCACCATTCTGACGCTGGCGGGTCTCTACATACTGTGGCTGATCATCCCCGGTTTGTTGGATTGGGCGTTCTTCGACGCCGACTTCCAGGGCGACGACCGCTTTGCCTGTACGAGTTCCGGCGCCTGTTGGGCGTGGTTCGACCAGCGCATCGACCAGTTCCTTTATGGCTTCTACCCCAGCGAGCAAACCTGGCGGGTCGACATCGCCTTGCTTCTGTTGGTCCCGGCGCTGGCGCCGGTCTTGTTCGACAAAATGCCTGGGGCGAAACGTCTGCGGTGGTTCTCGCTGGCCTATCCGGTCGTCGCGACGTTCCTTTTGATCGGTGGTTTCGGCCTCGAAGAGGTGCCCACCAACAAGTTCGGCGGCTTCATGCTGAACGTGACGGTCGGGCTCGCTGGGATCGTCTTGTCGTTGCCCGTCGGTATTGTTTTGGCTCTCGGGCGCCGGTCGCGCATGCCGATTGTTCGCGCGTTATCTGTGGCGTTCATCGAAGTGTTTCGTGGCGTACCGCTGATTACGTTGCTCTTCGTCGCGGCGATCCTGTTGCCGATTTTCTTGCCGCCGTCCTTCAGCCTCGACCTCGTCATCCGCGTGATCGTCGTGGTGACGGCCTTCGCCTCGGCCTACATGGCGGAGGTCATCCGCGGCGGGCTCCAAGCCGTGCCGAGGGGCCAATACGAAGCCGCTGCCGCGTTAGGACTGGGCTACTGGAAGATGATGGGGCTCATTGTCCTGCCGCAAGCGCTGAAAATTTCGATCCCCGGAATCGTCAACACCTTCATCGGGTTGTTCAAAGACACGACCCTGGTCATCGTCATCGGTCTTTTCGACGTGCTCAACATCGGTCGCACCATGGTCTCCAACCCGGATTGGTTGGGGTTGGCGGTCGAGACCCAGGTCTTCATCTCGCTCTTTTTCTTCATCGTGTGTTTCTCGATGTCGCGCTACTCGGTGCATCTCGAACGGCGCCTCGATACGACAAAACGCTAGGGAACCGTCATGTCCACGGATCAGAACCAAGCTGCCGCCGACGCCAGGCCGATCATCGACATCGTCGGGTTGAACAAGTGGTTCGGCCCTTTCCATGTCCTGCGCGACATCAATCTCTCGGTGGCGCCGCAGGAACGGATCGTGATCTGCGGGCCGTCGGGCTCCGGCAAATCGACGCTCATCCGCTGCATCAACCGGTTGGAAGAACACCAAGAAGGCAAGATCGTCGTCGACGGCACCGAACTCACCCACGACCTCAAGAATATCGACGCCATCCGGCGCGAAGTCGGCATGGTGTTTCAGCAGTTCAACCTCTTTCCCCATCTCACGGTGCTCGAGAACTGCACCCTTGGGCCAATCTGGGTGCGCAAGACGCCGAAGGACGAAGCCGAAAAGATCGCCATGGAACTGCTCGAACGGGTCAAAATTCCCGAACAAGCGGACAAGTACCCCGGTCAGCTTTCCGGCGGTCAGCAGCAGCGTGTCGCCATCGCGCGCAGCCTGTGCATGAAGCCCAACATCATGTTGTTCGACGAACCGACGTCGGCGCTCGACCCCGAGATGATCAAAGAGGTTCTCGACGTCATGGTCGACCTTGCGCAAACCGGCATGACCATGCTGGTGGTGACGCACGAAATGGGCTTTGCCTCGCAGGTTGCCGATCGGGTGATCTTCATGGACGCTGGCCAAATCGTTGAACAGAACACGCCGGACGAGTTCTTCAACAACCCGCAATCCGATCGCACCAAACTCTTCTTGAGCCAAATCCTGAGCCACTAGACATGGCGCCGACCATCCGACCGATGGTCGAGGCCGACGGCCCCGCGGTCCTGGCGATCTACCAGGCCGGCATTGCCGGCGGCGAAGCGACCTTCGAGGAAAATGCGCCGGATTGGCCGACTTGGTCGGCCGCCCATCATGCCCACAGCCGGATCGTGGCCCAGCAGGGCGGCGACATCATCGGCTGGGCGGCGCTCGCGCCGGTTTCGCCGCGGGCCGTTTATCGGGGCGTGGCCGAGGTGAGCATTTATGTCGTCGAGGCAGCGGCCGGCGCCGGGGTCGGCGGCATGCTCATGGCGGCGCTGGTCGATAGCGCCGAAGAAAACGGTATCTGGACCCTGCAATCCTCGATCTTCGAAGAGAACGAGGCCAGCGCGCGCCTCCATGCGCGCCATGGGTTTCGGGTCGTCGGGCGCCGCGCGCGGATCGGCCTGATGCGGTTTGGGCCCCATAAGGGCCTCTGGCGCGATACCATTTTGCTCGAACGCCGCAGCGATACCGTCGGAACCTCTTAAGGTCCAACTCAGGATCACGAAAGGACCCAGGCGATGACCCACGTCTTCCACCGTCACACTAAAACCAAACTACGGATCGCCGCGCAGGGCGACGGCGTCTACGTCGTGGACCGTGACGGCAACCGCTATCTCGACGCCTCGGGCGGCGCGGCGGTGTCCTCGTTGGGTCATAGCGATCCCGACGTACGCCGCGCCATCGTCGAGCAACTCGATCAGGTGGCCTATGCCCATACCGCGTTCTTCACCACCGAGGTGATGGAGGAACTCGCGGCGACCCTATGCGACCGGGCGCCAAGCCCGCTCAGCAACGTCTATTTCGTTTCCGGCGGATCGGAAGGCGTCGAGACGGCGCTCAAGATGGCGCGCCAGTACTTTCTCGAGGTGGGTCAGCCCGAACGTCGCCACTTCATCGCGCGGCGTCAGAGCTATCACGGCAACACATTGGGAGCATTGTCGGTCGGCGGCAATATGTGGCGACGCGAGCCGTTCGACCCCATCCTCATGCCGGCCAGCCACATCGCTCCGTGCTACCCCTATCGCGACCGGCGCACCGACGAATCCGAAATCGCCTACGGCGAACGCGTCGCAGACGAGCTTGAAGCCGCAATTCAAAGCTTGGGTCCCCACACGGTCGCTGCCTTCGTGGCCGAGACGGTCGTCGGTGCTACATCAGGCGCACTGGCCCCCGTGCCCGGCTACTTCAAACGCATTCGCGAGATCTGCGACCGGCACGGCGTCCTGCTGATCCTCGATGAGGTGATGTGCGGCATGGGGCGCACCGGCACGCTCTTCGCGTACGAGCAAGAAGGCATTGCGCCGGACATCGTCGTCGTCGCAAAAGGATTGGGTGCCGGGTATCAGCCGATCGGCGGCGTCTTGGTGGCCGAGCCGATCTTCAACGCTTTCCAATCGGGCTCCGGCTATTTGCAGCACGGCTTCACCTATATGGGCCATGCGACCGCTTGCGCAGCCGCACTGGCGGTGATCAAGAAGATCGAATCGCACACCTTGCTCGACAACGTGCAGGTCATGGGAGACCGGCTCGACGCGGCGCTGACCGATCGGTTCGGCAATCATCCCCACGTTGGTGATATTCGCGGTCGTGGCTTGTTCCGCGCAATCGAGTTCGTCAACGATCGAGCGAGCAAGACGCCGTTCGATCCGACCCATGGCCTTAACGCACGCATCAAGAAAGCGGCAATGGCCCGCGGCCTGATGTGCTACCCGATGGGCGGTACGATCGATGGTCGCCGCGGCGATCACGTTCTCCTCGCGCCACCCTTTATCATCGACGAAACCCACGTTGCGGCGATCACCGACCGGCTTGCCGATGCGGTCGACGATGCCCTGCAAGAAATTTTGGGGTAGTTCCGGCTGCGGGGGGAATTCTGCCGAAAATCAAAATGTTGCGCTGCGTCAATCGTGTCGCGCCGATATCTGATTCGATGCGTGCGTTTATAATTCGGCAGTAACAAAACTATAGGAATTGGGAGGAA
>Ga0181593_10004496_pt1 | contig 12704 bp, 8 predicted proteins | sample 071ome_19_FD_133756 | JGI IMG/M metagenome (GOLD analysis project Ga0181593, IMG submission 133756) | Coastal salt marsh microbial communities from the Groves Creek Marsh, Skidaway Island, Georgia - 071413AT metaG (megahit assembly) | ecosystem: Environmental > Aquatic > Marine > Intertidal zone...
GCTATTCTTCGCGGTTTAGCAGAAACGCTCTCAACCTATTGCTTTTTTATCAGCATCCAGATGATCCCAATAGCTGTATCAACAACGGTGGTGTTTATCTTTCCGGTGCTTTTGACATTGGTGTCTATCCCACTTTTTGGCGAAAAGGTTGGGGTCATAAGGCTTGGCGCCGTGGTGGTAGGGTTTCTTGGTGTGGTGGTGGTCGCCGCCCCATCAGGGGATGGTTTTAATATGGCCATGATCTATCCGATTGTGACAGCCATCTCGCTGGTGGTAAGGGATTTGGCCACCCGAAAAATCACCTCTGATGTGTCGTCGGTCTCGGTGATACTTACCACCGCCATGGTAACTACTCTTGGCGGCTTGGCGAGCCTACCTTGGGGCTGGACGGCGATCGAAACCGAACTCTATGGGGTGTTTGTCGTTGCCGCCGGATTGGTGGCGTGTTCATTTATTACCTATGTGATGGCTATCCGCCTTGGCGAGTTGTCAGTGATTGCCCCCACGCAGTATATGGTCATTCTTTGGGCGACCATTTGGGGCGCGCTCATTTGGCATGAGATACCGGGCAAGCAAGCGATTATTGGCGGCGGTCTGATTATTCTGGCAGGATTGATTATTCTCTGGCGAGAACATATCCAATCTGTGAAACGCCCGGCTAGCGCTTTGCCTCTGGAATAAGTCCTTTTGGCGAGAAGCGCAACACCAGCATCATGATTATTCCCATGGTCATAAGCCGTGTATGCGCCGCGCTTTTTAAGAGATGGTCGCGTAAGGCGGAATCTTCACTCATCCCAGAGGTCAAAAGATCCATCAGCCAAAGTCCGATAGGCTCTGCCTCAATCCAGAAAAACCAGATGATAAAGCCGCCAATGATCGCCCCATAATTGTTCCCTGACCCACCAACGATCACCATCACCCAAATCAAAAAGGTGAAACGCAAAGGTTGATAAGATGGTGGCGTGAATTGTCCATCTAGTGTTGTCAGCATCGCACCAGCCAGCCCCAACACCGCAGAGCCAATAATAAAGATTTGCAAATGCCGGCGTTTGACATCTTTGCCCATAGCCTCGGCGGCGACCTCATTATCACGGATGGCGCGCATCATTCTGCCCCAAGGGGATTTCAGCGCTTTTTCTGCCATCAAAAACAGCACCAATAACACCGCAAGAAATAAAGACAGGTAAGCAATTTTAACAATTAAGGATGACGCATTGACCACGGAAAACCCCATCCCGTCAGCGAGAGTGTTGACCCATGCCTCTTTTTGCAGATCAATTTCATAGGGCACAGGACGCGGCAAGCCGTTGACATTCTTAACTCCGCGCGCCAGCCAGTCCTCGTTTTTCAGGATATAGATAATGATCTCAGATATGCCCAAAGTGGCGATGGCCAGATAATCTGAACGAAGCCCTAATGCAATCCGGCCTATCAGCATGGCCACTAAACCTGCGGCAATTGCCCCCACGATCCATGACAACAGAATAGGTAGTCCTAGCCCACCCAGATATCCGGTTTTGGCAGGATCAACAGCCTCAATCGATACCACAGCGGCATCAGCGATATACCGAAACACAGCATAACCAGAAATCAAAATGATCGCCATGATCACATATCGGCGGCGCGCAAGATGCTTCCAGCCTCGCGTGCGTTTCCAAAAAACGATTGCTATGGCAATAACCGCTAACATGGTAGCAAAGCCAAGCATCAATTTGACGCCGCCTGCTTGCCATGCCTCGGTCACAGGGGGCATGGATATGACGACCCCTGCCAATCCCCCAATAGCAACAAAACCCATGATGCCGAAATTCACCAGCCCAGCATAACCCCATTGCATATTCACCCCTAATGCCATGATGGCAGAGATGACACAAAGATTAAGGATGTTAAAAGCGACATTCCAGCTTTGTAAGATGCCAACCGCAATTAGCAAAATGGTCATCATGAGAAAAGCAAAATAGGTGCGGTGATGGTTGGTCATAGGGTTTTTCCTCCGGCGATACCGGTTGGTTTAATGATCAACACCAGAACCAGAATAACAAATGATAGGGCAATTTTATAATCCGTGGTCAGCAATTGCATCAATCCACTTGGCTCTAACTGTTCAGGCAACAGATAGCCAAGCACGCGTTTATAAGCAAAGGTGATAAACAATTCAGCAAAGGCAATAACAAAACCGCCAAGGATAGCCCCAACAGGGCTACCAATTCCGCCCACAATCGCTGAGGCAAAAATAGGAAGCAATAGCGACAAATAGGTATAAGGCTTATAGCTTTTATCCAGCCCATAAAGCGTGCCGGCAAGGGTGATTAAAACTGCGGTAATAATCCAAGTGACCATGACAACGCGATCAGGATTAATGCCAGAAAGTAAGGCTAAATCTTCGTTATTTGAATAGGCTCGCATGGATTTTCCGGTTCGGGTATAGGTAAGAAACCAGAAAACAAAACTAACCATCAGCAAGGCTAACACCACGGTGATCCCTTGGGTGGATTTAATGGCCAAACCCTCGGATAGTCCTGTCATAGCCTTGAAATCACGCGCCTTGAGAATAAACCGCTCACCATCAAAAAACTGTTGGTCGTTAGGGCCGATAATAAACCGGATCAATCCGCCAAGGAAAAACATCAGACCCATAGAAACAATCAACAAGGTGACTGGTGGGGCTTTAATCTCACGGTAATAGCGAAACACAAGACGATCTGAGGTGAGGGTCAGCCCAATCGTGGCAATGATGCTGACAGGCAAGGCAAAAAGAGCCGTTGGCAGAGGGCCAAACGAAAAGCCTTGCGCCTGCATCCACCAAGTCATCAAAATTGTCACCATAGCGCCAAAAGACATCATCTCGCCATGGGCAAAATTAGAAAACCGCAACACCGAATAGATCATGGTAACGCCAAGTGCACCCAGACCAAGTTGGCTGCCATAGGTCAACCCCGGCACAAGAATAAAATTGGCTATCAGGACAAAGGCATTGATCACATCGGTCATTATTTTGCTAACCTCCTAAAAACGCCTGTCGCACTTCGGGGTCAGCCAAAAGCGCTTTTCCCGTATCGGTGAAACGGTTTTCACCTTGAACCAGAACATAGCCTTTATCAGCGATCTCAAGCGCTTGCCGCGCGTTTTGTTCAACCATCAAAATGGCAATCCCTGTTCGGGCAATTTCAATAATGCGGTCAAACAATTCATCCATCACAATGGGTGAAACCCCGGCGGTGGGTTCATCCAACATCAGCAATTTCGGCTGGGTCATCAGCGCACGACCAACAGCGACCTGCTGGCGTTGACCACCTGATAACTCGCCTGCCAACTGGCGGCGCTTTTCTTTAAGAATGGGGAACAGGGTAAAGACCTGTTCCATGGTATCGGAAAAATCATCACGGCGAATAAATGCCCCCATTTCCAGGTTTTCTTCAACGGACATTTCTGTGAAAATATTTGCTGTCTGAGGAACAAAGCCCATGCCCAGTTGAACGCGCTCTTGTGGCTTAAGATGCATAATATTCTGGCCATCCATCAGCACTTCGCCAGAGGACAGAGTCAACATTCCAAAAAGCGCCTTCATCGCGGTGGATTTGCCCGCCCCATTCGGCCCGACAATGACCGCGATCTCACCTTTATCAACGCCAATCGTACAGCCGTTGAGGATATTCGCACCGCCGTAGCCACCAACCATATCTCTCCCGATCAGAAAACTCATGCTGGCCTCGTTTTCTTTGCTTTTGGGGTGGATTTGCGGTCTTTGTTTTTCAGGCCAGTGCCAAGATAGGCCTCAATGACTTGTGGATTGGATTTGACCTCATCAACCGTGCCGGTGGCCAGAACATCCCCTTCAGCCATAACAATAACGGGGTCGCATAATCGGCCAATAAAATCCATATCATGTTCAATCATGCAAAAAGTGTAACCGCGTTCACGATTAAGTCGTAAAATGGCATCGCCAATAGTTTTAAGTAAGGTGCGGTTAACGCCTGCCCCGACCTCATCCAGAAACACAATGCGCGCATCCACCATCATGGTGCGCCCTAATTCCAGCAATTTTTTCTGACCCCCTGACAGGTTGCCAGCGTATTCGTTACGCACGGCAGAGAGCTGAAGGAAATCAATCACCTCATCCGCTTTGCGTGCGATCTCTGCTTCTTCTTCGCGAATCTTCGCGCCGCGAAACCAGACATTGAACAAAGTCTCTCCTGATTGATGGGCAGGAACCATCATCAGGTTTTCTCGCACCGTTAATGAGCTAAACTCATGAGCAATCTGAAAGGTGCGTAAAACGCCGAGATGAAAAAGATCATGCGGCGGCAGGCCGGTAATATCTTGATCCCCCAGCATCACGGTGCCGGAATTGGGTTTATAGACGCCTGCAATGACATTAAAAAGCGTGGTCTTGCCAGCCCCATTCGGCCCGATCAGACCTGTTATAGAGCCTTCAGCAATGGTTAAAGAGGCGCCGTTAACAGCCCTTACACCACCGAAAGTTTTGACAATATTTTTAACGCTAATCATAAGAAAAAGAAAATATAAGCCGCCTCAGCGGACAACTGGCCAAAACGACAAGCTGTCCGCCGAGGGCTAGAGATTAACGGAACTTTACCGTAACATTTTTACCGTTCTGCACTTCGATTTCGCGATAGTTACCAGCAGATTCGCCGCCGTTAACTAGCTCAACCGCAGAAGCACCAACATAATCAACATCTTTACCAGATGCGATCAGGTCGAGGGCTTTGCCCAACTCACCTGGGTAGATTTTCTCACCAGGGGCGTTAGCGATAGATTCAATGTGGGATTTGAAATCTTGGCTGTTTGTTGAGCCAGCTTTCTGCATCGCCATCATGATCAATGCCGCAGCATCGTAAGATTCTGGGGCAAATGGGCCTGCTTTGAAGCCAGCCGCGCTTGCCATGCTTTCAAAGGTCGCCGCACCGGGGCTGTCTGTGCCCGGAACATCACCAATGGAGCCGTTTAGCGCAGGGCCAATCGCCTCAGGCAGGCTATCGCCGATCATGCCATCAGGCATATAGAAGATGTCAAAAGCACCATTATCAAGCGAGGCTTGAATAATGCCGCGTCCACCTTGGTCAAGATAACCAGCAACGATCAGAATATCACCACCAGCCTGTGCCAGTGATCCCACTTCGGCGTTGTAATCAGCCTTGCCATCTTCGTGTGGGGCGTTAATGGTGATGGTGCCGCCTGCGGCCTCATAATTGGCTGCAATGCTGTCAGCTAAGCCTTTACCATAATCGTTGTTAGTATAGGTCATAGCGGCGGTTTTGAAGCCGCGTTCCATTAGGATATCGGCAACGATCTTACCCTGACGCGCATCAGATGGCGCGGTGCGGAAAAACAGACCGTCATCTTCAACCGTTGTCAGCGCAGGTGAGGTTGCGGATGGTGAAATCATCACAATACCATTAGCCATGGCTACATTCTGAAGAATCGCTGTGGTCACCCCTGAACAGTCTGCACCAACAATGGCGGCTACGCCATCAGAGGTGATCAGGCGTTCTGCCGTTGATGAAGCCGCTGCCGCGTCGATACAGGTCGAATCACCACGAACAGAAACCACATTCATGCCATTCATGAATTTCCCTGAGTCATTGACTTCTTTCATAGCTAGTTCAGCCCCTGCCGCCATATCTGGGGTCAGTGATTCGATTGGGCCAGTATAGCCAAGGATGACGCCGATTTTGACATCTTCCGAAAAGGCTGGACTTGCTACAGCCATGCTCAGGGCCGCCGCCATAAGAATTTTTTTCATTTGGTATCCTCCATTTCAAAAATATGTTCCATTATTAAAAGCAAGTAGCAGTTTTCGCAATTAAATTAGATAAAATGAAAGAATATCTTTTGCAAAAATGCAAGTTAATAGCCTATCGGACATATTTATTTCTTTGGTTGCTCTGGCAAAGGGAATAAATTATCCAGTCTTAACACAAGTTTTGATCTAACTAAGCAAAGGTCATCATCTTTGCACGAAAGTCTAAGCTTTCATAAAGGGGGCAAAATGTTGCAACAACGTATCCCAGCCACCGTGATCACGGGGTTTCTTGGCGCCGGTAAGACAACACTCATCAGAAATCTTTTGATGAAAGCGGATGGTGAGCGGCTTGCCCTGATTATCAACGAGTTTGGTGATGTTGGTGTTGATGCCAGTTTGGCAAAGGAATGTGGCGCGTCATCTTGTGATGCTGATAGCATTATTGAGCTGGCGAATGGCTGTATCTGTTGCACGGTCGCGGATGACTTTATGCCGAGTATGGAGGCGCTTCTTAATCAGTCACCGCCCCCTGACCGCATCATTATTGAAACCTCTGGTCTGGCTTTACCGCAACCGCTTGTTCAAGCGTTTCAATGGCCCAGCATCCGCACAAGAGCCATGCTTGACGGCGTGGTTACCGTGGTTGACGGGCCGGCCTTAGCCATGGGGCAGGTGGCGAGTGATATGAGCGCTCTTGAGGCCCAGCGTCAGCTTGACCCCGAACTTGACCACGATACCCCTATTAATGAGCTTTTCCACGATCAGCTTTCTGCTGCTAATATTCTGGTCATGGCAAAAACCGATTTGATGACAAAAGAAGACAAGACCAAGGTAAGGGATAAATTGGGGCGTCTGATGGCGCAAGATACCCCCGTTATTGAGACTGATGCAAGCAACGCCCCCATGGGGGCTATCTTTGGCCTAGGGCTAGAAGATGAGGCCTTTGCCCGAAGCGAACATTCCCTGCATGATCACCACCATGATCATGACCATGATGACCATGATGATGACCATCACCATGATCATGGGCATGATGCCTTTAAGACCGTGATTATGACCTTGCCGCCATTAGGCGATTCTGTTGATATTGTTCATGCCATCCGTGATCTAGCAGGCCCTGGTGGGATGCTTCGTGCCAAGGGATTTCTGGCGGTTCAAGGCAAAGTGGCGCCATTAGTGATCCAAGCGGTAGGAAGCCGGGTAGATCACTATTATGCGCAGACGGATATGTTAGGGGATAGCCAAGACCCGGATATGGCCGCAGGGTTGGGGCGGCTTGTGGTGATTGGCTATGCGGATATGGATGTGTCTGGATTAGCAGAACGCGTTGGTGGTCAGATCACCTGATGGTGAAATGACTGGCAATCCATTTCCTTTCAGGGGGTGTGATGCATCTTCTCAAGATTGAGCAATCAGGCGATCTTTATGCAAGTGGTGAGGCAGTTGACTTAGGCCAGACGCCAGGGCGCATCGCTATCCTCACCGCCGCTGATAGTGAGATCAGTCTGCTGGCTGAAGCCGCCAGAACATTAGGGCTGACTGCTGGTGACTTGCGGCTTGCCAACCTCCTTAGTCTTAGCCACCCGTATTCGATTGATCTCTATATCGAAAACACCCTGTCTAAGGCGGATATGATTATGGTTAGGCTTCTTGGCGGCACGGCATACTGGCCTTATGGGGTGGAACAGTTGTCGTTATTGGCGCGCCAGAACAATATCCCCCTTGCCATTATCCCCGGCGATGGTCGGCCTGACCCGGAACTTGAACGCCTTTCGACCTTGCCGCAAGAAACGCTGTCGCGTCTTGCCGCTTATCTAGATCATGGGGGGCTTGGTAACGCACAGGCGTTGCTGACAAGCCTTGACGACATCATTCAAGGCGCGGATAACGCGCCGCCGCCGAAACCCTTGATGAAGGCAGGGCTATATTGGCCGGGGCGAACGCCGATAGATTTATCTGATATGCAAGCCATCTGGCAAGATGAAGGCATAGGGTCTGACACCGCGCCCATTGCGGCTATTGTTTGCTATCGGGCATTGATGCAATCCGGACAAACGGCGCCAATAGATGCGTTGATTGCCGCCTTATCCAAACAAGGCATTCGCGCCTTACCGATCTTTACGGCTAGCCTCAAAGACCCCGAATCCGCTGGCATCACCGCAAGTCTGCTTGCACAGGCTAAAGCAGGACTTATCCTTAATGCCACCAGTTTTGCGGTTTCTGATCCGGGTAGTCAGGCAAAACTGACCGCCCATTCCCCGGGGCCTTTTGGGGTAATCGAAGCCCCCGTCATTCAGATCATGTTCAGCTCATCCACCTTATCCCAGTGGCAAGACGGTACCGCTGGATTGAATGCCCGTGATCTGGCAATGAATGTGGTTCTTCCTGAACTTGATGGCCGAATCATCAGCCGTGCGCTTGGGTTCAAAACACCTCCACGCAAAGATGATCTCACCGAGGCTATGGTAAGCGGTTATACCGCGCATCCTGACCGCGCCGCATGGGTTGCGGATTTATCAGCAAATTGGTTAAAGCTTGCCGGAAAACCGCGCCAAGAGGTTAAGCTGGCTATCATCATGGCGAATTATCCAAATCGGGATGGGCGGCTGGCAAATGGGGTTGGGCTTGATACCCCGGCAAGCGCGTTATCGGTGTTAAAGGCGTTACATGATGCGGAATATCAAATTGGGGAAATCCCTGATAGCACCATGGCATTAATGGAACTTATCACCTCGCGTCCTACCAATAGCGGTCATGATGCCCGAACCGTAGATGCGTGGCTATCGGTTAGCGATTATAAGCGTTATTTTTCAGCGCTACCAAAATCGGTGCAAGATATGATCACTCAGCGTTGGGGTAAGCCTGAAGACGACCCTATGGTGGCGGCTTTGGATAAGGATTTGGCCTTTGCGCTTCCGGTGGTGATGAACGGAGCGGCGGCGATCGCTATTCAACCGGCTCGCGGCTATAACATTGACCCGAAAGCCAGTTACCATTCCCCCGATTTACCGCCGCCGCATCATTATTTGGCGTTTTATTTTTGGTGTCGCCATCACCATCAGGTGGATGCCATCATTCATTTAGGCAAACATGGCAATTTGGAATGGCTACCCGGAAAGGCGTTGGCACTTGATGCCACCTGCTTGCCCGAACTCTGTCTAGGGCCAATGCCACATTTTTACCCCTTTATTGTTAATGACCCGGGGGAAGGAAGCCAAGCCAAACGCCGCGCCGCGGCGGTCATCCTTGATCATTTGACGCCGCCAATGACGCTGGCTGATAGCCACGGCATCATGGCAGAACTCGAAGCCAGCATGGACGAATATTATGAAGCCGTTGGGGTGGATCAGCGGCGCGGGTCAATGTTGGTGGATGATATCCTCTCACAAGCAGATATTGCAGGTCTGGCGAATGATTGCGGTATCTTGGACAGCGACAGCAATGATGAAAAGCTGCAAAAACTAGATAATTTTCTGTGTGATATTAAAGAAATGCAGATCAGGTCAGGATTGCATATTTATGGGGTTTCCGCCCCAGAAGGGCAACGCGCCGATTTGCTGACCGCCATTCTTCGCATTCCGCGCGGTGATGGCGAGCAGGAAAACCAGTCTATTCTTCGGGCATTGGCACGCGATCTTTTGCCCGAAGATAAGCCAGAGGATGAACCCTTTGACCCTTTGACCACAGAACGCGCTCTGCCGTGGCTTGGGGCAAGACCAAAGGTGTTAGAAGATATCCATAATGACACATGGAGAAGCCACGCCGATACGGTGGAGCGGTTAAACCTGCTGGCGGTATCATTGGTGTCAGGGGGCTATCAGCCAGAGGCGAATTGGTACCACACGCGGCAAGTGCTTGAAGTCGCTCTACCGCCTATCCGTGCGGCGGTGGAACAATCACCAGCCTATGAATTGCGGTTTTTGTTGCGTGGCCTTGAAGGGAAATATGTTCCGGCTGGCCCATCTGGTGCCCCGACGCGAGGGCGGCCAGAGGTCTTACCAACAGGGCGAAATTTCTTTTCTGTGGATACGCGCGCAGTACCAACTCCTGCGGCGTGGCGGCTAGGCTGGGCATCGGCTTCGGTGTTGATTGACCGCTATCTTCAGGATCATGGCAACTACCCTGAGGCCATGGTCTTGTCTGTATGGGGAACTGCTAATATGCGTACTGGTGGGGATGATCTGGCACAGGCTTTAGCGCTGATGGGCGTTGAGCCAAAATGGGACAACGCCAGCCGCCGCGTCACCGGATTTGATGTTATGCCTGTTCGCGTTCTTGGCCGGCCTCGTGTGGATGTGACTTTACGGGCATCAGGGTTTTTCCGTGATGCGTTTCCTTCCCAAATTGCCCTTTTTGATAAAGCGGTGCAGGCGGTAGCCAGACTAGATGAACCTGAACAGCATAACCCCCTTGCGGCGCGTTGGCGGCGTGATCGGGATGATCTGATGGCAAAGGGCAAATCGGTGGATGAGGCAGAACGCTTTGCTGGATATCGGGTGTTTAGTGCCATGCCCGGGGCTTATGGGGCAGGAATGCAAACCTTGATTGACGAGGGCATCTGGTCAGACCGTAAGGATTTTGCTGACACGTTTCTGGCATGGGGCAGTTATGCCTATGGTGATACGGGCGGTGCTGGCGAAGCGGTCGAAGGGGTGGCGGATAAAGACGGCCTAAGCCGCCGGCTCAAAGCCACGGATGCGGTGATTCACAATCAGGATAACCGCGAACATGATATCCTCGATTCGGATGATTATTATCAATTCGCTGGTGGATTGGCGGCAACGGTGGCGGTATTAAAAGGCCAAGATGTTCCTGTCTATATGGGGGATCATGCGTTAGCCGAACAGCCGCGCATTCGTACCCTTGGAGAGGAAATATCGCGTGTTGTGCGTGGCCGGGCGTCTAATCCCAAATGGATCAATAGTGTGATGCGTCATGGCTATAAAGGGGCGTTTGAGATGGCCGCTACGCTAGATTATCTCTTTGCCTTTGCCGCGACCACCCGTCAGGTGGAAAACCATCATTTTGACGCGCTTTTTGATCAATGGGTGGAGGCAGATGAGGTGGCGAGATTTATCCAAACCCACAATCCTCACGCATGGCAGGATATTCTCAACCGGTTTCAAGAGGCGTTAGACCGAGGGTTATGGCAACCTAGACGCAATATTACCCCGGAAACACTGGCGCGACTTCAAAAAACCAGTCACAATACCTAACCATAACTTCTATCCATCTAGCCTTTGAGGATATTATGACCGATCAAGAGAATGACATCGCCAGACATAACAGCAAGATGGCCAAAAAGAAGGCCGCCCGTGACCGCATCATGGCAACAAAGACCGAGGAAAAAGGCCTAGTCATTGTTCATACGGGTAAGGGTAAGGGCAAATCATCGGCGGCATTTGGTATGATTTTCCGCATGATTGCTCATAATCTGCCTTGCGCGGTCGTGCAATTTATCAAAGGAGGCCTTTCCACAGGTGAACGCGATTTGATCACCGCTAATTTTAGCGATATTTGCGCATTTCACACCATGGGCGAGGGCTTTACATGGGAAACCCAAGATAAGGAACGCGATATCGCCGCCGCCCAAGCCGCTTGGCAAAAAGCCAAAGAATTGATCCGTGATGACAAACACCGCATGGTGCTGTTGGATGAGATTAATATCGCTATGCGTTATGGTTATATTGATGAGGCGGAGGTGATCGCCTTTCTGGCGGCAGAAAAACCACCGATGACTCATGTTGTTCTCACCGGAAGAAACGCCAGCAATGATCTGATTGAGAGCGCTGATCTGGTGACAGAAATGACCCTGATCAAGCATCCTTTCCGGTCAGGGATTAAGGCCCAGATTGGCGTGGAATATTAATCATGACCGCCAGCATCATGGTGCAAGGCGCCGGCTCGAATGTTGGAAAATCGGTGCTGGTCGCAGGGCTTTGCCGTTATTTTCACCGCCAAGGGCTAAAGGTTTTACCGTTTAAGCCGCAAAATATGTCAAACAACGCCGCCGTTACCGCCGATGGTGGGGAAATTGGCAGGGCGCAGGCGTTACAGGCGCGTGCCGCAGGGGTTCAACCATTAACAGATATGAACCCGGTGTTGCTAAAACCAGAAACTGATACAGGCGCGCAGATTATCGTTCAGGGGCAACGCTTTGGCACTATGCGCGCGGCGGAATATGGCCGCCATAAGGCCAGTCTGATGCCAAAGGTGCTGGAAAGCTATTATCGCTTAAAGGATGCCGCGGATCTGGTGATTGTCGAAGGCGCAGGTAGTCCTGCCGAAGTTAATTTGCGGCATGGTGATATTGCCAATATGGGGTTTGCGGAAGAGGCGGATGTGCCTGTAATTCTGGTTGGCGATATTGATCGGGGCGGCGTGATTGCCTCACTGGTGGGAACTTATGCGGTGTTGGACGAAACAGAAAAACAGCGCATAAAAGGGTTTCTGATCAACAAATTCCGTGGTGATACCAGTCTGTTTGCTGATGGAATGACGATCATTGCCGACCGAACAGGCTGGCAAGGTTTGGGAATCTTACCTTGGTTTTCTGATGCCGCCCGGCTTCCGGCAGAGGATATTCTTGATCTGCAATCAAAATCTAACCGAAGCGCGAATACCGATGCCTGTCATGTTGTCGTGCCGGTGATGCGCCGGATTGCGAATTTTGATGATCTTGATCCCTTAAGCCAAGACCCGGCCTTTCGGGTGACGCTGGTCAATCCAGGGGAAGCCTTGCCCCTAGATGCGGATGTGGTGTTGTTGCCGGGGTCAAAGGCCACCATGGCGGATTTGGCGTTTTTCCGTGAACAGAGGTGGGATAGTGATTTGCAAACCTTGCGGCGTCATGGCAAAGCCATCATCGGGCTTTGTGGGGGGTATCAGATGCTGGGCCGGATGATACATGACCCGAATGGCATTGAAGGGAAAAAAGGAA
>Ga0181593_10004500_pt1 | contig 12693 bp, 10 predicted proteins | sample 071ome_19_FD_133756 | JGI IMG/M metagenome (GOLD analysis project Ga0181593, IMG submission 133756) | Coastal salt marsh microbial communities from the Groves Creek Marsh, Skidaway Island, Georgia - 071413AT metaG (megahit assembly) | ecosystem: Environmental > Aquatic > Marine > Intertidal...
AATTACATCACTGAGCATGTCATCCCGGTTGAGCATGAATTTTTTGATGAAATTCGCAAAGGAAGCCCCTGGGAATTTACAGACAGGCAGAAGGAGATATTGGAACAAATCAAGGCTGGGGCTCGAGAGCGTGGCCTGTGGAACTTCTTTCTGACCGGTGAGGGCGAACACGGATCAGGTTTGAATACGGTTGAGTATGCCTACCTGGCGGAGGAAATGGGTAAATGCCATCTTGGTGCCGAGGTTTTCAACTGTTCCGCACCGGACACCGGCAACATGGAAGTTCTGCACAAATACGGTAGCGAGGCGCAAAAGAAGCAGTGGCTAGAGCCCTTGATGCAGGGCGAAATTCGCTCCTGCTTTGGGATGACCGAGCCCGGGGTGGCCTCCTCCGATGCAACCAACATTTCGACTCGGGCGGTGCTCGAAGGCGATGAGTGGGTCATCAACGGAGAGAAACATTGGATCTCAGGAGCCGGGGACCCACGTTGCAAGATCATGATTTGCATGGTCAAAACCAGTCCGGACGCCCCCAAGCATCAGCAGCAGTCGCAGATTTTGGTGCCCTTGGATTCGCCGGGCCTTGAGATTCTTCGGCATCTGACAGTCTTCAATATGGACGATGCGCCCCACGGGCACATGCACCTTAAGTTAAACAACGTGCGGGTTCCCAAGGACAACATCATTTTGGGAGAGGGCAGAGGCTTCGAGATCTCACAGGGCCGATTAGGCCCCGGCCGAATTCATCACTGTATGCGGTCTATCGGTGCAGCGGAACGGGCACTGCAACTCCTGTGCGAGCGAGCGACAGGACGAGAAGCTTTTGGAAAACCCCTGGCGAGACTCGGGGGCAATATCGACATTATCGCCGATGCGCGCATGAACATTGAACAGGCACGTCTGCTGACTCTGAAGACCGCATGGATGATGGATAATGTCGATGCCAAAGAAGCGCGCATCTGGATCTCGATGATCAAGACGGTGGTGCCCAATATGACGCTGAAGGTGGTTGATGAAGCCATTCAGATGCATGGTGGCATTGGTATTTCTCAAGACACACCGCTCGCTGCGATATGGTCCGGTCAGCGCACCTTGCGACTGGCTGATGGCCCTGATGCAGTCCACCGCATGGTGGTCGGGCGCCATGAGTTGAAAAAATATATTGCCAGCTCGGGTAATGCTCCTGCGACCTTTAGAGATGGTTGATGAGAAACGGCGCAGGCCAGCTGTGCCAGTGCAGTGTTATTGCTATCGATCTAGGTAGCCTATTGAAACTCAACCTGGCGCCAACTTGCTGCGCCGCCAAGGATAAAAAGGGAAAATACGATGACGACACAAACCGTTACCCCAGACGAACTGAAGGCCATGGCGGGCACCAAAGTCGGCACCAGTGATTGGATGACGCTTGATCAGAAGCGGATCAATGAGTTTGCCGACTGTACTGAGGACCATCAATTTATTCACATCGATCAGGAAGCGGCGGCAAAGACGCCGTTTGGCGGCACGATCGCTCATGGGTTTTTGACGCTGTCCATGCTGGTGAAGTTGTGTGAGAGCGTGTCTGTTTATCCTGAGGGCTTGATGATGGGGGTGAATTACGGGCTGAACAAAGTGCGATTTCTCGCTCCGGTACCTGCGGGTGGTCGTGTGCGGGCTCATGTCGAACTGGCCAGTGTGGACCAGAAAGACGCCAATCGGTTTTTGGTTCAGCAAAACATCACGGTGGAGATTGAGGGCACTGACACCCCCGCGCTCTATGCCGAGTGGATCAACATGTTCTTTATTGCCTAATCTTTTTATTTTTCGGAGAAAGCTATGACGATTCGTTACGACGGCAAGGTCGCAATCGTGACCGGTGCAGGAGGAGGTCTTGGCCGTAGCCATGCCATTGAGCTGGCCAAGCGGGGCGCCAAGGTGGTGGTAAACGACCTTGGAGGCTCGGTCAGTGGTGAAGGTCAAAACAGTGAGGCGGCGCTCGCCGTTGTCGCTGAAATCGAAGCATTGGGTGGTGAGGCGATGGCCCACCCCGCCAATGTCGCGGTGATGGAGCAAGTTGAGGATATGGTCTCTCAGACGATGAGCGCCTGGGGTCGTATCGACATTCTCGTCAATAACGCGGGCATTCTTCGCGACAAAAGTTTTATCAAGATGGATATGGCTGACTTTAAGTTGGTGCTGGATGTCCACTTGATGGGCAGCGTTAATTGCACTAAAGCCGTCTGGGAAATCATGAAGAACCAGGAGTACGGTCGCATTGTTATGACCTCGTCCTCCAGTGGTCTCTATGGAAACTTCGGCCAGAGCAATTATGGCGCCGCCAAGCTCGGCTTGGTTGGTTTTATGAACACGCTGGCCCAAGAAGGTGCCAAATACAACATCCGCGTGAATGCTCTCGCACCTACAGCAGGTACTCGCATGACCGAGGGGTTGATGTCAGAGCAGGCGTTCAATCTGTTGACTCCCGAGACTGTAACCCCGGCGGTGCTTTACCTGGTTGCCGAGGACGCACCGACCCACACGATTTTGGCCGCGGGAGCAGGCGCCTACGCGGTGGCAAAGATCGTGGAAACCGAATCCGTTTGGCTGCCGGAGGGGGAGCAGACCCCCGAGGGCATCGCGGCCCATTGGGATCAAATTGCAAATGGTCAGGAGACCCAGCTCAAAGCTGGCTTTGAACAAACGTTCCGGATGGTCGGGAAAGCGGCTGAGGGTCTTGGCATAAAGCTGGAAGGATAACGCCCGAGAAAGCAAGCCAGGACCGAAACACCACGCAACAAATCAAACAGGTTAAGGATAGAAATTATGCGAGAAGCAGTGATCGTCTCAACAGCAAGGACACCCATTGGCAAGGCCTATCGCGGTGGGTTTAACAACACGGCGTCACCGACCCTCGGTGGCCATGCCGTGGCGGCGGCGGTCGAGCGAGCCGGCATCGAAGGTGACCGCGTTGATGACTGCATCATCGGCAGCGCGATGCCCCAGGGCACTCAATCGCTTAATCTGGGTCGAAACGTTGCGCTCCGCGGGGGACTGCCCGTGTCGGTGGCTGGCATGACGATTGATCGGCAGTGCTCATCCGGTTTGATGGCGGTGGCGACTGCAGCGAAGCAGGTTCTTCATGACGGCATGGAGGTGGTCGTAGGTGGCGGCCTTGAATCGATTTCCCTTGTGCAAAACGAGCACATGAACATGCACCGTTTGGTGGATGAAGAATTAGTGGCGATGCACAAGGACATCTATATGCCGATGTTGCAAACGGCTGAGGTGGTCGCCAAACGTTACAACATCGCGCGAGATGTGATGGATGAATATGGGTTGCAGTCACAGCAGCGCGTTGCGGCCGCGTACGAGGCTGGTAAATATGCTGATGAGATCACCCCAGTGAAAACTACTCGAATCGTGTGGGATAAGGAAACCGGTGAGGCATCAGAGGCAGAGGTGACGGTGTCAGCCGATGAAGGGGTACGGGCTTCAACCCTCGAGGGTGTTCAAGGGCTCAAAACGGTTGTCGAGGGTGGAACCATCACTGCAGGTAACGCATCACAGCTCTCTGATGGTGCTTCTGCGCAGGTGGTTATGGAAGCCAAGCTTGCCGAGCAGCTTGGCCTCGAACCGCTCGGAGCATATCGCGGAATTGCCGTTGCCGGATGCGAACCCGATGAAATGGGGATTGGTCCGGTCTTCGCCGTGCCAAAGTTGCTCAAGCAACACGGCCTCTCGGTTGATGATATTGGTCTGTGGAGCTGAATGAGGCGTTTGCTGTGCAGGTGCTCTACTGTCGCGATCAACTGGGCATCGACAACGATAAACTGAATGTGAATGGCGGTGCGATTGCGGTGGGTCATCCCTATGGCATGAGCGGCTCCCGCATGATTGGACACGCCCTGCTTGAGGGTAAGCGTAGAGGCGTGAAGTATGTTGTGATCACCATGTGCGTCGGTGGTGGTCAGGGTGCCGCCGGCTTATTCGAGGTTTTTTAACATGACACGAGCACTCGTCTGCAGGGAGCATGGTCTTCCCGATACTCTTGATCTTACCGCCGACTGGGCTGTTCCTGATTTGGGCCCGAATGATGTCCTCGTCGCCACTAAAGCGGCGGGACTCAACTTTCCTGACGTGCTGATAATTCAAGGCAAGTATCAGTTTCAGCCCGATCTACCCTTTGTGCCCGGCGGCGAGAGTGCCGGAGTGGTCGAAGCGGTGGGCTCTGAGGTCACGCGCTGGAAGGCCGGTGATGAGGTTCTTCAGATGGGCGGTTCGGGGGCCTTCAGCGCCCAGATTGTGGTCAACGAGCATGCGCTTCTGCCCAAACCCAAGGCGCTTTCCATGATCGAAGCGGCGGGCATTGGCATTACATATTTTACGTCCTATCACGCGCTTGTTCAGCGGGCGAATATTCAACCCGGAGAGACGCTACTGGTCCTCGGCGCTGCGGGCGGCGTGGGTAGTACTGCGGTAGAGCTCGGCAAGGCGCTGGGAGCGAAAGTCATCGCGGCAGCGAGTAGTGATGACAAACTGGAGCTCTGCCGACAGCTGGGCGCTGACGAGGTGATTAACTATGCCACCGAAAATTTAAAGGCTCGGGTCAAGGAGCTGACTGGCGGTCGCGGTGTCGATGTCGTCTACGATCCGGTGGGCGGTGATTTTAGCGAGGCCGCCGTCCGCAGTATGGCGTGGCAGGGGCGCTTTCTGGTTGTAGGTTTTGCCAGCGGGCCGATTCCAAGCATCCCTCTCAATCTCACCCTGCTCAAAGGATGTCAGATAGTAGGTGTGTTCTGGGGCCGATTCGTTGGCGAAGAGCCCGAGGTTCACCAGCAGAATATTGCGACCTTGTGGGAGTGGTTTGAGGCGGGGAAGATCAAGCCCGTCGTCACCGACGTGTTCCCCATAGAGGAATATGAGGCGGGTTACGCCGCGATGATGGAGCGCCGCGCGAAAGGAAAGGTTATTTTTACCTTCTAGCATGAGCGAATTCGTCTTCAACACCGTGTCTCAGGTGGTCGTCGCCAGCGGCGCCTCCGCAGATCTAGGTGGCTATTGTCGGCAGCTCGGCATGAAACGCGTACTGCTTGTGACTGATCCCGGGTTAGTGGCGGCGGGTTTGATCGCCCCTATTTTTGAGGCGCTATCCTCCTCAGCAGATGGCGCGGTTCTCTTTGACGCGGTCACTGCAGATCCTGCGGATTCAGTAGTCGATGACGCCGCCGCACTTGGCCGGGAGCATAAGGTCGACGGTGTTGTGGCGGTGGGTGGAGGCAGCTCAATGGATGTCGCCAAGGTGGTGGCAGTGCTGTTGGCTGGAACACAGTCTCTTGCGTCTATGTATGGGGTGGACCAGGTTGAGGGCTCCAGGCTTCCACTCATTCTTGTCCCAACTACCGCAGGAACAGGATCTGAGGTCACGCCTGTTGCGGTCATCACCACCGGTGCCACCACGAAAGCGGGGGTCAGCTCTCCCGTCTTACTCCCTGATATCGCGCTTCTCGACGCGTCCCTAACCATCGGATTACCCCCTGCGGTCACAGCGATGACCGGCATTGATGCGATGGTTCATGCAATCGAGGCCTATACCTCACGGATCAAGAAAAACCCTGTCTCTGACATGCTGGCCCACCAGGCTCTGAAACTGCTGTCTCATCATCTCAGGCAAGTATTGGCAGATCCCGGTGATGTGCCCGCTCGTGAGGCAATGCTGTTGGGGTCCATGATGGCGGGGCAGGCCTTTGCCAATGCGCCGGTGGGGGCGGTCCATGCTCTCGCCTATCCATTGGGTGGGCACTATCACATTCCTCATGGTCTGAGTAATTCGCTTATGTTGCCCACAGTCCTTGCCTTCAACGCTCGGCAGTCAGAGCAAGACTACGCCAGCCTCTGTCGTGCACTGCCGGGACATGTCGCAGAGAGTTCGTCATCGCTGATTGACTGGCTTGTGACGCTGATAGCGGATTCTGGATTACCGGCCACCCTTGAGGCGGCCAAGGTGCCGCGGGATGATCTCCCAATGCTCGCCGCTGATGCAATGCAGCAGCAGCGGCTACTGGTGAACAATCCGGTACCGGTTGCAGAGGCCGATGCTCTCGCGATGTACGAAACCGCGTGGGGATCGAGCTAATGTCCCGGATGGCTCCAGAGAGTAGATCAGGTTTTTCTGTTTTTTATGTCGTGCCAACCCGATGGGCGGATAACGACATCTATGGTCATGTCAATAACGTGGTGTACTACGCGTGGTTCGATACGGTGGTTAATCGATTCCTCATTGAGGAGGCAGGCATGCGGCCAGGGGTAGATACGGTTGTTGGTTATGTCGTGTCCTCCGGCTGCGAGTATTTTGCTCCCGTCAGCTATCCGGAGGAACTGGAGTTAGGACTTCGCGTGGTGAGACTTGGTAGCAAATCCGTGACCTGGGAAATTGGCGTTTTTCCGGGGTCTGGAGATCAAACTGCCGCGCTGGGACGCTTCACTCACGCCTTCGTTAATCGCGATACCGGCAGCTCTGCAGAGATCCCGGTTACCATTCGTCGCGCTATCGAGGCATTGCCGTCGGTCTCCTAAGCAACATCCCGAGCTGGCGGGAGTATGTGGCTCCCCCTCGAATTAGCTGGTGGGCTTAAAAGCCGTTATCGCAACAGCCAGTAAAATCACCGCAGCACCGATGGCCGAGAGGGTTGGATCAAACTCGTACAACGATCCACACACGATAGGGCCAATGACGAAACCGGCTGCGGGGCAGGCCGTAATCAATCCCGCCGCGCCACCTTGCTCTTCCGGATCTACCGCCAATGACGCGGCCGCAGCGATTGCGGGCACGGCTAAACCGAGACCGGTGCCAAGGCAGGCCATGCCCAGCAGAACAAGGGTAAAACTGCCTGGTACGGCAATCAGCATCGGGCCCGCCATCAGGAAGAGGACGCCTCCCCGAATCAAGGTGAGGGGGGGGCCCTGAAAGCGCTGAGCCACTGTGAGTTGCATGGCCAGTGTACACAGGGCCGTGATCATCAGTGCCAATCCAGTGTACTGAGCAGTTTCAGCGCCGGAGAGCTGCAGCATGTCCTGAATGCGGAAAGCGAGGGTTTGCTGGATGCCTGCAAAGCCTGTGAAGCCGCCGAAAGAGCAAAATAGATAGAGTCGCAGTCGGTGATCGAAAACACTGAGCTTGCGGCGTGTTTTGCCATGTGATGCCAGCGATATTGACGCTGGCAGGTAGCGCCAGACCACAACGGCCGCGATGGCGGCGAGCGCAGTCGCACAATAGAGCGGGAATAGCAGACCCATTCCCGCGAGAGCGCCGGCCAAAATCGGTCCTATGATCATGCCGACACTGCTGGCGGTGCCGAGACGCGCGAGTGCGCGAGTACGATGCTGCGGCGCACTGTGGTCTGCCGTATAGGCCGTGGAACCCGGATTAGTTCCCGACATCATGACCGATTGCAGGCAACGCACCATCAGGAGAGAGGCAAAAAGGCCTGTTCCTGTTACCCAGCCTGCGAAGGCTGCCTCGAAGGCGAGCGCAAAGATGAGGTTGCCAAGCGCATAACCCGCCAGACCGGCGACGATCACCGGTTTTCGACCTACCCGATCGGACAGTCTCCCCCAGCTGGGTGAGGCCACGCTGAACACCAGCGCGGAGCAGGCGATCATGGAATTTATTTGCACCACGCTAAGATTCACTTCCCTGCCAAGGGGCGGAAGGATGGCGAAGATAAAGGACTGACCAACAGCCACCGTGAGCAACCCTACAACCAGCAGGTTAAATTGACGCGAGCTCAGCTTTCGATTGTCGGCAACTGCCGGGCTTGGGTGGTTCATGTGGATACCGAGTAGTGAAGTGGGCATCCTAGAGCAACTCACAATAAAGGCAATCCAAGGCGGTTTTGTTGGACACTGTGATTGCCTTCGAATAGACTATCATCCCAGCTTGTATAGACCTCGCCGCCGCTTCTCTAGCGCTGCCGGGTCGCCTAAACCGCAGCCTACCTCGCTCTCGCGCGCCGTCTCACTCGATGGTGTTCAGCGTGACTGCGAGTGGGGTAGGGAAACACCGACTGGGAGGTCAATGTGTCCAAGCCAGCTATCCTCGCTCTCGAAGATGGCACCGTATTTCACGGCCTCTCAATTGGTGCTGATGGCACGACCGTTGGCGAAGTGGTGTTCAATACGGCCATGACCGGCTATCAGGAAATTCTGACCGACCCCTCATATGCCAAACAGATCGTCACCCTAACTTACCCGCATATTGGAAATACCGGGGTTACCGCTGAGGACGAGGAGTCCGCAGGCGTGATGGCTGCGGGTTTGGTGATCCGCGATCTCCCGCTAGTACACAGTAACTGGCGCAGCGAACAGGCTCTGGATGCTTACCTTCGAGATCAAAATACGGTGGCTATCGCGGATATCGATACCCGTAAATTGACCCGAATTTTGAGAGACAAAGGTGCGCAGAGTGGATGCATTGTTGCCGGTAGCTCGGTCTCCGAAGAGGAGGCGTTGACGCAGGCTCGGGGCTTCAGTGGGCTCAAGGGCATGGACCTCGCGAAGGTAGTCACAACCGAAGATCCCTTTGTCTGGAGGGAGGGAAGCTGGACGTTGGAGCAGGGTCATCAGCCGGGCGCCGATGCTAAGTTCCATGTTGTTGCTTTGGATTTTGGCGTAAAGCGCAACATTTTGCGCATGCTGGTCGATCGCGGCTGTTCGGTGACGGTTTTGCCTGCCCAGTCCGATGCCGAGACCGTGCTCAGCCACAAGCCCGATGGAGTGTTTTTGTCTAATGGCCCCGGCGACCCTGAGCCCTGTGTTTATGCGATCAATCTTGCTACGGATATTATGTCCCGAGATCTTCCACTCTTCGGTATCTGTCTGGGTCATCAAATTCTGGCCTTGGCCAGCGGGGCGACCACAGAGAAGATGAAGTTTGGGCATCACGGCGCGAACCATCCGGTGCAATGCCTCGAGGATAAAACGGTGATGGTGACGAGTCAGAACCACGGATTCGCGGTTTCAGAGGACAAGCTACCGTCTACTTTAACCGTTACCCACCGGTCTCTCTTCGATGGCTCTATACAGGGCATACGCCGCAATGATGTGCCCGCCTACAGTTTTCAAGGGCATCCCGAGGCGAGTCCCGGGCCCCATGATGCCGCACCTCTTTTTGACTCCTTCATAACCGCCATGCGTGAGCATCGGGCTGGTCGTTCTGGGGGAGATGCCTGATGCCAAAACGCACCGACATTGAAAGCATTCTGATCCTGGGCGCGGGACCCATCGTCATCGGTCAGGCCTGTGAGTTTGATTACTCGGGCGCGCAGGCCTGCAAGGCGTTGCGAGAGGAGGGCTACCGGGTGATTCTGGTTAACTCCAACCCGGCCACCATCATGACCGACCCCGCCATGGCCGACGCCACCTACATCGAGCCGGTCGAATGGCAGACAGTTGCCCGGATCATTGAGCGCGAACGGCCCAATGCCATCTTGCCGACGATGGGTGGACAAACCGCGCTCAACTGCGCGCTCAAGCTTGCTGCGGAGGGTGTCCTTGAGAAGTTTGGGGTCGAGATGATTGGCGCCACCAAGGAAGCGATTGATAAGGCAGAGGATCGAGAGCTTTTTGATCAAGCGATGAAACGAATCGGCCTGGAAACCCCGAGGGCGTCCCTGGCGCATTCTCTCGAAGAGGCCTTTGGCATTCTTGAGGATATCGGTTTCCCCTGCATTATCAGACCCTCCTTCACGATGGGTGGATCTGGCGGCGGCATCGCCTACAACCGAGAGGAATTTGAGGCAATCTGTGTTCGCGGCCTTGATCTCTCTCCCACTAACGAACTCCTTATTGATGAGTCGCTCATCGGGTGGAAAGAATATGAGATGGAGGTGGTACGCGATCGCAACGATAACTGCATCATTATCTGCTCCATTGAGAACTTTGATGCCATGGGTGTGCACACTGGCGACTCGATTACCGTTGCTCCCGCCCAAACCCTGACGGATAAGGAATACCAAATTATGCGCGACGCATCGCTGGCGGTGTTACGCGAAATTGGCGTGGAAACCGGTGGCTCCAATGTCCAGTTTGGACTCTGCCCGGATACGGGCCGAATGGTCGTCATCGAGATGAACCCGCGGGTATCACGTTCTTCAGCTTTGGCGTCAAAGGCAACCGGATTTCCCATCGCAAAAGTCGCAGCAAAACTGGCGGTTGGGTACACGCTAGATGAACTGGATAACGATATTACCGGGGGTAAAACCCCTGCCTCGTTCGAACCAGCGATTGATTATGTAGTCACCAAAATTCCCCGGTTCGCCTTTGAAAAATTCGCTACTGCCGACGCCCGCCTGACCACGCAAATGAAGTCGGTTGGTGAGGTCATGGCGATCGGCAGAACTTTTCAGGAGTCGCTCCAGAAAGCACTTCGAGGATTGGAGGTGGGTTCCTGTGGCTTGGAATCCAAGATCACCGTCGTGGACGCGGATACCCGAGCAGAGTTGATCGATAAATTGACCAACCCGGGAGCGGATCGAATCTGGTTTGTTGCCGATGCCTTCCGCGCCGGATTTTCGCTTGAAGAGGTCGCGGGATATTCAGGCATCGATCCCTGGTTTCTTGTGCAGCTTTCCGACCTGGTCGAGCACGAGGCAAGTCTGTCGGGACGTCCTGTTGCCAGTCTCGACTATGCCGAGCTTCGACGTCTCAAGCGCAAAGGCTTCTCCGATGCCCGATTGGCGCTGTTATTGGAATCTTCCGAGGCCGACGTCAGAGCTCGTCGACACGAGCTCGGTCTTCGACCGGTTTACAAGCGAGTTGATACCTGTGCGGCAGAGTTCGCAACGTCGACAGCGTACATGTATTCCACCTATGAGGAGGAATGTGAGGCGCTGCCGAGTGATCGGCGCAAAATTGTTGTTCTTGGGGGTGGACCGAACCGCATTGGGCAGGGTATCGAATTTGATTACTGCTGCGTTCACGCTGCCCTTGCGATGCGTGAAGATGGTTATGAAACCATCATGGTGAATTGCAACCCCGAGACTGTGTCCACTGATTACGACACATCGGACCGTCTCTACTTTGAACCGGTAACCCTGGAAGACGTTTTAGAGATTATTGCTCTTGAGCAACCTGAGGGAGTGATCGTCCAGTTCGGCGGTCAGACCCCTCTGAAACTCGCCCAGGCGCTAGAGCAGGCAGGTGTCCCCATTATCGGCACAACCCCAGATCAGATTGATCGAGCGGAGGATCGCGAGCGCTTTCAGCAGATGATCAATGCGCTGTCGCTGCGCCAGCCCGAAAATACGACGGTGCGAAGCGTGGATGAGGCTGTTGAGGCAGCGAGCCAGATTGGCTACCCACTGGTTGTCAGGCCTTCCTATGTATTGGGTGGTCGTGCAATGGAAATCGTTTATCGCGAGGAGGACCTGTTGCGATACATGCGGGATGCCGTCCGCGTCTCCGACGATTCGCCAGTCCTGCTGGACAGCTTTTTGAGCGCTGCTATCGAAGTCGACATTGACGCAGTGAGCGATGGCAACACGGTCGTTATTGGCGCGATTATGCAGCACATCGAGCAAGCGGGGGTTCACTCAGGTGATTCGGCTTGTTCGTTGCCCCCCTACAGCTTGCCCGCTGATGTGCAGGACAAGATGCGCGATGTTGTAAAAGCGATGGCCATTGAATTGGGCGTGTGTGGCTTAATGAATGTGCAGCTTGCTTACCAGGATGACGAAATCTACGTGATTGAGGTAAACCCGAGAGCGTCCAGAACCGTCCCCTTCGTGTCGAAGGCGGTTGGCGTCTCCCTCGCCAAAATAGCGGCGCGCTGCATGGCAGGTCAGTCTCTCGCGGATCAAGGCATTGAAAAGGAAGTCGTGCCGCCTTTTTACTCGGTCAAAGAGGCGGTGCTCCCCTTTAACAAGTTCCCCGGTATCGATCCCATACTCGGCCCCGAGATGAAGTCGACGGGGGAGGTGATGGGCACGGGGGATACTTTCGCTGCGGCCTTTGCCCGCGCTCAGATTGGGGCTGGCGACGTCCCGCCTGAATCCGGACTTGCCCTGTTCAGCGTGCGGGATTCGGATAAAGCCGGTGCTATCGAGGTTGCCAGACGACTAGTCGCGCGCGGGTTTACGTTGGCTGCCACTGGGGGCACAGCAAAAGCCCTCGAGTCAGCAGGACTGGAGGTGCGGCGGGTAAATAAGGTCCGTGAAGGCCGGCCACATATTGTTGATCTCATTAAAAATGACGAGGCCAGCATTATCGTTAACACGACCGAGGGTCGTACCGCGATCGTCGATTCTGCCCCCATTCGAGCTAGCGCCGAGCAGCACCGGGTGTACTACACCACTACCTTGGCTGCGGCGGAAGCGGTTTGCATGGCGCTTGAACAGGAAACCGATGTTAAAGTCAGGCGGCTTCAGGATTTACACGAGAGTATTGAACAATGAACAACGTGCCGATGACTGTCGCTGGAGAGCGAGCACTGCGAGAGGAACTGGAGCGGCTTAAAAAAGTTGACCGACCTCGCATCACCCAGGCTATCGCAGAAGCTCGGGAACACGGTGATTTAAAAGAAAACGCGGAGTACCACGCGGCCCGTGAGCAGCAGAGCTTTGCCGAGGGGCGTATCAAAGACATCGAGCATAAACTATCTCACGCTCAGGTCATCGATGTAACGTCGATTGCACACACGGGCAAGGTCATCTTTGGCAC
>Ga0181593_10004502_pt1 | contig 12693 bp, 9 predicted proteins | sample 071ome_19_FD_133756 | JGI IMG/M metagenome (GOLD analysis project Ga0181593, IMG submission 133756) | Coastal salt marsh microbial communities from the Groves Creek Marsh, Skidaway Island, Georgia - 071413AT metaG (megahit assembly) | ecosystem: Environmental > Aquatic > Marine > Intertidal zone...
CACGGGGACTACCCGAAATTTCACTGCTTACTCCTGACCCCGGGCTTTCGCGAGCAAAAATCGAGGGAATTATTCACGCCAGGAGGGACTCGAACCCCCAACCCTCGGATTTGGAATCCGATGCTCTACCAATTGAGCCACTGGCGTCTATTTTTCGCTCTTGAATCCCTAATTCTTCAAACCTGATGTTCCCACTGCGCCCTTCAGAATCTCTTTAAGCAGCAATTCCTTCTAACAGAGTGAGAACTTCTCGTAGCCACTCACATTCTATAAGCCCACGACGGAACTCGAATCCGTGACCTCTTCCTTACCAAGGAAGTGCTCTACCAACTGAGCTACGTGGGCACAAACACAAAACCCTAAGACTCGGAAGATATACAAATTGGGGTCCATCGAACAAGGTCACACCACGGAAAATCTGTGCTTATTCTGAATTTGGAGCGTACCCCAGCACCAGGCTCAGCAAAAAAGAGGCTTTTAGCCGGCTATCCCCTCGCGTGTCCTGGATAACGTGGAAATGGGATAACGTCTCTTATATTCTGCATGCCAGTAAAGTACATAATCAACCGCTCAAATCCGAGCCCGAATCCACTATGTGGCACGGAGCCAAACCGCCTCAGATCGAGATACCAGGCCAATTCCTCGGTCGAGATTCCCATAGCCATCATACGAGACTCCAATCGATCGAGTCGTTCCTCGCGCTGCGAACCACCGATAAGCTCCCCCAAACGCGGAACTAAAAGATCCATTGCTGCCACTGTTTCCCGTTCATCATCATTTTGTCTCATGTAAAACGCTTTAATTGATGCTGGGTAATTCACGACAAAAACGGGCTTCTGAACATGCTGCTCAGTAAGGTATCGCTCGTGCTCTGCTTGCAGGTCCATCCCCCATTGAACAGGAAACTCAAAACGCTGCTCCGCATTTTCAAGCACTCGAATAGCCTCTGAATACTCCATGACTACGTATTCACTCTCGGAGAGAAACTGGAGGAGCTCTACGAGATCATAGTCAACCCATTCACGGGCAGCGAGAAATGCGAGATCATGTTCGCAGCGTTCTAGGACTGCCTTTGCCAGTGTGGTAACGAATTCATGTGCAAGGGAGATGTTTCCATCAAGATCGCAGAATGCCATCTCAGGTTCTATCATCCAAAATTCAGCAAGATGCCGAGTAGTATTAGAATTCTCAGAGCGAAATGTTGGTCCAAAAGTATAGCAATCAGTATGCGAGAGAGCAAAAACCTCTGCCTCTAGCTGTCCCGATACCGACAAGCCAGACTTTTCTCCGAAGAAATCTTTGGAATAATCTATTGAACGTCCTTCAAAACTCGGATTATCAATTTCCAAGGTAGTAACACGGAACACTTCCCCCGCCCCCTCGCAATCGGAAGTGGTAATGATTGGTGAATGCAAGTGGAGGAATCCTCTCTGTTGAAAGAACTCATGTACCGCAAAAGAAAGTGCTGAACGTATTCGAAATACAGCGCCCAGGGTATTTGAACGAGATCTGAGCTGAAGATGCTCGCGTAAAAACTCTAAAGTGTGTCCCTTTTTCTGAAGAGGATATTTTTCTGCATCGGCTGAGCCGATGAGTTCTATTGAGCTTACTTCTAATTCGAATCGCTGTCCCTTCGCCGGCGACTCTCTTAACTCGCCCGAAACCCTTACTGATGATCCCGTTGTGATCTCCTGGGCTACCGCTGAATAACTTTCAAGAGCAGGAGAGAGAACGAGTTGCAGTCCGGCTACACTAGAACCATCCGTGAGCTCAATGAAAGAAACGTTCTTTGACTGCCGATGAGTCTTTACCCAGCCAGAAAAAGAGTATTGTCCCGGAGGCAAGTCTCCCTGATGGATATGTTGAATTCTCTGTTTCACTCCTCTCCCCTATGTCAGCACTCGTTTCACCCCATGCCTTCGTCAGGAGAGTATGCTCTCCGCCAAAGAGCAGCAAGAGAAACTCCCGAAAAGTGATCTAAAAAGGTATTCAGTAGGGGGAGAAAGTGGATATTCAGGCTCTTTCATCAGATAGCTTGCTTCTGACGCCTCGACTGCGCTAAAAACAGGGGCTTAAGAAGTTTACCTACGGGGTGTAGCTCAGCCTGGTTAGAGCGCTAGTTTTGGGAACTAGAAGTCGGAGGTTCGAATCCTCTCACCCCGATTCCTATTGCTTTCTTTATTCCTGTTGCTTTCTCTTCTGTTTGCTTTCTCTTCTATTTGCTTTCTTTTCTGTTATCACCTCTTTTCTCTACTCACCCTTTTGTCCATTCACCCTTTTGTCTATATCACCATTGCCTGCCATATCCTCTTTCTGCCGCCTGCTCACCATATAAGCCCTTCACCGCCCCCTTCCTGCGTCCGAACTATCTCTGCCCCTTTCGTGTTCCATTCATTCGCGATATTTTATTTCTATGGCTAAGAAAAATACCATCATAACCCTAGGAGCTGCGCTTTGTGTCCTCCTCGTGATTCAACTCACCATGAACTTCTCCGGGAACAACGCGCCGTCATTCCGTGAAGCACTAGAACAGAAACTTGCGACTCGAAGCGATATCGATGATAGACGAAAAGAGGTGCTGCGCATTCAACTCTCCGTCAGAGACTGGATGTCTAAACACAACAACACTCCGCCACATCGGTTACAACAACTCGTGCCAGAATATTTTGAGATGGTGCCTACTGATCCGATTACTGGAAAAGCTTTTTCGTATATGATCAAGGATGAAGACTTTTCTATCGGTGAGCCCCTTTCAGAAGAAACACCAGTTGCAACTTCCACGAACCCTCCACAGCAGAAAACAAACGAAATACCAGGGGCAACAACCCTGATAGCTTCAACTGCTGAAAAAGAAGATTACATATATGACCCAGAGGGAAAGCGAGATCCCTTCCTTGCATTCGACTTTAGTCCCTCCCAGAACCTCGATGGGAGGACAGAATTAGAACAATTCGAGATTGGACAACTACGACTTACGGCGACTTTAGAAGGACTCGGGGAACCAAAAGCAATCGTAGAATCCAGCACTGGTAAGGGCTTCACTGTTACTGTTGGAACGAGAATTGGCCCGAACAATGGAGAAGTGGTTCAAATCCTCAAGGATCGTCTTATTATTGTAGAGAGTGAAACCGACTTCACGGGTGAAACAAAAATGAATACGATTGAAATGCTGCTCAGACTCCCAGGGCAAGGTCGGAATCAGGGCTCACGGAAGACCAAAACGAGAGACTCCTCCCGAAAAGCCTCCTTTCGTTGAGCCAGAATCAATTAAGACTCGTACCGCATTAGGGTTAGGAATCGCAAACAAAGTCCGCATACTGCTTTCAAGGCCCTGAAGCACTTACACCCTTATGCAGAGTAGAGATTCTTGACCGCTTCAGGACCTGCTCGAAGCACAAGTTCATTTCGAAAGCGCATAAAGTCTATCAACTTGATGAGTCGAGCCTTCTCAGTAGCCGCATTCAAAAGCTCTTGTCTCTCGAAAACATCGAGTCGAATAAGCGCGCCAATTCGAAAAGCTCGCACATGCGCCTCATCCGGTACGGCCATCTCTACATTAATATTCGTTAAAAACTTCTCAAACTCCTCTCTCGCTACCTCTCTCAATCGCTTAGGTGGCTGACCACCATCTTCTCCCCATCGGACATGTGCTCGAGGGAAATCCTGGTCTGGAAGCTCCTGCATTAATTCAAAGAGTCGAATCCCCTTTGTTAAAATGTCTAACCGTCCATCTTCATATCTTTGAAGCACCGCTTGAATCTCGACGGTGCATCCCCATTGTGCGGAATTCTTGCCTGTGAGTAGAACCCCAAAGTGATGACTATCTCGGGTCTCATCCTCTTCAAACAGCGGAACCTCAGCAAGACAAAACCGAAGCAACTTTTGATAGCGTTCTTCATATATATGGAGAGGTAAAAGCTCGCCAGGAAATACATTCCCTCCCAATCGAAAAAGCGGGATGACAGAGTGTTCTCCACTCAGAAATGGTCTTTTGGAGCTCATACTCCATTATCTCTCGATACCCTGCTTGAGAGCAAGCTGATTGCCTGCCACCCATCGGTGTCAGATATCACTCCGCTGCTTAGCCAACGGACATCAGGCTCTCAAAGATCTCATTGGAGAGGTAATCAACGATATTTTTTATGGAGACCATGCCGACTGGAATGTTTGCATCATCAACAATTGGAAGGTGCCTGAAGCCACCCTGAGACATTAAAGTAAGTGCAAATGCTATTGTTTCATCGAGAGCAATACTAACAGGCTCTCTGGTCATAAACTCTGAAACCAAATTCGCACCCGTTATCCCTTTCTCATAAATCTTAAGCACGTAGTCCCGCTCACTAAATATCCCAGCGAGTTCTCCAAGTTCATTAATTACGATGACACAACCAATTTTATTGTCCTGGAGAATGCGCATTACATTATCAAGGGAGGCATCCTCTCGTACCGATATCGGCTCCGGAGGATCAAGAAGGGAAACGCTAGAGCAGAGAAACCCTCTATCCATAGGCATGGAATCTTGCAGGCACTGCATTCGAAGTGCTTTCTGGAGCTCTTCTCCAAGCTTCTCAATGCTTTTCTCAGATTTACTCATTTCCCATCTCCTCATCACTAAAGGCAGGACTGACTTCTTCAAAGTCCTTTACTTCAAACTCCTCACTCACTGCTTCAAAACAGATTGAGATCGGGCCCTTTAAGCTCTCTTTAACCTCGAATTTTTTTTCATTCACTATCAGCCGCACCCGCGGATGGAAGGCTCTATTCACTGAAACAATGCTATTGGTTTCGGGTATTGCCTCGCTTAACATAAGCTCTCTTTTCTCGTTTAGTCCTTCCAGGCTCTTCTCAACTCTTTCTCTCTTTGTGAGCAAGGTCTCGAGTTTTGGTCTCAGTTGTGGAGAGAGAAGCTGAATACGAGCGGGGTTTCTCGCATAAGGCCCAAGATGCGCTTCTATCAGTTCAAGCCCCTTTTGATGCTCCTCAATTCTCACTAGTAACATTTGGTATTCCTCAGAAACCTCAATATCACTCCCGAGAAGCATTTCTGTCTTAATCTCCTCTTTGCTCCCAAATTCCCCTACTACGGCCCCTGCAACTATAAAGCTTTTCCCTCCCAAAATCTGGGCTTTAGGCGCTTGGAGCGTTGAGGTCGTTCGAATAGTCGTATTACGGGCCTCTTCCTTAATAAAAACATCACCCCTCGCATCAATGGTAGCGCTTTGTATGGACTTTACCGAAACATCTTTCCGAGAAACGATCCTTCCAGTCCCTTCCCCAAAGAATCGGCCAACAATCTCAACTGGACCATTCAAAGAGCGCAGTTCTGTTCGATTTACAGAACCGCCGATCTTAATCCCTTTATCTGCTGATATTCCATATCCTGCAAGAACATCTCCTTTAATATGCACCGATCCGATAAAATCGATATTCCCAAATTCTGCATTGAGGTCCCCTGGAACTACGAATTCTTCTTTGATCGCCAGCCGAGAATCTTGCACTTCTAAATAGCCATCCACTTGAGCGATGACTCTATCATAGCCGAGCCCCTCTGCTGCTCCTGATTCTTGAATGAGCGAGTTCTTGTCAAGAGTAACCTTAACGGGATCTCCAGGAGCTGCTGGGAGTCCCTTTCCAAAAACATTGACCCCAGGAAGACCTTCCTTTGGATGATAAATTCGGGCAACAGCGTCCCCGATATGAATGTTTTCAAAGAGGCTAAGATCTCTTAATGATACCGATACATCCTCATCTTCAGCGGGATCTCTGTGCGGATCCTTTGATAAACGCCTCTTTAGATAAACGATTTTACCATTCGCTCCTTTCTTTGGAAGAACGCCTTTAGCGATACGCCGTTGCTGAACGAGCGTATGTTGCTTGAGCCCTCGGGCAACATCCTTTAACACATCTTGATCAAGATACTGCGGGTCAAGATACTGAAGCACCATCTTCTCAAGGTGTTCAAATGATACATTTTCAATGACAGTAAATCGCTCAACGTCAATAAAGAGCTTCGTATCTTGCTCCTCCGCGAAGGCTTTGAGATGAAAAAATTCATCTTTGATTTCGAAAACGGGCTTTGCCATTGCTTGTTCTCTCACCCTCCTCTTTGGGGAGATGCACATAGAGCACTACGCGATCTTCTTAATGAAGAATCTCACAGCCTCTCCTTTTATCATACCGCATAAGTACGGTCTCAGCCCAGATCTGAAAAAGTCAGCCAAACAGTATACGTCTTTTTCGTAGTGCGAAGAGAAATAACTCTTTTTTTAAAAAAAGTTCAACTACGTCTTAGGTTTCTTCTCTCACCTGTCGAATCCCTCAGCAGTTCATGTTTGTACCTCGAACGACCCCGTTCAGGGCAGTAACAAATGGGGAGGTTGTAGATGTCTGAAGTTGTTCATGGAAAGCGTGGTCCAATTGCAATCCTGCAAGAGTTTTCAATACCACTGATTGCCGGAGTTCTCGCCGCTGTTGCCTGGGCCAACCTAGATCACCACAGTTACCACGATATAATGCACTGGTCCCCGTTTGGCCACGAGAGTCATTTTAATTTTCATTTTTTGATGAATGATTTATTCATGGCGCTCTTCTTTGGAATTGCAGCAAAGGAGATCACCGAAAGTTGTCTTCCCGGAGGAGCACTTAATCCCCCAAAGAAAGCAATTAACCCACTGCTTGGAACAATTGGTGGGGTCGTCGGTCCTGTCGGAGTTTATTTTCTTATCGTTGCGATGACTGGTGATTCATCGATTCGAAATGGCTGGGGGATACCAACAGCAACCGATATTGCTCTGGCATGGCTCGTAGCAAGAATGATTTTTGGGAAGGGTCATCCAGCCGTTAGCTTTCTGTTATTGCTCGCTGTTGCAGATGATGGTCTTGGACTCGGCATTATTGCCATCTTTTATCCAGATCCACACCATCCAGTTAACCCAGCGTGGCTCGGACTTGTCGGAGCAGGCATGGCAGCAGCCTACGGTATGCGCCGAGCCAAAGTGCACAGTTTTTGGCCCTACTTGATTGCTGGGGGAGCCCTCAGCTGGTGCGGGCTTTACTTCGCACATCTGCATCCGGCCCTAGCGCTGGTTCCAATTATTCCCTTTATGCCAAGTCGTGGACACGATGATGGACTCTTTGCTGAAGGTGAAAGCGAAGCGCACCATGATACGCTGAACAACTTTGAGCATTCCTTCAAACTTCCTGTAGACCTTGGACTTTTTGGATTTGGGCTGGCGAATGCAGGTGTAGAATTTTCATCAATGGGGAACGCAACTGTTGCCGTACTTTTAGCACTCGCTATCGGTAAGACGGGGGGCATCTTCATGTTCTCATGGATCGGTCACAAGTTAGGTTTTCCGCTACCGGCCGGCATGGGATGGCGAAGTCTTATGACCGCGGGTTGTGTGGCAGGACTAGGATTAACCGTAGCATTATTTGTTGCAGGAGTTGCATTCACAGAACCAGGACTTCAAGGAGCCGCAAAAATGGGCGCACTCCTATCTGCTTTCATCGCTCCAATTGCAATGTTTATGGGTCGAGCACTTGGGGTACGCCAAGAGTTTGAACGACTGAGTCGTGAAGAAACTACTATTATCGAAGATATGGACATTGCGTACGAGACGCCAGCAGACCAAGTGCCAGCAGACGAGTACGAGCAACCACAGGTGGCTTCCGGAGAAGAGGAGCAGACTCCCCTTCAGTAATCTCGATAGGGAGTGTAACTCTGTAGCGCTCCTCCATCTGTAATCTATTGATGTGACTGACTTCTCGGTGAAGTCAGTCACCATGAACGGGAATAAAACCACGTTTAATCAACTTGCATGAAATCACCGCTTCTTTCCTAAAGTCTATGACGATTTGTGACGAAAATTACTGGTGAAAACGTAATAGTTTTTCTGATTTGAGTGCGATGAATGCAAAGCATTGAGGGGCAAGTCGCCGCGCGCGCTCTGAATTTAGGTAAGGAGCAAACAGAGTGGATATTGCAACCCTCGTAGGACTAGGGGCCGCCTTCGGTTGTATCTTTTTTGCAATCGCAATCGGCGGTAGTGCACTCGTATTCATTAACGTGCCCTCTATCATTATCGTAGTAGGAGGAACCATCGGTGTTACCTTCATTAAGTATCCTCTCGCTCACACCTTGAACGCAGTAAAAATCGCTTTTAAAACCTTCTTTCATAAGCCTGAGACGCAAGTAGAACTCATTCAGCTCGGCATCGAGCTCGCTACAATAGCCCGTCGAGATGGACTACTCGGCCTTGAGGGTATTGAAGTTCAAAATGAGTTTCTCGCAAAGGGCATACAGCTCGCAGTTGACGGTCACGACGAGGAGTATGTTGCTCGAATTCTTGCAACAGAGATTAATCAGCAAATTGACCGACACGAGCGTGGCCAGCACTTGTTTAAGGGAATGGGTGACTCTGCTCCTGCAATGGGAATGATCGGTACCCTGATTGGGTTAGTTCAGATGCTATCGAATATGGAAGATCCAAAATCAATCGGACCTGCTATGGCTGTTGCTCTTCTGACAACACTCTATGGAGCGGTCATGGCAAACTGCGCCGCTCTTCCTATCTCGGATAAACTTTCGCATCGGAGCAAAGAGGAAAAAAATAACAGAATGCTCATTCTTGAAGCCGTGAGCGGTGTTCAAAAAGGGATGAGCCCCAAGGTATTAGAAGAAATGCTACTCGTTTATCTACCAGTTACTGAACGAAAAAATATTGCGCTGAATAAAAAATAAATAGGGGATTCAGCGATGGATGAGGATTTAGGCGGAGGTGATGATGATGATGGCGGAGGTGGTGGCGCCCCCGCATGGATGGCAACATTCGCGGACTTAATGTCACTGCTTCTCTGCTTTTTCGTTCTCCTTCTTTCATTCGCAACTCTCGATGAAATTATCTATAAAGAGGTTGGCGGATCGATGAAAAATGCATTTGGGGTTCAATCGAATGTACTCCTGCTACAGCCCGTTCAAGGAAAAAACTTTATAGCAACTGAATTTAGCTCTGGACGTCCAGATCCCAAGATACTCAATGTTCTTCCCCAAGAGAATCTCGACCAAAGAAAGAAGTGGGACAGTCAACAAATTCAACCCGATGCTACCTTTGAAAAAATGACAGCTCAGGACAAAGCGGTAGAGCCACCTTCCGATCCCACAGAAAGTCAGAAAGATAGCGAGAATGAAACAAACGACCAAATTCAGCTCTCAAAGCAAACTTCAGAACAAGAAACGGGAGTGCTCTCAGGCACCCAGTGTGGTCCCATGGATGCAGACCGCTCGGCAACTCTCTCTCATCGAATGAGAGAAGTCGCACAGTTTGCGAATAAAAAGTCAAAAGACCTGGGACGGGAACTAGCCTCGGAAATAGCGAATGGGGAGCTAGAAGTAGAAACCGAGGGGAATACCGTTATTATCCGCGTAGCAGAAGATACATCTTTCGCGCCGGGAAGCGCTAAAACACTGAGCTCCTTTAAGAGTGTCCTCGCTAAAATATCAGAGGTTGTCCAAGAATCTCCTGGCAATGTAGTCGTTGAAGGGCATACTGATAACATTCCGATTTCCCCCGAGAGATTCTCTTCGAATTGGGAACTCTCCTCAAGCAGAGCGGCGAATGTGGTAACGGAACTGATCTCTGGTACCGGTCTTCCCGTAACTCGATTTCAAGTACGGGGTTTTGGTGAAACGAAACCGATTGCTTCAAATGTTACTTCTCTTGGTCGGGCAAAAAATCGTCGTGTTGAGATTATCATTGAATATGATGAGAAGAATCTTGAGCCGATAAAACTCCGCTCTGAAAGAGAAGAAGAAAATCATCTTAAAAACCTAGAGGAGGGTGTCATTACCAATAGGAAAGACATCGCTTCAGTGACTTCCCAACCATCAAATTCACAATTAAAAGAAGCGACCCCTCCGACATCCGCGGAACTTAATACCGTGAGTCCTAACCGAGGACGAGAGTCCAAAGAGTCAACCTCAACGAAACGGCAAGAGGCTCCATCAAAAATTGACCTCTTGAGAGACCTTGAGGGCCTGCCATCTCCCTCCTCATCCCAACCAGAGCAACAAGATCCCGAAAACCCTCCACCAAGCCTGATATTTCAGGATGGATTCTTTGATTAGTTTTCACTGTTCTTGAGCTCAAGGTCTTAACTGCCCAATGATATTGCCTTTTCCTCAAGAACTTCGCCTCTCAGGGGCAAAACGCTGATTTTCTTTCATGTCAGTAATCTGATACAAACTTCTGATACTACGTTCTAATCGACAAATCATCGGTTTATGAGGGCCGTTTAACACCATACTCATTGAACATGAATCAAGCCCAAGAACCTACACACCGCCAAGGCGAGTCGAAGAAACTGGAGCGCAAAGAGCCCAGTGCTAACCAAGATATGGATGCTAGTCATGACCTCAATAGCGGCACGCTCCCCTCTGTTGAGTTCCCCACCCCTACTCCGTTCCCTCCTACCTCCAAGGACTCAGAGGCGATTCTTAACGATCCGATCAAGCAGTGTCTTGAACAAACAAAACTCTATCCTCTCTTCTCGCCTGAAGAGGAAAAACAAATTGCGCACGATCTACAAAATGCTCGCACAGCGTTTCAGCAGAAACTGTTTACTTATCCATTCGCCGCCCGACAAGTAGTTCAGCTCTATCAAGATGTACTTGATGGCAATAAGAGAATAGAAAAAGTCATAGACGAACCTGAGCTAGTCCAATTAGGGGGCGCCCGGCACAAGCGGAACACGTTACCCTCCACCATTCGTCAGATTACGGCGCTTTGTGACAAGATAGAGCAGCTATCAGGTATCTCAGCTTCTGGCTCTCCTCAGGTTCCACTCTATCGGAAGAGCCTTTCAAAGATCTTAATGACTACCTCAATTCATGAGACTCACGTAGACGAAATAGCAATCGATACCTGCTCAAAGCTGGTTGCACTTCATAAAGGCGATAATCTCCTTTCTCAGGAAGATGTCAGGAGCTTAGTGACAGGTGAAAAAAAGGCATTTGCATCAGCGCAAAGTCTCTTCAACGCTCGAAATCAATATAGCGAACTGAAGCAAAAACTTGCAGCAGGAAATCAAAGACTCGTGATATCTATCGCAAAACGATATAACAATCCGCATAGTGACTTCATAGATCTGATTCAATACGGGAACCTCGGATTGATGCGCGCCTGTGAGCGGTTTGACGTAAAGCGGAATCTTAAGTTCAGCACCTATGCCACCTGGTGGATTACACAGAGAATCACCCGTGGAATGGCCGAAAGTGCTTCTGTCATCCGTATCCCGCTTAATAGACTACAGGAGCGCTCAAAGATTTTAAAAGCAGAGGAGAAACTCTCAAAGGCCGGAAAAGTTCCATCGCCGGAAGCAATTGCTCAAAAAACAGGTATCAAACCTCAGACGGTCCGAGATCTATCCACCGCATCAAGCCCAGTGAGAAGCATGGATGCTTTAGGCTTGCCTTCAAGAAATGGGATGGTACGCAATTCCCTTACTGATGTATTAGAAGATCCAAACGCCGAAGATCCCACCTCACAAATTAGAAAAAGTGATTTAGAGGAGCTCATTAACACCATGCTCAAAGGACTAAGCACGGTAGAGAGAGAGACGTTGAAGTATCGGTTTGGATTATCTGAATACCCGCAAAAAACCCTGAAACAGCTTGGCGAGGAATTTGGTGACATTCGAGGAAACGGCCGATCAATTACTCGCGAGCGAGTACGTCAAATTGAAACACGCGCACTTGATAAGCTCAGACGTTCGTTATTGCGTCGCGACCTGGAAAGTTTTACCGAAGACATTTAAAGATATGATGATCTTGAGCCCTTGAGCTCGCGAGAATTTTGCTCGAACTCATGCTACTTGTATTACGAAGATGCTATTTGTCAGCAGACCTTCCTGCCCTTTTTTTTACGCGTCTCGCACTCGTCTTTTACATTCTTACAGATAATTGTAGCGGTAGTAGTCGGATTTGGATTCATACGACAAGAACGATATTTCTTTCTTAACTCGCCATCTGTCAGATCAGAGAATGGACCGCCATTACATGCCGTAAAAAAAGCAAGTAATCCAGTTAGAAAAAAGGCAAATCTTAACGATCTCATCGGGGACACGCTTCTCCTTCGACAAAGACTCATTCTTTCGGTTCTGCTAAACACTGGGGGAATCTCTTACTTCTATTCTACAGCAATTCTTGATGCCTCTCCTAGCCCATAGAGTCAAAAAATCATAATGATTCCAATTGCAGACATCTTATTCCGATTCGCTATCTCGAATCACCAACTTTAAAAGCAAAAACTCTAAGTACATAGACCTCTTTTTTGAATGCCTCACCTTTATAAAGCACTCTCTATCCATTAAGAGCCATATCCCTCATAGCGAAATGCGTGGGGGTTAAAAATGAAGTGTTATCTACGAATATTTCCGACATTTTTCTTAGCAATCTTCCTTGTGGTCTTTTCTACGCCAAGCGCCGCTCAAGTTTTAGAAATTGTACCACCAATTGCTGGCAGCCCCGCTGAAACACACAAAGAAAGATCTGAGATTACGATCACATTATCTGCCGATCGATGGCGCTCAGAGTTGATTAATCTTAACGATTATAATCCTTCGACAAATCCTTCTTTAGGCGGAGCGTGTGAAACTCTACATGATAGTTACTGGTCCTATCGTGATCGGGCTGAA
>Ga0181593_10004504_pt1 | contig 12692 bp, 9 predicted proteins | sample 071ome_19_FD_133756 | JGI IMG/M metagenome (GOLD analysis project Ga0181593, IMG submission 133756) | Coastal salt marsh microbial communities from the Groves Creek Marsh, Skidaway Island, Georgia - 071413AT metaG (megahit assembly) | ecosystem: Environmental > Aquatic > Marine > Intertidal zone...
ACCATCTCAACGAGCCACTGAATTTTGAGGGTTTCAGGCACTAATATCAGAACACGCTCGCCACGCCCGGTATGTAGCATTTTGCTTAGGATCAGCCCAGCTTCTATGGTCTTGCCTAGTCCGACTTCATCAGCCAGTAGCGCTCGTAAGGTGGCGTTCTCAGCAACCTGCTGGGCGACGAATAACTGATGCGGGAGTAGTGCGGTTCGTGGTCCAAGTAGTCCACGAAAGGGTTGGCGATCGAGTGCTGCCTGGGCTTTTAAGCTGAGATATCGCAAATTGAAGGCATCGTTGCTATCGAGCTGGTTCAAAAAGAGTCGATCTTGGGGCTGGCTGAACTGTAGTTTGGCGCTCAATTCTGTCTCGCAGAGCGTTTTCTGAGGGCCCTCTGCTGCGGCTTGATAAAATATTAAGCCGTTGTTTTCGGTGAGTGCGCTGACGGTCAAACTTTCGCCGTCATGTGTTTGGATCTGGTCTCCGGGGCTAAATTGAACACGGACCAGAGGAGCATCGGCAGCGGCATACAGCCTGACGGTGTCGGCTGCCCGAAAGGCGCATGAGACCCGCCTGTCGGCGATTTCGATGATTTCTCCGAGGCCCAATTCTGGTTCACTTCGACTGACCCAGCGCTGTCCGAGTTTAAATTCCGCCATGCTTGGGTAATACTCCTATTTTGCATGTTGTAAGGATGATCTATGAATGAACAATCACAAATCGAAATCGAAGCCGCCGCCTTTAGGCGCTTATTATCGCATCTAGATGAGCGTAAAGATGTCCAGAATATTGATTTGATGAATCTGGCAGGCTTTTGCAGGAACTGCTTGAGCAAGTGGTATGTCGCTGCAGCAGAGGATAAAGGAATCTCCATCGATTATGAAGCTGCCAGACAGCGGGTTTATGGCATGACATATGAGGAATGGAAAGCCAAATATCAGGTCTAGCGAACTTTGAATGCGTAAACCAGCAAGGCGTTAGCAAGGGCGCTTTAATGGCTGCAAAGAAATGCTAGTTTGCTCTAACTGGGATCGTTGATGCGCGGTCAGACGGCCATTTTTGCTTTAATTGCCGAATGACTGTGGTAATCGACGAGTGCGAAGTCGGCTAACTCAAAATCGTCAATGGTTACCTGGCCTCGATCTTTGATTTCAAGCGTGGGAAGCGGCAGTGGCGCTCGCTCGAGTTGTTGCTTGACTTGTTCTATGCAGTCTAGGTAGATATGGGCATTGCCAATTGAGTGAATGAACTCGCCAGCCACAAGTCCTGTGACCTTGGCGACTATATGTAAGAGCAACGCATAGGAGGCAATGTTAAAGGGTACACCTAAAAACATGTCGGCAGAGCGCTGGTACATCTGGAGAGATAGCGTGCCGTCCGCTACAAAAAACTGAAAAAAATTATGGCAGGGCGGCAGGGCAACTTGTTTCGGATCAATCTCACCAGGATTCCAAGCGTTGACCAAGATGCGCCGAGAGTCTGGGTTGTGCTTAATCAGATTGATGGCTTCGGCAAGTTGATCAACCGTGTCGCCTGATGGGGTTCGCCAGAACCGCCATTGGCTACCATAAACCCGCCCCATGTCGCCGTCATTGGCATCAAGATTGAGTCGCTTTAAGTAATCCGCGTAATTGGCATCCCAAATTTTATTGCTGGGGTAAATTCGCTTTAAATCTTGGATATTGCTTGATCCAGAGATAAACCAAAGTAATTCAGAGGCCATGACTTTGAAGGCCAATTTCTTTGTGGTGACCGCTGGAAACCCAAGTTTCAGGTCGTACCGCGCTTGAAGGCCAAAGTAGGCGATAGTGCCTACGCCTGTTCTGTCATCGGTACGTGTACCGTGCTCCATAACTTGGCGCAGTTGATTAAGGTAGGTCTCCATGTCTCGTTGTCGGCTTAGCTCAGCCGCATTTTGAATCGCCGCACGCCAAGCACGTCATGCAACCATCCATCATGACCATTGCAGTCGTTAGGCACTTTTGGCAAAGTTGCGCGCCTGGCGGGTACTGCTCGGTAGAATCTGGTTCTTGATTCTGACCCTCTGCTTGAGCCCTTTTCTCATTGATCATGGCGACGTGTTCTGATGATAGGGCGGTATCTTTAATAAGTCCGATTCTGCGCATATGGCGATCGAGTACATCACCAATTTCTGCAACCAAGGATGGCATGAATCGGCCGCCTTTTTTGAAGTAGCCACCTTGTGGATCGAAGACTTGTTTGAGCTCTTCAACTAAGAAGGTTGCGTCTCCGCCTTTACGAAAGACCGCCGAGATTACCCTCGTTAATGCCAAAATCCATTGAAATTGGTCCATGTTTTTCGAGTTAATGAAGATCTCAAAAGGGTATTCTTGCTCATGTTCGGTATCAATATTTAACACTAAATTATTGATAGTTATATACATTGCATGGTCGGAAAGCGGCGTTTTGATTTTATAGGTATATCCCTTGAGTTCATCAGGACGCTGAAGCTCTTCATGCATCATCTCAGGTTCTGCCTGGGTCGGAGCCATTGGTGCATCTTTTTTCTTGATTGAAAAGCCTACGATGTTTTTAGCGATTTTTACAGCCATGAGAATCCTCGGTTTGCTCGTGCGCGTGCACGGCTAAGTAGTCATTGGGCAGTGCGCGCCCACTAATAGTCTAATTTGCTTTGAAGCCTTTAGTTTATTGGGTTAAAACTTTCCGTAATAGCCTTCTTTCATAGCATCAAATAAGTTTGCAGCTGAATGAATCTCACCGTCATACTCGATTTCTTCATTGCCTTTGAGCTCGACCACTTCTCCATCTTCGAGTTCGAACTGATAGGTCGTGTTCTCAAGATCCTGTTCTTTGACTAAAACACCCTGGAACGCCTCGGGGTTAAAGCGGAAAGTGGTGCAGCCTTTGAGCCCCTGTTCATATGCATAAAGATAAATATCCTTAAAAGTCTCGAAAGGATATTCAGTAGGTACATTGGCAGTTTTCGAGATGCTCGAGTCAATCCACTTTTGCGCTGCTGCTTGAATATCAACATGCTGAATGGGCGATATGTCATCGGCGGTAATGAAGTAATCCGGTAATTTTGCAGCTGGATCATCGGAATAGGGCGCCGCTGCTGGATTAACCATTGCTCGATAGGCCAAAAGTTCAAAAGAGTAGACATCAACTTTTTCTTTCGACTTCTTACCTTCTCGTATGACATTGCGCGAGTAATGATGGGCAAAGCTGGGCTCGATCCCATTGCTCGCATTATTGGCTAGCGACAGACTAATGGTACCGGTTGGCGCGATCGAGCTATGATGTGTGAATCGGCAGCCTGATGACGCAAGGTCAGCGATCAGCTCAGGGTTTTCCGAGCCAATTTTCTGCATATAGCGGGAATACTTTGCATGCAAGACACGCCCGGGTAATTTATCACCAAGTTTTATGCCATCGGACACCATCTCAGGCCGCAGCCTTAACATTTCCCCGGTTACCTCAAAAATTTCATCCATAATCGGCGCGGCGCCTTTCTCTTTCGCAAGCTCAAGCCCGGTTTGCCAACCTACCATGGCTAAGACCTTGGTAACCTCCTCTGTAAAGGCAACCGAGTCTGCGTCTCCGTAGCTCATGCCCATCATCGTAATTGTAGAGCCGAGGCCCAAATAGCCCATGCCATGTCGACGTTTTCGTTCGATCTCATGGCGCTGTTCTGGTAACGGCAAGCCATTAATTTCAACCACGTTATCAAGCATTCGGGTAAAAATGGCGACGGCGTCTTTAAAGGTGTCCCAATCGAATTGCGCATCGGCGGTAAAAGGTTTGTCCACGAAACGAGTTAGATTGACAGACCCTAGCAAGCAACTACCGTAGGGTGGTAAGGGTTGCTCGCCGCAAGGGTTGGTCGCTCTTATGTTTTCGCAGAACCAGTTGTTATTCATTTCATTGACTTTATCGATCAAAATAAAGCCCGGTTCCGCAAAGTCATATGTCGATGCCATGATCATATCCCAGAGCCTGCGCGCTTTGATGACCTTTGTTATTCGGCAGGCGACAAGCCCAGAGTCGTTGGTGACATATTTCGCTTTAGATGGAAAGTCTCGCCACAGCACTTGCGATGTGTCTGCTAGATCAAGGTCGTCGCTATCTAACTCGGCCTGCGTTAAAGGGAAAGACAATGGCCAGTCCTCGTCGGACTTGACGGCTTCCATAAACTCCGAGGTGATCAGCAGCGACAGGTTAAACTGTCTTAACCTGCCATCCTCGCGCTTGGCTTTAATAAAGTCCATGACGTCTGGATGGCCAATTTCGAAGGTGGCCATCTGCGCGCCGCGTCTGCCACCCGCAGAGGAAACGGTAAAACAGGTCTTGTCATAAATATCCATAAAGGACAAAGGACCAGAGGTATAGGCGCCAGCACCAGAGACGTAAGCGCCTTTGGGACGAAGGGTTGAAAATTCATATCCAATACCGCAACCCGCTTTGAGGGTGAGGCCGGCTTCTAAGTTTTTTTGTAAAATGTCTTCCATCGAGTCCGAGATGATTCCTGAGACCGTGCAATTAATCGTTGAAGTCGCCGGTTTATGGGCCTGAGCCCCAGCATTTGAGGTGATCCGTCCCGCGGGTATAACACCTTGGCGAAGGGCCCAAAGAAATTTCTCATACCACTCTTGTCGGATCGTTTTCTCTTCTACTTCTACCAACGCTTTGGCGACGCGTTGATAGGTTTGGTCAATATTTTCGTCAATGCGATCGCCTTGCTTACTTTTAAGGCAGTACTTGTTCTCCCAAATGTCTAAGGACGTAGGCTGGAGGGTAATATCAGTGACTTTGGCTGTGATCGCTTTTAATTCGGTCTTTTGGGCTGTGGAATCCATCGTTTGGGCGCGCCTCTTTATTAGTGATTAATTCTATTTATGGTGAATGTCATAAGTTATAGCTAGTTTCTGATCTAGTTTTGTTGATAGCGGTCTTCTATCTCTTATCTCTTATCTCTTATCTCTTATCTCTTCTCGCTATCTCTTATCTCTTCTCGCTTATCTCTTATCACTTATCTCTTAACTTCTCTTTTTCGTCTTGTGTCTTCTGCCTTTTGCCTTTTATCTTCTCCCTTCTGCCTTCTGCCTTCTGCCTTTTATCTTCTGCTCTTTATCTTAGAGCGGCTACGGTGTTTTTTTTAACGCATTTACGATGCTTTCTTTCAGCGCTTTTATGCCGTTGAACGCGCTTAGATCATCGATCTAGTTTGGGCACGGCTAGCTACTATTTGATCCCGCTAACTTCATTAAAATCTGGTAACGGCATTAAATCTCGCTTACTAGGTTTAATTCATCTTGGCGGCTCCGAATCGCCATCCGGGCAGTGTTGCATCCAAACGGTTGCTTTCTATCTGCTGATTCCGTTGATCCACTGATTTCGCTTATTCACTGACCCTGTTTACCTAGTGATCCGATTTTTTTATGGCCTACCCACTGTGACCATTCAACTTGTGACCATTCAACTGTTGCCAATCAACTGATGTATTGTCTTGCAATCAAAGCACCTGCCAGGCTAGGCAACCGTTCCAACTTTTGGATCCAGTTTTATGCCCAACCCTTTTGGCGTCCTCTAGCCTGCCGCTGAATACAGCCAGTCGCTACCAATAGTTGAGAGTGTTGCGCGGTCATCGAAGGGATGCGAACTTTTTTAAAACCTTTTGACCCCTTTTGAGGGTCAGCTGGCCTTTGCCAAGTCGATGAAGCGAGCCGGTAAATGCCCAGATATTGTGCTACACCGATGACTCAAGCACAAGATGTAGTTATCTTTATCTAGGGGTCAAAAGTGGAAATATTATGAAAAAAAGGGTCAGGTCATGCAAAATTTAACCATAATCAATGCCCCTTTACAGGCGACTCCGTTTCGCGGGAGACTGCCGACTGAAAGTAACAACCAAAATACAGGGGATGAGTCATGCAATCTCTCAACCATAAAATTGTTATTGTCACCGGTGGTGGCAGTGGGATTGGTGCTGCCACCGCAGAGGCCCTCGCGGAGCAGGGCGCTAAAGTTATGGTTACTGATATCGACCAAGCTGCGGCGGAGCAGACCGCGCATGTGATCGCGCAACGGGGGCAAGTTGCAGAAGCGATGGGGCAAGATGTTGCAGATGCAGATCAATGGTCAGAGGTGTTCATCCAAACGCGAAAAGCGTTGGGTGTTAGCAATGCGCTTGTCAACAACGCCGGCGTAAGTGGCGCTGGGCGGGACCGATGGGAAGAGCCGGAGGGCTTAGAAGCCTGGCGCCAAATCATGGCTGTGAATCTCGACTCGGTGAATTTAGGTTGTCGACTCGCGATTGCTGAAATGAAACAAAGCGGGGGTTCTATCGTGAATATCTCTTCAGTGATGGGGATAGTCGGGGGAGCTGGGCCTGCGTACAACGCAAGTAAAGGTGGCGTGCGACTATTGACGAAATCCCTAGCGAGTTACTGTGGTCGAATGGCTTATCCTATTCGCTGCAATTCTGTGCATCCTGGCTACATTTGGACCCCTATGGTGCGACAAATTGCTGAGGTTCACGAGGAGGTATCGACAGAAGCCGAACTCAAAGAAATGTTGTTGTTGGCTCACCCTATTGGTCGACTTGGAGAGCCGGAGGATATCGCTAAAGGCGTTAGATTTTTGATCTCTGATGATTCTAGCTTTATGACCGGCAGTGAGTTAGTGATTGATGGCGGTTATACCACCGTTTAAATGAGATTGTCGGAAAGGTTATCCTGCTGGCAATTTCCATGATGTAATAACGTCGGCTGAGGCCTGAGCGAGCCACGCGGCTGGGAAATTTAGGCCTAGGACGCTTACTTTCGTGGGATTGGTTAGTTTTTTCGGCATAACCGAGGCCGGGAATAGCACCTCTGCCCAAAACGTTATTGAAATGTGTACTGGAGAAAATAATCTATGCATCTATCGCAAATCGCTGAGCAAATGCCAAATAAGCCGGCTTACATCATGTCGGGCAGCGGGCATACCGTTACTTATCGGGAGCTGGAAGATGGCACCAACCAGCTAGCCCAGTTATTCCGCTCTCTGGGGCTGGCCCGGGGCGATCACATCGCAATATTGTTGGAAAATCATCCGATGTTTCTCCAAATATGCATCGCAGCTCAGCGGGCAGGCATCTACTATACGGCGATTAGTTATCGGCTGCAGTCCGAGGAAGTCGAATACATCGTCAATGATTGTGGCGCCAGAGTATTTATCACTTCTGTCGATAGACGGTCGGTGGTTGAACCGATTTTGCCCAACCTGATTAACCTGGATCAGTTATATGTCCTCGATGGTGAGATGCCCGGTTTTGAATCGCTTGAGACGGCGGCGCTTGCTCAGCCTCGGTCAGTCATCAGCGATGAAAGTATTGGTATGTCGATGCTGTACTCCTCCGGCACAACCGGTCGACCGAAGGGGGTCTTAAAGGCACTACCCGAAGGCGTCTGGGGCGAGGAGGATGCAGGCGCGCTTTTTCGCGCTCTATACGGCGCTACAGAGAGCAGCATATATTTAACCCCAGCGCCTCTTTATCATGCCGCGCCGTTGACCTTTACCATGGCGTTTTTGCTGGGAGGTATGACCTGTGTTGTGATGGAGCACTTTGAAGCACAAGCCGCTCTTGCAGCTATCGAAAAGTATCGCGTTACGCACAGTCAGTGGGTACCAACCATGTTTATCAGAATGCTGAAGTTAGATGACGAAGATCGGCTTAAATATGATCTTTCATCGTTGAGCTGCGCCATCCATGCAGCAGCACCGTGTCCCATACCTGTAAAGGAACAGATGATTGAATGGTGGGGACCTATTATTTATGAATATTATGCTGGCTCAGAGGGCAACGGGTTTGTGGCAATCAACTCAGAGGAGTGGTTAGCCCATAAAGGATCAGTTGGCCGGGGACTCACGGCATTGCTCCATATTTGCGATGAGGACGGTGAGGAAGTCCCGGTTGGCGAATCTGGAACGATTTACTTTGAAGGCGGTGGAGATTTTGAGTATCACAATGATGCAGAAAAGACTGCTGAATCTAGGCATCCCAAGGGTTGGTCCACCCTTGGCGACATTGGCTACTTAGATGAAGAGGGTTATTTATATCTGACCGACAGAAAGTCCTTCATGATTATCTCAGGTGGAGTCAATATCTATCCTCAGGAAACCGAGAATTTGCTGGTCACTCACCCTAGGGTCATGGACGTCGCTGTCTTCGGAGTGCCCAATGAGGAGTTTGGCGAGGAGGTCAAGGCGGTTGTGCAACCGAAACATTGGTCGGAAGCTGGGCCCGAGCTAGCGGCCGAATTGATAGAGTTTTGCCGAGAGCATATTTCTCATATTAAGTGTCCTCGTTCAGTTGATTTTGAGCAGGAGTTGCCTAGGCATCCAACGGGCAAACTCTACAAACGCCTATTGAAGGATAGGTATTGGGCCGAAGCTGGAAAATCGATCTAGACGGCTCACGCTTGGTCAGCGATTTTTCAATAAATTCGCCGGTGAAAATTGATCAGTAAGTATGGGTGCATTCCTGTCCCAGTCAGTCTTCGATGTCAGGTGTCGTGGAAACTCTGTAATCGCGATTCCGAAGGGGGCAAGACTGGGTGCCAGTTGTTTGGCTGCTAGAGCCAGCGTGGTTCGATCGGGAAGGCCATCGGGTCTCGCGATAATGACGCGGTTCCCGCTGCCAGGCAGTTTAAAGTTAAAAAACGGCCCAAAAACGGCGCGATAGGTTTCTGATTCGTAGCTGTAAAGATCAGAGGCTGAAAACGTATTTGCCACGACAACCCCGCCCGGCGCGAGTAATGCTCGGGTCTCTTCCAGATACTCACGGGTCATCAGATGCTCAGGAATATAATCTCCTGTAAAAGCATCGAGAATAATCAAATCGTAGGTCGTCCCGTTTTGACCAGCGCGCTTGGTATAAACCCGGGCATCTTGAATGTGCACATTGATTCGGTTGTTGGATTGAAAGTCAAAATAGTCCTCAGCAACCTGCACGACAGCGGCATCGATTTCAATGGCATCGATGCCCGCTTCGGGATAAAGCTTGCTGAGCGCACTGGGTAGAGTGCCACCGCCCAATCCAATGACCAAAATGCTTGAGGGGTTCGGAGCAAGCAATAGTCCCCCGAACGTCATCCGAACATAGGAAAATACCACACGATCAGGGGCTTTCAGATCGACACAGGTTTGCCTTCGATCGTCTCGGCGGGTGGCAAAGACGAGACAGCGCTCACTACCTTTTTGTTGGACTTCAATATTCCGATAGATCGAACGTTCTTTATGAATGACCTCACCGCCACTAGAAAGGGAGAGGACAAGGCAGCTTAAAAGCGCGCCCAGGCGACTGAAAACACGTCGGTTCAAGCGTCACCTCGATTCAAAAATATGGCCAGAAGCCCTGCAGAGAAAAGTACCGCAACCATGGCGATCAAAATGGTGTTCATGTCAAACCACAAGACTAAGTAAAACGAGGTCAACAATGTCCCTAGGGCGCTACCTAGGGTTGAAACAAAGTAGAGCCCACCAGCTACCTGACCGCTATGGTCTGTGTCATTCACCATTAACCGGACCGAGTAGGGGGCGATCATACCTAAGATGGCAGTGGGTATAAAAAACAGGATAGTGGATGCCAACAGTGAGCCGTACCTCGGGTCGTCAATCGCACTGAAAACGGCCTCCATCGCATGATTGGCGAAAAAAACTATGGGTAGTAAGCCAAGTGCCGCACTCAAAAAAAACAAACCATACCGGCCTAAATTGGGTGATTGCACGGATAATCGGCCGCCAATCAAATAGCCCACGCTAAGCGCAACCATAAAAATACTGATAATGCTGCCCCATACGTAGATACTGCTGCCGAAATAAGGTGCGAGAATACGTCCCCCAAGCAGTTCCACGGACATGATAATAAAGCCGCTGGTGAAGGCGAGCAAAAGCACCGCCCATCCGATTCGGTGCATTGGTTTTGTGGGGGTGTGCTCGTTCATAGGGGACTCATGTCGTTTAACCGATAGTATAGCGGCTCTTCATTCGGGCGCCAGTTAAACTGCCAACAGAGGTTTAGCTTCTGTGGCATACTGGCGCCGCACATCTGATGGATTTTCGCAATTTGAATGCCCTGTTACGCCTCGTTCCTTACATTGCCCGTTACCGGTGGCAAGTTGTGATGGGCTTTGTTGGGTTTTTTTTGGCGAGATTTTTCGAGGTTAGTACCTATTACGGCGTTGCCCTTGGGATCGACGCTATAGGCGCCATCGTTAACGCAACATCGACACCTTATGGCCTTAAAATTTGGGAAATTGTGGTCGTCATTGTCTCGGCGGTGGTGCTGCGGTTCGTATTCGTCGCCCGTGCTCGACAAGCTTTCAGACGGGTAGGGCAAAAAATTTCGTTCGATTTGCGCGAGCAATTATTTGCTAGCGTCCTGGTGCAGGGTCAAGGATTCTTTTCGCGAATTGGAGTCGGCGATTTGATGACCCGGGCGATCCAAGATATTGCCTTGGTACAACGGTTAATCGCTTTTGGTTTGATTCAAGTCGTGATCATGATCTATGCGCCGCTGTTTGGCTTGACGGCCATGTTATTCAAGTCGGTTAGCTTGACGCTATTGATTTTGCCACTGTTGCCGGTTTTGTATGTGTATGCACAGTTCGTTGCAAAACAGATGGCCGATTCCTCTCAGCGGGTACAGGAGTCCCTATCTGAACTGGCTTCTCACACGCAAGAAAATTTGAGTGGTATTCGAACGGTGCAGGCGCAGGCCCAAGAGGACAATGAGATTAAGCGGTTTTTCAAAACCAATAATCAGTATGGGCAAGCATTCTATGAGCAGGCGCGCATTAATTCTTTGATGACAGCATGGACGCCGTGGCTAACCGCTTTGGCGCAACTCGGGATTATTGTCTACGGTGGTCATTTGGTCATGACCGGAGCACTTAGCGTTGGCGATCTCATATTTTTTCTAGCGTGTTTAAATATGTTGCTACAACCCATTCGCATGGCGGGTTTCTTCATTACCATGCTGGCGCGGGCAAAAGTAGGGGTAACTCGGCTGTGTGAAGTCTTTGATGCGGAGCCAGAAATCGCAGACCGTCCGACAGGTAAGGCGCCATGTCAAATTGCAGGCGCTTTTGATTTTCATGAGGTAGGATATCGTTATCCTGGCAGCCAGGTGCCAGCCTTGTCAGGCATTTCGTTGCAGATCGCGGCCGGCGAGTCGATTGGTATTGTGGGGCGTGTGGGTTCTGGTAAATCGACTTTGCTGAAACTGTGTACACGTATGCTGGATATTGAATCGGGTGTGCTTAAGCTCGATGGCGCATCGATCAGCGACTACCCGTTGCAGCAATTACGATCGCAGATAGCCCAAGTCTTGCAAGATCCCTTTTTGTTTGGCGAGCCACTCTCCAATAATATCAGTTACGACGACCCGGACCGGGCTCTTGAAAGAATATGGGATGCGGCAGATGCAGCGGCGCTTGCCAATACGGTCCGAGAATTTCCTGAGCAAATGAACACGCTGGTGGGTGAACGAGGCGTTACGTTGAGCGGTGGTCAAAAGCAAAGGGCGGCGCTTGCTCGAGGTTTGATTCGTCACGCACCTGTGCTGATATTGGACGATTGTTTCAGTGCCGTAGATACCGAGACCGAGGAACACATACTCAGTCGCTTAAAGGCACTGCGCACCGGTAAAACGACGATTTTGGTGAGCCATCGCGTGTCGACCCTGCGGCATACCGACCGAATTGTGGTTCTGGACGAGGGACGGTTAGTAGAAGCCGGTCATCACGACGCGTTGGTTGCTGCGAACGGTCTTTATGCCGAACTTGAACGGCTGCAAACTCAAGGTGGGATCGAGTCTTTGGCGGTTGGGGACGCTGTCTAATGACCTCAATCGATCAAAAAACGGCTTTCTCCGAGACTGACAGGGGCGGGCAGGCCCGTGTAGGCAAAGCAGCAGAGAACGATTCCTTACCTGGTGAGGCCCAAAAGCCACGGGACCACGCCATGTTTGATGCTGAGCTGTCTGGGGCTGTGCTGAATTTTCATTTACTGACCCGAATCTTGCGGTGGTTAGCGCCCTATCGGTTAAGTCTTTGGATCAGCGGATTGTTGGTGCTGGTCTCAAGTTTTGCCGCTGTGCTTATGGAAGTAGTTATTTCTCGGGTGCTAGTTGACTACATCATCGTCGGAGACGTCGATAGCCCAATGCCTGATCTAGGGCTTATTGCGCTAACTCAAAGCCTTGAGGCATCCCTCGGTCTACCTGCGCTGACTATTGCAGGGGGCATGTTTTTTGTTTTGATGTCCTTGGTCGCTCTGCTTGGGCACTGGCACCGCTTGACGCTTATTGGCGCCATCGTCAAAGCGTTAAGAGATCTCCGACAAGATTTGTTTGCCCACTTAGAGTCGCGACCCAGTTCTTTTTACGACCGGGTCCCAGTCGGTCGAATCATGACGCGTGTAACCAATGATGTAGAAGCGCTGTATGAAATGTTGCGCGGCCTAGGGAGCCTAGTGGGCGAGTTTGTGCCATTTTTAGTTGCGCTAACTATCATGTTATCGACCAGCGTTGAACTCACGTTGATCTTGCTACTGTTGGTGCCCGTTGTTGGCGGCGCCACCTATTTTTTTCGACGTGCTACCCGAGAAATCTTCCGACAGGTCAGGAACAGCGTCAGTTCGCTCAATCAATTTTTACAGGAAAATTTATCGGG
>Ga0181593_10004508_pt1 | contig 12683 bp, 12 predicted proteins | sample 071ome_19_FD_133756 | JGI IMG/M metagenome (GOLD analysis project Ga0181593, IMG submission 133756) | Coastal salt marsh microbial communities from the Groves Creek Marsh, Skidaway Island, Georgia - 071413AT metaG (megahit assembly) | ecosystem: Environmental > Aquatic > Marine > Intertidal...
CAACAAACATTTCTATCGCTGATTCATCTTCCATAGTATCGACTCTATATCCCCTAACCGAACGAAAACTCTTTCCTCTCACTATAGAGAGTGTATCGAGTGCGAGGCTCACTGTCTATGCTGAGCGGAATAAATTCTCTACAGCTCCTACTGTATTGAAGGCTATTTTCAGGGGGATTACTACGTGTGCAAAGGTGCAACACGAGTCTTCTACGCTTTGAATTATCAGCAGGGGGCAATCCGTGCACCGTGTAGGGTGTATCGAGAGCTACGGGTAATCCGAACTTTCGTCATCATGCCAGGACCCAGATCCTCCTCAGGTTGTTCAAGGTGGATCAGTATATTCTGTGAGTTTCTCCCTTGCACAAGCTCTGGATTACTCTTCACAAACCCATCGATGAGAACTTCAGTCTCCTGGCCAATCCAAGCGGTGAGCTTCTCTGCCGTATGATCTTGCTGTAATGCCTGTAACTCCAGAAGTCGCTCTCTCTTCACACTTTCAGGGAGCTGTTCCGAGAGTCTTTCAGCTTCTGTACCAGGTCGGGGCGAAAAGGCAAAAGAATAACTCGAATCAAATCTAATCTCATTCATTGCTTTTAGAGTTTCCCTAAACTCCTCTTCAGTCTCACCAGGAAAACCGACAATAATATCCGTGGTGATTGCGACGCTCGGACATGCATCTCTCAATCCTTCAACAATTCGATGAAATTTTTTCATTCGATAATTACGGTTCATTGCCTTTAAGACTCTATCACTGCCTGACTGCATGGGCATATGAACATGCCGACACACCTTTGGATTGTCATGGAGGATTCTAAAGAAGTCGTCTCGAATCTCTTGTGGATGCGGGCTCGTAAAGCGAATCCGATCGATTCCATCCACCTCAGCAACTTTTTCTAACAGTTGTGAAAACTTCATTCGCGGTGAAAGATCTAATCCGTAAGAGTTTACCGTTTGACCTAAAAGAGTTACCTCTCGAACGCCTCGCGTAGCAGCAAGGCGAACTTCTTGCAAAATCTCTGCTATGGGACGAGACACCTCAGGTCCTCGTGTCGTCGGCACGATACAATATGCGCAGTTTTTATTGCATCCTCGAGAAATGGTAATAAAAGCAGAGGCTCGTCCAGTTGGCCCATGAAGCGGCAACGTTTCCCAGTCCTCACGATAGTCAACCGCAACCTGCTTTCCGGCTCCTTTCTGTATGTTCTGAATCAGCGCTGGAACGAGCGAAAGATTGTGGGTGCCAAAAACAAAGTCTACGAGCGGTGCACGCTTGATTATTTCAGCGCCCTCTTGCTGGGCAACACATCCCCCCACTCCAATCAGGAGGTCGGTATTCTTTTCCTTCAAACTGCGGAGACCACCCACCAGGCTATAGAGCTTATGTTCGGCTTTTTCTCGGATACTACAGGTATTAATCAGAATAAGATCGGCATCCTCAGGTTTCGATACTGGTTGATGAGTATTCTCAAGCAGCACCCCAAGCTTCTCCGAGTCATAAACATTCATCTGACAACCGAAGGTATGAATATAGACCCTTTTCAACTCCGCACCCGGTACTCGTACGGCATGTGAACCAGACGGTTCGATCAGCTCATGGGCATGAGTTCCACATCCGGCTGAGGCTGTTTGCTTCGCACCAATTTGAATCAGAGATTCTTCTGACATGTTATAAGACCTTGTCTGCGACCACATTTACCGCTGGCATATACTGGGAGTAGGAGTCTAATGCCCTTCTGATAGAAACTCAAACGAACTGAGCCGAATAGCTGGACGAAACCCTTGCTGATAGAGATTATATGGAAGGGGCGTTTGTGTGCGTAGTGAAAGGTTAAAATGCTCTTGGGGCTCTAAGTATCTCTCGCCTAAAGAGAATTTCCCAGGGTCTCCTGTGGCCGTCTCGACCCCACCTGGCCGCTCGAAACTCGTACTCAGCCAAATATTCCCAATTGGTTTCTCGAATGGATTTTTAAGGCTGACTCGCAACTCGAAGGGAACAAAACACTCATCACGACATTCAGCTGGAAACTCTTGGACCTCGACATGCTCAATGATATCTAAAGACTCGGGGGGAGTATTCTTTGCGTGTCCCCAGTTTGCCTCTATCTGATAATCCGTTATCCCTTCCATGAGTGGCTGCTGGAGGAGCACTCGAGAAGAGACATCTGCTGACAGTGTTGCTTCACCTACGGGCTTAAGGGTACGTAATGCCCGTAACTGAGAGAGTCGATATCCATTTTCACGAACAAGACTTCCATGGGAAAAGAGCTTAATAGCAATCTCTATGCTATCGGCCTCAATCTGCGCTCTTGGAACTATATCGAGCACGAGCGAAAGCATTTTTCCGTCATTGACTTCATCAAGAATATCCATGCTTACAGAAGGAGGGGCATCCTGCTCTATTTGAACAGGTGCTGATATTTCTGTTTGAGAGGCAAGGGGTACCCATGAACAGGCCGCGAGTACAAATACACTCACACCAGATAACACCAGACAGCTAGCCACGAGTCTCAACTTCAACATCCTTTATCTTCCACCCGCCAGACAACGAAAAGCTCCACTCCTGATTCTCCTGCCGCTCCTCAACAACATAATATGGAACTCGGTAATAGCGAACTCGAGAATTTACGATAGCCGCGTAAGCATCTGGAGAAAACTCAATTGACTCGATCTCACTCTCGACTACACGCTCGTCTTTCCCATGCTGAACAAGAAATTGCCGAATCGTCGCCTGCGAATCTGGCTCCGCAAACGACAAAGCCTGCAATTGCTTACCCCACATACGAACTCGGTTAAAACGAACCACTTCCTCCTGGAGGAGCCGTTGTCGATCACTCTGAAGCAAACCTGACTGTCGAGCAGAATCAATGAACGGAACAAAAATACACCCTGTTAGAGATACACTCAGTATCAACCCAAGAATTAAAAAAAGAGCCCGTCTTTGCATTGAATTCCTACTTTCCAAATAATCGCTTCAATCGAGCCGTGAGTGAGAGATTCTCGTCACTCGCTCTATCTTCTGCCCGGATTGAAAACCGATCATTCTCCTTGTGAAAGGTAAAAGGATACCGGGCTCGGACTTCGCTATCTGTCTTAGCCGTGAGCTTTTCAACTGGAACGCCATCAGAAAACGATGTTGATGGATCCGCTCGTAACTCGGTTAAGACCGACCGTGTTCCACTCATATCCAACCGTGGATTCTTCATGGCAAGATCACTACGCAGGTGTGCCAGATCCTTCGCGCCAAGAATGACGACACCAATCGCAATGAGAATGATAACGACTCGGTCTAAGATCGGACCACTGTTATTACTCATAGTTCACCGTTCAAAAATGGTTCTGCCCTAGTGTCTCACAGGGAAGTCACATTCTACAACCGATGTTTTGAACGACCCCCCTCTCCTTCTGGGGGATTCCAGAAGGAGCCTCTTCTTGTCAGCTATCGCTTCACCTGGATGTTCCCCTCAATCCAAGCAACGATATCTCGTGTCGCAGTCCCTGGGGGAAAGAGCTCCTTGACTCCGAGCTCTTTCAACTTTGCTGCATCCTCTTCAGGGATAATCCCGCCACCAAAAACGGCGATATCCTCTGCTTTCTTCTCTTTGAGGAGCGAAAGCACTTCAGTAAACAGCGTCATGTGGGCACCCGACAAAATACTCATGCCTAAGCAATCGACATCTTCTTGTATGGCACTCGTTACAATCATGTCAGGTGTTTGATGAAGACCTGTATAAATCACTTCCATCCCAGCGTCCCGAAGAGCACGTGCCACGACTTTTGCTCCCCGATCATGACCATCAAGCCCTGGCTTTCCAATAAGAACCCGAATTGGTGAGGATTCGCTTCGCTCACTGACTTCTTGCTTCCCCGTCATACACTACTCTCCATCACAAAATCTTATTTCCAACCCCAAAGACTCTCTCCTCTACGGCTCCCTGAAGCAATCCGCTACCTAAAGTAAGCCGCTCGCTAAAGCAAGCCGCTCGCTAAAGCAAGCCAGGGTCGCGATAGATCCCGAATACCTCCCGAAAAATATCAGAAACCTCACCCACTGTAACGCCATCATCCACCGCATCCACCAACACTGGCATAATATTTTCACTATTTTTACATGCTGCTCTAATACGCTCCAGCGCACTCTCTACTTTTGCGCTGTCGCGCCCTAACTTAAACGCCACAACTCGTTCTCGTTGATTCTCCTCGACGGCAAGATCGATCTGATGGGTCGGTATCGGGTTCTCCTCATTCTCATCTTTGTATGAATTGACTCCTACAATCCTATAGGCATCTCCATCCACCCGCTTTTGGAACTCATAAGAAGCCTCAGAGAGTTCCTTTTGTGGATAGCCTTGCTCCACCGCTGCAAGCATGCCGCCCAGTGCGTCGATCTTCTCGATGTAGGCCAGTGCTTCAGATTCAATCTGCGTGGTGAGCTGTTCCACGTAATAAGAACCACCCAGCGGATCTACAACATCTGCAACTCCCGTTTCTTCAGCAAGAATCTGTTGCGTTCTTAGAGCAACTTTCACTGCGTGCTCTGTGGGCAACGACAGGGTCTCATCCATTGAATTTGTATGGAGTGACTGTACACCGCCAAGCACTGCAGCAAGCGCCTGTAAGGCAACACGAGCTACATTATTGACGGGTTGTTGCGCTGTAAGACTTACTCCTGTGGTTTGGGCATGTGTCCGTAACTGCATCGACTTTGTGGTTTGCGCCCCGAAGCGATCCCTCATGAATCGTGCCCACATTCGGCGAGCAGCTCGAAACTTAGCCACTTCCTCGAAAAAATCATTGTGGACATCAAAGAAAAAGGAGAGTCGTGGAGCGAAGTCGTCAACTGGCATACCCCGGTCAACACAATGCTGAACATAAGCAAGACCATCAGCCAGCGTAAACGCCAACTCCTGAGCAGCGGTCGCACCTGCTTCCCGGATATGATAGCCGCTGATACTAATCCCGTGGAACCTCGGGGCATGTTGCGAACAATACTCGATAATATCACAAGAGAGCCTCACTGAGGGCGCTGGCGGACAAATCCACTCTTTCTGTGCGATAAACTCCTTGAGCATATCGTTTTGAATAGTTCCACCAAGTTGAGAGAAGTCATACCCCCGTCGCCGAGCGACAGCAAAGTACATCGCCATGGCAATGGGTGCAGTGCAGTTAATCGTCATTGAAACGGTAACTTTCGTGAGATCGATCTCTTGAAAAAGCACTTCCATATCTTCAATGGTTGAAATGCTCACTCCCTCTCGACCGACCTCACCCTTCGAGAGCGCATGATCCGCGTCGTACCCCATCAGCGTTGGCATATCGAAAGCGGTAGAGAGTCCTGTTTGTCCATTTTCGAGAAGAAACCGAAAGCGCTTATTCGTATCCTCTGGTGTTCCAAAACCGGCAAACTGACGCATGGTCCACAGCTTTCCACGGTAGAGATTCGGATGGATGCCTCTGGTAAATGGGAACTCTCCCGGAAAACCAAGCTCAGCATCCGGAGAAAAATCTGCCATCTCATCATGCGTTACGACAGTTGGATGTGGACGAAAACTGATAGAGTCGAAGTGCTCTTTTCTTTGTCGTGATTCTGGTTTGTGTGTTGCTAGCCACTCAGCCTTCGACTGAGATTTCTTACTTTTATCGTTTGCCATACCACCCTACTTCCGCTCTTTTCAAAGCCCCCTTACGGTATAACCCACTAGAACCGTCTCGCTCCAGTGACCGTTTGCATCCGGTACAAAATTTACACGGAATCTGGCTGCTCTCGCAACCTTTCCCCCTCTAGTCCTGCTCTTCACGCAAGAGAGAATCAGCAACTACCAGACGCTGAATCTCACTGGTTCCCTCGTAGATTTCCGTAATTTTTGCATCACGGAGGTGCCTTTCTGCTGGAAAGTCTTTCACATAACCATAGCCACCAAAAATCTGGACCGCCTTATTCGCAACCCATGATGCCGACTCTGATGCGTAAAGCTTGGCCATGGCCGCTTCTCGACTATAGCTCATTCCCTGGTCTTTTTTAAAGGCTGCAGAGAGCGTTAACAAGCGAGAAGCCTCAACTCGATTCATCATATCAGCGAGATAGTTCTTAATTGACTGGTGCTCGCAGATAGGCTTACCGAATGTTTTTCGCTCCTGCGCATAACCAAGCGCGTCTTGAAGTGCCGCGCGAGCTATCCCAACTGCTTGTGCCGCGACGCCAGTTCTTCCACCATTCAGGGTCGACATGGCAACATTAAATCCTTTTCCTTCGTTCCCCAATAACGCAGATTCGGGCAACTGCACATTATCATAGTGAATCGCACAAGTAGGAGAACCACAAATACCTAGCTTATCTTCGAGAGGTCCACGGGTGATCCCTGGCAAGCGTAGAGAGTGCACAAAAGCTGAAACACCCCGATACCCAGACTGAAGATCGGACGTGGCAAAAAGCACACACGCATCGGCTCGCGGACCATTGGTGATCCAGTTCTTTGTTCCGCTCACAATGAAGCCCGCCTCGTTCTTTTCATATCGACAGGTCAGAGCAGCGGCGTCACTGCCCGTCCCCGGTTCAGACAGCGCAAAACAACCGAGCTGATCTCCCGTAGCAAGTGGAGTTGCGAATTCAGCATGTTGTTCAGGTGTTCCAAAATTCACAATTGGTGCAAGACACAAAGAACTATGTGCGCTCACGATGATCGAGGTGGAAGCGCAGGCTGCTGCTAGCTCTTCAATAAGAATACAGTACTGCACTTGAGTAAGACCGGATCCCCCAAGTTGCTCTGGAACTGTCGCTCCCATAAAACCGAGTTCAGCTAACTCAGGGAGCAATTCCTCTGGGAAATAATGTTCATGGTCTATCTTTTGGGCAAGTGGAGCGACTCTTTTTTGCGCAAACGCTCTAGCCATATCACGGATAGTAATATCATCCTCTGTGAGACCGAATCCGGTGCCATCAAGCCAGCTCATATGCATTGCCCCTTTTTATCTCTTCTCCTTCATCATCAGCATGCTATCCGAGTGAAGGGAGTTTCTTTCCACCAATAATATGAAGATGAAGATAAGGCACCTCTTGGCCACTATCTTCCCCACAGTTAAAAATTAAACGATACCCGGAGGATTCGATCCCCTCATTTCTCGCTACCTGTGAAGCGACAAATAAAAGATGTCCAAGTAACGCGGGATCAGTTTCCTGACTTATAGAACTCACGTCTCGAATAAACTCTTTCGGAATGCAGAGGAGGTGCACCGGTGCCTGAGGCTGTATGTCTCGAATGACAATACAACGCTCGTCCTCATACACTTTGTCTGCCGGTATCTCACCAGCCAATATTTTATGGAAGACAGTTATTTCACTCATGCTTTTCATTTCCTTCGGCATAAAACTCCCTTCACTATAGAGCTGTCGAACGTATCCCCCAATAGCTTTCTCCTGAAATGCCCAAGTGAATCGAGATACTCCAAAAATGTCAGCATGCCTTTTGCAGCTCTTCGTACGGCGGGAAGTCGAAATTGTTATAGCATCAATAAATACAGTCAGTTATGAATCTACTGTTCTCTCTCACCGATGGGCAAAATGTGCGTGCATGCTCAGAAATGCACAACTCTGCCGTAGAGAATCCAACTATCCGAAATTCGCGGTTCATAGACGGCTCTTTTCTCCGCCCATTTGAAGAACGACTGTGTAAGCGCGGATTTTTATCATTCGGTGAGAATCAACCAGACGACTACCCATTCTGGTTCCAGTATGAGCAGATCCGGAATCGGGCCCTCTGGCAAACTGGAAAATCACTCTCTGCCCTGGAGCATACCCTCATCTGGGTGAACCCAATCATGCTTCTTGAACGGCTCATTGAAAACAGTCAAGAAGAAACACAGCAGATGGGAGCAGGAGGCGAGATGAATTCGTATCTCAGACTTTTAGGTGAAGCACTTCAACAAGCCTTACCCAGCCTCCATGCTTTAAGTGTCATTGGCGCAGAGCTTCAGGCCACCCTTTCTGAGATACCCCTTCATGAGATGACCTTGGACGAGATTGTCAAAAAGTACGCAAAAAAAAAGCCTGACCCTTGAGGATCAGGCTTTTCTCGAAGAGGGAGCGCATATACATGCACTCCCTCTTTTAAGCATCGACTTAGAAGTAGCTGCTTAACTGAAGAATCCAACGAGTTTCAATCTCATCATCTTCTCCGTTAATAGGAGCAGCTAAGTCCTTATCAAGCATGGAGTACCCGAGCTGAGCCTTCATGTGGTTTTTCCACCAGTAGTAGTTCAACCCAAGGTTCACCTCGTTAACATCGTCAGCAACAGCAGTTCCGTCGTTACAAACGTTTACGCTGTTTCCAAGTCCACCCTGGATATCGTTTCCGATAGCAGCTCCGTTATCACAATCGATGTACCCGTATCGCAGAGCAAGTTCCCACTCCTTTGGCTCGAGGAAGTAACCGAGCTGAGCGTAGAACCCGTCTGAAGAAAGGTCTGCACCACCGCCAAGGTCGTGCTCAAGAGTGAAGTATTCAGCATGGAAACTCATTCCACCCTGCTTTACGTTCAGGTCAGCGCTCAGTACGAACTCATCAACTGTAGCGCCAACGAACGCAAGCTCGTTCTCACCGAAACCAGCCGCTACTCCAACGTTAACCGCCATATCTTCAGTATTTCCGATATCACCTTCAACGAATGGATCCATGTCACCCATGAGGTTTCCTCTTAGAGAAACAACCATAAGGTGGTTATTGTCAGTACCATTTCCGTTCAGGCCTTCATTTGTGCTGTTCCCGTTAAAAAGAGCTGCAGCAAATTGCCAATCATCGTTAAGTGCAACATCAGCGCGCACCCCTTGGTTTCTCTGGATTGAGTAGAAGTCACTCACAACCGAACGGTCTGCAAACTGCAAGTTTTCGACGCGAGTTGAAAATCCACGAGAGATATCAGGACGGAATTGACCCATCTGAACTCCACCCCAATCACATGCATTCCAAGTCATGTATGCATCAAGGAGAGTAGCACCCCCGTTGTTAAGTCCTGGTTCGCCACGACCCAATTCGAATTCCACGTTGTATTCGAATTCTTCATGCAGCACTGACCCAGCCACGCCTAAACGAGCTGTTTGTACTGAGAACCCCGACACATTAGAAGCACCAGGTGCTACATCGTTATCCACATCCGTAAATGTGTAACGAGTCTGGAACTTCGTATAAATTGAAGTAGAGAATCCAGTATCAGCGAAATCGAGTCGTGACCCGTTTCTCCAATAAACCTTCGCTCCACCTTCATGATGCGCTCCTCGCGCCTCACTCTTTGTAATTACTCCCTTTTCAACCAGTAGGTCCTCAAGACTCTTCGCCTGAGATACTGCTGGAAGAAGAAGTAGCAACGATGCCAATACTGTTAGCTTACGCATGAGCTTCTTAGCCTCCATTAGAACAACAAGTATAGCGTCTCAGCTCAAAACAGATGCTGTTCAGGAGTTGCTTCGCAAAAAAAAAGAGAAGTTTGTAACTTTTTATGAATACCGAGACTCTCCCCAGCGTCATAACAGTGCCTGACAAACTTGCTTACGCAACACACTCCTAAACGGCCTCTCGCTTCGTTTCTCTTCTTTAGTACTTCGGGGTATCAACGCCATGGAGTATCGAAGTAGAGTATCCCCACTTCGATGCTGCGCATAACATGCGACACCGAACCTCAACGCGGGGCCACTCATGACCACGCCAAACATACGCTCGTTTCTCTTTCCCTAAAAATTAAGAGCAGCCTTTCGAGCCAATCACTCATTTCTAGACAAGCAAAACGAGACAAAACCGTCTGAGTCCGCTAGAATTCGGATAGATTATGTAACAAACTCCGTCTTCTCTAAAGACAAAAACGTTACGGGGTTACACAGTGAGATTCGTACCTTTCGAATCTTAAAAACAAACGGTGGTATAGAATAAAGTGAAAAATCCATATTCCCTCGATAGAACAGAGCAGGAGCTCATTTCACCAGTCCAGAACCTATGTCGAGAAGAGCTGACGAAGCTCTGTTTAGAGGCGCTCAAAAGCAAAACAGCGTTTCCTTATGGGGTGCTTCGCTCGTTAGCTGAGCTTGGATTAACGGGGCTTTCTATCAGTGAGGAGTTCGGAGGGATAAAGGGAGGGGCTCGGCTCCAAGCAGCGGTGTACGACCTGATATCAACTCAGAACCTCGGTCCAGCGATATTCATCTCAGTGCATGGCATGGTCAGTGGGCTCATAGAAAAATTCGGCTCGCCCGAACAGCAACAGGCAATATTACCGAAACTTGCCAGTGGAGAGTGGCTTGGGGCATTCGCGCTCAGCGAATCGGACGCCGGCTCAGATGCAAGTAACCTCTCTGCGACGCTGACTGAAACTCCAGATGGTTCAGCATTCATACTCAACGGCGAGAAGTGTTGGATTACGAGTGCTGGAGCGGCTTCCCTCTATCTCGTGTTTGCTCGATTGCAGGGCACACAGGGGAAAGAAGGGATTGCGGCGCTCTTGATTCAAGAAGACCAGCAAGGACTGACTATCGGTTCGCCCGAGAAAAAGATGGGGTGTGAGCTCTCGCCTATTGCCACCCTGACGTTCTCAGAAGCGGTCATTCCAAAAGAGGCTCTCCTCGGAAAGCTTGGAGACGGAATAAAGATCGCGTACGGGGGGCTGACGGGAGGAAGAATTAATATTGCTGCTTGTGCCAATGGCCTTTCACGCTCAGCACTTGATAAAACCGTTCAGTACATGAAAGAGCGAAAAGCATTCGGTTCTCGATTGTCTGATTTTCAAGGACTTCAATTTAAAATTGCTGACATGCAAACAGCTCTGGATGCGGCATCACTCCTTGTACGAGATGCCGCGACTTTACAAGAGCTCTCCCCCGCCGATAGCGAAACCCGTCTTCGTGCAGCAGAAGCAAAGCTCTTTGCTACAGACACTGCCATGAAAATCACCACTGAAGCCGTTCAATTACACGGAGCCATGGGATACATGAAGGAAACAGGCGTTGAGCAACTCATGCGAGATGCAAAAATGCTCCAAATTGTAGAAGGCGCCAATGAGATTCAACGGGGAATAATCGCTCGTGGGGTTCTCGAATAGCCGCTTTGTCCGACCCAGTCTGCTTTCCATCACCAAAGACTCTTTGGCGGGAGAGCATAAGCCAAAGGATATCATCTCGTTATAAGCGGGAGACGAACAAAAAGGTTCGTTCTTACCGTTTCTTTTATCGTGCAGGATCGCTATTCTTCGGTGTATGCAAGAACAGATTCAAACCATCAGTAAAGAATTTCAGTCAGCTCTGACAAAAATAAAAGACGTGAAGGAGATGACCGCCCTGAAACAGGAGTTTCTTGGGAAGAAGGGTTCGGTATCATCCTTAATGTCACAACTCAAAGATCTTGAACCAGAAACACGGAAAGCAATTGGAGGACAACTCCATGCTCTACGACAAGAGATTGAATCGGAGCTAAACTCATTTCGCCAACAACTCGAGCGAAATCAGGTGAATGAAAAATTGCAAGCCTCTTGGGAGGATCCGTCAAGCCGAGGCTCCTTGTTTGACCAAGGAGTCAGTGAGGCTGGCCTTCACCCAATGAGTCAGATTCTCAATGAAGTATTAGAAATCTTTACAAGCATGGGGTTTGAAGTCCTCGATGGCCCTCATATCGAAGACGACTTCCACAACTTTACCGCACTGAACATCCCTGACTCGCATCCAGCCAGAGATCTGCAAGACACGTTTTGGTTTGAGGATGGAAAACACTTACTGCGCACTCACACCAGCGGACTTCAAATCCGGGGAATGAAAGATCGCACGCCCCCCGTGAAATTCATCGGACCTGGGCAAGTATTCAGGTGCGAGCGAACTGACCAGTGGCACGACTTCTCCTTCTTTCAACTCGAAGGGCTTCTCATTGATAAAGGAATTTCGGTTGCTCACCTGCTCTACTTTGCCAAAACGCTCTTCGAAGAGATTTTCCGCTCAGAAGTTGAAATCAGAACTCGTCCAAGTTACTTCCCGTTCGTGGAACCCGGACTTGAAATCGATATGCGTCGAGATGGAGGAAAATGGGTTGAGATGCTCGGCTCTGGAATGATTCACCCACGCGTTTTAACACATATGGGGGTAGACCCAGATGAATACAGTGGGTTTGCTTTCGGCCTCGGACTCGACCGTCTCCTGCTGATGCGATACGGAGTAGAAGATATCCGTCACTTACGCTCTGGAGACCTCCGATTCGTCAAACAGTTCGCCACCTACAAAGCCGGAGGTGCCACATGTTAGTTTCTGCAAACTGGCTCCAAGATTTCCTCTCTGAACCATTCACGGAATCAGAGCGCGCACACCTTGGAGACACCCTTACACTCCATACCGCTGAAGTCGATGCTGTGAGCGAGCGAGGGGGTCACCTTGCCCAAATCTCAGTGGCGCTTATCGAAGCGATTGAGCCACATCCTGAGGCTGATAAATTGCACCTTGCAACGGTCCGCATCAATGATGAGAACGCGGTCCAGCGAGTTGTATGTGGCGCACCTAATATAACAGTCGGAATGAAGGTTCCGTATGCACCACTCGGAACGTCTTTCCCGAACGGACTGACCCTTGAACCAAAGAAAATTCGAGGCGTTATTTCAGAGGGAATGTTGTGCTCAGCGGCTGAGCTAGAGGTTGGCGATGATCATTCTGGTATTCTTGCACTCCC
>Ga0181593_10004510_pt1 | contig 12681 bp, 14 predicted proteins | sample 071ome_19_FD_133756 | JGI IMG/M metagenome (GOLD analysis project Ga0181593, IMG submission 133756) | Coastal salt marsh microbial communities from the Groves Creek Marsh, Skidaway Island, Georgia - 071413AT metaG (megahit assembly) | ecosystem: Environmental > Aquatic > Marine > Intertidal...
AGCGGGGTGACCAGGTTGGTGGCGGCGGGCCCGGAGGTGACCATGGCGACGCCGGGGCGTCCGGTGACGTGGGCGTAGCCCTCGGCCATGTGGCCGGCGCCTTGTTCGTGGCGCACGAGGACGTGGCGGATCGATGATTCGAGCAGCGGGTCGTAGGCGGGGAGGATGCAGCCGCCGGGCAGGCCGAACACGGTGTCGACCTGTTCGTGTTCGAGGGCTCGGATGAGGGCTTGGGCCCCGGTGATTCGGTGGGTGTTGCTCATGGCGGTGTCTCCAGGGTTGGGAGGAGGGCGAAAAAGGAAACGACCTCCCGGCTGGGAGGTCGGTGCGCGCGCAGGGTCGTTGGACCGGCGCGCTACCGGATGAGTACTACGAGCCCGAGGGCAGCGGTCGTGGAGGCGGTGCTCATCGCTGAAGAGTCTGCCACCGCGCCCGGGCGTTTACAAACGTCAGGCGTCGGTAATGACGAGATCCATGGTCACGTCATGGGCCTCGGTCGGCACGTCGTCGACGAGGCACTCGGCGAAACACACGCCGATGCGCGCCACGCCGGGTCGGAGTTCGGTGAGGAACCGGTCATACCAGCCGCCCCCTTGGCCGAGCCGGTGACCGGATGCGGTGAAGGCAACCCCGGGCACCACGACCAGGTCGATCGTCGCCGCGTCGGGTTCCTCTTCGGGCACGACGACGGCGAGGCCGAGGTTCCGGCAGTGATCGGCGAAACCCGAGAGGTCGACTTCGCCGGGGACGGCGTCGTAGACCATGACGGTGCCGGTGGCCGGTGTGTGGGCTTCAAGCCGTCCACAGATGACAGCCGAGCGCACGTCCTGGTTGGGCAGGCCGCGACGGAGTTGTCGGTAGTGGGAGCGCAGTTCCGCCTTGGTGCCGGCCACGTGCGAACCCTACGACTCGCTGGGATCGGCGCCTAGTGTCAGGTGTGTGAGCGAGATCGATCCGAAAGAGTTCCGCAACGTCCTCGGCCATTTCCCGACCGGGGTGACCGTGGTGACCGGCATGGACGGCGACACACCGGTCGGGTTGACCATCGGGTCGTTCACTTCGGTGTCGCTCGACCCGCCGATGGTCGGGTTTCTGCCGACCACGAACTCGTCGTCGTGGGCGGCGATGTCCGCGTCGGGTCGGTTCTGCGTGAATGTGCTCGGCGACACCCAAGGTGATGTGTGTTGGACGTTCGCGAAGTCGGGCAACGAGGACGAACGGTTCTCGAATCTGGATTGGCATGCCAGCCCGCTCGGTTCCCCGGTGATCGACGGTTCGTTGGCGTGGATCGATTGTGAGGTGGAGAGCGTCACCGAGATGGGCGACCACTACTTCGTGCTCGGCCGGGTCGCGTCGCTCGCTGCTGGTGACGGTGGTCCGTTGCTGTTCTTCAAGGGCAGCCTCGGCGGCTTCTCCCCCACGTGAAACGCCTCGCGCTCTCAGCGATCGCCGATGTGGCGGTGATCATTGTCTTCGTCGCGATCGGCCGTGAGGAGCACAACTCGGGCAGCAGCATCGCCGGGGTGCTCGAGACCGCAGCACCGTTCCTGATCGCACTCGCGATCGGCTGGCTGGCCACCCGGGCCTGGCAGAACCCGACCGGTGTCGGCCGCGGCCTCGGCATCTGGCTGGCGACGATCCTCGCCGGCATGAACCTTCGCCACTACGTCTTCGACGACGGCACCGCCACGGCGTTCATCATCGTCGCGAGCGCGTTCACACTGGCGGGACTGGTCGGTTGGCGACTAGTCGCCGGACGATTGACATCTTCCTTGTAAGGGAAGAGGCAGCGCCGAACTCCAGTCGGATCACACGGGATTCGTGATCGCGCCCTTCTCAGCGCCCTGAGCGAGACGCGCGTACTTGCCGAGCACACCAGTGGTGTAGCGAGGCGGGTTCGGCTGCCAGCCCTCACGGCGCTTCGCCATCTCGGCTTCGTCGACCAACACGTCAAGCGTCAGCGACGGGACGTCGATCTTGATCATGTCGCCATCGCGCACGAACGCGATCGGGCCGCCATCAACCGCCTCCGGAGCCACATGGCCGATGCAGAACCCCCAGGTGCCACCAGAGAACCGTCCGTCGGTGATGAGCGCGCAATCGGCGCCACGGCCGGCTCCCTTCAACGCTCCGGTGATGGCAAGCATCTCTCGCATACCGGGGCCACCCTTCGGGCCCTCGTAGCGGATCACGATGACCGTGCCGGGCTGGATCTCACCGGCCAGCACCGCCGCCATCGCACCGTCCTCACCATCGAACACTCGGGCCGGACCTTCGAAGGAGCGCTGCTCCTTGGTCAACCCGGCCACCTTCACCACCGAACCCGACGGGGCGAGCGACCCGGTCAACACGTTCAGGCCACCTTCAGCGTTGATCGGCGACGAGATCGGATACACCACCGTGCCATCAGGAGCCGGCGGGTCGACGTCGGCGAGATTCTCCGCCATGGTCTTGCCGGTCACCGTCACCTCGTCGCCATGAAGCAGGCCTTCCTCAAGGAGGTGCTTCAACACGACCGGCACACCACCGACACGATGCAGATCGGTCATGTGGAACTTGCCACCCGGCTTCATGTCGGCGAAATGCGGCACTTTGGCGGCGAGCCGGTTGAAATCGGCGAGCTCGAGGTCCACTCCGGCCTCATTGGCGATCGCCAACAGGTGCAACACCGCGTTCGTCGACCCACCGAGCGCGTTTGACAGCGCAATCGCGTTCTCGAAGGCGCCCTTGGTGAGAATGTCATGAGGACGAAGACCGGTCTTCAGCATCGCGATCACCGCTTCACCAGCAAGACGAGCATCAATCTCGCGCTGGCCGTCCACGGCCGGTGGTGACGCTGAACCCGGCAGGCTGAGGCCGAGCGCCTCACCAATCGACGACATCGTGTTGGCCGTGAACATGCCACCACAGGCCCCCTCACCCGGGCAGGCATGCGACTCGATCTCGTGGAGCTCATCCTCGGTGATGGTGCCCGCCGCGCACGCCCCGATTGCTTCGAACACGCTGGTGATGTCGAGGGCCTTGCCGTTCAGATTCCCCGGCAGTGTTGAGCCGTTGTAGACGAATACACCCGGCAAGTCGAGGCGCGCGATCGCCATCATCATCCCCGGCATCGACTTGTCGCAGCCACCGAGGGCCACCACCCCATCGAGACGCTCGGCGTGCACCACCGTCTCGACCGAGTCGCAGATCACCTCACGGCTCACCAACGAGGCCCGCATGCCCTCATGGCCCATCGAGATGCCATCCGACACCGTGATGGTGCCGAACTCGAGTGCCACGCCGCCAGCGGAGGTGACACCGTCTTTCGCGGCGGCCGCCAGGCGCTTCAACGACATGTTGCACGGCGTGATCTCATTCCACGACGACGCGATGCCGACCTGCGACTTACTCCAGTCGTCATCGGTCAGGCCAACCGCGCGCAACATGGCGCGCGCCGCCGCCTTCTGAATGCCGTCGGTGACGTCACGCGACCGCGGCTTGATGTCGACAGAGGTGTCCCGGGTGTCAGCCATGCACCGAACGCTAGTGGGCGACCGGTGCAGCCGGGTCTGCCGACAGCCCAAGCGACCGCCGATCCGACGAGCCGCCGTCGACCCGGTCGGGTGTCGCCGTCAGCACACCGCGTCGGTGGGACGAGGCACGGACAGGCCGAACAGCGGCCTCACCTTCAACCCCACCCAGGTGCCGACCAGCGCGAACACCGCCCACACCCAGCCATGCAGACTGCCGGAGGCAATACCGGAGAAGTAGGCGCCGATGTTGCAACCGAAGGCGAACGCCGCGCCGTAACCCATCAACGCCCCACCGATCAACCCTGCAGCGATCTGACGGCCGGGGACCTTGCGCACGAGGGCGAACGACCCCGCCGACGCCGACGCAGCCAGCGCGCCGATGATGATCCCGACGTTCAAGACCGTGGTCGTGTCGGTCAGGAGTCCGGTGTCGAGACCGGCGCGTCCGTCCCAGTAGGCCCATGAGGCTACGTCGACACCGACACCGTCGAGCACCTTGGAGGCCCACAACCTGAACGCCGAGGTGACCCCCCAGGGACGACCCGACACTGCGAGCACGAGGACGTTCAGAGCGCCGAGCAGCACCGCCCCCACCCAGATCGGCCATGCCCCACGGAGGAAACGAGCCGCGCCCACCGCCACCGGCGGGGTGTCGAGCGCCGGCGGCCGACGGCGGCGGATCACCAACTCAGCGGCGACCGCGATCAGACCGAGCAGGGCGACCAGCACCACCGTCCCCGAGACCGTCCCGATGTCAGCCGTGAAGCTGAAGGGGTCGGCGAGCTTCACGAACCCGGCGCCATCACCGGACCAGAAGCCGGCGTTCGCGACACCGATCCCCGATCCCGCGACGAACCCCGTCAAGGTCACGAGGACACCGATGTGGCCCGAACCCGTCGCGTAGAGCGTTCCCGATGCGCAGGACCCACCGAGTTGCATCCCGAGCCCGAAGAGGAACGAACCGATCAGCAGCCCGAGCGTGATCGGCGCCACATATCCGCGAGGTTCGGTGTCGAACAGTCCGCTGCCGTTGGCGATCAACACGGTGAAACCGATGACCGCGATCACCAACATCAGCATGTGCGCTTGGAGGGCGCGCCCCTGGCCGACAGCGACCAGCTGTCGCCACGCGGAGGTGAAGCCGAACCGGGAGTGGAACAACGTGACACCCAGGGCCAGGCCGAGCAGGGCCTTGACGACCGTCGACGAACCCTGATCGGTGGCGGCGAGCACCACGAGGAACAGGGCGAGCACCCCGCCGACGAGGGTGGCGCGGCTCTGCGCAGGAGGCATCCGGCTCGGGGGATCGTCCCCAACGTTCGGTGGTGCGATCGGCGCAGTGGTGGTCATCGAGATTCCTCCCCGGAAACAAACATCACAAACATGATCATATTAGTCATGTTTGACGCCCGATCCAACCCCCGGCGTAAGCAACAGCAAGACATCGACGTCCAGTCAGAGATCAGGACCGTGAACGGCCGAACCCGAAGAGCTGCTGGGCGACCTTGCGCATCTGGATCTCCTCGGACCCCTCGGTGATGCGGTAGCGGCGGTGATGTCGATAGATGTGCTCGAAGGGCATGTGACGGCTGTAGCCCACTCCCCCGCAGGTCTGCATGGCCCGATCCGCGGCATCACAGGCGAACCGGTTCGCCCGGTAGTTGCACATCGCCACCTGATGGGTGACCTCCAGATGATGCTGCTGATCGAGCCGCCAGGCCGTCTCGCGGATCAACTGGCGCAACATCGCCGCCTCGGTGTGCAACTCGACCAAGGGGAACTGGATGCCCTGATTCACCGCCAACGGCTTGCCCCAGGTGACCCGCTCGTTGGCGTAGCGCACCGCTTCATCAACACAGAACTGACCGGCCCCGAGCGACGATGCCGCCTGGCGGATCCGGTTCTCATGCACGAAATGCTGCGCGAGGTAGAGCCCTTGGCCGACCTCGCCGAACACCGCCTCCGGGTCGACCCGCACATCGGTGAGTGTCACCTCGGCGTGATCGGTCGGCATATTGAACGTCCACCAGAAAAACTCAACCGAGAACCCCTCGGCATCGGTCGGCACGAGGAACGCGGTGATGCCGTTCGGTGTGCCCGGCTCACCGGAGGTGCGGGCGAAGATGATGTCGTGCGTCGCGTGATGCAGACCTGAGTTCCACCGCTTCGCCCCGTTGATGACCCAACCGTCACCGTCAGCCACCGCACGGGTCTCCATATAGGTCGCGTCGCTGCCGTGCTCCGGCTCGGTGAGGCCGAACGCCAAACGACGCGAACCGTCGAGGAACCCGGGCATCCACTCGGCGATCTGCTCCGGGGTGCCGAAATCGCGCATCATCAACACCGTCGGGAAGTTGCCGACAATCGACGACTCGTTCTGCAGATCGTTGTGCAAGCCGAGACCACGCCGGGCGAGATGCTCACGGATGATCGCCATCTCAAGATTCGAGGCGTCATGGCCACCGAACTCAGCCGGCAGCGCCCAGCGCAACCAGCCGGCGGTATCCGCGCGACGACACATCTCAGCGAGCAACGCCTCCCACTCGGCCCGCGGCACACCGTCGTTGTCGAAATCGGTGCGAGCCCACTCACGCCGATGATCGAAGAACCGCATGTTGTCGTCGGCGTGCTGCAGCGGGAGGATCTCGGCCTCGATGAACGCGTCGAGGCCGTCGAGTGTCGCCTGGATGTCAGCGGGGATGTCGAAGTCCATCACCGAACGCTAGATGCCGCGTTGGGCACCATCGGCAGCGGCCGCTCAGCCGCGACGGGCGTCGAGGATCGCCGACACGGCTTTGCCGTCGGCTTGGCCTTTCGAGGCCTTCATGATGTGGCCGACGATCGCGCCCATCGCCTTGGCCTCACCCGCGCAGAACTTCGCCCAAGCATCGGGCTGAGCGGCGATCGCGTCATCGACCATCGACTCGAGCTCGGAGGTGTCCATCGCCTCGAACCCCTTCGCCGCCGCCAACGCGCGAGCATCCCCACCACCGGCCGCCACGATCTCCGCCAGCAACGTCTTCGCCTGGGTTGACGTCACCTCGCCGGCGACCTCCATCTGGGTCAACACCGCTAGATCCTCCGCCGGCACCCGCGGCGAGGCCGGCTCATCAGCGAAGGCCTCCTTCACCGCGATCAACGCCCGAGCCGCATCACCACCAGCAGCCACCACGGCATGCACGTAGTCGTCCTGGCCGCGATCGACCACCGTCGACACCGCCTCGGAAACAGCATCCTGACCGGTCGCCTCGGCCAGACACGCCCGACGCGCCGACGGCAACGGCGGCATCGAAGCCCGCACCTCAGCGATCCACTCGTCACTTGGGGCGAGCGGCACCAGATCGGGCTCAGGGAAATAGCGGTAGTCGTCGGCGTCCTCTTTGGTGCGCAACGTGTGCGTGCGGCCATCGGTCTCATCCCAATGGCGGGTCTCCTGGCGCACCACCTCACCGACGGAGATCAGATCGACCTGACGACGCCCCTCGTAATCAACCGCCCGGCCGACACTGCGCACCGAGTTCAAGTTCTTGATCTCACACCTCGTGCCGAAAGGCTCACCCGGGCGGCGAACACTCACGTTCGCATCCACCCGCATCGAACCCTCCTCCATCTTCGCGTCCGAGGCGCCGATCGCCGCCAGAATCGACCGCAACTCAGCCACATAGGCCCGAGCCTGCTCCGGCGAGCGGATATCGGGCCGCGACACGATCTCGACGAGGGGCACCCCTGCCCGGTTGAAATCGATCAACGAGGCCTCACTGCCATGGATGCGACCCCCGGCCCCACCCACATGGGTGCTCTTGCCGGTGTCCTCCTCGAGATGGGCGCGCTCCACCCCGATCACCGTGCCATCGGGCAAGGTGAGCGAACCGTCGACATTCAACGGCTGGTCATACTGCGAGATCTGATACGCCTTCGGCATGTCGGGATAGAAGTAGTTCTTCCGGGCGAACACACACGGACGGATCTCACACCCGAGCGCCAACCCGATCCGCATCGCCAACTCGACCGCGCGACGGTTCAACACCGGCAACGCCCCCGGCAGACCGAGCGTCACCGGATCGATATTCGTGTTGGGCTCATCACCGAACCGGTTCGGCGAGGCCGAGAACAACTTGGTGTTCGTCGCCAACTCGACATGCACCTCGAGGCCGACCACCATCTCGAAACCCTCATGCGTCCAGGTCACGACGCCCTCCGCTCCAACTCGGCCGCCACCTGGAACATCACCGGCTCCCCGAGCGCCGGAGCCAACACCTGCACCCCGACGGGCAGATCATCAGCCCCCGAACCGAACGGCACGCTCATGGCCGGATGCCCCGCCAGATTCGACGGGATCGTGTAGGTGTCACAGAGATACATCGCGAACGGATCCGCGGTCTTCGACCCGAACGGGAACGCCACACTCGGCGAGGCCGGGGTCAACATCACATCGCACCGCTCATAGGCCCGAGCGAAATCGTCGGCGATCAGACGCCGCACCTTCAACGCCTTGCCGTAATAGGCGTCGTAATAGCCGGCCGACAACGCGTAGGTGCCGAGCATGATGCGCCGCTGCACCTCATCGCCGAACCCCGCCGAACGCGTCGCCGTGTACATCGCGTTCGTATCGGCCGCGTCCACCCGCAGACCGAAGCGCACCCCGTCATAGCGAGCCAGATTCGATGAGGCCTCCGCCGGAGCGATCAGGTAATAGGCCGTCAAGCCGTAGGTGAACGCCGGCACCTCCACATCAACGATCTCGGCTCCCGCCGCCGCCAACGCCTCGAACGCCGCCTCGAGGCGCGCCTCAACATCAGCATCAGCACCAGCCGGCAGATCGCTGATACGACCGATCCGCACACCCTCGACACCAGCCCTCAACGACGCGCCGAGCGACGGGAACACCTCCGGGATCGACGTCGAATCACCCGGGTCGTGACCCGCGATCGACTCCAACAGCAGGGCCGCATCGGCGACATCGTTCGCGAACGGGCCGATCTGATCGAGGCTCGACGCGAACGCCACCAAACCGTGACGGCTCACCGCCCCATAGGTCGGCTTCACCCCGATCACTCCGCACAGCGCCGCCGGCTGGCGGATCGACCCGCCGGTGTCCGACCCGAGCGACACCTCAGCGAACCCTGCCGCCACCGCCGCCGCCGAACCACCCGACGACCCGCCCGGCACCCGCGACACATCGAGCGGATTGCGGGTCGGACCGAACGCCGAGTTCTCCGTTGACGACCCCATCGCGAACTCGTCGAGATTGGTCTTGCCGACCACCACCGCGCCCGCCGCCGCGAGACGCTCCACCACCGTCGCGTCATAGGGCGGACGCCAGCCGTCGAGGATCTTCGACGAACACGTCGTCGGCACACCCCGAGTGCAGAGATTGTCCTTCAACGCCACCGGCACCCCAGCCAACGGCCCCGGATCACCACCGGAGGCCACCACCGCGTCGATGGCTGCCGCCCGCTCCCGGGCCGCATCAGCTAGCACCAGATTGAACGCGTGCACCTCAGCCTCGCGAGCATCGATTGCACTGAGATAGCCCTCAACGACATCAGCGGCGCGCACCTCACCGGAACGGACGCCGGCGGCGAGTTCGACCGCGCGACCCATCAGCCGTCCAACCCGAGAATCGGCGGCACCCGGAACCGGTCGCTGTCCGGATCCGGCGCCGCAGCCAACACCTCATCACGATCGAGACCCGGCGCGACCGTGTCGTCGCGCAACACGTTCACCAACGGATAGGGCTGCGTCATCGGCTCCACCCCATCGAGATCGAGGGCGTCGATATCAGCGAAATGGCCGAGCATGTCGTCGAGCTGGGAGGTCATCGCCTCCAGACGCTCATCACCAAGATCGAGCCGGGCAAGACGCGCCACCTTGGCGACATCATCGGACGAGATCCGCTTCGACACGAGGACCGAGGCTACCGGCGAGCCCTCACCCGTCGCCGGGCGACACCGACGTCCGACGAGCAGTCAAGCGACCACCGAGGACCACCCCGGCGACACCAGCCACCACCCAGGCGAGCGCCATCCACTGATTCCAGCGCAACCCAGCGAGGAAATCCGCCGGATCGATCCGCAGACCCTCCACCCAGAATCGGCCGACGCCATAACCAGCGACATAGACCCACATGAGGCGACCCGTCGTCACCGCCGAGCGACCGACCCGCACCACCACCCAGGCCACCGCCAGATTCCAGAGGCTCTCGTAGAGGAAGGTCGGATGGAACAACGTGCCCGAGGCATACCCGGCCGGCAGATGCGCGTCATCGATCGAGAGCCCCCAGGGCAACTCGGTCGCGCGACCGAACAACTCCTGGTTGAACCAGTTCCCCCAGCGCCCGATCGCTTGGCCGACCGGGATCGCCGGAGCCGCCGCCCACAACGCCGACGACACCTCCACCCCACGGCGCCGCGCCGTGAACACCCCGAAGGCCACACCGAGGGCCACCCCACCGGGAATGCCGAGACCGCCCTTCCAGATCGCCGGGATCGCCCCGAGATCATCAGCGAACCGATCCCACTCGGTCGCCACGTGATAGAGCCGGGCCCCGATCAGACCACCGACCGCGCCCCACAAACCGATCGCGGAAGCGTCATCAGATGAACCCGCCCCCCGCGACTCGAGACGCGACCCGGTGACGCGGATCGCCGCCAGGAGCCCGATCGCGATCATCAGGCCGTAGAACCGCAGGTCGAGCGGGCCGAGCGAGATGCCGTTCGCCGGCGGCGACGGGAACGCTGCCAGCATCACAACGACGACACGAACGCCACCGACCGCTCCGCGATCACCTCGCGGTCGAAGTCCTGGGTGGCGACATGGAACGACCGGTCGAGCCACACATGCTCCACCGGGCCGCCATAGGTGGAGGCCAGATGGACACTGTCGGTGGTGGGCACCACATGGTCGTTGTGGGAGGTGAACAACAACAGCGGAGCCGACAACTCGCCGTAACGGTCGCATCGCGGCTCGACCCCGTCGAAATACATCGACTTCAGCGGCAACAACGGGGTGCCCTCATAGGCGATCTCGACCACATCGGGATCGGCGATGTCACTGCCGATACCGGGCAACACCGTCATGCCGTCGTCGATGAGCTCCATCACCATCGCCGTCTCCTCCGGGGAGCGCAGTCGCGCCACCGGATTCACACACACCAACGCCGCCGCCGGACGCTCCAAACCGACCGCGAGCGTCAACAGGCCACCCATGGAGAGCCCCGACACCACCACCCGCTCACAGCGAGCGCTCAACGTGTCGAAAGCCTCAAGCGCCGTGGAAAACCAATCGGACCAGTCGGTCGTCATCATGTCCTCGACCGTGGTGCCGTGACCCGGGAGACGCGGCATCTCGACATCGAAACCGGCCGCTATGAACGCCTCGGCGAGGGAACGCACCGAGGACGGATTGCCGGTGAAGCCGTGCATTACGAGCACACCGGTGGCCGAACCAGCCACATGGGAGAGCGGTTCCGCGCCAGCGAGCACTGGGGGATGAGCAGAGGAGTCGGCCATGGCCCGTTTCTAGCCGATCAGCAACCCGAACCAAGCCCGTAGCCTTGACCCGTGGCACGCACACGCACTATCGAGAGCGGAGCGGTCACCGCCCTCGCGCCCCTCATCGTGCTCGTGCCCTTCTGGCTGGTCGCCATGACCATCGCCTGGGCCGTCATCCGCATCGCCGTCGACCTCCCCTTCTGGACCGTCCCCGCTGCCTGGATCGCCCTCGGCATCACCTTGTTCATCCCCGCCGTCCAAGCCGCCGTGCTCACCCCGGTGCTCGGTGTACGGCGACCACGACCCGACGAAGTCGCGCGCATCGCCCCGGTCTGGGACCGCCTCATCGCCGAAGTCGGCAAAGGCGGCCACCGCTTCACGTACCGCATCGTCGACTCCGACGAACTGAACGCCTACGCCTGCGGCGGCCACCTCGTGGTCGTCACCAGCTTCGCCATCGACGAACTGCCCGCCAGCGAACTCGCCGGAGTGCTCGCCCACGAACTCAGCCACCACCTCGGCCTCCACACCGTCGCCCTCACCGTCGGCCACTGGCTGTCACTCCCGATCGTCGCCCTCGCCCGCATCGGCTTCTTCCTGCAGAACGTCGCCCGCGCCGCCACCGAGAGCTTCGTGCAACACTCCGCCGCCCTCACCGCCCTCGGCCGGGTGATCGCCGGACTCCTCACCGGAATCTCATGGGTCTTCCTCGCCGTCCTCCACGCCTCCGACGCCGTTGGAAACCTCGTTGGCCACCAAGCCGAATACGAAGCCGACCGCCGCGCCATCGACCTCGGACACGGGCCCGAACTCGCAGCCGCCCTGCGACGGCTGATCCAACTTGGTGGCGGCCGACGCGCGATCGGTTTCCGCGCCCGACTCGGCGCCAGCCACCCGGCCGCGCGCACCCGAGTCGCCCGGATCGAAGCTCTCCTGCGTCACCCGACGATGCGCTGATCACACAAATGATGTCTCTCCGCAACCTTTGTGTGATCAGGCCGTCACCGGCGCCACCACCGCCCGAGTGACCGCCACCAGATCATTCGGCGACACACCGACATCCACCCCGCGCCGGCCACCGCTCACATACACCCGGTCGAAGAGCACCACCGTCTCATCCACCACCGTCGGCAACGAACGACGCTGACCGAACGGCGAGATACCGCCGACCACGAACCCCGTCACCCGCTCAGCTCGATCCGGAGGACACATCTCCGCCCGCTTCGCCCCGAACGCCGCCGCCACCGCCTTCATCGACACCGAGCACGTCACCGGCACCACCACCACCGACTCCGCGCCATCGACCAACACCACCAAGGTCTTGAACACCGACTCCGGCTCCACCCCGAGCGCCTCGGCCGCCTCGATCCCGAAATCGGTGCGGGCCGGATCATGGCCGTACTCGGCGACCACATGATCGACCCCAGCCTCGACGAGCACGCGGACCGCAGGAGTCACAAACCCCAGTATGGGAGACGCGGCTAGGTTCGGAGGCAATGCGCATCGACTCCGAACCCTCCCTCGACCCGGGCGACTACGAGTTCTCCCACACCGTCCGCGTCCGCTTCTCCGAGACCGACGCCATGGGCATCGTCCACCACAGCCGCTACCTCCCCTACATGGAGGAAGCCCGCGTCGAATACCTCCGACACATCGGCCACCCGTACCACGAG
>Ga0181593_10004514_pt1 | contig 12678 bp, 12 predicted proteins | sample 071ome_19_FD_133756 | JGI IMG/M metagenome (GOLD analysis project Ga0181593, IMG submission 133756) | Coastal salt marsh microbial communities from the Groves Creek Marsh, Skidaway Island, Georgia - 071413AT metaG (megahit assembly) | ecosystem: Environmental > Aquatic > Marine > Intertidal...
GACCCGAAGACGAAACGGATATTTTCTCTTTCGAGTGAATTCAGAATTCGGGAATTCGGGCCGGGAATTCGGGGACAGTTTACTTGGGAATTCGGGGACAGTTTACTTAATTCAACGGTATTAAATGCAGGAAAAAGTGTCGGTGCTGAATTGAGCAAACTGTCCCCGAATTAGAAGAGCAACTAACAACAACATCCGCTCTGACCGAAAGAAATCTTAAACCGACCACCATTCCAGATACCTGCTATTAATCTTTCGGCGCGCAAGAGCGTTAGTAGATTTGACCAGATAATGGCTATATTCATACCCTATTTGCGGTTTGCTCCCTTCTATGTATCTGAAATGCAGGAGTTATTTTATTGGCATAAGGCTTGCTAGATTCATTATGGGAACAACTTTAGGGAGGAATTAGCATGTCTTCACTCTGGGGAAAAATACCCTCCTGGATTCGGGGGCCTGTAACAGGCATTCTCATATTATTGGTTGCGCTTCAGCCAATCATATTTCTCATACAACTCAATCAGATCCATTTCCAGCAGGTGCCATGGAGCATTCTGCCTTCAGCCATTTTTTTATGGTTATGCTGGAGTTATCTTGGAGGAAGTGGAACTCCATCCTCAACACGGGCTCTTCGGCAGAACTTGTTACGCGCCAATCGAGTCAGCGCTGAAAAAGGAGCACTGGTTTGGGTTAGTGCTATCTTTATCGTAATGCTCATATCCGCATTTACAGTCCTCAGTTTTTCGATTCAGACACTCAGTATGGACAGGATAGGGCTTGTGGCAAATCTCTTTGAACTGCCGACATTTACAGCTTTAGGCATTATCGCTCTGGTTGCCATAATGTCTGGCGTAATTGAGGAAGCTGCATTTCGAGGATACATGCAAAGGATCATGGAAAAGCGCCATCATCCTGTTTTAGCAATCTTGGTCACTGCTCTTATGTTTGCACTGGTCCATCCCCAGCCATTTCTCTTTATTCTGATCTTTATAGGGGGCGCCAGTGCATGGGGAATATTGACCTATTTGTCAGATTCTATTTATCCAACAATTGCCGCTCATGCATTGATAGATTTTTTATTCATTGTTTGGGCCTGGTTGAATCCCGACTCTCTCCAGGCTTTGCTCGAATTTAATATATTAGAGACCGGGGTGAATCAATTCTTTCTATTCTGGACTGCTGTTTGGGTAATTGCCTTAGCAGGCTTTATATGGAGCAGCTTAAAACTGTGGCAGCTTAACAAGTCACTCGTCCAGGATTCTGGCAGCAAGGCATTGGCGCTTCAGTGAATTCGGGGACAGTTTACTTAATTCAACGGTATTTAATGCAGTAACTAAAGTGTCGGTGCTGTGGGAATTGGATTAAGTAAACTGTCCCCGAATTACGAAAAACCGAAGGCAAAAAAAACCCCGCTGAGAAGCGGGGTTTTTTATTGCCTTTCAGCTTACTTCTTGCGCCATGAACCTTCCACGTAAGAATCGCGGACGACTTCAGCGTAAGGTACCGGAGAGACGCGGGCACGTATGTTGATGGACGTGCTCTTGTCCTCAACGGTGGTCTTCTCGGTAGCGGGCTCTTCACCCCAGACCAGAACCACTTCGGTGCCGATCTCGATGTCGGAGTCGACAGTACCAAGCGACAGACAGCTGCGCTCGTTGTAGCTGTAGCCGGAGAACATGGACAGACCGACCACCTTGTCGCCACCCAGGATGGTGTCGAAAGAGGAGTTGCCGTAGTTGGCAATCGGGATGTTGATGTACTTGGCGTGCTTGCCTTTCTCGAACATGGAGGCGTAAGCAGCAACCACGTCATCCTTGTTCCAGGCGAAGGTCACTTTCTTGCGGTGATCATCGTTCTGCATCTTCTCCAGGGCTTCGCGGCCGATGAAGTCGTGGTCGAACTTGATGAACGGACCGTAACCCAGTTCGTACGGGGTAGTGTAGTAGTCTTCGATCTTGTCAGAGACGAAAGAACCGGCAATCGCTGCGGTGCCTTCGTAGCTGGCTGCAGGCAGCCATTCACGGTAGGACTTCATGCGCTCGTCAGAGTAGACGGCGGGCAGCGGAGACGGAATCCAGCCGGACTCCAGGGTGTTGGAGGCGTAGGCATTGGAACCCACGGGCACGATGCCGAATTCAGCACCAGCTTCGAGGATGGCATTCTTGATACGCTCGCCTTCTTCGTACGGACCCCAGATTTCCAGACCCGGCGCACCAGCCATACCGTGACGCAGTGTGCGTACCTTGGTACCGTCGATGTTCATGTCGGCCATGTGGAAGAATTTCAGCTGTTCCAGCTTGCCACCATGCAGTTTTTCAATGATCGGCCAGGCGTTGGGGCCCTGGATCTGGTAGCGGTAGGAAATACGGTGAACCGGCTTGCCCATCGGGCGTGACGGTGAGCGGTCGTCATGGATGATTTCGACATCGTAGCCACCGGTTTCAGCGTGGAAGCGGATCCAGTTGGCGGAAGGCGCGCGGCCAACAAAAACCAGCTCGTTCTGGGCCAGGTGGAACAGGATACCGTCACCGATAACGTGGCCTGAGTGACTTACAGGAACGTACTGTTTGGCACGATTGACTGGGAAGTTCGCGAAGCTGTTGATCGCGGTATCGGACAGCAGTTTGATGGCGTCCGGGCCCTTGATGTAGATGTCCACCATGTGGTGTGACTGGTCGAACAATACTGCTGATTCGCGCCATGCTTCCTGTTCACTACGCCAGTTGTGGAATTCCGGTGCTACAACAGGATAGACATACGCGCCTATCTTCGAGTTGCGCATCATATCAACCGGGCTGTCAACACTCTGCAATAAGTCTTCTAAGCTCTTGCTCATTGTTGTTGATTTCCTCTAAGTTTTTGGGGTCGAAAAAAAAGGCGCTACGATACAGTGAAAGGCCTTGTTTTGCAATGCCGGACAGGCCTCACAGCGCCTGGCACAGTGGCACAAACCCCGGGGTTAAGTAATTTCGGGGGGCAGCGTAAAAATAGTTCTGGAATCTGCAATTCATGGATAAACCTTTGTTAATTCGGGGACAGTTTACTTAATTCAGTCAACCGCAATCGCTGTAATCGTCAGGTGCCGAATTAAGTAAACTGTCCCCGAATTAAGTAAACTGTCCCCGAATTAGGGAACTGCCCCCATATATTAAGCTGCCGGGGTATAGCCGAGCAGCGATTTGTACTCCAGAAACTCACCGAATGCCTGGTCACTGAACTCCCTGCCGTTGCCGGATTGCTTGTATCCGCCGAAGGGCGCATTCAGGTCGAGACCTGCGTTGTTGATGCTGATATAGCCGGCGCGGATTTTCGCCGCCACCTTGCGCGCGTGCTCGATATCCTGGCTGTGGACGTAGCCGCCCAGGCCGTATTCAGTGTCGTTGGCGATGGCGATGGCCTCTTCCTCGGTGTCGTAGCCAATAATGCTGAGCACCGGCCCGAAAATCTCCTCCCGGGCGATTTCCATGTCGTTTTTGACGTTCCGGAATACGGTAGGCTTCACGTAATAGCCCTTTTCCAGCCCTTCCGGCTTGCCCTCGCCGCCCGTGACCAGCTGCGCGCCCTGCTCCACGCCGCTATGGATCAGGCGCTGGATTTTTTCCCATTGCGGCTGGGAAATGACCGGGCCCATGCGGCTGTCCGCCTTCGGGTCGCCAGGCGCCCAGCTTTCGGCCGCTTCCCTGGCAATGGCGCAGACTTCGTCCATCAGCTTGTTGGGCACCAGCATTCTTGTTGGTGCACGGCACGACTGGCCGGAATTCATCATGATGCCGTTTATACCCCCGGTCACCGCCTTCTCGAGGTCGGCGTCTTCCAGAATGATGTTGGGGCTCTTGCCGCCCAGTTCCTGGTGCACGCGCTTGACGGTCTTTGCCGCGGCTTCGGCGACGGCGATGCCGGCACGGGTGGAGCCGGTGATGGACACCATGTCCACTTTCGGGTGCATGGCGATGGCCTGGCCCACTTCGGGTCCAAGACCGTTGACCAGATTGAAGACCCCGGCCGGCACACCGGCGGCATCCAGGATCTCGGCGAAGATGCCGGCGGAGAACGGCGCAATTTCGGACGGCTTGACCACCACAGTGCAGCCCACGGCCAGGGCCGGCGCCACCTTGGCGCAGAGCTGGTGAATGGGCCAGTTCCAGGGCGTGATGAAGCCGCAGACGCCGATCGGTTCGCGGGCGACCCGGCTGGTGCCGCGGTCTTCCTCGAACGTGAAGGTTTCCAGCACCTTGATGGCGGTTTTGAAATGGTTGACCCCGATGGCGGCCTGGGTGCCGTCCGCCAGCCATTTTGGTGCACCCATTTCCACGGTAATGGCCTCGCCCAGTTCAGGCAGGCGCTTTTCGAATTCGGTGACGATGCGGTTCAGGATGGCCAGGCGCTCTTCGCGGGTGGTCGATGACCAGCTGTTGAAGGCTTTGGCGGCGGCATTCACGGCCTTGTCCACGTCAGCCGCACTGCCCAGGCTGATATGGCCGGCAACTTCCTCGGTCGCGGGATCGATAACATCCAGTGATTTGGGAGTGACGGGATTCACCCATTCGCCGTTGATGTAGAACTGCATGTAATCACGCATCGTAGAAAAAACTCCTGGAATTCAGAATGGATTCAGTTCTGGCCCGTATAGTCGGGGCCTGTAAATTCGGGGGTGCAAGTATAAACATCTGGGTGAAACAAGGCCATGCCCGGGGTCTGCCAGTCATTGGCAGAATCGCCAACTTATGGGGGATACCGCCAGCGCCGCATCGGCTTGCTCAACCAGGTCTGAATTTATGCTTTGTTTTCAGTCAGTTAAATGCAGGCGAGAAGTTGGCAAGGATCATGCAATATCCAGTCAGGTACGCGTGTTTAACACCCTGGCGGGGAATACGCAAAAGACGGACGCTGCTATCAACCAATGGACACGGCCATGCGCCAAAGTAACAAAACCAGCAAGAACATCGAGGCAGGCATCGACCTCGGTTAACGATTTAAGCTTCCGGGGCCTGGTGACATTTCCTACTCCCGCGATCCAGCAAATCATCAGGTCCCGGCGGCTTATTTAACTGTATTTTTTAATCTTTCCCAGTGGCTATTACACCGAGCCATGCTTTGTCAAAAGCCCTGCCGGGACCGGTTCTGGAAAATTTTTTACCGACAGGATGACGAGCGCAGCAGCTACTGCAAAACCAGCATGGCAGCCTGCAAGCAGGCTGCCGCATACAAACCGGCAATGGCGTCGTCGAGCATGATGCCGAACCCCCCATGCACCTTCTTGTCTAGCCAGCCGATGGGCCAGGGCTTGACGATGTCGAAGAAACGGAAGGCCACAAATCCCGCCAACACCCAGTACCAGGTCAGCGGCACCAGGATCATGGTGATCCAGTAGCCGACAAATTCATCCCAGACGATACCACCGTGGTCATGCACACCCAGGTCGCGCGCCGTTTTGCCGCACAGGTAGATTCCAACAAGGAAGGCAACGACGATCATCGCAATGTAGATCACCAGGTTGAAGGCCACCTGCACCAGCAGGAAATGCAGAGGAATCGCCACCAGGGTGCCGAACGTACCCGGGGCTTTCGGGGCGAGTCCGGCGCCAAAGCCAAAGGCCAGGCAGTGGACGGGATTGCTCAGTATGGCGGCGGGTGCGGGTTTCATCATCAAAAATGCCGGTAGCCGCTGGCAGCAAAGGTGACCGGCTTACCCGCAGCGTCCAGGCATTCAACCGCTCCTCCGTCGGTAATGGCGCCAATCCTGACGAGCGGCACGCCAAGCATCTCGCCCAGGGATACCAGGGCCTGTTCGTGAACGGCGCTGACCGTCAGCAGCAGTTCATAATCATCACCGCCCGTCAGCGCCAGGGCAAGCGCTTCATGCTGCGGCAGGCATTCCTGCAGCGACGCGCCGAGCGGAATCGCCGCCAACGCCACCTGCGCGCCAGTACCGCTGAGCCGGCAGACATGGCCCAGGTCGGCCAGCAGGCCGTCGGAAATATCGATGCCGGCGGATACGACACCGGCCGCGGCATGACCCAGCGCCAGTTTCGGCACGGGCCGGTAAAAGGCCTGTTCGCACATGGCTCTGGCGCTGTCACTCATGTGATCCGTCGCCAGCAACTCGAGGATGGCGAATGCCGCATTGCCCAGCGCGCCGGTGACAAACACGGCGTCCCCGGGCCGGGCGCCGCTGCGCAGGATCGCCCTGCCGGCATCATTGAGGCCATGGACCTGAATCGTGATGGTCAGGGGACCGCGGGTGGTGTCTCCGCCCAGCAACGGACACCGGAATGCCAAGGCGGCTTCCTTCAGGCCGGCGCTGAAGCCCTCGAGCCAGTTCTGGTCTGCCGCAGGCAATGTCAGGCCCAGGGTAAAGCCGACCGGTTCGGCGCCCATGGCGGCAAGGTCGCTGAGACTGACAACCAGCGCGCGGTATCCGACCAGCATCGGGTCGGCACCTTCCGGGAAATGCACTCCTGCCACCAGCGTATCCAGTGACATGGCCAGCTCCTTGCCGGACGGAACGGAAAGCAGGGTGCAGTCGTCACCGATACCGAGGCGCACGACATCACCCGGCACGGCGGCCAGGCCCGGCTGGTTGAAGCAGGCCTGAATGATCTCGAATTCGGAAAGCATTTTATCTGCCGGCCTAGGCGCGGGCGCTGATTTCGACGCTGCGGAACTGGCGGGCGAGTTTGTCGAGCACACCGTTCACATACTTGTGGCTGTCGGTGGCGCCATAAGTCTTGGCCAGCTCGATGCACTCGTTGATGACGACGCGGTAGGGAATGTCGATGCGCCGGGACAACTCGAACGCGCCGAGGCGCAGGATCGCCAGCTCGATGGGATTGAGCTGTTTCAGCTCCCGGTCGAGGTGCGGCGTGATGGCGGCATCCAGGTCCCCGGCGCCAAGGGCGATAGCGGTGAAGGCTTCATGGAAATAATCCCAGTCAATCTTGCCCGTGTTGTCTGCCCGGTACTGGGCCTCGATGTCGTTGAGGGGGTAATCGGAGATCTGCCACTGGTAGAGCGCCTGCACCAGCAGGCTGCGAGCCTTTTTGCGGTGGGCGATCTTCGGTTTTGCGTCAGGTTCGGAAGAAGCAATCATAATTTGGGGACAGTGACTTTAATTATCAATTTGGGGGCAGTGACCATTAATTCAGAAAAGTCACTGTCCCCATTCAGGTTAATGCATCGAGCTTGCGCTTGAGGCTGACCATCTCCATGGCGGCAACGGCGGCGTCAGCGCCCTTGTTGCCGGCCTTGGTCCCGGCGCGCTCGATAGCCTGCTCGATGGTGTCGACGGTGAGTATGCCGTTGATCACCGGCGTGTCGTGCGCCAGCGCAAGATCAGACAGGCAGCGGGCGCTTTCATTGGACACGATTTCAAAATGGTAGGTAGCGCCGCGGATCACGGCACCAAGGGCGATGACGGCATCGAAGGTATTCGATGCAAGGGCACTGCGGGCTGCCAGTGGAATTTCCAGCGCGCCGGGAACACGGATGATGGTGATATTGGCATCCGCAACGCCATGTTTCTTCAGGGCTTCGATGGCGCCTGCTTCCAGGCTGTCGACGATGTAGCTGTTGAAACGCGACACCACCAGCGCAAAGTTGGCAACGGTTCCGGCAAATTCACCTGCTAGGATTTTCATAATTGGGGTTAGGGACCTATTTCATTCGCAGGGTATGTATTCCACAACTTCCAGGTCGAAACCGGAGATGGCGTATTTCGTGGGGTAGCTTAACAGACGCATCTTGCCCACGCCCACATCACGCAGTATCTGAGAACCGGTGCCGACATTGAGATAGATGCCGTGCGGCGCCGGCGCCGCAATATCCTGGTCGCTCAGTTTGTCGATAGTGGCGAGCCGGGACATCACGTCATTGCTGCCTTTTTCGTTGGCCAATACTACCACAACGCCCTTGCCTTCCTGGTTAATGCGTTCCATGGCTTTGTGCAACGACCAGCTCGGCTGCGCCGGATTGGCAATGCCCAGCAGGTCCCTGACCGTATCGGCGACAAGCACACGCGCCAGTGTAGGCTCGTCCTGGCGGATATCCCCTTTCACCAGTGCCAGGTGCACGGGTCCGCCTTCCTTGATGAGATCACGGTAGCAGTAGACGCTGAATTCGCCTTGCTCGGTTTGCATGGTGTATTCCTGCACGCGCTCGATGGTCCTCTCGTTGGCAATGCGGTAATGGATCAGGTCCATGATCGTGCCGATCTTGAGGTTGTGCTGCGCGGCGAATTCTTCCAGGTCGTCCTTGCGTGCCATGGAACCGTCTTCATTCATGATTTCGCAGATGGCAGAGGCCGGCGTCAGGCCCGCCAGCTTGGCCAGATCGCAGCCGGCTTCGGTATGGCCGGCACGGCGCAGCACGCCGCCGTCGTTGGCCATGACGGGAAAGATATGTCCTGGCTGGATGATGTCCTCGGGTTTCGCATCGGCGGCGACTGCCGCCTGGATGGTGCGTGCGCGATCGGCAGCGGATATACCGGTGGTGACGCCGCTGGACGCCTCGATAGAGACGGTGAAGTTACAGCCGAACGGCGATCCGCTGGTTTCAACCATCAATGGCAGTTTCAGCTGCCGGCAGCGGTCACGCGTCAGCGTGAGGCAGACCAGGCCGCGGGCATGCTTGGCCATGAAGTTGATGTCTTCCGGGCGCACCTTTTCCGCAGCGATGATCAGATCGCCTTCGTTTTCCCGATCCTCATCGTCCATCAGGACGACCATCTTGCCCTGGCGAAAATCCTCGATGATTTCTTCAATGGAATTCAGTTTCATTTTTTATTGCCTGGAGTATCGGCAAAACCGCAACGCACCAGCTGGTCCATGGTTACCTGTGAGACCGCCTTTTCAGGATCACCGCTCACAAGCCGTTCCAGGTAGCGGCTGATGATATCCACTTCCAGGTTGACCTTGTCGCCGGGATTCAGCTTGCCGAACGTGGTGACCTCGGCCGTATGCGGAATGATGTTCACACCGAAGTGATCGCCCGTCACGGCATTCACCGTGAGGCTTATGCCTTCCAGGCACACCGAACCCTTGGCGGCGATGTATTTTTTCAGCTGCGCGGGCGCCCTGAAGTCGAGGCGCTCGCTGCGGCCATCCGCCTTGCGGCTGACCAGTTCGGCCAGGCCGTCGACATGGCCGCTGACGATATGGCCGCCGAATCGGCTCGAAGGCTGCATGGCCTTTTCCAGGTTGACCCTGGCGCCTGTTTTCAGGGTCGCGAATGAAGTCAGCGATACGGTCTCGTTGGAGATGTCGACGGTGAATCTGTTGCCTGCCAGGGTCACAACGGTCAGGCACACACCGCTGACACAGACGCTGTCACCGATCCCGACATCGGAAAAATCGAGTGCATCAGAGGTGATTTCGGCACGCAGGTCACCGCCGACCTGCTCCAGGCCGGTGATCTCGCCGGTTGCTTCGATGATGCCGGTAAACATTACGGGGCTCTTTTAACGCGGGAGCGCATTCTACAATCTTTTCCCAGCATTACCACATCGCACAACTCAAGTGCGACATGGTCGGACAGCGTGGTTTTACCCCGCAGGTTGAACAGCGGCCTGGCATCGCTGCCCAGCAGCTTGGGTGCAATATAGGTGATCACCTCATCCACAAGCCTGGCATCGAGCATGGCGCCGGCGAGTTCTGCACCGGTTTCCAGCAGGATGTCGTTGCACTGTTTTTCCACGGCGAGGTATCGCAGCAGGGCTTCCAGGTCGACACGACCATCGGTGTTGGCACACGGCACAATCACGACATTGTCCCTCGCCAGCTCCTTTTGCTTGTCGATAAGCAGGTCGTTGCTGGTCACCGCGGTCGCCACCATGACCTCGCCCGGCAGTTGCAGGGTTTTTGCCGCGGGCGGAATGCGCAGGCGCGAATCGACGATCACCCGCAACGGCTGGATGATGCTCACACCTTCAAAGCGTGCATCCAGGCCGGGATCATCGACCAGTACGGTTTCGATACCGCTCATGACCACGCCGCTTTGCGCTCGCAGCTTCTGGACGTCCTCACGGGCCTCGGGGCCGGTGATCCACTTGCTTTCACCGCTGGCCATGGCGGTGCGGCCGTCCAGGCTCATGGCCAGCTTGCAGCGCACGTATGGCAACCCTTCGCGCATGCGCTTGGCAAAACCCCGGTTCAGGGCTTCCGCCGCTTCCGGCAGTACGGGGCCGTCCACCTGGATGCCGGCAGCACGCAGTTTGTCCAGGCCATTGCCTGACACAGCGGGATTGGGATCGACCATGCCGTACACCACCCGCGCAACTCCGGCCTCGATCACGGCATCGGCACATGGTCCGGTGCGACCTGTATGTGAGCAAGGTTCAAGGGTGACGTAGAGCGTGGCACCCCTGGCGCGATCGCCGGCTTTTTTCAGGGCCATGATCTCGGCGTGGTCCTGCCCCGCCCGTTCATGGAAGCCCTCGGCAATGATCGTGTCGCCGGCCACCAGTATGGCGCCAACCACGGGATTGGGGTTGGCGGTATAGCGACCGACCTCGGCGAGACCGAGACAGCGTTGCATGTAATGGATATCGGCCTGGGACATAATCTGGAGTCGGGGTGGCTGTCGGTTGCATCCCCTGGCGGGGTGGGTTACTTGTTCGCCGAGGCGGCCGCTTCACCTTCCTGGGTGATACGGTCGATCTCTTCCCTGAACTCGTTCAGGTCCTTAAAGCTGCGATAGACAGAAGCGAAGCGGACATAGGCAACCTCATCCAGCTTCTTCAGTTCATTCATGACCATTTCGCCAACCAGCTTGCTGGGAATTTCACGCTCCCCTGTGGCGCGCAGTTCATGTTTGACATGGTTGATGGAGCTTTCCACCAGCTCCAGGCTGACCGGGCGTTTTTCCAACGCCTTCATCATGCCGGCTCGCAGCTTGTCTTCATTGAAGGGTTCGCGGTTGCCGTTGCCCTTGATCAGGCGCGGCATGACCAGTTCGGCGGTCTCGAAGGTCGTGAAACGCTCTTCACAGGTCATGCATTCGCGGCGCCGGCGCACCTGGTTGCCCTCGGAAACCAGTCTCGAGTCAATCACCTTGGTGTCTTCCGCATCACAGAAAGGACAATGCATATGCTGCTACCCGGCGCCGGACCTTACGCCTTTTTATAAACGGGGAATCGCCCGCACAACTCCAGCACCTTGCCGCGAACCTCGGCAATCAGGCTTTCATTGTTAATGTCATCAAGAATATCACACATCCAGTGCACCAACTGCGTCACCTCTTCCTTGCGGAAGCCGCGCGTGGTGACGGCGGGACTGCCGACACGAATGCCGCTGGTAACGAACGGCGGCCGGGGATCGTTGGGCACGGCGTTCTTGTTCACGGTGATGTTTGCCCGGCCCAGGGCCTTGTCGGCATCCTGCCCGGTCACATCCTTGTCCACCAGGCTGAGCAGGAACAGGTGGTCGTCGGTGCCGCCGGAAACTATCTTGAAGCCGCGTTCCATGAACACCGCAGCCATGGTGCGCGAATTCTCCAGGGTCTGTTTCTGGTAATCGATGAATTCTTTTTCCATCGCTTCCTTGAAGCACGCCGCCTTCGCGGCGATGACGTGCATCAACGGGCCGCCCTGGCTCTCCGGGAACACGGCAAAGTTCAGCCGCTTGTTCAGTTCCTCGTCATCACCCTGTGCCAGGATCAGACCGCCGCGCGGACCGCGCAGGGTCTTGTGCGTGGTGGACGTGGTGACATGCGCAATGTTGACCGGGCTGGGGTATACCCCTGCCGCGACCAGGCCTGCGATGTGCGCCATATCGACGACGAAGTAGGCGCCGACGCTGTCGGCAATCGCGCGCATTTTTTCCCAGTCGATGATGCGCGAGTAAGCGGAGAAACCGGCCCAGATGACTTTCGGCTTGCTCTGTTTTGCCAGGTCCGCAACATTGTCGTAATCGATCTCGCCAGTTTCCGGGTCGATGCCATACTGGACGGCATGGTAGATGCGCCCTGAAAAACTCACCGAAGCACCGTGGGTCAGGTGGCCGCCGTCGGCCAGGCTCATGCCCATGAAGGTCTCGCCCGGTTTCATCAGCGCCATGTACACGGCCGCGTTGGCCTGGGAGCCGGAATGCGGCTGTACGTTGGCAAAGCCGGCATTGAAGAGAGCCTTGGCACGCTCTATGGCCAGGTTTTCCACGATGTCGACGTACTCGCAACCCCCATAGTAGCGCTTGCCGGGGTACCCTTCGGCGTACTTGTTGGTGAGGATGCTGCCCTGGGCTTCAAGCACCCGGGGGCTTGTGTAGTTCTCGGAAGCGATCAGTTCGATATGCTCTTCCTGCCTTTTGGCTTCTTTCTGGATGGCCGACAACAATTCTTCATCAAATCCTGCCAACTGCATTTGATCGTCCAGCATCTTTTTCCTCTTTCGGGCCTATAGTAGAATTCGGGGCTGGCTATTCTACCTTAAAAAAGAAGCATTTAGCCTCCCAAAACAGCCCTTGGCACGTAGCCATAGAGCACGACACATCCCGAACCCAGTCAACAACAAATCCAGGTAAACCGGTATATGGCCCAGTTTGTGTACACGATGAATCGTGTGGGTAAAGTAGTCCCGCCGAAACGCGAAATCCTCAAGGATATCTCCCTGTCGTTTTTTCCCGGCGCCAAGATCGGCGTGCTCGGACTCAACGGCGCCGGCAAATCCACCCTGCTGCGGATCATGGCC
>Ga0181593_10004517_pt1 | contig 12675 bp, 8 predicted proteins | sample 071ome_19_FD_133756 | JGI IMG/M metagenome (GOLD analysis project Ga0181593, IMG submission 133756) | Coastal salt marsh microbial communities from the Groves Creek Marsh, Skidaway Island, Georgia - 071413AT metaG (megahit assembly) | ecosystem: Environmental > Aquatic > Marine > Intertidal zone...
AGGCTTTTCCAAGGTGCCTGTCTTTGATGGGGTGATGGCACTGATGGGAGAGGATTGCATACCCGGCGGAACGCGCCGCAATCATGCTGCAATCGCGTCTCATCTGCGTTTGGATCCTGATGTGGGTGCCATGGAGGCCATCCTGCTGTGTGATGCACAAACCTCCGGTGGTCTCCTCTTTGCAGTCCGTCCAGACAAGGCAAGTGCCTTGATCGAGGCATTGACTCAACATGGACAGACAGCCGCTGACATCGGTCTGTTCGAATCAGGAGAAGCCCCCCTGATCCAAGTAAGCCCATAGGCTCTCCAGATGCCTCCTTGTTGTCCGGGGTCTGTGACTTTCAGTTTTTTTAGTGGATTCTGGTAGCTGGCCAGGACGTATTGGGTTCGAGGCACTAAGGCATCTTTTTCCTCAGTTGTTGTTCCTGATCAGGACCCCAGTATCCACAATCCAATTCGATGAAGATCGAGGTGTAGGGTAGCGTGCCTTCGGATTTGAGGATCAGGACTTGATAATCCTTCCCAGCTTGAGCCAACTTTTCCATTAGGGCAGCGTGTGGAAGATGGCGGACTAACTCGTTTTCGAGCTGATGGGCAATCGCTTGCCGCAAAACAGCGATGCCAGGGGCTTGGGTCTCCTCGAGGTGCTGCATTTCTGCATCGAGGTAGTATTTACCGGCTATGTGGTTTCTTGTCTTGAGGTGACGGGTGACCTGTTGCAGTAAGGTGAAATGATCTTCCCCAGTGTAAATCATCTCAATGCCAGAGCTGGTTTGGAGGGGGTAGGCCGAATCGGCGATCATAATCCAATTTCGATGACCCAATAGGGAAAGCTGTTCCTCAAAGTGTTCATGCCATGAAGCATTTCTTTTTTCGATGGTTCGGCAGCTTGAAGTAGCTGCCATCCATAGAAAAAGGCAAAAGTATTGGCATACAAAGTAAACCTTTGAAGGAGTGAACCTTTTTTCTCTGGATGGTTTTGCTGCCTGGAACACGGCTTCAGGTTAACGGGCAGATACTTGGATGGAAAGAAGCGATTGGCCGCAACTCCCGATCGAGGCCAGTAGATCCTTCTTGCCAGCCATCCCACAAAACCTAATCTGCTCTCATGCCAATCTCATCTCCTGTGAGGTGCTCCTTGATGTCCTTTCGTATACTCTCCGTAGGTTGGATCATCTCCAGCTGGATGCATGCGGGAGAGATGGCGCTGGACCATCACGTGTTTTGGATGCCTGAAGGACTCGTGGTTGAAAAGGTCGCTGGGCCCCCCTTGGTGAATCGCCCCATCGTCGCAGACCTCGATGCCCGTGGAGACCTTTATGTTGCTGATTCTTCCGGTTCCAACGACAAGGTGGCGCAGCAACTGGAAACACGTCCCCATCGCATCGTTCGACTCCGGGACCAGGATGGTGACGGTCTATATGATTCCAGCGTGGTTTTTGCTGATGGGTTGATGTTTCCAGAGGGCATTCTCTGTTACCAGGGGGCGGTTTACTGTGCAGCCCCTCCTCAAATCCTTCGTCTCGAGGATACCAATGGGGATGGTCAGGCAGATCGTCGGGAAGTGTGGATGGATGGCAAGACTTTGACGGGGTGTGCCAATGATCTTCATGGTCCTTATCTTGGACCCGATGGATGGATTTACTGGGCCAAGGGCGCTTTTGCCCGGCAGCAGCATACCTTGTTTGACGGCTCCACCATCGATGATTCTGCGGCCCATCTCTTTCGCATGCTTCCTGATAGTACCGAGCGTGATGTGGTGATGAGTGGAGGCATGGACAATCCCGTAGAGGTGACCTTTGATGCCACCGGCGAGGTCTTCTTCACCACCACATTTGTTTCCCACCCAAGATCTGGAAAGCGCGATGGATTGGTGCACGCCCTGTATCGAGGGGTTTATCCCAAGGAACATGGAGTGCTCGATGGATTGATTCTCACGGGGCCATATCTGGATGCCATGACCCACCTGGGGCCGGCTGCGCCCAGCGGGTTGATGACCTACCAGTCCAATTTTCTCGGTGAAGGATTTCAGGGGAACTTGTTCAGCACACAATTCAATCTGCGCCGTATTCAACGGCATCAACTCATTCCCAAGGAAGGGTCTTACATCACCAAAGATGAGGATTTTCTCGTTTCTTCGCACCATGACTTTCATCCCACCGATGTGCTGGAAGACGGAGATGGATCCATTCTGGTGCTGGATACCGGTGGGTGGTACAAGCTTTGTTGTCCAACCTCCCAGCTATACAAGCCCGATATCCTGGGCGCCATTTACCGAGTCCGCCCGGAGAAGCCTTCCTCCGTAACGGATCCTTATGGTAATCAGGTGAATTGGGATCACCTGAGTCTGACACGCCATATCGATCTTCTCATCGATGAGAGGCATCGGGTGCGGGAAAAAGCCATGCAAAAGCTGGTTCGTCAGGGACATCCCGTGGTTCCCAGGCTTTTGCAGCGCCTTCAACTGGACAATGTTTCCTCCAAGCTCAGGCAGCAGATTGTTTGGACTTTGTGCCGCATGCATTCCACTGAGGCCCTTCAGGCCCTCCAAAGCGTCCTGAAGAGCTCCGAAGCAAGCTTGGTATGCACCGCCTTGCACGCCATTGGTATCCATCATGACGCACGGGCATCGGAAGCAGTCATGGATTGTTTGCGGCATGCCGATCCCAAGGTCAGACGCCGAGCGGCGGAGGCCCTGGGCAGGATGAAGGTCGCTGAGGCCATCGAACCTCTTCTTGAGAGCGCGCCTTCCATGCAGAGCCGAGCTTTGGAACATGCGGCCGTTCAGGCTCTTGTGCAACTCGATGCCGATTCGGAAACCCTCGTCGATGTCGTGAATTCCTCGGATAAGCCTCAGGCGAAAAGAATCGCCCTGCTGGCTCTGAGTCAGCTCAATGATTCGGAACAAGTCGCTGCTTTGGTGGGTGAGTCTTTTTTTGCAGAAGCATCCACGGTGCGCGATGCCGCCCTGTGGATTTCGGGTTTTCATCCGGAATGGGGAGAAACTCTGGCGGCAGTCATGCGCAAAAAGCGGAGTGCCATGAGTTCATCCCAGGATCCCGAGGGGCAGTCCTTACTGGCACTGCTGGAGCTATGCAAATCACTGGTTGCTCACCCATCCATACAAGTGTTGCTCGGTGAATGGCTGGAAGAAGATCAGGAACATTCTCATCGTTTGATGGTCTCGATTCTCGATACCATGGCCCCGGGAAAACTTCGAAAAATGCCGCATGCCTGGGTGGGGGTGGTATCGCGGTTTCTCGCGCGCTCCGAGCTCCCGGAGTGGAAACAATCCTTGATGCTGGATTGGATGATCGATTGGAAGCTTGATGCGTCCTCCTTCCCAGAGCTGCAACAGGTGTTGCGTCAGTTGGCCACAAAGAATCCCGCATCACCTGAGAACAGGCTGAAGCTTCTCCAGTGCAATCTTTCGGATTCCTTGCCGCTTGCAAATTCGGACATGCGCTGGCTTGTCGAGCAATACCTGCATTCCGAGCAAGAAGGGGCCCAGGATCGGGTGATGGATATTTGGCAACAATCCCAACTCCAGGGGGATTCCCTTCCATCGCTGCTCGATGCCATGGTGGAAGCAGGACCCTTGGATTTGAATCGCATGGTTCAATGGTTTAACGGAGCTCAGGAGCCAGCTTTGGGGGAGGGGCTTCTTCGTGTTTTGGCAAAGGCTCCTTCAGCTGGATCACTCAGAGTCAACGTCCTGCTCCGGGCAGTGGAGCAATTTCCCGATGCCATTCGAGAACAGGCTCGCCTTTGGATACAGACGCGTCAGATGGATTTGGAAGGTCAAAGAAAACATCTGGAAAGCGTTTTGGCCAAGTTGCCGGGAGGGGATGTGCGCAGAGGGCAGGCAGTTTTCAAGGCCGAGGGAGCGGCCTGCTCAAAATGCCATCAAATCGGTTATGTGGGAGGGCGTGCAGGCCCGGACCTTTCCAAAATCGGTGCGGTTCGAGATCGTCGTGACCTCCTCGAATCCATTCTCTATCCCAATGCCAGTTTTGTTCGCAGTTATGAGCCTGTTCACATTGAACTGGTGAATGGGGAAACCGTCAGTGGCGTGATGCAGCAGGAAAACAAAGGTCTTGTTCGCCTTATGACGGGTCCGCAGTCCGAACTTCTCATCGAAGAAAAAGACATCCACGCTCTGTTGCCTTCCCAAGTTTCCTTGATGCCTTCTGGATTGGGGGACCTGCTCACTCTTGAGCAACTTGCCGATTTGCTGGCCTTTCTGGAATCAAGGCGCTAGTGCCAGCAGACAGGGACGATCATGCTGGAACGCCTTGAATGCCCTCCTTAGCCTAGAGGAATCCAGCCTTTGAGAGCGGCGGTGTAAGCCAATATAAGTACGACATGCAGTCCCATCCAGCCCTTGCACGCTATCCTTTTGGTTAGTTTGTGGCGCCCTCGACGTAGCATCCAGAGGTTGAAAGAACATCCGATGACTCCTGCTGCGATACCCAATTCATAAGCCGCTTCATGCGAACTCAAAACAAGGGGTCCTATCCTTCTGGAGGCGATGATCGGTATGCCCAGTGCCGTGAACGCCATCCAGACGCTGTTGATGAAGAAAACCATCTCGCATGGAATGCTTGGCGGTTCGGCAGGGTGTTTATTTCAAAAAAACGACCCTTGCCTACGATGGACATGTCCCATGCCTTATTTTCTGGAGCGCAGAAGCTTGTCCGAGCGTTTTTTTGTTTCTTCACCCAAGGTTTGCTCGAGGTCCCTGATGCCAGGTAAGGACTGCTTCTCCTGGCGAGCCATCATGGCTGCTTCTTCGGGAGTTTCCAGGACGGTTGCTCGCAACAAAATGATCAATTCGGTTGAAGTGTTCTTTCTTGATTTCGATTTGAAAAGGTTGCCCAGGACAGGGATGTCCTTCAGCAATGGAACCCCGGAATTGCCGTTTTCCTGCGACTGTTTGATGAAACCACCCAGCATGATGGTATCACCGTCCCGTACGGTCAGAGTGGAGGAGGCAGAGCGCTGGTTGACCCTTGGTGCGGATTGACGATTGTCTCCGGTGCTGACTTCGACCAAACCCTTGTCGATATCAATGTTCTGCATGATTTCCATCACGATGTAACCTTCCGGGGTGATAAAAGGCTGTACTGAAAGCTGCAGACCCACTTGAATGAATTGCACGAAGGATTGTGCAAAGTTTGAAAACCCCCCAAAGGAGCCTCCAGAAACATAGGGAATTTGATCCGCCAAAGTGAAGAAGCCTGGAATGCCGTGTGAGGTTTGAATGCGGGGCCGTTGCACCACTTGAGTGGTGGATTCCGTGGCAATGGCGTCAATGGCCATGGAGAGAGTATCTCCACCAGAGGTGTATTTCATGAGGTAGTTGAAGCCAACGCTGCCCATCGTATTTGGGGCTTCGGTGATAGCGGAGCCATCGGCAGCCGTCTGGGGAATGGCTCCTCCATATTGCCAACGATCTCCAGCACCGCTGCTTTGAGTCACTTTAACACCCGTGCTTTGATCGTCCCCGATCTCAACTTCCAGCACAACGGCCTCGATGAGGACCTGGGCCAGCAACACATCGACCTTGGAGACCATGTTGGTAATCATGGTGAGATCTTGTTTGTTGGCGAAGATAAGAAGAGAATTGGAACGTTCGTCAGGCACGATGCGTGCATTGGCGAGCAATTCGATTTCTTCTTCCCCATCGGCCGCTTTGTCGATCACCTGCCTGAGTCGATCCTGAAAGCTGCTTCGATTGCTGCTCACTGATGCCTTGCTACCTGAGCTGCCGCTCCTCACTGTCACGGGTGCTGAGCTTTGAAAGGGTCGGTAACCGCCTCCATACATGGAGGATCGGCCCATGCCTCCCATGGAGGATCGGCCCATGCCTCCCATGGAGGATCGGCCCATGCCTCCCATCCCCATGCCCATACCTCCCATGCCCATGCCTCCCATGCCCATACCTCCCATGCCCATACCTCCCATGCCCATGGAACCACCGTTGACACCGCCCGCCATGCCGGTACCTGTAGCGGCTCCCCCGCCGCTGATGAGCGCATTCATGGTTCCGTAAAGATCAGTGACCTTGCTGTATTTGATAGGAATGACCTCCAGTGAATAGTCCAGTTCGGGTTCAATATCGATTTTCTGGATGACATCGAGCATCTGACGGATATTGACGGCATAATCATGCAGAATGAGGATTTGCGTCGAATCAATGGCGATCATGCCATCGGGGTTGGCACTCATGGGACGCAAGATTTCAGCGACCTCCGAAGGGGTTGATGAACTCAAGCGGACGGTTCGGGTCAGAAAAACACCTGACTGAGGGATATCAGCTTCATTTTCCGGAGTCATTTCTGGTGCATGCTGGATGGCCTCTTCCTTGGGAACGGCCTTGACAAATTTTTCACCCATGGGGACCAGAACGACGTTGGCCAGCGCCAAACTGGTCGTGATTGCTTCAACGGCTTCTTCGGTGGTCAGTTCAAGCCCGGCAGCGGTGACGAGATTGACCGTTCCCGTCAGCTCTGGCGAGTAAAGCACCATTTTTCCAGTGAGTTCACTGTAAATGGAGAAAATGGGTTCAAACGGCATGGCAGGAAAATTAAAGGAATGCAGATTGTCTTCGGCTTCCTCTCCTTCAGCAGCTGCATCCACACCCCCTGCCGCTGCTGCCAGAAGACCTGCCACATCCGGAATTCCGTTCTGAGAGCCGGGGCTTGCGATGGTGTTGTTGCCTGCATCGTCGTTCCCGCTGACTGTGTTGCTTGGCAAGGCCGCCGGATCATTGCTCAGGTTCGAGCTTCCCGCTGCAGGCGAAGCGTTGGTGGAACTGCTTCGACTCAGAGAGGGCAGATTGATGGCGCGGTTGGTGGAGGAAAGGGTAGACAAGGGGCGAGGTCCACTCAGCGCCGGCGTCGTTTGGGCAGTGTTGGAAGGGTTTTGTTGGGTTGCCGTATCCGGAGCTGTGGAGTCCTGGTCATTCACCTCTGATATCTCATCAGCATTCTCCAATGACTCAGCCAGGGGGCGGAATGATGCTGCCTCTGCTTGTGAGCCCGCCATGGCGCGCTGCACCAGAGCTTGGAATTGCGCATCCAGTTCCTGAGGCGTTTGAGCCTGTATCGAAAGGGTGAAACTCCCCATGAGAGCGAGAATGGCCCATACCAAACAGGCGCTTCGCATGCCCAGTTGGTGTTTCGGTTTGAGTGATGAGATGGTAGGATTCATGGCTGAATGGATGGACGGCAAGGTCGGCTGAGGGTGGTCATGGAAGTGACTTGAGCTGGGTGTGGAATGATTGTCAGGAAATGTTTTTTCGATGTCTAACATTTGAAACACCTTATTCTTCTGATGGTTGCTTTTGATAATTGGCCACCAGGGTCATGTTGCAAATCAATTGAGAATTTTGAGGGGGCTTGGGTTTGAGATCCAGATCGTGGACTCGAATCATGGAATCGCCACTGCCAATGGCCACCAGAAAGTCGACCAGGTTCATATCCTCCGTGGTGACGGTGAGTCGGTAGGCCTTTTGATCAAAGAAAACATTATTGGTACTCCGCTCATTGGAAAGTCGCACAGGACTGATGTTGGGTGTGGGTAATTGACTCTTGCGTGCCTGGTCCTGAATCATTCGAATCAATTCGTTGGCTTGGGATTCACTGGGAACATTGGAGCCAATGCCCTCCAATTCAATCAGCTTACCCTTGAATTCGGTGGCCCGATTGATCAGCCGATTGTAGCCGGCGATCTTTTGCTTTGCCTGATCCATCCGGCTGCCCAGTTCTCCCCAATCCTTGAACCTTGGCCAGACAAACACCATGTTGAGAATGAGAAAGATGATGAAACCAACACCCACTACCAGGCGTCTTTCCGAACTCGATAAACTGTCAAAAAAGGACTGCATTATTCAAATCCTGAGCGTCTGAGCTCGCAGTTGAAACTCCAGGTGGAGCTTTGAACGGGGTTGCGTCGCGATGTTCCGGTAGCACTGATGGTCGGATCGCTGACACTCTCAAAAAGAGGCTTTCCATCGACCTGGGCCCCGATCAGTGATTCGTGATAATCGGTCACTTTTGCGGTCTGGTCGGTAGGCACATTGCCCCTCAAGGTGACAATCTTACCTTGGCGAAAATTGAACGAAAGGAGGGACATCCCATCGGGCATGAGTTCCGAAATCATTCTCAGTGAGTCCAGAGCTGAGTATTTCAAATCCACTTGCTCCTGGAGGATGTTGACTTTTGCCTGCAGTGCCATGGTGTTGGTAAAGGCGTTGGCGCGGCTTCTCATGGCAACCTGCAGGTCCAGGTTTTCGGTCTTCCTCCACTCCATGGCAGCGAAGTAGATGCCAACGGCAAAAATGTAAATAAGCCCAACCCCTTTGAGGCTGCTCCACCAAAGACCGTCCACATAGCTCTGACGATATCCCCGATGAACGTCCTCCGGCATGAGGTTCACCGTCGACTTTCCGCGTACTGATCGCTCGGCGCATTGATGGGCCCGGACTTCGGAATGTGGGGCATCCTCATGTTCGACGCCGAGGCTGGACCATTTCTTGGTGGCCTCGATCCACGAGCCGGGCTCTTCTTCAGGGCCTTCAAACCTGACCTCAGGTGCCTGCTTGAGCCAGCCCTCCAATTCGCCGGACCACGCTGCGTTGTTCAGGTGATTGACCAGTGCCTGAGCGCCTCGTTCGTCCATTGGGACATGCACCAGGCCTGCATCCTTGGTCCATCCATCGATGTGCCAGGAAATGAGACAATCCGCAGAATGTTCATCCCTCGGTTCCCAGGAAATACGGACGCAGTCGGATGGGGGCTCAAAGCCAACCAAACCCTGCAGTCCGGAGAAAGTGATTTGATCTGTCTGGTAACCGATGCTTTCCAATTGGCTCAGTACGCCATCTACGGCACTGCGTTCGGCCAACACGAGCAGCAAGCTCTGCTGTTCAGGGTCAGGGCAGGGTAGACTTTGAAAAGACCAGACAATTTGATGGACGGGGACAGGACTGATTTTTTCCAGCTGGAATTCAAGCATCTGCCTGGTTTCCTCCCTGTCTTCGCAGGCGGGCATTTCAATGACGCGCAAATAAAGGTGCTCGGATGGAATCCACGAGAGGTTTAGTCGTTTCTTGAAGAATTGGCGCCAAGCTTGTTCGACCTGCGCCTGGGGAAGGGGAGTGGATTCCGAGTGTGTGAGCTGGGACTTTTGAGCAACCTGTTTTTCAGAAACGGCAAAATGCCATAGGCGTGCCTCGCTTTCTCGAAATTGAATGAGATTGCAATCATTCCATTTCTGCAGCTTTGGCTTCTTTTTCTTTTTGCCTGTGGCCATGGTTCAAACTCAATCTGCAAGCAATTCCATGTGTTCCTCGGACTGAGTCACTCGAAGCACCTCTTCGATGGTCGTGATGCCGTTTTTGACTTTTTCCCAACCATCCATTCGGAGAGTCCGCATGCCCTGTTCCATGGCCTTCTGGGCAATGGTCGAAGCGGCGGATCGATTCAGGATCAGTGGCCTCAGCGACTCGGTAAGCACGAGCAGTTCATAGATGGCCAGTCGGCCTTGATAGCCCAACTGATGACACACCTCGCAACCTGCGCCGTAATAGAAGGTTGTGCGACCGATATCTTCCTCCGGAAAACCGATTTTCCTCAAATAATCTTCGTCGACCTTTTGCTCGGTTTTGCAATGCTTGCAAATGGTACGCACAAGGCGCTGGGCCATGACTGCCTCCACCGAGGAAGCGACCAGAAACGGCTCGATCCCCATATCAATCAATCGGGTAAAGGCGCTGGGCGCATCATTTGTATGGAGAGTGCTGAAAACCAAATGCCCCGTAAGGGCAGCGCGTATGGCAATTTCAGCTGTTTCCAGGTCACGGATTTCCCCAACCATGACCACGTTGGGATCTTGTCGGAGGATATGACGCAGACCCATGGCAAAGGTCAGGCCGATATCCGATTTCACCGGAATCTGATTGATCCCCTTGAGCTCGTATTCCACCGGATCCTCAATGGTAATGATTCGTTTGGTGACCGAGTTGATAGTACTCAGAAAGGCATAAAGAGAGGTGGATTTTCCGGAGCCGGTGGGGCCAGTGACCAAAACGATCCCATGAGGCTTGACGATCAATTCGCGCAGAACGGCTTCATGAGCAGGGTCAAAGCCCAGTTTATCAAGGCTGAGGAAGATTTTACCGCGAGTCAGCAATCGCAGACTGACGCTTTCGCCATAGACCGTTGGGACGGTGGACACGCGGATATCGATTTCTTCACCCTTGATGCGAACGTTGATGCGTCCATCCTGAGGTAAACGTTTCTCGGCGATGTCCATACCAGACATGACCTTGACACGGGAGATGAGGGCCGATTGAAAGCGTTTGAGCTGTGGGGGCATCGGCGCCTGATGGAGGATGCCGTCGACTCGATAACGAATGCGCAACTCATCCTCGGCTGGTTCAAAATGGATGTCTGTGGCGCGATCCTGAAAGGCTTCCCAGATGATCTGGTTCATGAACTTGATCACACTGGCCTCCTGATCCCCCTCGGTAATTTCCTTGTCTTCGCTGACGACAAGTTCGATGGGCTCATCCTCTTCAAGCTCATCCAGGGTCTCCGCGCCGACTCCGTAGTATTTTTTGAGAGCCTTGTCGATTTCTACCGCCGTTGCCAGACCGTAGCGAACAGGGCCTGATGCCTCGTATTGAACCGCATTGAGCATGCCGGCGGTGAAGGGGTTGCTGACGGCAATCAGCAGCACGCCATCTTCCTCGAAGGCAGGCATGATGCCATATTGAAAAGCGACTTTGGTCGAAATACGTGACCGGATTTCGGAGGCGATGCTAAGGCTTTGTAGATCCACAAAGGGCCACTTCAGGGCATCGGCGAGCTGCTTGAGGAATTGCTCATCGGTGACACCTTTCTCGCGGGAGAAAAATTCCAGCATGGTATCCTCTGAGCCCCCTTCAACGGCAGTTCTCCATTGCTGTGTCCAAGTCTCGAACTGATCCTGAGAGACCAATTCCGCCTCTTGGAGGATGGTTTTTATCGATAAAAATGGCGCAGCCATGGAGTTCTTTATGCCCCTACAAACGCCGGAACATAAAAAAAGTTGCGATGCAGGTCAAAAGAATTGATTTTTAGCATGCCCTTCTTCGAGCAAAGAACTTGCCATGCATTGGTTTTGCAGGCTCAAATCATGTAATATGTCTTCATTGAGAGTGGGAACCATCACGGTGATTGGCCGAGACAAAAGTGGTGTGGTTGCGAAGGTAACCCATTGCCTGTTTGTCCAAGGTGCCAACATCCTCGCCCTGGAGGAGCAGGTGACTCGAGGGCAATTCAGCATGACCCTTCAGGCGTCCTGGCCTGCCAGTCGATGGAATCCGAAGTGGATCCAGGCCGATCTCAAAGACCTTGCCGATGCCCTGGGGATGGAAATCAAGGTAAACTTCAACCCATCCCACGGCCGCCAGCGCATGGCCCTTTTTGCCTCCCTTGAGCCCCATGCCCCCGAGGGATTACTTGAGGCGGTCGCCAAACGCACGCTCAAAGCAGACCCCGTGGTGATGATTTCCAACCACAAATCGCTTCAGAAGATTGCCCGCAAGCATCAGGTTCCCTTTCGTCATGTGGATTGGAGCCAGCGCCAACAGGCTGAAAAAAAGACTCTGGAGTGGATGGAGTCCTACCAGGTCGATTTCATTGTGCTGGCGCGGTTTATGAAAATTCTCTCTCCAACCTTTGTCTGGCATTTCAAAAATCGGATCATCAACATCCACCCTTCGCTATTGCCAAGCTTTCCCGGACCCAATGCCTATCGCCAAGCCTATGAACACGGAGTCAAGGTGGCCGGGGTGACGGCTCATTTTGTCAACATGCACCTGGATGAAGGCCCCATCATTGCTCAGGAATCCTTTGCCATTACGCCAAAAATGACCCTCAAGGACGTGGTGGCTGCCGGACAGGCCAAGGAGACGAAGGCCCTTGTGCGGGCCGTCCGTCTGTTTTTGACCAAACGTCTGGATGTCCACTGGGGCACCGTCAAGGAGGTGTAGTATGTCGTTGCGTCGCGTCCTCGGTTGGATCTGGGCCATCGTGGGCAGGGTGCTGCTCTATGGAACGGCTTGCCTGGTGATAGCCTTCCTTTTCGTGCGTCAGGAGTGGGAGCAACGAGGCCGCTCATGGCAGGGGCGAGGCAGGGGTGGTGGAGGATGGCGTGGAGACCGCGAGCCGGCCGAGCGTGTGATACCTGCCGTGAACCACTCTTACGATGAGGCCTTACGTCAGCAAAAAGAGCAATACCCGCTTCAGATATGCCTGGTGGATGGCAAACCCCTGGATGCCTTGGGGCAACCACTTGATTACAATCATCAGGGCTTGTTGGTTCGCCTGTGCTGCGAGGATTGTCTGGTGGTTTTTCGCGGGGAACCCATGCATTATTCCAAGTCACTTCTCCAGGCGTCCCTGATTTCAAACCCGGTGCAGGGACCCCCTGCCTCAGGGGCTGACTGAGGCTAAAACAACAGGGGGCTCCTTACCCGGGAATGTGACAGTCGCTCAGGCTCTTTGGTGTCTCTGGGTCAATTCCTCCAGCCGATGGTCATAATCCTTGTGGTTGGTCCCCATCCAGCGATCCCAAAAGTTGAAATAAATACCATAATTACCATGAGGCTTTTCATGGTGCATG
>Ga0181593_10004525_pt1 | contig 12664 bp, 12 predicted proteins | sample 071ome_19_FD_133756 | JGI IMG/M metagenome (GOLD analysis project Ga0181593, IMG submission 133756) | Coastal salt marsh microbial communities from the Groves Creek Marsh, Skidaway Island, Georgia - 071413AT metaG (megahit assembly) | ecosystem: Environmental > Aquatic > Marine > Intertidal...
AGTACGCGCACTAGCAGCACACAACAATCTGTTAATTATCTTTGGTAATCACAGCATCCTTGTTTACCAAAACGCTGATACACCCGCGTCTATGTCCTTGATTGATACTGTTGCTGGCGTTGGCTGCATATGCCGTAACTCAGTGCAGCACATAGGCACAGACGTACTGTTTATGTCTCACTCAGGGCTGCGTAGCTTTGGCAGGGTTGTCCAAGAGAAGTCCATGCCTCTTACTGACCTGAGCCGTAACATTAAGAGCGAGTTATCTGCGTTGATTGAGAATAGAACAGAGCCTACTGCATCTGTATATAGCCCAGAGAATTCGTTTTACCTCATTACGTTTCCTGCCGAAAACACTACTATCTGTTTTGACCTAAGAGGCAGACTAGAGAACGGAGCCTACCGTGTCACTCGTTGGCCTTCTGGTAAGTCAAAAGCGTGGCACAGAAAGAACGACGGTACGCTTTACACAGGAACAGTGTCAGGCATAGGTACTTACTTTGGTTATCTGGATGAAGGTGAGTCGTACCGTTTCAAGTACGTCAGCCCCGGCTTGACCTTTGGCGATCCTTCGCGCACTAAGTTTTTAAAGAAGATAAGACCAACACTTGTTGGAGGTGGAACAGAAGTTGTATTCCTCAAGTGGTCATACGACTTGAGTGACAACTTTAAGTCTGAGTCTTTTCAACTGGGTGCTGATACTGCATCTATTGCGTTTTTTAACCAAGGCGCTGAGTTTAACGTAGCTGAGTTTTCGGGTGGAACTTCTGTTACTCGTAAGTCCATCAACGCTACTAGTGGCGGTACTGTTATTACCGTTGGCTTAGAGGCAGACATGAACGGAAACGAAGTATCTATCCAAGAGATTAATGTATTAGCACTAATAGGTAAAACAATATGATTACTGTAAAAGATGTACGCTTTAACAGCGGAGGTAAATACTAATGGGTCTTATATCTAGTCTAATGGGCGAAATCATTGGCTCAGATGTTGATTTAGGCGGTCTCTATGCTGGTATAGGAACGACTGGTCAACAAGCGCAAAGAGCAGCAGGACAGTTGGCCGCTCAGTTGCCCGGAATGACCGCATTTAGACCGTTCACGGTTACTAGCGGCACATCTCAGGTAATGACTACTCCTGAAGGAGGGTTTAGCATAGGATTATCTCCTGCCGCACAAGCCCAACAGGACGTACTCAGGCAACAAGCAAACTACTACTTGACACAGCCTGTCCAAGGGCTGAATCAAATGGGCTTAGTAGGCCAACAAGCAGGAAACCTAGCTTCTGAGTTTATGACTCAATCTGCTCTTCCTACGGCGATGCGCGAGCAACAGTTGTACAACCAGCTTCGTGCCTTACAGTCTCCTGAAGAAGAGCGTCAGAGGCTTGCACTCGAAGAGCGTCTGGCGGGACAAGGACGCTTGGGTGTACGCACAGCTATGTTTGGTGGTACACCAGAACAGCTTGCTATGTCTAAAGCACAACAAGAGGCACAGAACCAAGCCGCACTGATGGCTATGCAACAGGCGCAAGCACAGCAAGCACAACAGGCAGGTTTAGGAACACAGTACGCCGGTCTTATGGGTCAGCTAGCAGGACAAGGCTTAGGACTACAGCAGGGACAACAACAGCTAGGCTTGGGTGCTATGGGCGCTTCTTACTTGCCAGAGCAGCAAGCGTTGGGTATGTTGTCAGCCGCTGCTCCATATGCTTCTATTGCTGACATTGCTCGACGACAGGGTGCTTCCTTGTACGGTGAGACGGCTATGTCTGGACTGGATGCTCTTATGGCCGGACGCTTGGGTCAAGCTAATCTGGTCGGTGGTATTGTTCCCGGTGTTGTTCAAGGCTTAGGGAACATTGCTAGCACCGCAGTCGAAGGCATCTTTAACAAGTTTTTTTAATTAGTAGGAGATAACAAATGCCACGTTTTTCACAACAGGTGTTAGGAGCCTTAGCTAACCCTCAGTACGGTATGCTGACGGGACAAGCGCTTGCTAATGTAGGCCAAAGGTTGTCTGAGATTCCTGCTAACATTAGGGAGCGCAGACAGCTAGAGCAAAAACAAGAGGCTCAACAAGCACTATTAGGTGCGATGGCTTCAGGAGATAGAGCCAAACTTCAAGCTGCTGTTTCTCAGTATGGTGGCTACGCTCCAACCGTAGGAGCTACTGCGGCTTCTCAAGCAGGAGACTTAGCTGCTTTAGAAAGACAACAAACGGCTTCGAGTGCTCTATCTGAGGTTACTGCGTTAGCAGCAGAAGGAAAAACTTTTGCTGAAATGCAGACAGCAATAGCAAAAGCTATTAATGCAGGGGCTACATCAGAAGACTTGAGCAAAGCTATAGAAACAGGGCAGAAAACAGCAAGCGGAAGGTTTGGTGATCCTGTAAAAGTAAGCGAATATGACCCGGATAAAAAAGCTGTTGTTACAGTAATGTACCAAACGGACAACACAGGACAAATAGTTGCAGGATCAAGAAAAGAATTAGGACGATCTGAGGCACCTCCAAAGCCAAAAATTGATGTTAGAGAGGTTGAAGGGTCTTTTTATGTGTTTAAAGACGGAGTTATACAAGAACCGCCGTACAAAACATCTAAAGCGGCAGCAACCGAGGCTAGTAACTTAGCTAAGTCTGAGAATGCTATATATAAAGCTGGAGGAGTAAGACAGGCAATATCTAGCGCAATAGAAATGCTAGAGGGCGCACAACAGGCTGGGTTTTTTGAAAAACTTATTGGCGGTGCGCCAGCAGTTGGTGGATGGCTTGGTCTTTTAAGGATTTTTCCTGAAACCGATGCCAGAACTTTAGAAACTTACATCAATTCGATCAAAGCAAACATAGGCTTTGACCAGCTTCTTACAATTAAAGACGCTGGTTCTACTTTAGGACAAGTTTCTAACATAGAAAACGCACTTCTTCAATCAACTATTGCTTCTTTAGATACTCTAACAGACCCAGCAAAAATTACTGAAGCACTAAAAAAGATAGACGGTTACTATAACTCTATTATAGCTAAAGAGCAAATGGGTTTGGGCGCTGACATATCTCAATGGGGACCGCAGGTTGACTGGGGAAATCCAGATTTTGTTAGGGCTTGGGAAGCTAAAGGAGGAGAGGTAACAAAAACGGAAGAATCAACCCTCATAAAAACTCCAGATAACGAATACTATACCCTTTACTACTGATTAAAGGCTAAAAATGCAAAATTTTACTGCAAAAAAGCTAACCGCAGAAGAGTATGAGTCTATGGTAACTCAGGCTGCTGCTAAATCAAGCGGCCCTAAAGTTGTTCCAATGACTGCTGAAGAATACTCTGCTGCTGTGTTGACAGAAAAGAACAGATTTGAGCTAACTCCTGAAGAAAGGAGATTAACCTACGAAGATTACGAACGACTTAAAGAGCCTGTTGAACAAGAGCCTCTGCCTACAGAAAAGTTTACGTCTAATGTAGAGGAGACTCTTACTAAAAGAGTAGAGCAACTTGTAAATATAAGAACAGAACAAGGGCCATACGCTGAAGGACTTGCTCCGGCAACTAAAATGTTGGGCCTTGCTGGAGCAACAGCAGGTTTAGGCTGGGATCTTTTGGGCGATGTTTTTACGCTGTCAAAAGACGGATACAGTTTGGCTATACCGGACGAAATAGAAGAGCCTATAAAACAAGAGCTAAGAGATGCAGTAACAGCTTTTACGGAAACTTCCATCGGAAAAGAAGCTCAAAAGGCTTTGGAAATTGGTGAAGAGGCTTGGTTTTCTTTTAAGGAAAACAATCCAGAGTTTGCTCTTGTAGTAGAGAGCGTTTTTAATGTTTCTGGTTGGTTTAGAAGAGGCCCAAACGCTAATCCAGTAAGAAAAGACAAAACAGAAGGGTCTTTGTTAGATCCTAAGTACTATGACCCTAAAAAAAGACAGGTTAATAGTCTTACTAGACTTGAGAGAGGTATATGGAAGGCTATATCTCCTCCAAAGTCAAAGGAGCAGATAAACACTCAAACAACAACCCCACAAGGAATTAGTAGAAAACAAGAACAGCTATTAACACCTAAAGAGTTAGAACAAATACAAACGGTAAAAAAATACGCTAGGGTTGATCCGTCTAGGACAGATAGAACAAACGCTAAAAGTATTTCTGAGGCTGTCACCAAATTAGACAAAGTTTTAAAAAGATTTTTGTCTAAACAAGACTTTGAGGTAAACCACTCTGATATACTTTCAGATGTAAAGCAGCGTTTTTCTTTATACATAAAAGAAAACCAAGGGTTAGGAAGCAAAAGAGTAACGAGAGAAGCGCAACAAGCCTTTAACCAACTGTCTACTATATTGTCTAAAAGAGGACAAAGCCCTCTAGAAATACTTGAGGCTAGAAGAGACCTAGATAAGTGGCTAAAAGAAAAATACGGGCAAGATTTTTTTAAAGCAAAAGACGGTAAAAAAGGAGCGTTAGTCAGAAACGATATTTATGACGAAATAAGAAGATCGTTAAACGACTCTTTAGATAGAGCAGGAGACGCTACTTCGTCTAATATATTAAGGGAGCAATCTCTTTTGTTGGACGCTCTAGGTTCCATAAATAGGAGGCTGCCTCAAGGATCGACTACGTTGGCAAGAATATCAGACAACTTAGCTGCACTAAACATTCAACTTCCTTCAACTCCCTTAGCTCAAATGGCTCTGGCGCAGTCGGCCATGAATACCAAGCTTCTTCCCTTTTTTGGAGGAATTTTTGCGACTGTCTCTGGGTATAACGTAGGAAAAAAGATGTTTTCTAAGGCTTATTACCAGAAAGAGCTTAACCTCTTGCTAGAAAGCCTTAATGAGGGAATTAAGACAGCAACTAACCCTGAAATGGTAAAACAGCTTAGGCTGGATAGAGCAGCCGCTATAGAAATTTATAAGGGTTACATGGAAGACGCTGAAGAAAGAATGAAAGAAGAGCGCATTGTTGAAAAAGAAGCTGGAGTAATCTAATGAAGAAAAATAAAGACCACACAGTAAATTACACATCTATGGAGTACCATTCGATGTGTCAGAAGTCAAAGGATCGTATCAAGAAGATGCAAGCGGAGGGAATACCTACGCCCTATGACTCTAAAGAGAAGCCAGAGGACGTAGGTAAGTCTGAGGGTTACTCAATCATCTTCATGTCATAACTCACAGTTGTTACCTGTACAGGCCAGTTGTTGTGATCCTTCGGTCATATCGCTGGCCTCTTCTATATCCCACGATATTTCCTTCGGGAAGTCCTTCACTAGCTTCTTGTACGTAGCCGCATCAATAGGTTCATAAGGAGCCTGTTGGTACGTGTGGTCTGAGTAAGGCAAGAACGAGATACCACTGATCTTGTCAAACTTGTTGTACAACCACTGTCCCACCTGAAGAAACTCATTGTCCCGGTAGTAGCAAGTCATGGAAGGCTTGTGCTCACACCAGTAGTCCTGATAGATTTCCCACAGTTCTAACTGCTCCATAGCACCCATCTCTGAGGCTGTCACAGCGCCGTCAGGAGCCTTCATAGGGAAGGAGAATACCTTGGTAGTGGGTGACGTTACATCGGTCTCTACGGGCACTCCAGCGGCTTCTAGGACAGCACACAGAGGATCACGAGAGTCAGCCCTCACGCGTCTAATGTACTGCTGCGCGTATCTCGGGTGAATCCCTGAAGCAGAATCCACAAGCTGACTGACAGTACCGGAGGGCTTAACAGCAGTAATAGCAGCAGAAGTATTAATCCCAAGTCTATCAGACCATACTTTATTCGTAGCGATAGCTTCCTCACGTAACGCCGTAAGCCACTTCTTAAGTTTCGCATTGTCCTCTCTCCCTGACAGCAGCGGGTGATCCATGATGCCTGTCAACGACACACCCAACAGTGCCTCTTCTTCTGTGTTAGTCTTCCATATCTTCCGAAGGTACCGGAAGTCAGTCAACGTAGCCTGTAGAGTTCCAAGGATAGTCGCAACACGTACTTTTCGTTTAAGGTCTGCGAGACTATCGGCTGGCCTGACAACAACCTCCGATAGATTACAGAACTGGTACGGTCTGAGGATGATTTCTGAACACGGATTAGTTCCAAAATCATAGGTAGCATCTCTTCGCTCATTTCTTGCAGCTTGCTTTTGACTAGCAACCCTGCTGAACATTCCTCGTTCTCCTGAGTAGGACTCATATAAACTTTTCCACTCATCTAAAAAGGCTGGGAAGTCAGGCTTCTCTGTGTAGCAAGCACTGTTGTTCGCTAGACCACGCTGTGGATTATCTACCCACCACTGTCCTGACTTGCATCGTCTGATTCGATCATCTGTAAGGTTAGACAAACTGATGAGGGCACTTCGTCTGACACCGCCAACGACGACGATCTGTGCAATCTTACAGCAGAGATCGTGACACTCGATGGAACTAAGTTTTCGTCCAGCAGCACCCCGAAAGACTTCAACGGTAAATCGGAACAGATCCTCAAGAGGTTCAGGCCCAGACGCTCTGCCTCCAAAGGTTTTGAGCGCGGCACCAGCAGGTCGTACTCCAGAGACGTCCCACTTTGGAAGCTGACCACTATAGAGCATGGCAATAAGTTCCCGGTAGGCTTTTGCCCAACCGATCTTTGAGTCCGAAACGTGTATACAACTGTCTGTGTCATGGAACTCCTCTGCAATCTCTGGTAGCTTTGAGATGTATTGACGCTCGACACTGAACCCTACGCCTGTGCCGCACATGAGCACGTACATCATCTCGTCAAACGCTTTGGGGTGATCTATAGGTAAGTAACTACAGTTGAATCCAGCTACGTTGTCACGGTCGAGGGCTTCACCTGCTGTCATCAATGCTCGCATCGAAGGCATGACGTCTAGATTGTGTATGGCATCGTACACTTCTTTGCGGTCATTACCCGTTAGGTCTTCTCCCCAGTAGCTGACATAGCGGTTGACTGTTTCTTCCCAAGTCTCACGCCGTTGTTTGGAAGGTATGTATCTAGCGTACCGTGACTTGTGTATGTATTGTTGATATGCGTCCATTAGTTCTCCTAGTCGTCGCTTAGTACTACTGCTGCTGCTTTTGTTAGAAGGAAGTGTACTCCTTCTGGATAAGGTCGGCTAGATGCTATCTCAAACATCTCACCCCTGTCGTACATAATAACCGCACAGTCAATGTCTTTGCCTTCTTCCTCGTACTGCATCGCTTTTACTGCGAAGAGAGACAAGAACTCCGATGCGCTTATCGGTTCCTCTTTATCTTTACCAAACTTGCCCTCCACTACCTTCATAAGTTAGCCTCTATCAGACGCTCAAGATACCACTTCGCTTTCCGAAGATCCTCTACACCGTTCTTGTATTCGTAACGCCACAGATACTTCATTATGTTTCCCTTCAGGTAACCCTTAAACTCTGGCTTATCCATAGACTCTTGTATCGCCTCAATACACTCCACGTTACCTGCGTTGTAGTGGTGTGGTCTAGAGACTATATCCCACTCTTCTGGTGTTGCGTCATCTATAGAGCGTGGGAAAGGCGTGTTGCGGTCAGATTTAGTACTCATGCTCTTCCTCCAGTAAGTCTTCTTCAAATTGATCTAGTCGGTTGATTAACTTATCTTCAAACCTATCCAGTAATTCTTCTGCTGTGATCTGGAGTCCTTCCAGAAGGTCATCAGGGTCATACACCTTTAGAATCCTCTCTTTAATTTCCTCTAGCGTTAGCATACTCAATCAACTCCTCCAAAGTATCTATAGTATACCACTTTATTTCGTGTTTGTCACACCATTCTGCCATTGTTAGTTTGGCACCTTTGCGTACTTTCTGGTTAGGTTTCATAAGAACGAACACTAACTCATGGAAACACGGTAGGCAGTCCTTAATCGCCTTATACTTTTGTGTGTCTCCTTCTCTAAAGAAGCCCTTACACTCGACAAGTATGTCGTTAGGATGGATGAAGTCCGGCGTGTAAACTCTAGGTACTTGGTAGCTAAACTTTTCTGACTCATAGGTAAAACCCTCTCTCTGTAGTTGTGTGTTGACGTTCTGTTCAAACTCAGACCTAAAGTTCCCTAAGCGGGATTTCCGGGACTTTCGGCTCATTGAATACCTCTACTAAATATCTTGGCCCTGAAGAGTACGCGAAGGCTCTTACGGAAGGCCAGCATACCGTTTTGTAAGTACAGTAAGAGCAGCCTACGGCGAGTTTCTGGTTTCCACTCTTTCCATCGTCGATAGGCTCGTAGCACACGCTTGGTGGGTGAGGCTGCTCCACTAGCTTTTTTATGTGGTCAATGCGTTCTCCTATGTCGTAGCTGATTAAGTCGTGAACAGGTGCCTGTGTGTCCTCTGAGTCGTACAGCAGGTACGTTAGGTGTCCGTTCTGTTTGTCCATCGCTAGCCACCCGAACTTTGTTTCGCCTTCGGCGTGAGCGTAGCCCTTGATCTGTCCCACGTAACCGAAAGGGTCATCGTAAGCCAGTGTTCCGTCCTTAAACTTCTTGAAGCCAAACGTAGATGTGCTCTTGATGTCAGTAACTACACCGTCAATCTTGCAGTCCATAGAACCTTTGATGCCGCTGACTTCACATTTCTTCTGCTCATCAGCAACCTCGTGTCCAGAGAGTCTAGTGAGGAACAGAAGCATCTCTTCGATCAAGTGTCCGTACATAAACTTGACGTAGGTGTTAGGTGTCATCTCCTCTTGTACGTCCGGGTTGTTCACTACGTTCCAGAGGAACCTGTCGTTACGTCCGATGTTAGACATACGTAGCTTACGTCCGTCACGCTCTTCTGTGAACAGGTTAGTCATAAGACGCTTACAGTTTTCACCGAAGCGGTCTATCTCTGCTTCTAGATCGACACCATCTGGTACGTCTTTTGAAGAGACCACCTTGTATATGTCGTCTACTAGATTATATATGTTCATTTGTGTGCTTCCATTAGACCATCGATAGCAGACTCTGCTTCCTCTGGTGTGCATTTAAACCATTCACCTTTACGGTCAAAGGTCTTCTCTAGGTACGCGTGTGCCTCTGATTCAGCAGACCTACGGTCAGACACAGACCAACTCTTGTACAGCGCATAGTCTCTGAAGGGCGAAGACGTTTGATAACCGTTGAGTCTGTCCTCTGAGTCTACAGCCATGCCTACTTTCACCCAGTCTTGAAAATTAGGGTTAGTGATGATGTACACCTGTCCTTCTTTGCTTAACTCGTACTTCGCTAGACTGCTAAATGCTGCATCTTCAAAGGTCTTGTAGCGTCCGGGTTTGTGCAACGGATGTGATTTTGACACATATTTACCGTTTACCCACATTCTAGTGTTTTGTCTTTTTTGTTGTGACTCTGCTCTGCGTCTCGACCCTTCTGCTCCGTTTATATACCACCACTCTCCTGCTTCAAAAACATAATCACCGCCTCTTGCTCTTGTTGGGTTTTGTTTTTTCATTTTGTTCTCCTCAGTGTGTCTCCGCCCATGTTGTTCCGATCTTGTACTCTCCGTCGAGAGGACATCGGAGTTTGTAGTAGATTCCTGCCGCCTTGAGGCACTCCACAGCCAAGTAGCCGAACTTCTCTGCCTGTTCTGTGGCAACTTCCGTTTGTACTTCATCGTGTATGTTCCCCACAAACTTGTAGTCAATGTTCCACTGCGTAGCGTAATCATCTAGAAGCACAAGTGCCTTCTTCATCACGATTGCACCAGCGGCCTGTAGTAGCGTGTTTAGTGCACTATGTTCTGACCTGACCCAGAGTTTTCTACCGTCGAGTCCGACAAGGTGGCCCCGCTGAGAAGCCTTTCCAACTCGTTCTCGTAGGCTTTCAAGAGCAGGTGTGTTTGATAGAAAGCGTTGCTTAAGTTTCCTGCCATGTGTAGCAGTTCCTCCGACGATACTTCCGATCTTTGCGTCTCCTGCTCCGTAGAGGAAAGCATAGATGAAAGTCTTAGCTTGAGGCCTTGTGTCCAGTCCTGCAGCCATTTGGTTTCTTGTGTGTACGTCTTCCGTAAGTAAGACATTGGTGAACTCCTCATCGTCCATGTAGTGTGCCAGCATACGCAACTCCAGACCTGAAGCATCGAAGCCAACTAGCTTTTTACCTGTAGCCACAGTCCAACACTGGCGGCATTCTTCGCCGTACTGTGAATAACCAGCAGGAACCTGTGCCATGTTAGGCGTCTGGTGTGTCATGCGCCCTGTGATTGCACCGTTGCTCGTGACCCTGCCGTGTACCCGACCGTCTTCCTCTACGTGTTCTATCCAAGAGGAGACTTGTGCGTACCGCTTTTGGAGTAGAAGGTATTCCAGTACAAGGACAGCCTCCGGTATATGCTTGTTCTCCTCAAGCGTCCGTTCATCGACCTGCGGCCTACCGGACGGCGTAAGTTCCGACCATACCGCACCCTTAGCTTCAAGTCGTTCTGCCACTTGTTGACGGGAGCCGGGATTGAATACCGTAACTTTATCCTTAAGGCGCTTGCCTGTTTTCTCTGACCACCTTTCCTCCACGATAGGCGGGAATACTTCCTGCAGCTTCGTTTCAATACCATTCATTTTCTCCTTAAACGTACCGCACAGGCTAAACGCTAGTCGCTGATCTAGTAACCATCCGTTACGCTCTTGTTGCTGAATGACCCACTGTACCTCGTGCTCCAGCTTGATCGACTCCTCAGAGAAACCCTCTAGCTCTGCCTGAAGTGCCTCGTGCACAGCCTGAGTAACTTCCGTGTCTCTGATGCAGTAGTCGATCATCTCTGGTGTTAGCTGTGACCAGTCGCTGTGGTCTCCCTTCGCAAACCCGAGGATGTTTCCCCAGTTTCGCAGGGAGTGTCCACCAGATCGACTAGGATCACTAAGGCGACTACACACAAGAGTATCGCATACGTTGCTTTTATCAAAGGCCACACCCCAAAGACGATTAAGTACTGGAATGTCAAAGCCAATTCCGTTGTGAAATACCCAAGTAGCCTCCGGCAGGTTTGCCATGTAGTCCTTAAAGTCTCTCTCATTGCATATCACCGTGTTGACGTTGTTGTACCGGCAGACTGCACACCAGATAACACTGGCGTCTAGCCCGTCTGTCTCAATGTCGCAGTAGACATAATTCAAAACTCAGTCTCCGTGTCTGCTGAAGGTGGTGCTACTTCCTCCATTCGTCCAGTGTCTAAGTTGTACTTGAGCCAACAGGCTGGCCCTGTTTGACCTGTGTAACGATTCTTCAGGATACGTACAGTCGTTGTGTTACGCGTCTCTAAGTCCTCGTGTTGCTGGTCACGTTCCATGCCTATCACAATGTCAGACAGTTGAGCGATACTCTGGCTGCCACGTAAGTCCTGTAGGCTGATCTTGCCTCCGTCCTCATGCGGCTTACCTGTGACACGCTTCAGGTGCGACACAAGGAACAGAGTGATGCCTGTCTCTGCCACCAGTGTCCGTAGTCGTGTCATAATCTCGTCTATTGCTTTACGCTCATCTCCGTTTTCCTGAGAAGAAACCACGATGGATAAGTGGTCGAGGATGACGTACCGACAGTCGAGAGCTTTTGCCATGTACCGGACTCGTGAGAGAAGGTTATCGGCTGACGTTGATCCCCAGTGATCGAATAGGTAGTATCTTCCTGTTCCCAGAGTGTCCTGCCAATAAGGTCTAAGCTCATCAACAGGTGTGTCTTCTTCCAAGTGTAGTGGTCTATTTGCCGCCACCGACATGATTCCCAGAGTTGTCCTCGCAATGTCCTCCTCCAGTGCAAGTACACCGATGTTTTCTTTAGTCCTGTGAAGTAAGTCGTACTCCAGTTCTCGTATAAATTGGGACTTGCCCATGCCAGAACCGCTGGTGACAGTGACAAGCTCGTATGGTCTGTGTCCTTTAGTAATTTCATTTAGCCCTTCCCACGGATACGGTACAGACTTCACGCTCCTCTTGTTGACCAGTGCCTCCCAAGTATCCTGTCCCGCCACGATACCGTCTGGACGATAGACCTTGGCGTCCCACCAGTGCTGTATAAACTCTTTGATCTGATTACCCACCAGCATCTCACTGGCGTCTTTCATGGGTAGCTTACAGATGCGTAGCTTGTTAGGACTAAATAAGTCCTTGACTTGTTCCTCTGCTAGCTTCCCGGCCTTGTCCTGATCGAAACACAAGACCACCTGATCGTAGCATTCTAGCCACTCCAGTTGTTCCTTGATCTCTTTCACTGCACTAGCCGCACCAGCCTTCAGGGATACCACATCAAACTGCTTACCGAACATCTCGTAGACACTCATGGCGTCTAGCTCACCTTCGGTAATCGTGATGAATTTACCCCTGCCTCGGCATTGGTGTTGCCCGAACAGCCCTGTGTTCTTTACGTCACCTGTAGCCACGAATCCTTTCGTAGCCACTGTGCGTACTTTTGACCCTGTTAGTTCCCCTGTGTCGATGTTGTAGTAAGGATAGTGGTGCTTCTCAATCTTGCCCTTTGAGTCATAGGTCACAGTTACCTGATACTTCTTGCAGGTGTCCTGTGACAGCTTACGGTCAGGGATGGACGCAATGACACCGAACATATCCACGGGTTTGTTTGTAGTCACTTCTTCCACTTCTACGTATTCTCCGGTTCCTTTTACGTGATAGCCACAGCCAGCAGAGTAGCAATGGCGGCCACCGTCCTTGTAGACCGCCAGAGCATCACTAGAGCCACACTCAGGGCA
>Ga0181593_10004532_pt1 | contig 12653 bp, 8 predicted proteins | sample 071ome_19_FD_133756 | JGI IMG/M metagenome (GOLD analysis project Ga0181593, IMG submission 133756) | Coastal salt marsh microbial communities from the Groves Creek Marsh, Skidaway Island, Georgia - 071413AT metaG (megahit assembly) | ecosystem: Environmental > Aquatic > Marine > Intertidal zone...
CCGCTCAAGACGCCAATAAGGCCGTCGTGGAGTACGACTTAGAAGAGGACGTGATCGACGGGAGCACCAAGAGCCCTGAAGAGCTCTTTATCAACTCCCTGAAGAACAAGAAGATCAGCACCCTCATCACGATCCGCAAGGACTTTAAGGGCGAGATTATTAAGTCTGCAGAAGGCATCTAATTATGAGCAGCACGACCCCCGACAAGTTTGACATCTACGCGGGAGAACAGCTCGTCAGGACAGAGATCCTCACCGGGCCAGTGATCAAGGTGGGTAAGGTCACCTCATCTACTCTGCGTTTAGACGACGACAGCGTGTCTCGTATGCACGCCCAAATTGAGCTCAACTCACCTGATGACGTGGTCTTGCTCGACCTCGGGAGCGAGCGAGGCACGAGCGTCAACGGCGAGCGGGTCATGCGCACGAGGCTCAGCAGTGGAGATGTCATTCAATTTGGTGGGGTCAAGGTCGCGATCACGATCGTCGGCCAGACCGTCACCCAGTCTGTAGACCCTCAAGCTCGCGCTCAGGTGTCTGCTCCCACGCCCTCGATCTCCTTCGATCAAGTGGATGAGGGCTACGGCTACCTGCTTGAGGTGCTCGCCCTCTATGGGAACGCGGTCATCGACGTCTCTTATCTAGATGATGAGGGCGCGTACTACATCGGCTACTCCGAGTCGGCGGACTGTTTTATCCCAGAGGGGCACGTCCCCGCTGAGCCCTTCCCGCTCGCGGTGATGACCCCAGAGGGCTCGATGATGGTCCACATCCCAAACCACGTGATGGGTGAGGTGATGCTCGATGGGACGATCTATAACGTCCAAGACCTCAGGAACCAAAACCAGCTCCAGCAGAGTCACGTCCCAAACACGACGACCCTAAAGCTCCCAAATAAGGCGCGCTGTAGGCTTCGCTTTGGAGACTTCACCTTCCTCGTCAACGCGGTCCCGCGCATTAAGCCCCCCGCGACGCTCTCTCCCTTGGGCTTCTTCGACACCCAGTTCCTCGCTGAGCTGGGTGGAGTGGCGACCTTTATGGCCCTCGTCTTGATGCTGATCAGCCTGATCCCTGAGTCACCTGAGAGCCTGTCGCTCGACCGCCTCGCCTCCCTTGAGAAATTCGTCACGATCACCCTCGACGCAGAGGAGATGATCGAGAAGAAAGAAAAGAAAGACGGCGGAGATAAGGGCGCTAAGCGCGCCAAGGACGCCGAAGGGAAGATGGGCAAGAAAGACGTCACAGAGCAGAACAATAAGTTCCAGATCAAGGGCACCGAGACGGGTGACCCCTCTGTGATCCGCGCTCGAAAGCAAGAGCTCGCTCAGAACACGGTCAATGAGATTTTCTCATCCTTTGACAGTGGCCTCTTAAACGGGACAGAGTCCGCTGTTGCGCTCGGCGCTCTGGAGGGCTTCACGGGGAACCAGATGGGCGCCAATGTCGGCGCAGCCTTTGGCGTCGGTGGGCTCGGCGGAGTGGGGACCGGGATGGGTGGAGGGGGTGACAGCGCCACCTCGTTTGGGCTAGGTGGGCTCAGCACCGTAGGGGGAGGTGCAGGGAAGGGAGGTCGTGGGAACGGCTATGGGAGCGGGGTCGGTAACGTCGGCGGTCGCAGGCGCGTCCGTAAACCAAAGCTCATCGCGATGAAGGTGATCGATGACAGCGGTAACCTGCCCAAGTCTGTGATCCGCCGTGTCGTCCTGAGCCGTAAGGGCGCCTACCAGAACTGCTATGAGCGACAGCTACAGAACAAGCGAGACCTCAACGGTCAGATCTCGATCAACGTGAAGGTCTCGGGCTCCAATGGTAAGGTCCTCGTCGCGAGGGTCGTGGGGACGACGATGAACAGCCCACCCGTTGAGCAGTGCATCCTAGGACACATCCGTAAGCTCCGCTTCCCGGCCCCTAAGAACGGCAAGACGGTCATCTTTACCTACCCCTTCCGCTTCAAGCCCTCCTGAGCTTCAGCGCGTAGCTCGCTCCACCCAAAGCGCCCCGATGGGCGCTTTTTTTATGCCTCGAACAGCCCCTGGACGCCCGCCCTCAAGGAGCCTGCGCGACGCGAGCCGAGAAGTCCATGAGGCGCTGTGCGTCCCTGCGACAACGACCAACGGGAGCGTGAGGCGCTCACGCGACCCCTGCTCCTCTGACGGGCTGATGAGACAAGGGAGCTTAGAGCACTCGAGAGAGCCCTTGAAGGGGGTAAGGTCAGGCGGGACCCCTACGCTCACAGACACGGTGAGCGGTCGGCTGTTTGTCATCTGAAGCCCTCGAGCCCACTCAGGGTGATGGGTCAGCCACAGCTCATCTCCGCGCTCCTCAATTTGATAGCGCGGGGCACCCTTCAGCGCGCACTGCCCTCCCGTGAGGCGTCGCCCTGACTCAAGGTCAACCCCTGTCTCTCCGCTAGACCAAGGGTATTGGCGCGCGACCGAGAGCTGATCTAAATGCCACGACTGCTCAGGGCTCACACAGCGCGCGGCCTCAATCCAATCCGCGAGCTCAACCCCTTGTGAGAGGTACTCAAGGGAGCGGGCTGGGAGCTCACTTAACAAGGCGCTCATGACCTGATCTTCACCCATATGCACGCGATCGGTGACCCCGTTTAATGAGTCTTCAACGTCATCATAGGCGTCCCAGAGGAAGGAGGAGACGAGCTCTTCATGATGCCGTCCATAGGCGTCTACCCCTATAGAGGTCTGAGCTCCGTTCAGCACACCCGTCTCGAGGTCTACTGTCCACGGGCTTGGGTACAGCCAGTCGACGACAAGCGGAGCGCTTAACACGAGCGCGCTCCAGAAATAAGCGACCCCCTCACCATAGGCGAGCGCAGGAGACACCACTCGACCTCGGTGCGCCCCACCAGGTGAGCTGTCGAGGCTCCAGACGTCCACCATGAAGTGCCCCATCTCATGGAGAATGATGTGATCATCATATTGGTCAGGGTCCTCTACCTGACCACCTAAGCTGATCTGGTTCCCTTGATAACAGGACCCACAGCTGAAGGGCTGCCCAGGGCGCCAGTAGTAGCTCAGTAAGGGGCCTGGCTGAACCCCGTGCGCGCTCAGCTGAGAGAAGCCGAGCGAGGTCACGGCGAGGATGTTCAAGGCGCCAGAGAGCGGACCCTCCTCCGGCGAGGTGAGGGTGACCTGAGCCACGTCAGGCGGGAGCGGGTCGCTCTCAAGCGCATACAGGGGCCTCGACCCAAGCGGGTCTCGGACGACGGCTCGATGTCCTATCCACTCGAGTTCGCTCAGCGCGACGACGCGGAGCGCCTCCTCCGGTCGCTCAAAGGTGAAGCGCACCTCACCTGCTTGATCTGTGTAGCCCACAGCGATCGGCGTCGCCTCTGTCCCCTCTGAGCTCCACTCCTCATCGAGGACGAGGGTCACCTTCAGGCCTGGGGCGGCTCGACGCACATGCTCACCTCGGTAGCCTGTCTCGTCATAGACTCGGTCTTGGTAGCGAAGCTGTACCGACAGCTCAGCTGTGGTGAGCGCCACGTCTCCCCCAGCCCCCATCACGCCACCGCTCGGTGCCGCGCCGGCGACAGCGCCCCCAAGCGTGGGCTCCACGCCCCCCCCTCCCTCTGCTCCGCCTCCCAGAGGGCCCTCACCGCCTAGAGGGACGCCTGCCTGAGCGTCCACTCCTGCGCGCGCGCCCCCCTCCATACTACCGCCCCCAACTTCCTCCACGCCAGCGATGTCACCTCCCCCCATAGAGGCGCCTGCGCCTTGGGCTCCGCCGACGCTCACGCCCCCAGCACTCTCTCCTCCACCCCCACCTCGCTCCTGAGTCATGGGCTCAAGCTCATCTACTCTGCGAACATAGGGCTCCTGACAAGCGCAGATTGAAAAGAAGGTCGCGATCAGGAGTGTTAACCTAACCGCGCCCCCTTGAGCAGTACACAGCGGGACACCCGCTCTGGCTTCCCTTCTCTGGGCGCCTCGGTTATGCTCTACCCCTCCCCTCACCCAATGAGGAAATCTCATGTCGCTTATCTCCTCTGATCGTCAACAGTGGCTCGCGCAAGACGCCCTTCAAAACCTAGAGGCCGTGGTCTCCATCGACTCATGTAGTGATGAGCGCTCATCGAGTGTGCCGAGCACTCAAGGGCAGGTCAAGCTCACCGAGGCGTTGAGGGCGCGCTTCGAGGCCTTGGGCGCTCAAGTCGAGGTCGATCGCTTCGCTAACATCATCGCTCGCTACGAGGGCCATGGCGCAGGGCGTGACGCCAGCCCGATCGCTCTGATGATCCACCTTGACACCGCGCATGGCACCAAGGCCATCCCCTCCCTCTACACTCACCCTAACTGGGATGGCGCTGCCCTCAAGCTCCCCGAGAACCCCACCTTGAAGGTGAGCGTAGCGCGTTACCCTAGCCTCGCTCGTTACCTTGGCCACACCATCGTCCATGGGCCAGGTGACGCCCCCTTTGGGCTCGATGACAAGCTCGGGCTCACCCACCTCCTGAGCCTCGCGACGACCTACTCTGAGCTCCTCGCCAGCGATGAGGAGCTCGACCTCCCCCCCGTGTGGCTGATCGGTCGTCCAGATGAAGAGATCGGGCGCGATGATGCCCTACATTCGCTCGCGCAGACCCTCGCGGAGGCGGGTGTCACCCGAGGGTACACGGTTGATGGGATCGAGCCATTTGAGGTGAACATCGCGAACTTTAACGGCGCCGTGGCGCGCTGTGCGCTCCCACAAGACACGCTCGAGCCCCTCCCCGAGGGTCTCCCGCTCAGCATAACGATCTCGGGGGTCAACACCCATGGGGCGACCGCGTACGATGAAGGTCACCGAGGGGCGCTCCGCTGGCTCACAGAGCTCTGGGCTCAGGTCAACGAGCGTGGGGTTCGCCTGTGCGCCTTCGAGCCCTCTGAGGAGCGCGAGTGTGATGGCGTGGTTCACCTCTGGGCGCCAGACCTCGCGAGCGCTGCTGTGACGCGCACGACGGTAGGAGCGCTGATTGACCCGCACCTGCCGAGCGGGGCCTCCTATCGCTTTGAGGAGACCCCCCTTGAGCGACAAGAAGCAGGCTTGAGCGCTGACCCTAGCCTTGAGCGCGTCTTGAGCTGGCTCAATGAGGTCCTCTTTCAAAGCTCAGCGCCGTGGCCTCTGCTCGCAGAGGACTCCCAAGGCTGGGAGGGCTACAGTCACCCCGCCGACCTCAGCCTGTCCACAGGGGACAGCAGAGGCTGGCGTCTCACTTGGCGCGTTCGGGACTTCGAGCGGGCTGGGATCGAGGCGCGGGTGTCTTGGCTTCAAGAGCGCGCTGAGCGCTTATCGGGCGCGCGCTTTGAGTGGGCGCATCAGTATGACAACATGGCCAAGCGCTTGAGTGACTGCCCAGAGCTCATCAGCTGGGCGGTCGCGGGCGCGCGAGCGGTTGGAGTTGAGGCTCAAGTGCGCCCCATACGTGGCGGGACTGGGGTCGACCCTTTCTTAGACGCAGGGGTGATGATCGCGAACCTCGGGACAGGGTATTTTTCTCCTGAGAGCGAAAAAGAGCTCACGAGCCTTGAGCTGATGGTCCAGCATGGGGCGTGGCTGTTCGCGCTCTTGCAGGCGAGCTTGCTCCCAAGCGAACAGCTCCCGCCTCCCCCTGTAGCGCAACGCTGAGCAGCTCGGCGAGGTGAGTGAGCCCTTGAGCGAGAAAACTAAACAGCGCCCAAGCGCGCCCCCTGAGGTGGGCGAGCGTGAGACCTGCACCGCTAAGGTGAGGAAGGTTCGCTACAGCAAGCCTGACGGGGACTTCGCGATCTTAGAGCTCGACCACCTTGAGCGTAAAGAAGCAGTGATCGCGGTAGGCTCGCTCGCTCACTTTCAGCAAGGGGAGCGCCTGACCCTCACTGGCCGATATGAGCGTCACAGTCGCTTCGGGCTACAGCTCAGGGTCGAGAGCGCCTACGCGGTCGCCCCTGACACAAGCGAGGCGATCGAGGAGTACCTGCTCAACGCCAAGATTAAGGGGCTCGGGCCCGCCCTCGCTCGTAAGATCGTGAAGGCCTTTGGCGACGAGACGCTCAAGGTCATCAGCGAGCGACCGGAGCGCCTCGAGGAGATCTCCGGCCTTGGAGAACAGAAGCGCGCTGCGCTACAAGAGGCGGTCAAGGCCCACGCCGGTCAACGAGAGGTGATGGTCTTTCTACATGGCCTCAACCTTGGCGCGGCGCTCGCGGGTAAGGTCTGGGGGACCTATGGGGACGCGACCGTTGAGCGGGTGAAGGAGAACCCATATCGTCTGGTGCGAGACATTGAACAGATCGCCTTCCAGCGCGCCGATCAGATCGCGAGGCTCCTAGGCTGGGCGCCCGACACGGTGGAGCGCGCAGAGGCGGCCCTCGAGCACCTCCTCACCACTGCTCAGGATGAGGGACACGCGTGCCTGCCTCGCGACCAGCTCTTAGCGAGAGCGACAAACATGATTGGAGAGTATGAGCGGTGTGAAGAGGGCCTGCAGGGCGGAGTGAAGCGAGGTGGGCTGATCCTAGAGGAGCGCTTTGGCGCCCCCTTCGTCTACCTGTCTTATATGGCCCTGTATGAGGATGAGGCGGCCCTGCAGGTCAAGGCGCTCTTGAGGGTGAAGCGTGACCCGCTCAAGGTGAAGTGGGATCAGGTCGAGCAGAGCCTCGGAGTGAAGCTCGCAGACGGCCAACGAGAGGCGGTCGAGCAGGCAGGTCGAGAGGGGGTGCTCCTGTTAACGGGGGGGCCAGGGACGGGGAAGACCACCACCCTCAAGGCGCTCGTTAAGCTCTTTGAGCTCCATGATGAGAAGGTCTTGCTGGCCGCCCCAACCGGGCGCGCGGCGCGCAGGATCACCGAGACCAGCCGGCGTGACGCGCAGACCTTGCACAGGCTCCTTGATTACCACCCCCCCGACAACACCTTTCATCGAGACGCTCAACGCCCGCTTGAGGGCGACGTGATCATCATCGATGAGGCCTCCATGATCGACCTCAGGCTGTTCTGTACGCTGATGCGGGCTGTACCTGCTCGCGCCCGGCTGATCCTCGTAGGGGACATGAACCAGCTCCCCTCGGTAGGGGCGGGCCGAGTGTACCATGACCTGCTCGCCTCGAGCGTGATCCCTACCATCGAGCTCACAGAGGTCTTCCGACAAGCGCAAGAGAGCCAGATCATCGCCAACGCCTACCAAGTGTTACAGGGTCAGCCCTTGCTCCCCCCTGTTGACCCTGAGCAGGAGGCGGACCTCTATCACTTCGCGGTTGAGAGCGCGGAGCATGGGCGGGCGATGATTGAACAGCTCATCAGCGATGGGATCCCGAGCCGGTTCTCGATCGCCCCTCGAGACATCCAAGTGCTCACCCCAATGTACCGAGGGGCCTGTGGCGCCGACAGCTTAAACAGCGCGCTACAGCGCCTCATTAACCCGGATGGGCAAGCGCTCAAAAAGGGGCTCACCCTAAAAGGGAACCTGAGCTGTCAAGTGGGAGACAAGGTGATGCAGCTCAAGAACCTCTATGACAAGGACGTCTTTAACGGCGACATTGGTGAGGTGATCACCGCTGTCCCCACGGGCGCGCTCGTCGACTTTGAGGGCCGTATAGTCCAATACACAAAAGAGGAGCTGAGGACCCTGACCCTCGCCTACGCGTGCTCGATCCATAAAAGCCAAGGGAGCGAGTATGAGGCGGTCGTGATCCCAGTCTTAGAGGAGCACTGGTCTATGCTACAGCGCGACCTCCTATACACCGCGATCACCCGAGGCAAGCGCCTCGTGGTGATCATAAGTCAAGCGAGGGCGATCCAACGAGCGATCCTCACCCTGAACAGCCACCAGCGCTTTGGGCACCTCATCCAGAGGCTTGAGGCCGGCTGGTGAGGTCGATCAGCGCTGACCCGAAGCGCGTCAGACGCTCGCGCTCCAGCGCGCTGAGCAGGGTGAGGCTCTTGTGTATCGCGCTCCCGCTCCTCCCGCTCCTCAGCGCTCAGCGCGCGACCTGTGCGCCACGCGCCTTTGACGTAGAGGAGCTGAGGGATGAGGGCTACGTCGATGAGCGCCAAGAGCGGAGTTTTGGGTCATTTTCACACACCTTGACCGCGCTGGGGCCGGGGGCGGTCCTCCACGGCCTTGGACACTGGCGGATGGGGGATGAGGGGGGAGGGTGGGCGTTGCTCGGCGCAGAGCTCGTAGGGCTGACCGCCCTCACCAGCGTCGCGCTCCTACAGCGCGACGCGAGCCATCGCTCAACCATCTCCGAGCTTGGGGTCTCAACGCTAAGCCACCTCGGCTGGGGGCTCACGATCGGCTCTTGGGTCCTCGATGTCATCGGCGCCTATCAAGGGGGGCTCACCTTCATCCAAGAGCGAGAGCAGGACCGCTACGCCCACCTGTCACTTGGCTACCGGTACGTGGAGGACCCAGGCGCCTCCCTCACCCATCACATCATCGCGAGACATGACGTAAAGCGAGGCCGGTTTAAGCTGTTCACAGAGCTGAATTTAGAGAGCAAGGGCCAGCTCGTTGGGGTCAGGCAAGACCTCTCTTTCCGGCTCACTCCACGCGCCGAGCGGGCGAGCTTTGAGCTGAGCTTGGGGCTCAAGGGCAGGCGTTGGGACTGGGTGGAGAGTGACACGACACAGCTGTCTTTGCTCCCATACCTCAGCTGGGAGCTCCCCTTGAGAGGTGTCGCGAGAGGCTTGACGCACACCACGATCTATCAGCGCGCCGGCTATGGATGGGAGGGGTACCAGAGCCCGCGCGCCGAGCGGATTGAGGCGCGAGGTGACCCGGACGCCCTGACCTTGAGTGAGCGCGTCACCGCGGGCATACACCACAGCAGGGGGGTGCTCTTGCTAGAGACAGGCCTCAGGCTCAAGCTCTACCAAGACGCGACCCTGTCGATCGGGTACCTGCAAGACCCCACAAGCGACATCGAGAGGTCCGCGTGGGGCGCCTCGATCTGGGGCCTTAATGAGCTCGGGCTCATCTCTAATGAGGGGCTCTGGAGCGGGGAGCTCGTGATCCGTCAGACCCCGCTGATTGACTTTATCGTGGAAGCTCAGCTCGGCGCCCGCTGGTCGACGTGGTTGACGATCCGTTACACGCTCGGGAGGAGAGAGACATGAGCTACCCACGCCTGACGCTCATCACGCTGTCCATCATGACCTCGCTCTCGCAGGGGCTAGGCTGTACTGACAGCCTACTCCTGCCACAGCTCGAGGAGGTGACCGCGCTCAGCGCGACCCTCAGCGTTAAGGTCAGGGGGGGCGCGCTCACCCAAGCGCAGAGCGCGGAGGACGGTCACGCTCACCTTGTGCGCGTCGCCCCACACAGCCCATCTCTCGTCATAGACCTTGAGCACACGGGCTGTGAGCTCGAGCGGGTCAGCGTGCTGATCCCACAGCGCCTGCCGTTTGCGACGCTCAAGTATCGAGCGTACTTAGCTGGCGTGAGCGAGCGCAACCAAGCCCTTGAGGTCGCGACGCCGGGGGTCACCTGGGGTCAAGACCCCTCCGCTGAGGGCTGGACTCCACTCGGTGAGCCACGCGACGGGAGCCTCACTGCGCTCTCGGAGGGGGAGAACCTCGTGACCTTTGAGCTACGGCGTTCAACAGGCCAGGCGACCCAAGTCACAGACGCTGACCCCACTCAAGTCCAGCTCATTGAGGCGCTTGAGGCGCGGGACCCGATCTATGAGCCTACGCTCCCCACCCCTGAGGCCTTACCTGTGTCTCCACCCTGCGCCAGCCTCAACGAGGGTGGCGCGCTCAGCCGAGCGCCCCTCGCCCTGAGGCTGTCCATGGACTTGTTTGATCACGGGCGGGTAGACAGCTCCTCTCAGAGCAGATCGGAGCGCACGCGAGTAGGCGTGATCTCTGGTCTTCGGTGGTCTGAAGAGCGTCGCGCGGACATCAACGCTGTCATGAGCCAGCTCAATGACGCCTCGCTCGACGCAGTGCTTGTGCTTGGAGACCTCACCGAACACCAACAGCTCAATGAGCTCGATGGGCTGATACGAGCGCTCAGCGCGCTCGAGAGCCCGTGGATGAGCGCGGTCGGAGATGAAGACAGGTGGGTCAGTCGCTCGGATTGGTACGAGCGGCTCGGCTATGTGAGCTACGCCTTCGACCGTGGCCCGCTCAGGGTGGGGGTGCTCAACACGGCTATGGGGTCACTTGATGGAGATGAGCGGGGTTTGATTAAACGATGGGGCCGTGAGGAGGGCTTACTTTGGCCTCAAGACGCTCGCCCACGCGCTCGGGTCTTGCTGACCCACACGCCCCTGCTCCCTTCACAAGACCGTAGAGCTGTGACTCAGCGCCCTGAAGCGATCCAGCTCCTCAACCTCGCGATCGAGAGTGGGGTGCGCCACATCATGAGCGCGTCGAGCGCTGAGCCCCACCCGGCGCTCCAGTTCATCTCTGTGCCTGATCTGGCGAGGTCTGGCGCGTGGGTAGAGCTGATGGTCACGGAGCGTTGCGCGGGCGTAGCGCCGACCATGGGTGACGCCGAACCGTGCCTTGTGACCACCCTGCATGAGACAAGGCTCTCCGTCACACCTTAGACGCCAAGGTCTGATCATCGCTGACCTGTGCTCCCAAACCCCCCTTGGTCACGGTCGTCTTGAGGTGCGGGTAGCTCCTCGAGCGGGCAAGCCTGCACCTCGCAGGTGATCAGGCGCCTCAGCACGAGCTGGGCGACCCGCTCACCGATGAGCGCTTGAGCTTCCACGTCGGGGTCACCCTCCCCTAGGTAGCGGAGCGGGACCTTCAGCGTCCCACGATAGCTCGGGTCGATCACCCCTACGCTGTTCGGCAAAATAAACCCTCGCCAGACGATGCTCGAGCGGGGGATCACCTCGACATAATATCCATCGGGTGGCGCGAGGGTGAGGCCTGTATCACAAAAGTAAAGGCCAAGCCCTCGGCGCTCGACGGAGGTCACCCAGACATCAAGGCCTACATCACTAGGGTGCGCTCGGGCAGGGACCCGCGCCTCGGCCTCAAGGCTCACCCGAAGCGTGATCGCCTCTGTTGCGCGTATCTCGCTCATCGCTCTCCTCTCTTTGGGGCGTCAACGTTTGGGTCGTCAACGTTTGTCTTCTGTCGAGTCAGTCTCCACTCAACCCACCCCCAAGCGCATAGCGAGAGGCTCAGATACAACCATGGCCACGCGCGGTGGGCGTGGGTGGAGCGATGGAGGTCTAACCAGAGCGCCCCTGTCGTCATTGAGCCGGCGACGAGCGCATACCACACCTTGACTAGCTGGGGGGAGGGCCCCCTCTCACTCGTGAGCGACGCGCCGAGGACAAGCTGGGCGATCATGACACAGAGGTGAGCGTAGAGCAGGGGGAGTGACAGGGCGTGTGACGTCATATGAATAGGGACACAGTCGAACGTAAAAGAGGCCATGTATCATAGCCTTTAGAGTGACTCTAAACAAAAATAAGGAAAGGCAACTTCGGTGATTGACAGGGCATAAGACATCACATAGTGTCAACATGTTCACATCAACTAAAGCTCTGTTTTATGGACCCCCATAATCATCCAGCAGGGCTAAAATCATTGGGTATTACCCGAGACCACAGCACATTCAAGGAGTGAATCAATGGGTCTCTTTATTAACACAAACTTGAGCTCGCTGAACGCTCAGCGTCGCCTCACATCGACCTCAAACATGCTTGGTCGCTCCTTCGAGCGCCTCTCATCAGGTCTCCGCATCAACGGCGCTAAGGACGACGCAGCTGGTCTCGCGATCACCAATCGCATCACCGCACAGGTCCGTGGCCTTAACCAAGCTGTCCGCAACAGCAACGACGGTATCTCACTCGCTCAAACGGCTGAGGGTGCGCTCAACGAGACCACCAACATCCTCCAGCGTATGCGTGAGCTCTCAGTCCAGGCTGCGAACGACACGAACAATGACGCAGACCGCGCGTCTCTGCAAGCTGAGGTCGCTCAGCTGAAGGACGAGCTCGACCGCATCGCGACCACCACGAACTTCAACGGCAACAAGCTCCTCGACGGTAGCTTCCTCGCCCGCGATCTCCAGGTCGGCGCGAACGTCGGTGAGACCCTCACCGTCAGCGTCGCGAGCGCCTCAACTAAGGACCTCGCTCGCCAAGCTCGCTACAGTTCGAGCTCAGATGGCAAACCGGATTTCGTAAGCGCCGGTCAGCTCAATAACTTCGTGGTAAACAACACTGTCGTTCGTAACACCGTCAACGCGGACGACACGACCTCAACCGTCCTCAACAGCTCATCCGCCATCGCGAAGGCAGCGGCGATCAATGACTCATCAATCACGACTGGTGTCCGCGCCATCGTGGGTGAGACGACGATCACCGGTGACGCGCCGATCGCAGGAGCGCAGCTCGATGAGGACACCTTCATCACCATCAACAATCAGAAGATCTCAGGCTTCGCAGTTGAGTCAAACGACGCGACGAACAGCCTCGTTGACGCGATCAACATCCACCAGTCAAAGACCGGCGTCGTCGCGACTCTCACCGAGTCTGGCGCGCTCAACCTGACCGCTGCAGATGGTCGCAACATCTCTCTCAAGGTCAGCGAGACAAGCCTCGCTACAAACCTCGGGATCGGTGGCGCGAACGTCGCGACCTTCAGCGGTTCTGGCGAGGTCTCTGTGGCGCTCAGCGACCAGGTCGCTGACACTCAGAC
>Ga0181593_10004533_pt1 | contig 12652 bp, 7 predicted proteins | sample 071ome_19_FD_133756 | JGI IMG/M metagenome (GOLD analysis project Ga0181593, IMG submission 133756) | Coastal salt marsh microbial communities from the Groves Creek Marsh, Skidaway Island, Georgia - 071413AT metaG (megahit assembly) | ecosystem: Environmental > Aquatic > Marine > Intertidal zone...
AAACCATACCCTTTTCGGTTGAAGCCACAGGCCTTCCTCAGAAGTCAGAACAAGAGCCCATACTTGTCCGACACCTGCCCGAACGCGGGCATCTGGTCGTTGAAGCCTCGGTAGGAACCGTCACTCAGAGCCCCAATGCTTGTACCGTCTGGCCGCTTACCATCGACCTGCTTCCCGAGGCTGGCTGGCACCTCTATGCCGCCCGCTCCGATAGCGAAACAGAGGTTGGCCAAGGGAAGCCGACCATCCTCTCCCTGGTTCCCGGGACAGGGGTGCGGGTATGCGAGATTTTTTCGGACGCACCACAGTTCGCGACTGATCCCGAACTGAGGGAGGCTGGCGCTGTCGAAGGTCCCGTACGCCTGACGGTGATGGTGGAGGTTCCTGACAGCATGGAAGGCCAGGACGCTTCAGCGGGTGACGGGCTAGGTCAGCTTGAGGTTCTGATTGGCTACCAGACATGTAGTGATTCGACCTGTGACCCACCGTGGGCGAGCCGCTTGGTTTTCCACGTGCCGCCCTCGGCAGAGACCGGCCTGCCCCGACTGACATTTGCTGACGGTCGCTACGGTGAAGCTGCCGAAAACCCGGCAACCCTTTCCCCCACGCCTAAGGCATCCGCAAAGCCATCAACCAAGACCATGACAACGGCCGAGCCAGCAACCGGAAGTCCGGTCGATGGCACCCAGCCGCTCTCCCTTCCCTTCGCCTTAGCAGCCGGCTTGCTCGGGGGCCTCATCCTCAATCTGATGCCCTGCGTTCTCCCGGTGCTGGGCCTTAAGCTCATGTCCTTTGCCCAACAATCGGGTCGCGCCCGCCGTGAAATCTTCCAGCTGAACCTCTGGTATTGCGCGGGGCTTTATGCCGTGTTTTTTGTCTTGGCGACGGCTAGCGTCGCAGCCAATATTGGGCTGGCTGGCAGCAATTTGGCCTGGGGGGAGCAGTTCACCTCGGCCGGTTTCAACATCACGATGGTGGGTATTGTCTTTGCCTTCGCCCTTTCTTTTTTGGGAATTTGGGAAATCCCAATCCCTGGCTTCATCGGCAGCACAGCGGGCAAGGTCCAGACACAGGAAGGGCCAGCTGGCTCTTTCTTAAAAGGGGTTTTAAGCACCGTGCTGGCCACACCATGCAGTGGTCCTTTTCTCGGCCCAGTCTTTGGATTCACCCTGACGCAGCCAACTCCGGTCACGTATGCCGTGTTTGCATCGATTGCAACCGGCATGTCTCTGCCATATCTCCTCGTCGGTATCTTCCCGGGACTCGTCCGGTTTATTCCGAAGCCTGGCGTCTGGATGGAAACCCTGAAAGAGGTACTGGGCTTCGTCATGCTTGGCACCGTGGTATTTCTGTTTACGTTCTTAAATGGTGACTACTTCGTCCCTACGTTTGCCCTTCTGATCGGTATCTGGGCCGGATGCTGGTGGGTCGGCCGGGTTCAAAGGCAGACCGGAGTGGCTGGCTTTGGCCGCTGGCTCCAAGCGGGCATCGTGACAGCCGGGATCGGCGTCGCCAGTTTTGCTTTCCTGGGCCCGGTCGAGTCGGTCATCGAATGGCAGCCCTTTACCCGGGCCCGCCTGACCGAACTCCAGCAAAAGGGGGCAACCGTCATGGTCGACTTTTCTGCTGACTGGTGTCTGACCTGCAAATACAACCTGAACTTCGCCATCGAGACACCACAGGTAAAACGGGCCCTCTCAGACGGCAAGATTGTTCCGATGCTGGCCGACTGGACCGATGGCTCGCCCGAGATCAAGGCCATGCTCGAGAGCCTCGACAGCAAATCCATTCCCGTCTTGGCCTTCTTTCCTGGCTCAGAGCCAGGACGAGCGGCGGCCGCCCCTATTATCCTCCGCGATCTGGTGACCGAAGCGCAGGTTTTAGAGGCGATCGAGAAGGCTGGCGGATCCCCGGGTCTGATCCCTGAAATGCGGGCCCGCTCCGCTATGTCTAAGACAACAAACAGCCTCTAATTCGGCCCAACTTTGTCACAATGTTGACAGGCTGGTTCGAGCCGAAACGATCGAACCCGCCGGAGATGGCCGCATTGAGGACACGCGTAGCCTCTGCCCCGCCATGCGTGAAAGATCACGTCACCAGCGAACAATACTCCCCAGCACACGCCGGCCCAAACGAACAAGGAAAGCACCACCGGCTCAGCCTGGTCAACGCCACCCTGCATCCTGAGGCGCATATACAACGCAAAGAGAACAGCCGTGACCACACTGTAGACAGGCAAGCGTATTCGCGTCCACACCATGTCACACCCTCTTTAATCGGGCCGTACTCAACTTCACACTTGCCGTTCAAAAAGAAGGCCAGCTCATTCCTGATCTGGAAGCCACTCATCACCGCGGAGGATAAACACCTCTCCGATAACAGCTGCGAGAAACTGTATCGCATCGCCGTTGGCTCGAAGTCGGCTGGCAACGCCACCCTCAATTGGCCGCATCAGAAAATTGATCAGTGGCTCGCCGTCTATTTTTACAGGCGGCCACATAGGGTTGCCGCTGCCGATTTCATTGGCGATCTTCGAAAGTGGACTTGGATCACATTCAATTGCTGCAATTGGACGAAAACCAGTTTCTTTGGCCTGATCTAGAGCAAGACGGTGCCCGTCGGTTCCACTTCCAGCAATCATATAGATTTGATCATCGGCGACTGCAATCGAAAGGCATCCAAAGTTTTGAACCACGAGGTCGTGATACACAAAGCCGTCTCGCTCTTCAGCATCAAATGTCGCCTCAACATCCCAATTCAACACCCTCGGTTCTTCCAAGAAACTCTTTACTTTCTCCCCTAAAGATTTCCCACTATGAACCCGAACCCCCACCGTAACAAGTGGCAGAGGAATGCCTTCAACCGATGCGGCTGAGTCGACCGTGAGACAGGCATCCAGACGGCCAGTTTCCAAAACCGCACCAAGAAATTCCGTCGCGATACTCAGCACTGCCTTCTTGTACGCCGCTGCACCTTTATCGTCTGCAGTCGCCAGATCACCCGTGGCGGTCATGGCACCAAGAACTGACTCCCGCATGATGTCACTTGCGTCTTTGCTGATGGACTGAGCGATTTGTCCATAGACAATGCGTTTTTCATCGGCTTGAATACTTGGCACCACAATGGTGGGCTTCACGTTTGCTGCAGATGCCCAAACTGATTCGGCCGCCGAGCCCTTAGCAGCAATGAACCGATTTTCAAAGGAGATGGTTTCTGCATCAATATCGACGGTAAGGCCAATCAGCATGGCTGCTGTCTGATTGAGGCTTTCCTGAATCGCTTCGGCATTTGTCCTCCCATTCAATAATCCCGGGAATTCTTTCCCGAAATCGTCCGCCGCGTCTTTCCCATTTTGTTCAGCAGCCACAGCTGCACTCACAACCTGCTCCTGCATCTGCTTTGGCATTCGGGAGGGGAATACCTTCATGCCGATGCTGTACCGCGATGTAATCCCTCTCAGTGTTTCCAAAGGGTCTGGCGGCGGTACCTTCTGCCCCTTTGGCGTAATGACGACCCATCCATCCTGTATCTCAAGTGAAATCCAGCGGGGGTACTGCGTGTTGGGCGATTCAAGAATCGTTTTCATTGCCTGCGTATTGGCCACAGGAATAAAACCATGAATCGCCGGCTTGTCATCCACAAGTGCGACCACAACACCCAACGGCCTGTCTTTGTCTAACAGGCCAAGCCCAGCACCACCGGTTGCCATCGCAAGAGCGCCGTCTGCCAATGCACTCAGGTTGGGCATGCCAATGATTCCACCGAGCCAGTCGGCTTGGGCCATGAGATCCTGGTGTGAGTCAATAGCGACTACACCAATCACAGTTGGCTTCACCTCAGCAGATTGGAGTTTGCCGCCACCAAGCAGCACGCCCCCAATTGCGAGAAACCAGATGAACCCCACTGCTCTTCGATATTTACCCTTCATCATGCCGCCACCCATCTCATTCAGTGTGAAACACTTGACTTTCTTGGCGCCCCGTGACGACCTGGAAACACCTTACCCCATGTCCTCCCAGACCGCAAAAGTCGTTGTCTTCAAAGCAGGCCAGTAGGCCTACGGGCGGGCCTCTGTCAAACGACCTGGCCGGGATTCTCACTACGACAGAACCCAGAGCAGTGCACTCCATTGCAAAAAACGACTCCCGCGGCCTCAAGCTCAGCCTCAGGGGCATTATGAGAGCCTCTGTTTCAACCAGCAACCCATCGTCGCCCGTAACAAACACCAACGAGTCACCTAAAACAGCGTGGTGGCGTTGAGCACAAACTATCCCGCCGCTGGCCCCGGTTTTCAGTCCTCAACTGGCCACCGTCGACAAACTTCTAGCAGCCAATGACGGGCGATCAATTCATGCCCTGGCGGCAGTGGATGGATTCCATCCCAGATCCATTGCTCCGCGGAGGAGGCGGCAGCAGCAGCGTCAAACACGTCCTGGAGTCTGACATGAACGGCACCAAACTCTTCGGCTAGCTGCTTTACGCAATTTCTCAGGCAATCCATTTCAGATCGCCATGCTGTATTGTCCCCCAAGCGTTTCGCTGGAAGAACAAAGGGGTCCATTAAGACTAGTTTCAACTGCGGAGTCGCCTTCATACAGGCCTCAAGCAACTTGTGGTATTCGTTTTGAAAGGAATCCGGCGTCACCTTTTTCTGCGGATGCCGAAAGCCGATACCAACATCGTTTGCACCAATAAGGATCGTGAGGACATCCGGCTTAAGATCAATCACGTCACGCTGCCAGCGAAGGCTGAGATCAGAAACCTTGTTCCCACTGTTTCCACGGTTGAAAAACTGCAGCTTCGCATCTGGCATTTCAACCCCCAACCGCGCTGCCAGGAGAAACACAAAGCTATGCCCAAGGTAGTGATTGCGGTCACTTTCGTTTCGGCCCCACTTCATATCCGTAATCGAATCACCGATGAAGACCAACCGGCTGCCATTTTCTAAATTCGGAATTGGGGACGCATGCACTGCCAGACCACGCCAGTCAAAATCGTCTGGTTCAGTCGCCACGGCCCCAGAAGACACCAAAAGCGAGGCCAAAAATGCACGGAAGAACAAGGATTCTCTGAAGATAGTCATCTCACGTCCCTACGGCTCGATAAACTCATGCGGAAGGAGAACCTTCTCCACCCCTGCGGCACCCTTGAACGCCAATTCCCTACCTCGATACCTCACCGTCAATTCTCTCGTATGACGCGGGCGTAGCCGACATTCTTTAAGCTCACCATGCGCCCAAGAGAGGTCCACCTCTACAGCCCCACGGGCCAATAAACCTGTAGCCACCCCGCTGTGCCACGCCACTGGTAATGCTGGTAGCAGCCGAATGACCGGAGCCGCTTCAATTGCCCCGGATGTTGGCTGACTCTGCAAGAGCATCTCCGTCACACCGGCTGTCGCACCCAGATTGGCCTCAATTTGAAATAGTTTCTTTCCAGACGGCCGAAAACGACTGAGAAGATTATCAAAGGCATTATCGATCAGCATCTGTCTCACAAAGCCCCACGCCATTTCCTCATCGCCCAGGCGAGCCCACAAATTGATCTTCCATGCGTTCGACCAGCCTGTGCTTTGCCCAACCCCGCGTCGCTCAAGAAGTTTTCTTGCGGCCTGGGCTATTTCGGGCGTTGCCGTGTCGGAAATCTCATAATACGGATACAGCCCGTATAGCGGCGAACAGTGCCGATGTGTCGGCTCACGCTCTTTATATGGCTCCAGCCATTCCTGGAGAATGCCGTTCGGTGCTATTTGATTCGGTGCCAACCGACTTCGCGTCTTTTGTAGTTTGACCTGTAGACTCTCATCACAATTGAGAATCTGAGCGGCACGAACGGTATTGCCAAAAAGTTCACGAAGCTGCTGCATGTCGATCGTCGGCCCCATGCAAATCCCCGATCCCGTTTTACCGTCTGGGAGAATAAAACCGTTTTCGGGTGATGCTGACGGCCCCGTTACGAGCCAGCCATTCGCTGGCTCCTCGTAAAGGTTGGCCAAATAGAATTCCACACTGCTCTTCATAATTGGATAAACACTGGCGAGATACTCGCGGTCCAGAGTGAATGCATATTGTTCCCAGAGGTGCTCACAGAGCCATGCAGGACCACCAATATCAAGCCCTGCCGGTGCGGTATATCCCCAGATATTCGTAAGACGGTGGGCAATCCAGCCCGGAGAGTCATAGTAGATCCGAGCCGTTCTCGACCCCGGTTCAACAAGTGAGGCAATAAACGCCTGAAGCGGCTCCTGCATCTCGACCAAATTACACGACAATGCAGGCCAATAATTCATCTGCGTGTTGATGTTGAAGTGGTAATCACCATTCCACATCGTATGAACCTCTTCGGCCCAAATACCCTGAAGGTTCGCGGGCAGACCTCCCGGCCTCGAGGAGGAAATGAGCAGATACCTACCCATATTTGCAAATAATGCCGCTAGTGACGGATCTGATTTCCCCTCACGGTAGTTGGCTAGTCGTCTATCGGTAGCCAGTGAGCTGTTGGCAGTCTCTGGTAATGAGAGTTCGACACGTGAAAAAAACTTTTGATGGTCCTCCTGGTGACGCTCACGAAGGCAAGCGAACGAATCGTCCGACGCCTCGTTCAGATCAGTAAGCGTGGCTGAAATTGGGTCAGAGCACCGCCTGCCCGCAAAACCCTGATAATTTGTTGCCGCCGCAAACAAGAGCACAACGTTGTCAGCGTCGGTGACAACAAGACAATCACCGTCTGCTGAAACCTCGCCGCCAGAATGAAGCACCCTTACCCGGGCCGCATAGGTGAGGCCGGCATTCCCGAAGCCATCGTCGAGGGTACCGGTCATGAGAAGGTCACGATCGCCGACTACCGTCGTCTCAAACCTTTCGGGGCGATCCATTGTTATGGTGCAGGTCACCGGGCCGCTCAATCGCGTGACAATCACATTGTCAGGTGCAGAAACGAAGTAATCGCGTGTAACGGTCTGCCCCTGTTGTTGATAGCACACCTTTCCACTCGCTGTTTTTAAATCAAGCGTTCGCCGATACCCACTCACTTTTTCCTCGACGGCAGGAAAGCGGAGCCGCAGGGTCCCAAGTGTCTGGTAGCGGCCAAACGGAGAGATTCGCTTTGCATATTGCGGACTACCGGAAACAGGAAATGCTTTCTTCTTTAATGCATTTGCTTCTGCAAAGTTCCCTTCCGCCAGCAGCCGCCGCATTTCTGATAATGCGGTCAAATCTGGCGGCACATTGTTCTCAACCCGTGACCCTGACCAGACCGACTCCTCATTCAGAACAATCTTCTCTTCCTGAATGCCTCCAAAGACCATGGCACCGAGACGACCATTTCCGAGGACGAGGGATTCATCAAACGTCTGTGCAGGCTGTTCAAACCAGACCGTTGTCGAGGCCTCACCTGCAAAGCTTGTTGGTGGACAGAGCATGGCGAGAACCGTGATCAGCCCAACGAGTTTATGGGAGACCTTCATTATTCAGTCCTTTTGTGAAAACCAAGTAGCGATGCATGCCGAATGAGACCTACGCTCTCCACTGCTTCACAAACTGCGGCCGACGGCAGGCATTCAGCAGGCCCACAACGGCGATGGTGCTACTCCGCTTCTGCCGCCGTCTCCTGCAAGAAAGCAATCAATGACGCCAACTCCCCCGCCGTCAGCAGTTTCCCTAATTCCGGCATGAGCGACACCGGCGAGGCAACAATTTCATCAATGTCATCACGCTTTACCGCGTGGACTACACCATTTACGTCTTTGAGAACGACCGGGTCACCGGCAGACACCTGCAGGCCACTGATAACCTTTCCCTCTCCTGTCAGAACACTCATCGTTTCAAAACCAGTCGCAATAGCCTTATGGGGCATAAGGATGTCTTCGCGAAGCGCGGCAAAGGAGTGCTTGCGGCCAACATGGGTGAGATCTGGCCCAATCTCCCCACCGTAACCGGCAACCGCATGGCATTTACTGCAGCCAACTCGACTAGAAAAAAATACGGCACGACCAAGTGAGGCACTTCTCGCTACCTCCTCAAGTTCTGGAACGGAGGGGATCGCGTCTCCAACTGACGTTCGATCAACGTAGATTGAAAAAGTAAACTCATCGTTGGTCTTCTCAGGTGCAGAAACATCCGCCTTGAAACGCTCGCAGGCAAGTTCACCGACGTCATACGCTATGACGGCCTGGCCCGTAATCCAGATCGCTGAACTGCCATCTTCTTCAACGTTCACCAAAGGCTTCCTGGTAAGTGGTGGACGTGTCTGGCCAGCTTTTTTCTTGGACGACTGCGGCTCGTCTTGAACCGCCGGTCCAGACGGCGGTGCTGCCGAGAACGCAACTGCCCAGGGCAGTGATGCCAGGGAAATTTCCCCCTGCTTGGTCTGGAGGACCGCATTCCTCCAGACTGCGTCATGCATCCGACGCCCATTTGAATCGACAACCAGGTAGAGCCGCTGAACACCACGAACATCGATATCGATTTCGGCGTGATCTCCTCTTGCCTGAAAGAGCGGCTGCCCGGCAGGCAGGAATCGTGTTTCTAATCTGGTTTGCGTTTTCGCTTCTAGCTTTGGGGGTTTGGGAAATTTTCCCTTAAACCCTAGATCGCTCCAGTCATTTGCCAGCCGATGGTTCCCCCACCAGGCCGCTAACGCCTGGATGTCCTTGGGCCCATCCAGGCTGATCGCAAACATCGCTTTCGCCGCTTCTGCGTCATGGATAAACGCCAAAGCGTCGACCATTTGCTTTCGCTCCTCGAGTGTCCTGTTCGGGCCAATTGCTCTCGCTTTGAGTGCCTCAACGGCAGACGCCGGATGAAGCCTCCAGGCGATGCCCGCGAGTCGCCGATCCCAACCCCGCCCATCATTTGCGGCCTTTCCTACAAGTAACTCATAGGCTCCCTCTTCCTTACCCTCACAGGCAGTCCCCAGAGCCTCGAGGTACCAGCGGTCCCAGCCATCGAAGCCATTTGCAAGTGACACTAACTCTTGGCTGCACTGTTCCAGTGGAACATCCCGGAGGGCGATGGCCGCCTCCCGCCGTACAGCAGACGATTGATCATGGCATGCACACTTCAGCACCTCGTGATAGGTCGCGACAATCCCGTTGCCTGGGGTTTGCTCTGCGGCGGCACGACGTAGGCTTCGCAAGACCACCACTCGCATTGACGCCGTGCCATGCTCTGCCAATTCTGTCAAACGCTGCAAACCCGGCTTGCCGCACCACGGCAAAAGCCAAGTTGCCCGTGCAGCAAACCAGTTTGAACCATCCTTGGACAACTGAATGATCTCACTGCTTGCTTTCCCTGCATTCTTTTTCAGTTCTTTAAAGGCCACCGCGCGAACATGGACAGCAGGGCTTTTCAGTGCGGCAATCTGGCCTTTTACCTTGCTGAGATCGATCGCGGGGATTTGTGGTTTAAAGCCCCTGGGGGCAATCCGATAAATTGAACCACTGCCAGTTCGATCACTCATGCGGTGACCGCCAACACCTGCATCAAACCAATCGCTTACGTAGATCGCGCCGTCAGGCCCCACTGCTACGTCTGAGGGGCGGAACATGCCTGAACTGGGGCTTGCCTTTTTCAGTTGCAGAAAAACTGCCCGCGTCAGTGAAAACCCCGCCCCCTGCGGTTTCGGTACATAGCCAAACACCTCTCCTCGGGCCGACTCACAAACCAGTAAAAGGCCGTCTGGGTAACGGCTGTCAAAGCAGCCATTTTCACAGAAGGCCACGCCTGCCGGGGCGCCAAACCCGTAGACGTCGCCGGCAGGAATCGTGCCCGGGTCTTCTTGCCTCCACTCAGCAATCCGAGTCGGCTGTCCCGGCCGCTGATCGACCTGCCACTTTCGGCTGCCATCCGCCGATGAAAAACCAAGGTTTCCATATTCCATCAACCATGTTGTCCGACAGGCGGGCGGATCGTCATTATCAGCCTGAAAAACGTCACCAAACGATGAAAGGCTCTCTTCATAGACGTTTCGGAAATTGTGCCCAATTGGTTCAAGGCCAGTCCCGTCCGGTCGCATCCGTAAGGCCAGGCCACCAACCCAGACTCTGCCATCGTCACTTTTTCGCCCTGGAAAGTTCTCCTTGAGGTGGGGGCTCCCCCCGGCATATGAACTCCCGGCCCGCAGCGTCCAGCCAGACTGGTCCGTCACAGTGTGGGGACCACCGTTGCCTGCATTGAAATACCAGTAGCCATCCGGCCCAACGGTAACACTGTGCAAACTATGGTCGTGGTCGAGGCTACCAAAGCCCGTCAGAAGCACCTCTTTCGTATCAACGCCCGGTGTAAACACGGCATCGCCATCGACGTCCGTGTAAACCAAAAGATTGGGTGCACAAGAAACCACAACCTTATTGCCAATGACGGCGATACCCAGCGGAGCGACCAGGTCTTTATCTCGTACGAACGTGTGGGAACTGTCCGCCTTTCCATCAGCATCTGTGTCCTCAAGCACCACAACCCGGTCACCCGCTTCATTTTCGAGGCCGATGTCAGCGTTTCGATAATTGCGGTAATTGACGGCCTCTGTCACCCAGATCCGCCCCTTACCATCGATATCGAAATTCGTTGGATTGAAGAGCTGCGGTGTCGTTGCCCAGAGGCTCACTTCGAAGCCCTCAGCGACAAGAAACTCAGACGGTGGAATGCTCTCCGCCGTACACCGGCCAATGGTGATTGAAGACACCGAGAGACACCAGACCCCAGCCACGCTCCAAAGAGCTTGTCGTAAACTCATTAGCGGCATTCTCCCCTTTGTCTTTGGTAGCCGCAAAGCAGCTTCACGCGACCACCCTTAACGGCGATCCGGAAGTGTCACGCCCTCTGGCAAAAACGTAACCGTGCGGTCATTTGCAAGGGCCTTACCAGGCGTACACCTCCCCTGCTCCACCTGCTGATCCAGCAAAAGAAGAAGCTCTTCAACTTTTTCTGGAAAATCCGCAACAAGGTTCGTGGTCTCTGCTGGATCCTTCTGAAGATCAAATAATTGCATCGCTGGAAGACCCTGTTTCTTCGCCGCAGGCTCACGGGGTTCACTCCACCCGCCGCTTCCCCGGCAGAGGCAGAGTTTCCAGTTGCCCTGCCGGATCGCAAATGCTCCCTCGACCGAATGACTGATGAGTGAGTCGCGGCCTGAGTCCCCGGCATCGGTCAGTACAGGAAAGAGGCTGAACCCATCCTCACCGCCTGTCTCCGATCGGGGTTGGCCGGTCACGTCCGCCAGTGTCGCATAGATGTCGGTTAGGCAGGCGAGCGTCTTCGTGGTACGCCCGGATGGGATCGTCCCCGGCCAGCGGGCCAGCAATGGTACACGATGCCCACCTTCGTAGATGTCAGCTTTGTGACCACGGAATGGACCACTTGGGTCATGCCCATGCTCCGCGAGAAGTGAAAAGTTGGCCTCTGGCGAACAGCCGTTGTCGCTGGTGAAGATGACGAGTGTGTTGTCATCGAGCCCGGCTTCCTTAACCGCATCGAGCAGCCGGCCCATGAGGTGATCGACTTGCATCACAAAGTCTGCATAGGGATTGATTCCACTGGCATCCTTGAACGGTGGAACCGGCACAATAGGTGTATGTGGTGCCGGCAAGGGCAGGTAGAGAAAAAAGGGCCTGCCCTGACGGGCCGCCTCAGTCTGAGCCTCGACGAACGCGATTGATTTATCAAAAAGGTGCGGAAGCACCTCAGCGATCTCGAAGTCTGCGCCAATGGGCCCCTTGCGATACCACCCGTAACGGTCCTCTTTCTTGCTAACCCCTTCCTCGCGGTCGGGAGGGGCGGTGATTCGGCCAGTGTCGACCCAGACATACGGCGGCATATCGAGCGAGCCGCAGTGGCCGTAATACGAGTCAAATCCATTGATATCAGGCCCATTCTTTACTGGCTTCGTAAAATCGATTGTCTTGTTGTCTTTGGCCCAGTCCCAGCCAAGATGCCATTTCCCAATCATGGCCGTCTGGTAGCCTGCACTTTTCATCAGGTGGCCAAGGGTGGGCCGGTCTGCTGGGATCAGATGCTCGCTCGTCCCGCTTAACACGCCCCGGGCAAGCCGTGACCGCCAGTTGTAGCGACCGGTCAGCAGCCCATACCGCGTCGGCGTACAGACTGAACTTGACGTATGGGCGTCGAGAAAGGTGATGCCTTCATCAGCCATCTGCTGAAGACGGGGCGTCTGGATCTTTCCAGCGGGGTTTGTGGGCGTAAGATCCCCAATGCCAAGGTCATCTGCCATGACAAGAATGACATTTGGCAGTTTTTGGTCAGCCTTGCCAGAATTAGACAAGCCTCCGAGCAGAAGACCGCCAGCCGCAAGACAAAAGAAAACAGCGTTTTTCATGGTGCACGTATCTCCGATTACTGACCCGTCTTTGATGCCACGACTCAAACCTTCAATCCTGAAACATTCAACCCAGAGAAAAAATGTCGCCACCGCAGCCTACCTTATTGCCCTCGGCTGCTTTTTCTGTGCTTTGAGGCCACTGCCCGCAACCGAGGGCTTTTCCGGGCAGAAAACGTCCTTTCACGACTTCGTGATGTATGAAGACCGTGATTTGGGCCGTCGGGTCGTGATTCCTAAACAGGCGGCAGAGGGAAACCCCTGGATCTGGCGGGCCCGATTCTGGGGCCACGAACCTCAGTTTGACCTGGCGATGCTCAGG
>Ga0181593_10004537_pt1 | contig 12645 bp, 9 predicted proteins | sample 071ome_19_FD_133756 | JGI IMG/M metagenome (GOLD analysis project Ga0181593, IMG submission 133756) | Coastal salt marsh microbial communities from the Groves Creek Marsh, Skidaway Island, Georgia - 071413AT metaG (megahit assembly) | ecosystem: Environmental > Aquatic > Marine > Intertidal zone...
GAAACGGAGAGGACGTCCTATCGGTGTGGCGCCAAGCTCGTTCTCCCGCATGACGATCTGACCGCGAATCACCGTCATGACCGGCCATCCCGTCACCTTACGCCCCTCAAAGGGGCTCCAACCGGCCTTTGACGCGATCCAGTCGCGCGTGATCTCGCGCTTTGCACCGAGATCGATCACGGTGAGATCGGCGTCGTATCCGAGCGCCACGCGTCCTTTGCCGATCAGCCCAAAAATGCGGGCCGGGCTCGCCGCCAGGAGGTCGACCAAATGACTCAGCGACAACCGACCGGCAGCGACATGATCGAGCATCAGGGGCACAGTGGTTTGCACGCCTGTCATGCCCGAAGGGCTGTTTGGGTAGGGTTTTGCTTTAGCCTCAAGGGAATGTGGCGCATGATCGGAACCGATCACATCAACGACGCCTTGCCGAAGCCCCGCCCATAACGCCTCTTGATGCCGCGTTTCACGAATCGGCGGATTCATTTGAGCGCGCGAGCCAAGTGTTTCGTAACAGTCCGGTGCACTCAAGCTTAGGTGCTGCGGCGTGACTTCGACGGTCACTAGATCCTTGTGAGCGGCGAGAAGTTCGATCTCTTCTGCCGTCGTCACGTGAAGCACATGAACTTTGCGTTTTGCTTTTTCGGCGATCGCCAGCAAACGGCGCGTCGACTTCAACGCGGTTTCGACATCCCGCCACACCGGATGGTTGGCGACATCGTCACCACGGTGCTCCTTTCGCGCATCGAGTCGCTCGTTATCTTCGCTGTGGATCGCCACCCGGCGGCTTCCGCTCGCCAACACGCGAGCAAGCGTTTCATCGTCCGGCACCAGGAGGTCACCGGTCGAGGCGCCCATAAAGACCTTGATCCCGCAGCAGCCTGGCGTCCGCTCCCACTCAACCAAGTCGTCCGCGTTTTCGGCGGTAGCACCGAGATAAAATGCATGGTCGCACCATGCTCTGTTCTCGGCGCGCTTCAGTTTGTCGGCTATGGCGTCGGGCGTCGTAGTTAGCGGCTTCGTATTGGGCATTTCGAACAAGCCCGTGATGCCCCCCAAAACTGCGCCTCGCGTCCCACTCTCAAGATCTTCAGCCTGCTCCATTCCAGGCTCCCGGAAGTGCACTTGGGTGTCGATCAAACCAGGTAAAACGTGCAGGCCGGACGCATCGACGACGTTAGCCGAGCGGTTGGCGTCAAGGTCGCCGATCGCGACGATTCTGCCATCCCTCATGCCAATGTCTGCGACCCCGATCCCCATATGGGAGACCAGCGTTCCGGATTTGATCATGAGATCAAAGAGCATCCTAAGCTACCTCAAGTAATAATTCGGTCAGCGTGTCGGGTGCAGTCACCATAGCATCATGCGCTGTTGCGAGTTCCCGGTACGACCAGGACGGATCGTCTTTCGCAGCTGACGCAAATGGGGAGAACGACTTTCCCTGCCGCTCTGTGCAGTAAATGAATGTGCGCGGCAAAGTCGCTGCCTTGTCATCCGGCAGCACAGAAGGCGCCAGAAGCGTCCCCATCGGATGGGGTACCAGATGACGCTCAAGCCACGCTACCTTTTCAGGATCGGTCACACCAAGAAACTCCATCGATCCAACCGGCAACGCATCTAATTCCGCACTGGCATTCTTCAGTTGCTCGAACGAGCCGCCTGGACGCGGCGGCACCATGTCGATGTGGCGCTTCCCGTGGGTAGGTACAATGGCATCGAGGTAAACCAGATGACCAATCCGTGAGGCAAGGCGTTCGGCAACACCAGAGACCACAATTCCGCCGTACGAATGACCCACGAGTCGAACGTCCTGCAGTTCTTCGAACACGATGACGTTTTCGATGTCCGTCACATGCGTCTCAAGTTCGATAGGCCATTGGGCAAGATGCGCTCGCTCGCCAAGGCCGGTCAGAGTCGGCGTGAACACGTCGTGGCCAGCCGCGGACAATCGGCGAGCGACATCCCGCCAACACCAGCCACCATGCCACGCGCCATGGACCAAAACAAAAACCGACATTAGCGCTGCGCTCCGATCCGCCGATCAACGCGCATCAAGCACTTCAAATACGTCCCCTTCCGGAGAAATTCCGCGTATATGGACCTGGTGCCATAGTGCATAGAAGAGCAAAACCCACGATGCCTGCCCCGCTCTTTTCTTTTCGGTGGTGAATAGTCCCTGCACCCGACCTTCAATACAGGCCGACTGAATACCAGGCTGAGCTGCGACGAGCCGACCCAGACGGGCGCCATGGTCACGAATCCAACCCGCGACGGGCACCGTAAAGCCTCGCTTTTTTGAAAAGGGCTCAGCTGCCGGATTACGGCGTTCGAGCCATTTTCGAAAGACGTACTTGCCGAAACCTCGTTTCACCTTGAGTCCATCGTCGAATCGAAAGACGGCGGCCGCCACAAGTGGGTCAAGGAAGGGCGTGCGACCCTCCAACCCATGAGCCATTAAACATCGATCCACTTTTGTGAGGAGATCGTGGGGGAGCCAATCTTCGCAGTCGACGGCTTGTGCTGTTTGGAGTCGGGTTCGCGCGCCCTTGGCAGCCAAACTTTGGGCAGCGACGAGTCCGTCGCGCCACCCATCGCCACTCGCCTTCAGTACCCCCAACCCGTGAAAGACACCGCGGGTGCGCATTTCCCGGCCGCCAAGCCAGAATGGTCGCAATGCACTCCGATACCGACCATAGCCCGCCAATAATTCGTCGCCCCCCTCGCCGGTCAGCACGACTTTCACGTCTTTGGCCGCGGCTTCCGCCAATAGAAACGTGGGGAGGATTGCATAGTCCGCGGCGGGATCGTCCATGGCGGCAACCGCACGCGGAAGAGATCGAAGAAAATCTGCCGAGCTGACCTCGATCGGAACGTGGCGGGCACCCGCCTCGCGCGCCAAACGCCCCGCAAGCTCGCGTTCGTCCCCGACATCGCCCTGAAACCCAACCGTATAGGCCGTCACGGGCTCTTGACTAAGCGCCGCCATGACCGAGAGCAGCGCAGCACTATCGATCCCGCCGGACAGAAACATGCCGTAGGGTACGTCGGCGCGTTGGTGTACGGACACTGAATCGGTGAGCGTCGCATCGATAAGGTCCAGCGCACGTTGCTCTTCGAACACGCTTGGTGCGCCAGCGGGCAACGCCTCTCGGCGATGTCGTGCGATCACGCGGCCCTGTCGGACGACGATCGTTTCACCGGGAAGGACGCGCTGAATTCCCTGAAACAAGGTTGAACGCCCTGTCGTGAACTGAAGCTGCATCAGCTCATCTCGGAGCGTGGCATCTTCACTCGCCACCAAAAGGCCCGACGCCAGTATCGCAGATGGTTCCGAGGCGAAGACAAAGAAACCGTCTGTTTCGGCGTAGTACAGTGGCTTGATCCCGAAAGGATCACGCGAAAGAACAAGCTCGCCGTTGGCCGGATCGAAGAGCGCGATCGCATACATACCGCGAAGACGCGACACGAACTCCGGACCATGCAGGCGGTAAAGCGGAAGGATCGGTTCACAGTCCGATCCGGTCTTGAATGCTACACCGCCAAGCTCAGTGCGGAGTTCGACATGGTTGTAGATCTCGGCATTTGCCACAAGGACCGCGCCGTCCGCGTCCTGAAGTGGCTGCGCGCCTGTCTCCAGATCGATAATCGCCAGCCGTCTGTGGACCAAGCCGACGCCGTCGGCATGGTAAATCCCGTCGCCATCTGGGCCTCGATGGATGAGCGCTTCGCTCATGGCCGCCAACGCGTCTTTTGACGCTTCTTTGCCGTCGGTCGTCAGCAGTCCGGCGATCCCACACATTAGGGTGCGACACTCTTGAAGAAGTTCACGTATTCCTCGATCACGATATCTTTGGAGTACGACTTGAGATAGCGGGCGTATCCGGCCTCTGCCATCGAGCGCCCGAGAGTGGGTTGGTCCAGCACCTTGTTAATCGCAGCGGCGAGCCCAACGTAATCTTCTATCTCCACCAAAAGACCGTCCTTACCATCTTCAATCAACTCTTTCGGACCGTCGGCAGCGGCGGCGATCACCGGACACACGGCGGCCCAAGCCTCGATAACTACATTCCCCAGCGGTTCGTGGCGCGACGGACAAACGAAGATATCTGCCTGCCGATATTGATCCGCCAGGTTATCCAGCCAGCCAAGCCACGTGATTCGGTCGGTCACGCCAACCTCGTCAGCAAGGTCCTTAAGCGTGCGTTCGAGCGGTCCTGAGCCCGCAATATGGAGGTGGGCGTCGTCGATCAGGGAGAGTGCACGGATCAGGACGTCGAAGCCCTTGTTTTCATGCAAACGACCTGCGGCAAAGATGCGCCGTCCATTGCGCGAATTGCTCGAGCTTCTTGGAGCGTCTTCGCCATCCACGTCAACGAAGTTGGGGAGGTAGTGAACGCGTTCCGGGTCCCAGCCCTGATCAATAAGGTAGCGGCGAATACCGAGCGTATTGGCAATGAGGTGATCGCAACGCCGGTAATATTTCAGATTGTAGTACCCGCCAAGGCGAGCAACAAACACGAAACGTCGCGCGGGCGAGGGCGTTGGGCACATTGCCGTCGCCCGATTCATCCAAGTCAGCACAACCTGTGGTCGGGTGCGATCAATCAAGGACCCTAGTTTCGCGCGTGTCGTTACATCGAAGAAGCCGCCAAATCTCAAGACCTCCGGCGCGACCCCGGCACGTTGCAAACGCTGTAGGCGGTCCTGGTGCCCCCTCACGACGATGGTTTGGGGGATCGATCGTGCCTTTAGTGCCACCGCGAGGCGTTCGAAAAACGCTTCCGCACCCCCGACCGGCGCCCCGGCCATCACCTGCATGAGGGATACCACTATTCGGATTCCAGGCGAGCTTTTAGGTGTGAGATCAACGGGAAAAGCCCAGCGAAGAGCGCAATCAAGAAACCGTAGCTACCTTCCTTGTAGCCCTTACGTCCGACATAGCATTTGAAGAACCGCGAAAAGAATCGGCGCAGGTTGTTGGCAAACGACCCGACATTGCCGCTCTCGCGCAGATCGGCCGCGCGCGCCGTCGTATAACTGTCGAGACGGCGTATCATGTCGGAGATATCGCGGTCCACTTGGTGCTTGATTGGGTTGGAAAGCAGTCCCTTAGGCCCGTGCAGCTCTAGAGTGGGATGGATGCGCTGCCGACCCCATCGTTTGGCTCCTCTGAACGACAGTCGCGGTGCTGCCGAGACCCCCCACGAGGCGCCCCATCCATGGCGGACGCATCGGTCGCCTATGTAGTTCAGAAAGGGGATTAGAAAATAGCCCGAACTGGCCGGCTCAATTTTCGTGCGGATTTCGCGACCAAGCTCGACGGAAACCGACTCGTCGGCATCAATCTCGAGAATCCAATCGCCCGAACAAGCATCTAGACCAGCGTTGCGACGATCACCTTCGATCGGCCAGGCGCCTTCAATCACGACATCCGCCAACTTGTAGGCAATGGCCGCCGACCCGTCGGTGCACCGGTCGAGAACGACAACACGCTCGTCAGCGAAGTCTAGGCACTTGAGGCAGCCCTTAAGGCGATCTTCTTCGTTGCGCGCCACAACAAGGGCGGAAAGGCGACGGCTCACGCCATATTCTCCTTCGTCCTAGCCAGCAACTCTTGTGCGGCCGCAAAAACGGTGTCGACGGACAAAGACGTCATCCGGCTTTCGTGGCTTCGGTAGTCGTAGTTCACTACATTCACGATTTGCTCAAACGACTCGGGCGTCCGCACGAACGCCGTATGGCTTCCCCAAGGTCGATAATGTTGCTCCGGACTAGGCCCGAAAAGTCCCAACGTTGGTACACCAGCCGCGGCGGCCAGATGCATCAGCCCCGAGTCATTGCCGACGAACAAGCGGCACCGACGGAGACATGCCGCCGCCATCGGGAGATCGGTCTTCCCGATGAGATCAATGGTTCGGTCGAGGGGAATCCCGGCTAGAAGTGCGTCAACCATGGACCGCTCGCCATCCGCGCCGAACACCGCAACGCGAGCACCGGCCAACGGGCCACCTGGGCTCCCTAACCGCAAAGCAAGCTCAAGAAACGACTCGGGGGGCCACTGCTTACCCCCCCAATTGGCTGTGGGGCCAAGCGCGACGACCGGCCCTTCTGGGATGATCTCTTTCGCGCGAAGAGCGTGTTCTTCTTTCAGCCAAACTTGTGGTGCGGGCACTGCATCCAACCGCATCGTGTGGCGAAGGGATTCGACACGGTGGATTGGCTTGTCATTCGGTCGGTAGATGAAATGGCTCACATGCGGCAGCATCCACGCCAATGCGGAACCTCGCAAATCAACGATGATGCTCCAGAAGGTCGATACCGTTTGCGCCCATAAACGTGCCCAATGACCGGCATATCGTTGTTTTTTCAAGGCAATGACTCGTTCAACCGACGTACAGCCTTGAAACAGCGATGCCGCCGCCGGACCACAGGCGACGGTTACACGCGCGGTCGGATATTTCTGAATGAGATGAGCCAACAAGCCGGTCGACAAGATCGCATCACCCACTCGATTGGAGGTCACAAATAAGATTTTCAACGACCCACCCGATCTTCCAAGGCACTTTCGAGGCCGTGCAACCAGCGGGTTATACGCTTCTCGTTCATACCGAAATCTGACAGTCCGTAGACTGCTCGGCTATAAATGGCGAGAGTCGAACGCCGTTCGCCGATCGCAAAGAACTCGGTGGTAACGAGGTCGGGAAACTTGAACACGGCGCTACGTTGAACATCGACGACCTGACCTCCATCAAGAAAGGTCGCTAGGCGATCGGTGCGAGGCGCCGTTGACGTCACGGCATCCCAGGCTTTGCGGAGGTCACTTTCAGCGACATCGAAGACCGGGCTCATTCGGTCCGGGTCTACGCCAGGGCACTTACCCGTCGGGCACACAATAAACTGATTGGGAGAATCAGCACGGACGAGGGTCGCGAAATCCAAGACGTCCGGCGTTTCCACCGAAAACAACGCGCTACAGCCGGCAAGAGTTAGAATTGCCGTGAACAGCAAAGAGTGCAGCGCAACGCGTGGGCTGAGCGTCATGCGATGCTTATACGTCCCACCTTTAGGTCTTGCCAAGGACAGTTCGGCCCACTAGGTCATCGAAATGGACGGGACCTCCCAACCTCCAATTCTTGCTTCTCGCCTACCGGCCCGGGGCTTTCTTCGCGTCGGCGGCGCGGCAGCCCGATCCTTTCTGCAGGGTCTGGTTACCAATGATGTTGACAAGGTCGACCCAACCACGCCGATCTATGCTGCTCTTTTGACCCCTCAGGGCAAGTTTCTTCATGACTTCCTGATTGTTCAGATCGGCGATTCGCTTGTACTCGACCTGGGAGCCGACCGCGTTCAAGACCTACTGCGACGTTTAACAATGTATCGGCTTCGGGCAGCCGTGGATTTGGACGATGTTACGGACGCGCTTCGCGTTGTCGGCATTTTTGGCGGCGTTGTCGAAGGTTTCAGCACCAAATTGCCAGGGACCGTCGTCCACGACCCGCGAAGCGCGACACTCGGCTACCGGCTCTACAGCGAGGCTGACCCTCAGGCGGAAATCGAGGCGTTGGGGGGCCGTTTTGTGGAGTTCGAACACTACGAAGCCCTGCGTGTAGCCGCTGGCGTGCCAGACGGAAGCCGTGACATTCCCGTCGAAAAGGCCTTCCCCCTCGAGTATGGCTTCGACGCACTCGGGGCTGTCAGTTACGACAAGGGGTGCTACGTCGGCCAAGAACTGACGGCCCGGACGCATAATCGGGGCAAGGTGAAGAAGGCCCTCTATCGTCTACGATTTGAGGACGAGCCGCCCGCCGCGGGCACCGCAATCCTGGCAGGAGCGACCGAAGTCGGCGAGATCCTAACAAGCGCCGATTCCTTTGCGCTGGCGCACGTTCGCATCGATGCAACGGAAAAAAAGCAGACTTTGTCGGCTGCCGACTTGTCAATCGTCGAGTGCGTCAAAGCGCCGATCAAACCTGCCGACTGATCACTGGGCCGTGGACTTTTCCACAGGCTACATTAGCCCCCTGCATCCCCCCAGCTAAGCGACGAGTACCCTATATACCCATCGTGGGTCCGCGAAGGAGGGCGGGGTACAGCTAAGTTCTACGGGGCCAGACACTGCACAACTCGTTTCGACGTAGATATGAATGGAAGATCCCGGCGAAGCCGGAGCGCCTGTGGCTTGCACTGAGCGATGTCGGGCGACTGGCCGAGATCATTGGGCTACCCCCAGCACAATATAGCGAGTCTTCCGCGGATAGGGACGTCAACGCGCGCGCGACGGGTAGCCTAGGTTCCCGAATCCTAATGACTCAGTGGCGGGAACCCCCCGCTCAGTGGATCTCAGGAAGATGGCTTAGGACCACGCGACAGGTATCGCGTGGATTACTGACCAGCTTTTCGTGGACGCTAACCATAGAAGCGCAGAACGGCCAAAGCGTCGTTCGCCACGATTTTGCCGTCCAGCCGCGCAGCACCTTTGCGGCAATCATGCTCGTCCTATTCGGGTGCCACCAACTCGACCGCAGGATCAACGAAGCCGGCCAGAGCTTGGCTCTGTGGGCCAAGGGGAGCATCGACCACCCGACACCAAGGCCACGCGCATTACCGCGTCAGGCACAGGCAACGCTGTCGGACCGCGCCATGCTGGCAGATGGTTCCGAATACGGTCGCGGGCAAGTATCCCGCTTGGTTCGGTGGATGGCGCAAGCTCAGCGTGTGGATACCGCCTTCATTCGCCCTAATACCCTTGCCGCTTTGTGGAACGCCGACCCGGACGAAGTTACCGAGGTCCTGCTTGCCGCTTCGACAGCCGGCATTCTCAGCAAACGGTGGCGCGTGAACTGCCAGAGTTGCGCCCACACTGCCGTCATTACATCGAACTTGTCGGAAATCCCCGAATCGATGACGTGCCGCCGATGCACCGCCAAGCTGAGCAACAGCCTCGCACGCGAGGTAGAGATCGTATTCGTACCGAACGAAGAAATCGGAGGGTTCAAACTCGAACGTTACGCCTTCGATTCGCCTAGTGCACATCCTGCGGTCGGCGCACGACTTAGAGTTCAAGCAAAAAGCCGGTGGTCTACCAAGTGGCCATCAATCAAAGCCCCTCTTCAAGCAAAGGTTACCGACACCGGGTCTACCGCGACGCTGGCCGCCAACAGTCGAAGTGTTAGCTTTTCCGTAGCCCACGGCACAATCTCTGTTTCGGCAAACAGCGAGACCAAGGGGACGGTCGAATTAGTCAATCACGACGATGTCGACCGGTGCATCGTGCTGGAATCAAGCGCCGCGATTGAACACGGATACTCGGCACGGCGGGCTTTGCTGTTGCAGGCACACCAGGACATTGGCGGCAAAGAGCTTCCCGGCGCAGGACAATCTTTCTTTCTCGACAACGTGGCTGTGTTGACAACCGACCTTGCCGGGCTCGCGGCTCGCTATCAGCGCGGTGGTGATGCTGAAACGTTCAAGGCGGTGAGCGATTTGCTTCGAGAAACAACCGAGATCGCAAGGGATTACGGCGGTTCGGTGGCGAGTCGCCTCGGCGAAGTCGTAATTGCCGTGTTCCCAGATTCACAGAAGGCTTTTTCTGCGGCCATGCGCCTCTCCGCTCACGGCAAAGCGGAGGGGCTACCGCCCTTCCGAGGCTCGATCGAAGTCGGAAACCTCGCAGCCGTCGCACATAAAGGCCGCCTCGTCATGAAAGGTCCCTGCATCGAAAGCGCCGTGGCCGTTCTGAATAATCTGGCTCCGGGTGAGATTGGCCTAGGCAATGAGACCGTTGGCGCTCCGGGCATGATCAAACTCATCCAAGGCTATCAGCTGATCCCGATGAGCGACCAGGGCGTGGACGCCCAAAAACTTATCCTTCAAATCCAGGCCAAGACCGTTGGCGGCGATCATTCGGCGAGCGCCGCCTGAGCTGCCGCGAGCCGCGCGATAGGAACGCGATAAGGAGAGGCAGAAACGTAATCGAGTCCGACGCGGTGGAAGAAGTCGACTGACGCGGGGTCGCCACCATGCTCGCCGCAGATGCCCAGCTTGAGATCCGCCCGCGTTTCGCGACCTCGTTCGCTACCCATGCGTACCAACTCGCCCACGCCGTCCTGATCGATCGAGACAAACGGATCGATTTCGAAAATCCCGTTGATTCGGTAGTCGTCGAGAAAATTGCCCGAATCGTCACGGCTGATTCCAAGCGCCGTTTGAGTCAGGTCGTTGGTGCCGAAGCTAAAGAACTCAGCGCTCTTCGCGATGTCTCCCGCGCGCAACGCAGCTCGGGGCAGCTCAATCATTGTGCCGACAAGGTAGTTCAGCGGACGATCCCGCTCCTTCCGTACGGCTTCAGCAACGTCGTCAATCCGGGCTTTGATGATCTCCAGCTCGCGATGGGTCGCGACCAGCGGGACCATCACCTCAGGCACCACTGCATCTCCGGTCTCGGCCTCGGCATCCAAGGCAGCTTCGAAAATCGCGCGGGCCTGCATCTCGTAGATCTCTGGATACGATACGCCAAGGCGACAACCACGATGTCCGAGCATCGGGTTAACCTCGCGCAAAGCAGCAGCACGGCGCCGCAGTTTCTCCGGATCCGCGCCAGCCGCAGCGGCAACCTCTTCAATCTCTGAATCTGAGTGAGGAAGGAACTCGTGCAAGGGCGGATCGAGCAATCGGACCGTCACTGGCAAGCCATGCATGATGCGAAAAAGGTCTGAGAAATCCTGCCGCTGCATGGGCAAAAGCTTCTCAAGGGCGGCCCGGCGACCGGCTTCATCATCAGAGAGAATCATCTCTCGTACGGACACGATGCGATCGGCGTCAAAAAACATGTGCTCCGTTCGGCAAAGCCCGATCCCTTCGGCGCCGAACTCTCGAGCGGTTTGGGCATCGCTGGGGGTTTCGGCGTTCGCGCGAACCTTCAAGCGGCGGACTTTGTCGGCCCAACCCATCAACCGAGCAAAGTCGCCTGAAAGTTCAGGCTGAATCATGGCGACCTCGCCCAACATGACCTCGCCTTTTGCACCATCGATCGTGACTGTATCGCCTTTGTTGACGACCCGATCCATTACGGTGAATCGCTCGTTCTTGTAATCAATCCGCACCGACCCAGCACCCGAAACGCATGGCGTTCCCATACCGCGAGCCACGACGGCTGCATGGCTCGTCATGCCGCCCCGGCTCGTCAGGATTCCTTGTGCGGCGTGCATGCCGTGAATGTCTTCAGGGCTTGTCTCCTCGCGGACCAACACAACCTTTTCACCGGCGTTGGCCAACGTTTCGGCTTCATCCGCGCTAAAAACCACCGTTCCGCAGGCCGCGCCCGGCGATGCCGGCAATCCCCGGACAAGAACATCTTTCGGCGCATCGGGGTCCAATGTCGGATGGAGCAATTGATCTAATGACGCCGGCTCTACTCGCTTGATCGCCTCCACTTCGCTGATCAGGCCCTCCTCGACCATGCTCACTGCGATGCGCAGCGCCGCACGCGCAGTACGTTTGCCACTTCGAGTCTGCAACATCCATAGCTTGCCCTCTTGGACGGTAAACTCGATGTCTTGCATGTCGCGATAATGCGCCTCTAGGGACCTGTAAATGTTCTCCAACTGTCCGAAAACCTCGGGCATCAGTTCTTCCATCGAGGGCGTCTCGGAGCCGTCATTGTCACGCGCCGCACGGGTTAGGTGCTGCGGCGTCCGAATCCCGGCAACCACATCTTCACCTTGTGCGTTGACCAAGAACTCCCCGAAAAACTCTTTGTCTCCAGTAGAGGGATTTCGGGTAAACGCGACTCCGGTTGCCGAGGAGTCCCCCATGTTGCCGAACACCATGGCTTGAACGTTTACGGCCGTACCCCAAGCCGCAGGTATGTTGTGTAGACGTCGATAGGTAACCGCGCGTTGGTTCATCCAAGATCCGAAAACCGCGCCCATTGCGCCCCAAAGCTGCTTTCGCACATCTTGGGGGAACGGCTCACCGAGTTCGCGCTCCACCAATGCTCCGTACATGCCGACGAGCCGTTGCAAATCATCGGCCTCAAGTTCGGTATCGCCCTCAACGCCTTTCTCGGCCTTTAACTGATCAAGAAGCTCCTCGAAATTGTGGTGCTCGACCCCGAGAACCACATCCGAGTACATCTGGATAAATCGCCGATAGCTGTCCCATGCGAAGCGCTCGTTGCCGCTGATTTTTGCGATCCCGATAACGGTATCGTCGTTGAGCCCGAGATTCAGCACCGTGTCCATCATGCCGGGCATAGAAGCACGTGCTCCGGACCGGACCGACACTAACAATGGTCGCTCCGTGTCGCCGAATTTAGCGCCAACGGTTTCCTCGACCTTGGAAAGCGCCTGTTCGACTTGATCCGACAAGTCAGCGGGATACTCTCGGTTGTTGTCGTAGTACGCCGTGCAAACCGCTGTAGACAGCGTGAAACCCGGCGGCACGGGTAGGCCGATATTGCTCATCTCGGCAAGATTTGCGCCTTTACCACCAAGAAGACTGCGCATTTCAGCGCGACCTTCCGCGCTACCGTCTCCAAAACTATAAACCCATTTAGTCATACGCCGGCGTTACCCCTCGATATGGGAGAAATCAGCAATCTGGTTAAGGGTGCCGCAAATCTGCGACAGAAGACGAAGCCGGTTC
>Ga0181593_10004541_pt1 | contig 12641 bp, 6 predicted proteins | sample 071ome_19_FD_133756 | JGI IMG/M metagenome (GOLD analysis project Ga0181593, IMG submission 133756) | Coastal salt marsh microbial communities from the Groves Creek Marsh, Skidaway Island, Georgia - 071413AT metaG (megahit assembly) | ecosystem: Environmental > Aquatic > Marine > Intertidal zone...
AGATCTCTCAGGGTCTCAAGATTCTGAGAAAACCACTCCTCTTCCCGCGGAAGAAGACGATTCTTCACCTTTTACCTCGCCATCCAATGCAGCTCAAAGTACGAGTCCCCTTCAAACCGAAAAGAATGAGGATTACACCGTTCCAAGTATCATCACAGAAAATCTACCTGATGGAGTAGCATTTATTCAAACAGGAATTGCTAGTTGGTATGGTCCCGATTTTCATGGCCGAAATACTGCGAATGGAGAGGTTTATGATATGGACGCGCAAACAGCCGCACATAAATCACTACCCTTCGACACTCAGGTTATTGTAGAAAATCAATCGAATGGAAAACGCATTCAGCTTCGAATCAATGATAGAGGCCCCTATGCAAAAGATAGAGTGATTGATTTATCAAGAGCAGGTGCCGAGGCTATTGATATGATTGGTCCAGGCACAGCCCCTGTAAAAATTTATGTACTTGATGACGGATCTGGCAATGTTTTCCCAACCAAACCACATTATACTGTACAACTTGGTTCTTATGATAATCGCCCAGCAGCAGAAAAGAAGGCGGCCGAAATTAGAAGTAGTTATGTAGCAGAGGTTATGGTCAATGGGGTTCGCTATTATCGAGTGTATTTTGGCGATTTTGAGAATCCTGCCATCGCTATCGAAGCCATGAATCGTCTAAAAGGTCTCGGGCATGAGGGTTTTATTAAACAAATTAATAAATAAGTAGATTTGGGATTGATTTCCTAAGACTTTGGGTTACATAGATATCTACTAATTTTAATTTTCTTTAATTCATGTAGACATCATTCTGTTACATGAATTTCCTTTCCAATCAATCATGAAAAAAAATATACTTGTTATTGGTAGCGGCTTTGGTGGATTAGGCGCCGCTTCTCGACTACTATCGGCGGGCCACGACGTTACTATACTGGAAAAACGAGATAAGCTTGGAGGGCGAGCATATGTCTATGAGCAAAATGGCTTTAAATTTGACGGAGGCCCAACCGTAATAACCGCCCCCTTCCTATTCGATGATATCTGGGAGGCGGCCGGAAAGAAACGAGAAGATTATGTAGAGTTTGTTCCCTGCGATCCCTTTTATCGAATTTTTGATCATATGGGTAAAAGTTTCGACTACAACAACGATCATGAATTTACTCTTAAGGAGATAGAAAAGTGGAATCCTGAAGACAAACAGGGTTACGAAGATTTCTTAGCTACCACCAAACCCATTTTTGATAAAGGCTTTACAGAGCTGGCAGACAAACCCTTTTTAAAGGTGAGTGATATGCTCAAGGTAGCCCCAGACTTAATCCGCTTACAATCTCATAAAAACGTTTATAAATACGTATCTCAATTTATTAAAAACGATTTTTTGCGCCAGTGTTTCTCATTTCACCCCTTACTTGTGGGTGGAAATCCATTCGATACCACCTCTATCTATGCCATGATACATTACTTAGAGAGAGAATGGGGGGTTCATTATGCCATGGGAGGTACGGGTTCGATTGTTAATGCTTTTGAAAAATTAATTACAGAACAAGGCGGAAAATTCCGACTGAGCACTGAAGTGGATGAAATTTTAGTTACCAATGGAAAAGCGACGGGCGTTCGGCTTGCCAATGGCGAGATTCTAGAGGCCGATACCGTAGTTTCAAACGCAGATGTGGCCTTTACCTATAAAAACATGATAAAGCCAACACATCGTAAAAAATATACCGATCGGAAAATAGCACGAACCAAGTATTCAATGTCATTATTCGTGATTTACTTTGGAACCAATCGACAATACAGAGATCAGGGATTAGCTCATCACAATATTATTTTGGGTCCACGGTATAAGGCATTGCTGGATGACATTTTTGATAACAAAATCGTAGCGGAAGATTTTTCACTGTATTTGCACATGCCAACCTTGACCGATCCGAGTATAGCACCCGATGGGCATGAAGGCTTTTATGTGTTATCACCTGTGCCGCACTTGGATAGTGGAACCGATTGGGAAACGTTTGCCCCGGTGTATAAAAAGGCTATCATGGACTTCTTAGAAGAAAATTATCTTCCAGACCTATCCAAGCACCTGGTGGCCGAACACTATATCGACCCCTTACATTTTCAGAATGAATTGAACAGCTATAAAGGATCCGCCTTCTCGGTTCAACCCATTCTAACGCAATCGGCTTGGTTCAGACCTCACAATAAATCCGAAGATGTGGATGATTTGTACTTTGTAGGAGCAGGAACGCACCCGGGAGCGGGACTCCCAGGCGTACTTTCCTCAAGCATCATTGCTCAGGATCTTATCGGGCCCGCCTAAACTAGGAGTTTAAACTTTTTTGCAGATTGTCCCAATCTTGCAAAAAGCGCTCAAGTCCTGAATCGGTTAATGGATGCTTTAGTAAGCCAGTAATGACATTGAGCGGCATGGTCGCCACATCTGCACCTGCTTTTGCACATTCCAACACATGCATAGGATGTCGGATACTAGCGGCTAATACTTCAGTGCCATATCCATAGTTTAAATAGATTCGAACGATATCTTCGATAAGAGTCATTCCATTAGTGCTGATATCATCAAGTCTACCCAAGAAAGGAGATATATAGGTGGCACCCGCTTTAGCCGCAATGAGGGCCTGAGTGGCAGAAAAACATAAGGTACAATTGGTTTTAATCCCCTCTTCCGAGAAGGTTTTTATGGCTTTTATGCCATCTTTAATAAGGGGGATTTTAACGACTACATTATCGGCTATTTGCGCGATTGCACGCCCTTCAGCCACCATATCATCATAACTGGTTGAAACTACTTCGGCAGATACATCACCCTCAACGATATCACATATTTTTTTAATATGACCTTCGAAGTCTCGTACACCAATCTTTGCACAAAGACTTGGGTTCGTGGTTACACCATCCAAAACGCCTAGGTCATTAGCTTCTTGGATTTCTTCTAGATTGGCGGTATCGATAAAAAATTTCATTGGGTTGTATTGGTTGAAAGATGAGGTTAAATGGCCAAAGTTTGACTTCATGTTTAAAATAGGAAATCAAATGTCTCAAATCTATCGATTTCAAGATTTTACGTTGCTTTTTTTTACAAGATTAGACTATTGCATAGTGAACTAATTCCCGAACTTTACACGTTATGCTTTATATGTAAAATTCTTCTCTTCAAACCGAAGAAAACTCAATTGATTTAAATTTATTATCGTGAAAAAACATCTGTTTCTCTTATTAATCCCTGCTTTATTCATCCTTCAATGCGGCGGGGGCGATGACTCTTCTCAGCGGCCAGACTTTAGTCGATTTGCGGGCTTCTCAGCCAATCGTGCAACCAGCGTGGAAACCATAACCGTGAGTCAAAGTACTATAGCCGATCAAGTACGTTCCTATGGTACGGTGAAGGCTCAAGACTTAGTAAACGTAGCTCCTCAAGTGTCTAACCGACTCACCAATATCTATGTAGATTTAGGCGATGAAGTTCGAGCAGGACAATTGATGGCAAAGATTTACGATAAAACTTTTAGAGATCAATTAAACCAAGCAAAGGCTCAAGTCGAGCAAAGTAAAATTGCACTTCAGAGAGATAGCACTCAATATGACCGTCAATCACAGTTACTCGAAAAAGAATTAATAAGCGACAGTGAATATGAAATTGCGTTGGCCACTTATCGAAATGCTATTGCACAATTAGAATCTGCAAAAGCATCCCTCACCCAAGCACAAGAAAACTTTAACTTCACCGAAGTTCGCGCGCCCGTTAGTGGTGTAGTCGTAAGCCGAGCGCTGGAAGTAGGCGATTTAGCTCCTTCCGGTCAAACCCTATTTGAACTTGCGAGTAATAGCGGTTACGAGAGTCGTATTTTCTTACCTATACAGGATTGGAGAGCCGCCCTTATTGGTCAAACGGTTCAACTCCGTGTATCCAATGAATCTTCCGTATCGGCTCGGGGGGTGATTTCTCGTAAGAGTCCTCAATTAGATCCAACTACAGGACTTGGAGAGGTTGTCATCACTTTGACTGAAGTGGGCAATGCTATTTATCCGGGTGTGTTAGTTGAAAATCTGATCAATATTCAGACCAAAGAAAATGCCATTGTGATTCCAAGAAGTGCTCTGGTTGAAGTGGTTGAAACGGTGGTAAATCCCGAATCTAATACCATAGAACTCGAGCGAAGTTACTCCGTTTTTGTATCAAATGGTGACAGTGTTGCCGAACGACGCACCTTGGAGTTAGGTATAGAGCAAGGCGATAAAATTGAGGTTCTTTCGGGTCTAAGCAGTGGAGAAAACATCATTATTACTGGCCAACAAGGTCTCGAAGATGGGGCACGAATATCCGTAGCATCCGGTGCACTTTTTCAAACCGCTGAAGAAAATACTATTGAATCGGGCGATACCAACAATGAAGGAGGCAGTGCGGTTTCACGAACCAACAATCGATCAGCCGCATCGGGTAATGGAAATTCATTTGCCAATTTGACGGATGAGCAGCGTGAAAAATTACGCAATATGAGCCCAGAAGAGCGAAGAGCCTATTTTCAACAACTTCGTCAAGCAGGAAGCGACTCAAGCGCTAGTGCGAATAACTCTTCAAACCGGTAATTTACATGGGTGCGTTATCTAAATTAGCCGTTGAACGGCCTATAACCTTACTCATGACCACCCTCATTTTTGTGGGTTTTGGTATTTATGGGTTACAGAACCTACGTCTGAATCTCTATCCCGATGTTTCATTCCCAACCATAACGGTTTATACCAGTTATGAAGGGGTTGCTCCAGAAGACATTGAAACCTTAGTTACACGCCCTATTGAAGAATCGGTTGGTAGTATAAGTGGAATACGCCGCATACGCTCGCTTTCGAGTCAAGGCGCATCGGTAGTGAAATTGAATTTCAATTGGGGAACCGACTTATATGAAGCAGAAAATGATGTGCGCAAGCAGCTAGGATTTGTCGAACGATCCATTCCTGACGATGCCGAATCACCCTTGGTATTTTCATATGATCCTAACCAAGAACCCATAGTCGTTCTTACACTAACGAGTAACGCTCGAAGTCCTAGAGATCTTCGCACCTATGCCAACCAAATTTTAGAGCAACGGATTGAGAGGGTAAATGGTATTGCATCCGTAGAAACCTCAGGTGGACTGGAACGACAGATTAATGTAACCATCGACAACGAAAAAATGCGGCTATATGACATTACTATTGCTGAAATAGCCGCTAAATTGAGCCAAGAAAATATTCAGGTTCCCGCAGGACAATTATCGGAAGGCAATACCATCTATAGCCTCCGAACTATTGGAGAATTTAAAAATATCGACCAAATTCGTAATACCATTGTTACCGTTCGTGATGGTCAAGCACTTCTGCTTAAGGATGTTGCGGTAGTCGATGATGGTATCGCCCAGCCCATTGGAAATGTACACATTGATGGTGAAGACGGGGTTATCCTAAATGTCTATCGCCAAAGCGATGCCAATGTGGTATCTGCCGCTAATGATGTCATTGAAAGCCTAGATGACATTAAAAGAAGCCTTCCCAATGATGTTCAAATAAAGGTGTTAACCAATAAGGCAGAATTCATTGAGCAGTCTATCCAAAACCTACTGCTCACAGGGATTCAAGCGGTAATTCTTGTAGTGCTTATCCTCTTAGCATTCCTTAGAAGTGGACGATCGGCCCTAATTATCGCCATTTCAATTCCGGTGTCTATCATAACCACGTTTATGGTTATGGACTTCGCCGATCTTAGCTTGAACATCATTTCACTATCCGGACTTACATTGGCCGTCGGGATGGTCGTCGATGATGCCGTGGTAGTACTGGAAAATATATTCCGATTCCGTGAAGACGGAGCCGACAAAAAGACAGCCAGTATTATGGGGGCCCGAGAAGTTGCCGTACCCGTGGTGATCTCGACCTTAACCACCTTAGTAGTATTCCTGCCTATTCTGTTTGTGCCTGGGATTGCCGGGTTTTTATTCCGTGATTTGGCTCTCACCATTTCCTTCTCTTTATCGGTTTCTTCTTTAGTTGCGCTCACTCTGATTCCAATGATGAGCTCCATTTTCTTTAATGAAGGCAAAACTACCTTCGAGGCCAAGAACAAGGTTGCTGTAGTACTTTCGAATTTCCTGGAGGCCATCGAAGAACGTTATCGTTCTGCTCTAACAAAAGTTGTTCAAAACAGCGGTTGGGTGGTAACTGCCGCCCTGATACTATTTGTAGGAACACTTCCCATTTTTTACCAGCTAGGCGGTGAATTCTTTCCTCGGGTCGATGAAAATGCACTCACCCTAGAAGTGCAGCGTGAACCTGGTGTTAATCTGTTTGAATTAGAGCGAAGCATTCGACAAGTGGAAGGTATTATTCAACAAGAAGTGCCCGAAGCTCGACTTGTGGTAGCCGATTATGGAGACAAAGAAGGGGTTGAAGGAGCCGATAATCCTGGTGGATATAGAGGAACTATTCGGGTTGAATTGGTATCTCAAAAAGAACGCAATAGAGGACAGTTCGAAATTACCCAGAGTCTACTTTCTTCACTTGAACAAGTTCCTGGCATCCAGGTCAAAGAATTGATTATCGATCCACTAAGTCCCGATGGGGAAAACGGCCTCATGGTTCAGATTTATGGCTATGATCCCGAAATAAAGAAAGAACTTACCGAAGGGGTGAAAGAAAGACTGTCCAGCATCAACGGTGTGGTGAATCTCTTTTCAAGCTCCGATCAAGGCCGACCTGAATTACGATTAATCATGGATCGAGAACGCATTTCTCGAGTCGGAATGAATACCAACCAGGTTGCCTCTGCGGTAAGCGATGCGGTTAAGGGTAATATTGCAACTAGTTTTGTAGATCAAGGGGTAGAATTTGAAGTACTTGTTGAACTCGATCCTAAGGATAAGTCCGAAACCCTAGATTTATCTAACATTCAAATTCAAACACCAAGTTCAGGATGGATGCCCCTTAAAAATTTAGCCCGGCTTGAGCGATACACCGGCCCAACCAATGTGCTTAGGATCAATCAGGAGCGCGTGACCGAAATTACAGCGGAGTTAGCCGGAACCGATTTGAAAGCAGCATCTGACCAAGCAAGAATTCTACTCGAACAGGTTGATTGGCCCGATGGATACCGTTTCGAAATTGCCGGTACCGCCGAAGAACAGGCCGAGTCTTTTGGCTTTCTACTCCTAGCCTTTGCGGTGGCTGGTGTACTAACCTACATGGTGATGGCTTCTCAATTTGAAAGCTTAGTCGAACCTTTTATTATTATTTTTACCATCCCACTCGCCCTAACAGGGGTATTATTAATGCTATGGGCTACAAATACCTCTATTAGTGTAACCTCAATGGTTGGGTTGATTTTGCTTACGGGTATAGTGGTAAACAATGGAATTGTAATGATTGACTATATCAAGATACTTCAAGCAAGAGGTATTGAACGAAGCCAAGCCATTGTAACAGGTGCGGTTCGCCGTTTGCGCCCCATTTTAATGACGGCTTTCACCACGATCTTATCCATGGTACCCCTTGCCTTAGAAATTGGTTCGGGTTCCGAAACATGGAGTCCTATGGCTCGAACGGTAATTGGTGGACTAACCATGTCTACTCTACTCATGCTTTTTGTAGTTCCCTGTCTCTACCTTATTATTAATAGAAGCGTAGAGCGAATGGGCTTTGATGCCGTTCATAAACTTGATCCATTAGCCCAAGAAAATGAGACATCTAAGGTGGTATCAACTTCTTAACTGAATGAAAATTGATATGATTAAAAAGGTACTTTAAAGAGGACAATATGAAACAATTTAGTGTAGCGGGTTCCATTTTACGAAGACCAATCACGGTTATCATGATAACTCTAATCATGACTGCCTTCGGAATCTTCTCTCTGCAAAATTTGAGAGTTACCTTATTTCCATCCATCAACATTCCAGTGCTTGCCATCTCCACGGGTTATCAAAATGTATCTCCAGAAGATGTAAACAGAATATTGGTCAATCCTATTGAAGGAGCGGTATCAGCAATTGAGGGAATAGAAAGTTTAGAAGCACGTGTAAGCCGTGGTAGTGCCTTCATAATTTTGAGACTGAAGGATGGAACCGATATTAGGAAAACCGAACTCAAAGTACGCGAAGCCTTAGATAATGTTCGAAATGAGCTTCCACGACAAGCCCGAGAGCCGGTGATTTTTCAGTTCGACCCTGAGAATAGACCCATTATGAAACTCAGTATTGATGCCAGTAATCGTGGTTTAGACGAACTGAGAAACCTTGGCGTTGAATTGGTGGAACCCCGCCTTGAACGAATAGACGGATTGGCCTCGGCCGAAACCCAAGGTGGTTTAGAACGGCGTATTTATGTGGATGTTTCACCCATGTCTCTAGCGCAATACAACCTTTCACCTTCCGACATAGAACGAGCCCTGAGCAGTAACAATGCCCAACTACCTATTGGAAATGTTATTTCCGACAGGATTAGTTATTCGGTGCGAGCACAATCTACCTATGAATCTGTTGATCAAATTGCCAATACCATCGTTCAAATATCTGAAAATGGAGTTCCCATTCGGGTCAAAGATGTAGCAGAAGTAAGTGATGGATTTACCGACGTAACCAGTCTCGTAACCGTCAATGGCAGAAACAGTGTATCGGTAGATATACAAAAAAGCTCGGATGCAAACACCTTAGATGTGGTCAATGCCGTGAAAGCTGCCATTCCTGATTTGAATGAAATCATGCCTCCTGGTGTCAACATCCAGATTCTTTCAGATGAAGGACGAAACATCGAAGATTCCATCAATAACCTTTCCCAATCAGCGACCAGCGCACTCATTGTGGTTATTGCCGTGATCCTTATTTTTATGGGTGGATGGAGAATCTCATTGGTAGTAGCAACATCCATCCCGGTTTCTATAGCTGCTAGTTTCGCTGCAATGTATTTCGCTGATCTCACTCTGAATATTCTTACTATTTCGGCTCTAGCTTTGGCTATTGGTCTTCTTGTAGACAACTCAATTGTAGTTACCGAAAGCATTGCTCGTAAACTCGAAGAAGGCATGAGTAAATTTGATGCGGCACTGAAAGGCACAAATGAGGTTATCGGAGCACTGCTCGGTTCCACCCTGACTACACTAGGGGTATTCATTCCAATCATTATGCTCAGCGGTGTGCAGGCTAGCTTCTTTAGAGAATTCGCATTCACCATCTGTTTTGCGATCGGTTTTTCTTTTTTATCCTCAATTATTCTTGTTCCTGTCATCTCACTACTAACACTAGATGGCAAACAATTCAACCGGAATAATCTAGCATTTCGTGGAATTAGCCTATTAGAAAAGCGCTACACAACTATTTTACGCTGGATGCTACAACACAAATGGGTAGCAGTAGTATCGATGGTTAGCATTATTACAGCTACTGGCTATCTATATGGTACCATCAATAAAGAGGGTTTTCCGGAGACAGATTCTGGGGAAATCGATATAGACATTACTCTCCCCGAAGGAAGTAAGCTTGTGCGAACCATGGAGGTATTGGAAGCCTTTAATGCCAAACTAGCCGACATGCCTGAGGTTCAAACGCGTATTGCTTCCATAGGGCGATCTCGTTGGACAGAACAGACCAACCGAGGTGAAATTAGCGTGGTCTTGGTACCAGAAAGTGATAGAGAAATTAGCACCAATGACTTTTCATTAAAATTGAGGCGAGAATTAGTAGCCGCTGGCACTGATGTTCGAATTCGGGTCGAAGGCGGCGGATTGAACTTTGGGCGTGGTTTTAGTTTTGGTGGTGGTGCGATACGTCTGAGCTTGATTGGACCAGAAATAGATCAACTCGTATCTATTTCTAATAACATTGAAAAAAACTTACTCGCAGATCCCAACATTATTTCCGTTGATAATGGTCGAACAGATCCAACGCCTGAATTGCATTTTTATGTAGATCGTGAGCGGGTTGGCCGACTAGGTACAAGTCTCAATACCATCGCATCGAATTTAAGAACTCAAACCCTAGGTAATCAAGCTGGATTTTATATCGATGAAGGTCGAGAAATACCTATTGAGGTACGCTCTCGACGAGAAGCCCTTAAGAACCGCGATGACTTATTTGATGTTGAGGTGTTTCAGGTCGGTGATCAAAGAGTACCCATTGTTGCCGTTGGTGAGTTCGTACCTACCGAAGGGGTGGATTCCTTCCAGCGTAGAGACAGGGAAACCGTACTAGATGTAAACATCCGGGTAGATGGTGATGCAAATGAGTATAGAGAAAAAATAATCTCTTTTATTCAATCTGAAATCGTACTACCAGAAGGGTATCGCTACGAATTCACTGGAAGTACTGCTGAATCGGCAGCTGGTTTTCAACAATTTTTCTATGCATTGATAGCAGCTGTACTTTTGATGTATATGATAATGGCATCCCTATTTGAAAATTTCCGAGATCCTTTTGTAATCTGGCTTTGCATTTTTATGGCAGCCTTTGGAGCTTTAGCATTCTTAGTACTTTTAGGAGACCCTCTTTCAACTACCGCACAAATAGGAATGTTTATGTTGGTAGGAATTATCGTGAATAATGGCATTGTATTAGTAGATTATATTCATCTAAATACCAAAGGAATCGCTTTTGATTCTACGCGAGGTTCAGAGTACATGAACCAAGTGGTTGAAGCATGTAGACGACGAATGCGCCCCATTTTATTAACAGCGATAACCACCATTTGTTCTATGATTCCACTTTCTTTGGAATTAGGTTCTGGAGCTGAAATTTGGTCTCCCCTAGCAAAAGCAGTCATTGGTGGATTGATGTTCGGCGCTATTTTAACTCTCTTTATTACCCCTGCGATATCAGTAGGATTTAACCAGAGTATTAATTGGATTAAGCAACTTCGTAGCCGATAATTCGTATTAAGAGTAGTATGTAATTACAGATTGTTTGTGGTTTTAATTAGACAATCGCTAGTAGTTTTTATATAATAAAAAGAAAAGGAGTAGTCATGAGTAAAACAGAAAGTTTTCTAACAGGATTAATAACAGGTGCCCTTGCAGGCTCCATCATTGCTTTATTATATGCTCCAGATACGGGTTCAAATACAAGGAAAAAATTGAGCTATCAGGTAAGCCACTACAGAGACGAACTCATTGATCTCATAGGTGAATTACAGAAAGAGAAAGATAAGCTTATGTCTGAAGCCAAAGAAAAAGGGGAAAAAGTCGTATCGGAAGCAAAGAAAAAAGCGGATGATCTTATCAAGGAAGCCGAGCACCTTTTAGAAGCTATAGATCAAGCACCTAAAGCTTAAAAATTTTAGCATTAAAAAAGCCCCTTCTGATTGCTCAAAAGGGGCTTTAATTCTTTAATAGCCTAAGAAGTTGAAGAAGTACTTATTCTTCTCCAGGCATTGGCTCAGCATCTTCACCACTTAAGGCTTCAAATACTTTTGCGATTTCCTCTTCGCCTTCTTCCATGTCTTTGCGAGAACCAACAATAAGCTCATTGTACTCACGAAGACCCGTACCAGCAGGTACTTTATGACCCACCACCACATTTTCTTTAAGACCACGTAAATGATCACGTTTAGCCTCAATAGATGCTTGTGTTAGTACTTTTGTTGTTTCCTGGAAGGAAGCTGCAGATAACCAACTTTCAGTAGATAGGGCAGCACGAGTAATACCTAATAGTATTGGTTTCGAAATTGCTGGTTTCGCTTCCAACACTTCCAACTCGGCTTTATCTTCTTTAATTAATTGGTTATTGATTTCACGAACTTCACGACGATCTAAAATGGTACCTTTTTTGAGTTCGCTACCACCTGGGTTACGTACCACAAATTTACCAATGAGTTCGTCATTCTGTTGGTTAACTTCAAATCGGTCTACCTTATCACCTTCTAGGTACATAGTGTCACCTGGATCTGTGATTTCAACTTTCTGCATCATGGTGCTTACGATAACTTCGATATGCTTATCGTTAATTTTCACCCCTTGCAGACGATAGACTTCCTGAATCTCATTTACCAAGTACGATTGTACCGCATATGGTCCGAGAATATTTAGGATATCCTGAGCTGGGATTGTTCCATCAGATAATGGTTGACCCGCTTTTACAAAGTCATTGGATTGAACTAAGATATGTTTACTTAATGAAATGAGGTATTTCTTTTCATCCGTACCATCTTTAGAACGTACAATGACTTCCTGGGAACCTCTCTTACGAGCACCCATCTCTACGATACCGTCAATTTCACTAACAGTTGCTGGATCGCTTGGAGAACGAGCTTCAAATAACTCGGTTACTCTTGGAAGACCAGCGGTGATATCTTTAGATTTACCGGTAGCTCTTGGAATTTTAGCAAGGACCTGACCCGCCGATACCTTTTCGCCATCCTCAACCACAATATGAGTATCCACAGGGAGAGTGCTTTCTCGAAGTCGATCGCTACCCCCTTTTACTACCAAAGTAGGTACTAAACTACGGTCCTTAGAATCAGTAATTACTTTTTCACGGTGTCCCGTCTGAGCATCGGTATCTTCGGTATAGGTTACGCTTTGTATGATATCTTTATAGGCCACTTTCCCATCAATTTCAGAGAAAATCAAGGCATTATAGGGATCCCATTTACAGAGCTGAGCTCCTTTAGGCACCAT
>Ga0181593_10004549_pt1 | contig 12630 bp, 7 predicted proteins | sample 071ome_19_FD_133756 | JGI IMG/M metagenome (GOLD analysis project Ga0181593, IMG submission 133756) | Coastal salt marsh microbial communities from the Groves Creek Marsh, Skidaway Island, Georgia - 071413AT metaG (megahit assembly) | ecosystem: Environmental > Aquatic > Marine > Intertidal zone...
ATTACCTGGCACTGCACCGTTGTGATCAATTGTCCGACGCATCCGCTGCGAGACTTGGTTTGATGGCAACTGCTAATCGGCAGCGATCCCCGAGAGCATGATTACGCAACTACGTTTCAGCGCCGTCTCCAGTGCCGGTGGCTTGTGCTGTTGCAGCCAGTGACTGATGTTACCAAAGATCTGGTTGTCGAAGGCTGTGACCATTTCCTGCGCCTTGTAGAGCGAGGAGAACTCTCCCTGCACCTGGCCACGCAGGAACAGATGCAGTAGTTTGTCGTCCAGTTCCCGTCGTACCAGGTGGGAAGCGCCGTCTTCATGGAAGCCGACGCTGGCACGAATCATTTCGCCGAACATCGCCGAATAAAACTCCCGGTTCGCACTGACGCCGCGACCGATATTGGCGGCCAGTTCCAGCAATTGTTCAGAGGCAGGCTTTTCTTCGTCCTGTATTTTGGTCAGTATGCTCAGGTAGTTGGAAAGGATTTGCGAGGCGATGGCATCTATGATCAGCGCCTTGCTGCCAAAGTGGTTGAACACGGTGGCGCGTGACACGCCTGCCTCGTCGGCAATCTCGTCCATCGTCACATCGTGCAGTCCTTGCCGCGTGAACAATTGTTGCGCGGCCTGCAAGATGGTCTCGCGAGTTTCCAGTTGTCTTTCTTGTCGGAGCGTCGTCATGAATATTCGCTATCGTTGCAATCAGCCATCACCAAAGCGGTAACGCAGTTTGACCACGAGTCGGTCAACGATGGGGTCGTTCAACGCCTGACGAAACAGGCCGTTAAAGTCCTGCAAGTCCTCGTCCATAACATTGCCGCCACGGGTGTAGACTATGAACAAGTCGGACAGCGGGGCGATCTCCCAGCGATACCTGAGCTGCGCCGTGAGGCGGCTGATCCTGAAGTCATAGGGGGAGTCGCCGCGGATACCATCGGTAATGGCATAGAGATCACCGCCGCCGGCCGGTACCCGATAAAGATTGTTAGCATCGGCTTTAATGCCGACCCATTGCAGGGAGAACTGGAGTTGCTGGCGGGCGGAGAAGAACAGGTCCATGTCGATGCCGGGTTGCCAGTGAACGGCGTCATAGCCGCCAAGCGTGGGGCCATTGAGATGGATGATCCAGTTGTTGGCCCGGCGGTACATGAAGTTTACGTCCATGGAGAAGCGGTCATTGGGTTTGAAACTGATGCCGCCCTTGGCCAGCCAGGACCAGTCGCCGAGATCTTCCGAAAGTGTATTGAGACCGATGCTGGCACTGACCGGTCGGCTGCTGTCGGTGCCGTAGGCAATCTCGAACACGCCGCCGTCTTCTACCCGGTAGTCGCCATTGCCCTCGCTGGTGCGATCTTCCCAACGTCCCGGACGATAGATGAAGGTGGTGTTTAACTGGTTGCTGTTGAGGAACGTGAGTGTGTTGCGGTAATAGGCGGAGGCACTGACGAGGCGACCATCGGTGTTCTCTTCATAGGTCAGGGTTACGTTGTCGGCTCGGTACCGCAGGTATTCCGAGTCGGAGGTTTGGAGGTTCATGGTATAGCGTGCCAGTTGTGAATCGTTGCGACGCAAGAAACCGAGATCGTTCACGTCGAGTTCGTCATCGAAGTAATCGATGGAGAAGCGGTGCAGCAAACCCTGGCGCGGTATATAGCTGATATCCATGTAGCCACCGAAGCCCGTGCTGCCTTCGATGTCTGAATTGAGTAACTGCACATCGCCGATCACCGAGCGGTTAGCATTGACGAGGTGCAGGTCGACACCGTTGGTGTAAGCATCTTGTTCGGGGTGTGTTGCCAGGGTCGACATAAAGCCGACGGCGCGGCGGCCGTTGTTGCTGTTCTCATGTAGCATCCTGAGTACGGCGAAGTCACGGCCCTGCTGATCGATGGATACTTCGCGACCGAGGGCATCGCGGCCAAAGAATTTGGCATCTTCTTCGCTGGCTAGCATCATGCCATAGCGCAACTGGTCCTGCTGCCCGGTCACCTTGACGGCGCCGTAGAGTTCGGTGGGTTTGCTCAGTTCGTGATCGGGAATGTCGATGCCAGTGGGTATCATCGGCGAACGGGGCGCGCCACCGATGCGGCGCGTGTTGAGCAGGGTCGAGGGCTGCAAGGAAAACGTGTTGGGTACGGCGCGGGCCCCGGTACTCCCGCTCGCGCCACGCACGACCGAGCGCGGCGAAGTGACGAACAGGTCGTTGTTCTCGAGGAAGAACGGTCGCTTTTCCGGATAAAAGGTTTCGTAGGCGGTGAGATTGACGATGACATCATCGGATTCCACGTTACCAAAGTCTGGATTGAGGGTAGCAGACACCTGCACATTGGTATTCGGGCGCCAATAGATGTCGGTGCCGATACGAGTGTTCACGTCATGGCGGGCATTGTCATCGGTGACCGCGGCGAATGGGTAAAAGGTGAACTGGCGATTTGAGTTGCCGCGCAGGTCATTGAGTTCGATCCGTTGAAAGCCCGAGATAAATCGGCCCTGACTGGAAGGCAGGGCGGGCCAACCCCAGTCCTCGTCGCGAGATGCGGCCCGGCGAGTGACGGCCACCGCCATGATACGGCCGCCGCTGGCATCCTCCGGCATGGTCATCATCGACCAGGGCAGGAACATCTCCACGCTGTAGCCTTCTGCGGTTGCTGCTGCCTCGCCCCGCCAAGGCCCGTCCCAAAGACGGCTCATTTGTCGCTCCGGCAACAAAGTGCCATCGATCAAAGTGCCCCCGAGATTGACGCCGAAGAAATACCCATACTGGCCTTGGCCGGAGGTATCGAGATACACCACGACACCATCACGATTGACCTCGGCGTCGCGTGAACTGAGTCTTGGAAGCAGTGAATCCAGCGGTTGTCTGGCCTCGATGCCGACATAGAGACCGCGGTCAGTATAGAAGAAGCGGCTGACGGTGGCATGGGCCGCCGGCAGCAGCGTGTCCGGATCGACTACTCGCATGTCATTGAACTTTTGCAGGTCTTGCCACACCACTTCATCGAGCCGACCGTCGAGTTGGATGTCGGCGTTGCCTTCAAGCTTTTTGAGTACAGCCGGGGGTGGCAGCAGATTGGCAGGTTCCTGTGCAATTGACAGGGACGCGAACACTAACGCGCAGCATGGCAGAAGGAGATGAAAGACGACTGAAAATTGCATGGCCCGGCTGTGACTCTTTTAGTTAGACTGGAGTCTAGCCAAATCCCGACTGCTGTCAATCCGCTATTGCGGGCACGATATATCTGGCCTTCGGCAGCACAAACGCAGAGCACGCCGTACGCTCCCGGGCTCAATTGCCTGATGCCCCAAAACCGAATGATGCATGGGTAGCCCTGCAGGTATAGTTATATAAGGCATTGCGGATAGCCAAGGCGAAGGCTCGAACCTTGCGCTCCCCCTTCGGGTGTAAGCACTCCCAACCAATATCGTCCCAGGTTAGTCGGCTGCCAATCGCAAACATAGGTCTTGCCGACAGAAATCTGTTGCCGCTGTTTCGCCGGGTGGGGTTCAACGTGGGCGTGAAACCTCTACCCCTGGCATGCCAATAGCAATATTTTAGTGTCTGCTCTGCTCGTGTGTCTTTCAGACAACGCATAACAAAACTCATTCGGTCTTGCTGGTTGCAATCTTTAATATCAATGACTGCTCTGCAAAAAGTTTCGATATCTGGTACTAATCTTCTGCCCCATTTTAGAGCGGTGCCATGTGCCTCAAGATTACTTCAGTAGTTGGAAGAATGTATGGTTAATGTATAACAAGCCACTAATGAGGCAGAAAGACCGAACGCTCGTTCGCTTAATTGCGTAATATATTGAACTTTATACAGAAAATTGTATTTTGCTAATCGCAGAATGACGCTTTTCGATCCTAGTAAGTTGTTGACCTCACTCATTAAAGTACTTATCATCGGTGCGATGGAATAGTGGAGTTCGTATGCCGCTATTTCATTGGGTTAAAGCGATTATTGGTGTAGTCGAGTTAGATATAAAACACCTGAGTTGCCGAATATTAAGAGCGTGGATAAACGTCGAGTTTAGCTTAACGAGTTCAGTCCAATTCAGGATTGAATTCGGGAAGTAATTTAAATGCAGTTAAATGCATTTCGTAGTTATTCGATTTTGAACCCCGCCGCCCCATGCATGATATAGGCTGTCGAGACAGGTAAATCTGATTTGCAGTCAATAATTAAAATCTTTCCGGAGAGATAACATGATTAAAACCAATTCTTACAAGAGGAAATTGCTATGCGCAGCAATTTCGATGTCTCTTATGCCACTCGCTGGTCAAGCAATAGCGCAAGATGACCAGGTCGAGGAAATTGTAGTAACAGGATCTTTTATCCGTCGAACCGAAGGATTTCGGGCGGCATCACCCATTACTCAGATCAACGCTGATGATATCGCCGCTGAAGGTACACCTAACCTTGGCGACGTAATCCACAACTTGAGTTTCAACCAGGGTACTTCGGTATCTACCAATGGTCTGGTTGGACAAAGCGCTCTGACAACCTCACTAAATCTGCGCGGCCTTGGTGCCGGCGCGACTCTGGACCTCGTTGATGGTCTTAGAACTCTGAGCGGCAATATTAACTCTCAGCTCCCTTACACTGCTATTCAGCGTATGGATATCGTTACTGACGGTGCGGCCGCTCTTTACGGTTCTGAAGCGGTAGCAGGTGTTGTTAACTATGTGCCGTACAAATCTTATGATGGTTTCAAGCTTGAGCACATGACCACTAAAGATTCCCGTGGTGACTACGACGACGTGCAATTTGGCATGTTGTGGGGTACCGAATTCAATGGCGTAGACGTTGTTGTTGCAGCCGATTGGCGTGAGAACAGCCGATTGAAGATGCAAGATCGTGAACACATCATGCGTCGTGCGTTTGTCTGGTCCAGTACTACAGCAGTTGGTGACTACTCCGTTCCTGTTCGTGACGCAGCTGGCAATATCACTGGCTCGAAAGTAGTTATGGATCCGGGTTGTGGCGCCGAGGCGGGAGACCCAACCGAGACTGCTAATGGTGAGTTCGGTTTTGTCCAGCAGGGTGTCTATACTCGTGGCAGGGCCCGCTGTGCGTATGACTATGGTGAATATTGGGATTTTCGTACCCCAGCGCAACGCGGCAATCTTTTTGCCAGCGCCAGCTATGATTTCAGTGAAGATTTCAGTCTTAATGCTACTTACCAGTATGGGCGCCTGAAGACCAATGGTCGTGGTTCCCCGCATAATCCAGGTGGCCGGGTCGGTGAATTACCAGCAGTGCGTGGTGAGATTCCTGGCAACCCATTTCCTGCAGTAGATGCGAATGGCAACCAGCTCTATGCACAAGATGCTAATGGCGACGGTGTACCTGATCGTTCCGGTGGTATGTTTGGCGACGTTATTTTGGCCGATGCCGCAACCGGCATTCCATTCAACGAAGATGTGACATTCTCCAACTGGCGTCCCTGGGCCAAGCACGGCACCAAACCGTCAATTTTTAATTCTGACGGTTCTTCCCCACAAGGACAGGGCTTAAGTTGGTCGCACCGTTTCACCTTGCAGGCTGATTTCACCGTCCCTTTTGTAGAAGGTTGGGAAGGTCGAGCAGCTTATATGTATGCAAAGGCCGTCAACAACGGTAAGAGTTATATGGGCAGTCTGAGTGGCATTGTCGCAGGCCTGTCCTGTGATGTGGCCAACGATCGCGAAAGCTGCTTCTCTCCATTTGCATCTCGAGACCCGGCTGACTTGAACAGTCAGGCCGCAGCCGATGCCACTGTGAATTTCGAGCGCCAGTACAATACCGGTACCCTGACAACCTTCGATCTGATCGTAAATGGCGAGTTGTTGCCTGACATGATCGAATTGCCTGGTGGTAATATCGGTATGGCAGTAGGCTATCAGCGACGTGAAAACACGTTCGATGATCGACCAGAAGCATACCGTATCAATGATGACCAGTTTATTGGTGCTGCGGAAATACCAAACCATGGTAGCCGATACTCTGATTCATTCTTCCTGGAATTGGCAATTCCGGTTCTGGACAATCTGGAACTGTCTGCAGCGGTGCGTGATGAAGATTACGAAACTGGACAGAACTCTACAGATCCGAAGTATGGAATTGTCTATAGCCCATTCCAGAACTTGTCTTTGCGAGCCAGTAAAGGTACTTCGTTTATCGCGCCATCACTGGGACAGCTGACAGCACCTGAAGGCTGTGGTCTGAACCCTATTCAGGATCCGATCGGTACTTTTAATGCCTACGCTTCAACCTGTTCCGGTGGTAACCCGAATCTGGTGCCTGAGACAGCGGATACTCTGAGCTATGGTTTCGACTGGGATATCATCGACGGCATGCGCTTGTCTGTGACCTATAGTGAAACGGATTTTACCGACCGAATCACTACGGCTGGTGCCCAGCAGATTCTGGACCTCGATTACCAGAATTGGCTAAACGCCACTGGTAAATCTGACGGTACTATAGCCACTGAAGCCGAATTGACCTCCTGGATCAATAGTGGCTCAAATCCGAATATCCAACGCAGTAGCGTAAACCCGTACGAAATCCTTCAGGTTAAGACTGGATCGATCAATGCATCAAGGATGCTGGTTGAGGCTTACGACGTGGATTTCCGATACAGCTTCGCACTGCCATTCGGCATGGAAGACCTGGGTAATTGGACGGTGAGCTTGCAAGCTACCTACCTGGACAAGTTCATGTATCAGGAATCTTCTCTTGATCCGCTTACACAGACTGTTGGCTTGCGTAACAATACTGTGAATGAGCCGGTACCTCCGATGCCTCGTATCAAAGGTAACGCTCGCATAGGTTGGGTTCGCGGCAATCACAGTGCCAGCATTAGCGGTCGTTATATCCATGACCTGCAGTATGATGGTTTTAGTGGCTTATACACGCGTGCATCAGCCTGGAACCTGCACCCGTCAGTGAAGGAACGCAGCCCAGACGTGATGCGTAAGTACACCGTCGCTGATTTCCAGTACAACTACCGCGGTTACGAAGCTTTCGGTGGCGTACTCAACTTCAGCGTTGGTTCTCGCAACCTGTTCGACCGTTTGCCGCAGGGTATGCCAACACTCGGTGGCACAGAGGACTTCCTGTATGACACTATGGGCAGGCAGGTTTACGCCCGTGTTTCCTACGAGCTGTAATCAGTCCTGAAGAATACAATCCAGCTCGCTGGGTTGTAAGGAAAAGGGCCTCTTCTCCGGAAGCGGCCCTTTTTTTATTCACATTGGTTTCTGAACCATATTTTAAATTGGAATTGTTGAATCTTAAGCCCGGGCGTACGCCGCTATCCTGAGGGTTATTAGCGTTTCCGGATTGACATGAAAAGATAACTTTTGCTAGAAATGATCACGTGCGGCAATGTATTGCCTGCGCTTTTCAGTAACCATTAAATTTCTGTTTGTAGTTTTAACTACCTAATTCACATAGAGGCTTGCTTAATATGCGAAATCTTTTAGCTATTTCCTGCGGACTTTCTCTTCTGGGGCTGTCAGCTTGTGGCACTTTTATTCCGCACAATAATTTTGAGCGCATGAGCCCGGAAGAATTGGCAATACATAACTCGCAAGTTTCAGCCGATGAACAGGTATATTGCTTCGAAGAGGTGCGAACAGGTAGCCACATGAAGAAGCGATACTGCGCAACCCGCAGTGAACTTACTGGTGGGGTGGGAGATGATATCAGTCGTCTTGGCGTGCTGGACGCCAATAGCCTGCGTGATCCGGTACAGCCTGTTTATTCACAGTAGCTGAGTTTATCGCGTTTCGATTCACTTAGCTGGGATGCCTTGCAGCGGGGCGTTAGTTACACATTAAGCGAGGTGCAGGTATATTTATTGCCGCGCTGTCGGAAAATACTGGTAATCCAGAATGCCTTCAAATGATTGTGGTTCACCATTGACGAGCACTGGGCGAAAATTCAAGTAGTGTAGCCTCTCCTCGAGTTCTTCAAGGGTAATTGCTCCGGGTGGTGATTGGTCAAGCAATTGCATTTCATTGGCGACGCTCACCTGGCTCATGTACCGCCCACGTATCTGACCCACTATTTTTTCCGTGCCATTTAAATCGATCGCCAGGCGAGCACTGTTACGGTTGCCCATTTCCTCCTGTAATAACCAGGATTGATCCAGTGGCAGTTGCACGTTAGGAAAAACCGGCGACCATTCCCTGAACTGCAGGGTTGCTGGGGAGGCGTCACTGAGAGGTGGCATATCCTCCAGGGCGCTGCTGATGGAGGGGTAAAAGTCGATTATCGGTAGCACCTGGGGGCGGCTAAAATAGGCCAGCAACTCATCCTCAGCTACCCCCGTTGCCAGCAGCCGGGCATAAGCCTGCTGGTAGGCATGCGCTATGTCGCCTTCGTCAAAAATAACCCGCCAGTCAGCCAGGTAAAGGTCCACCATAGCAACGGCCTGCAGATCTGGAGGGGAGGCAGCCGCGTACACGCGCCGCATTCGGGCGAATAGCTCCATGCCAGTGTGGTAGAAACTTTGGCGCACGTCGTCAGCAGAACGCATCAGGCCGGAACTGGGCACAACCTTTCGCAGGTCCATTGCCACCGCACCTCCCTGTAAAACAGCCACTGATTGCAGATAATTTTGCTCAATCAGTTGGTAATACAGGTTAACAAGTCGTTCATCTGTTGGCAGCCAGATTTTCTCGCCTGTTCCTAAAGCCAACCTGGTGAGCCTGGTGGCAGCGCGAAAATGCAACGGTCTGCGTTCATCCTGATCTGCTGCAACGCCTTCGAGGTGCAAATTACTGAGCTCGATAAGTTCATTGACCAGCTCAGAGTCCAGTTCTGGATGTTTGTTCGTGTATAACCAGGTGAGATGTTCCAGAATATTGTATGCGTCTTCCCAATTGTCGCGGCGTGCTTCATTTCTGGCAGTGAGAAGCAAATAGGGCAGCTGGGAGGGTGTATATAGCCCTTCGTTGATCCGTACAATCTGTATTGCCCGATCAAGTACTTCATCGGTCTCATCAAACTGATCGAATTCAATCAACACGCTAGCCAGTCCTGCCAGTGGTTCCAGCAGCTGTATGTCGTATCGGCCAAGCTCTTGCTCAAGGGCCACAAGTTTGGCACGATATTCCTCCGCTATCGGTGGTAACGCTTGTGTCGAAGCTTGCTGAGCTGACACCACGGTGCTGGTCGTCAGAATTAATAGAAGGCGTACTATATGGGCGAGTTGTCGCATGTGTCGGCAGTATCCCGGCTTGAAGCGATGGAAATTAAAGTGGGCAGAGCAAACATACAGTACTGTATTTTCATCCTGACCTCCAAATCATTACGGAATCCCTCGGCTTGCAAGTAGCTGAAAAGCGGACTGTTTTGCAGCGGATATGGGCGCTACCTCTTTGATTTTTCGGATATTTCCTAGCACTTTACGGCTTTGGTTCTGCGCGGAACATGCGCAAGATATTCCTGCTAATTAAGAACGAAAACTGAGTATGTCGCAATCAACCGATGACATCTTGATTATTGAAAATATGCTCTCGCCCGGGCAAACGGATTATTTATTCGGTTTATTGCGGCAGGACCGCTTGCAAGAGTCGAAGGTCGGTACCAGGGTTGACCCACAGCAGAAAATTCGTCAGGACTATTTTTTAAGAGACTCTGAATGCGGCCCTGTGGATGTGCAGGTTATCAAAGGCACCGCTGCCATAGTGAAGAGTGTATTTGATGTAGAACTGCAATACCGCGAACGCTGGAAAATTGGTTTTTATGATGGCGCGAGGCAGGGCCATTACAACCCTCACACCGATGTACAGGGTAATATGACCCATCGCGTACTCAGTATTATTATTGCGCTTAGCGATCCTGCAGACTACAGCGGGGGCGATCTGTGTTTCCCGGACTTGTCCCAGAGTTTCAAGCCGGGAAAAGGCACAGCGATTATCTTTTCTTCGGCTTTAAAGCATGGTGTAAACCCAGTCATAGCCGGAGAACGCTATACCTTGATCTCATTCATGTTCGATGAAGTGCATAGGAGTAAATCTGGAAAGAATGCCGCGGATTACCTGCCAGTCCTGAATGGCGAATCAAGCGCTTCAGTATTACCAGTTGTTAACATTAAGCACTGTGTTAATACACATGCCAAATTGGACGAATCAAGGCAGCCAACTATTGCGTTGCAGCCTGCTGCACATGCGCTTGGCGCTTTGTCGAGTAATTCTGTAATTCAACAGGAACATGCATTAACAGATGCGCCGGGGAAGGACATTGCAGCTGGATCGTCAGGATCAAAAGAGTCGAAGCGCGGCGATCGCTTACTGATACCGCTGACAGCGGACAGCGGTCCGGGGAATCAGATCATGGGGGTCAAGGAAGCGCTTGTACTGGGCAGGTTATTAGATCGGGTTGTCCTGTTACCACCCTTGCATCAGCATTATATTGCAGGTCAGCGAAGCTGGGATTTTGAGGAAATATTCAAGTATGAAGATTACAGTAAGGCGAGGCCAATTAAACCGTCCGATTCTGCCATATTAAAAACTGCCAGTTCCCATGTGTTGCATAAAAACTACTTGCACAGCACTTTAAAAATTGAAAATTTATTAGGAATTAAGCCCGCTGAGAAGTTGCTGGCGCAGCGAAGAATACGCACGCCCAAAGATCTGTTTGAACTTGACAAAATAGATGATGAACTACTGTGTCTGAAGCATATATTCAATAGTGTCAGTATCTCTGAGTGTGGCTGGAATGGCTGTGTTGAGTGCGCATTGGCGCCCCAGTGGGAGAAGGAATACAAAGAGATTTGCCGGGAACTGGATTTTGCAGACCGAGTGAAGCTATTTGGAGAAGCTTACATAAAGGAACATATTGGCAAAAAGTTTGTGGCAGTACACCTGCGCTATCCGGATGTCATGCGGGGAAACAAACTTGTCGATATCGCAGGCTATAGTGAGGAAGATGTCGCTCAGGTGCTTCTTAATGTAGCCACTCAGCATGGGCTGACGCGGATGCAAATTTTTATCGCGACCAATAAGCCCGAGCAGTTGCAGGGAACTGCACTCGAAGGTTTTCACGTTTATGAGAAATGCCATGAAGATGATATTGAACCCTTCATTGAGCAGTATATCTGCACCCAATCCAAGGTGTTTTTATTGTCCAAGTTCAATGATTTCGATCGGATTGGTGAGCCGCATCAACGCAGTACCTGGTCGGCATTCGTTAAGGATTATCGTCAGTATCGAATGCAGAACACTGCCAATATTCCATTACAGGATTTGCTCCACAGGCAAAAAGCCTAGATTACGCCGGCTTGTGTAAAAGCTGCGATTTCGTCAACGCTAAAACCAAGATCAGTCAGAATTTCTGAATTGTGCTCGCCAATATCCGGCACGGCTCCAAGAGCAGGGGGAAATGCCGAACTGTTAGCAGGGGGTTTCAAAGTTGTTACCGGACCATTAGGCGTGGCGGTTTCTATAAATCGATCGAGAGCTTCGAGCTGAGGGTGTTGCCACAGGTCGTGCATGTCGTTAATACGGGCAAAGGCTATCTGCGCCTTATCAAGCTGGTGTGTCACTTCTTCCAGGCTTAGATCGGTAATCTTGTCCTGGATGATTTCTCTTAGTTGTGCGCGGTTCTTCGAGCGAGCATCGTTACTGATAAACCGGGAGTCTGTGGCCAGGGAATTCTGATTCAGTACATTCTCACAAAAAACCCGCCACTCCCTGTCGTTCTGCAACCCCAACATAAAGTGCTCGCCATCGCGACAGGTAAACACTCCGTAGGGATAAATACTGGCATGATCGGCACCACTGCGCGATGGAGGATTTGCACCATCATAGGCATAGTTTAAGGGGTAACCCATCAATTCAACCATGGACTCGAAAAGGGATATATCAATGCGACTTCCAAGCCCGGTTTTGCCGCGCTGAATTAGCGCAGCAAGAATCGCTGCGTGCGCCTGCATGCCTGCGGCTATATCCGCGATAGATATGCCACACTTGGCCATATGCTCGGGTGTACCAGTGATGGAAAGCAGGCCTGCCTCTGCCTGTATTAATAGGTCATAGGCTTTTTTCGTTCCGTATGGACCATTGTTTCCATAGCCACTTATATTGCAGATAATTAGTTGGTCGTCATGGACAGATAGTGTGTCGAAATCGAGGCCCAGGCGCAGTGCTGCACCGGGAGCAAGATTCTGGACAATAACGTCGCTCGCAGAAATCAGTCTTTGCAAAACAGGTCTGGCTTGCTGATGCTTTATATCCAGAGACAGGCTGAGCTTTGATCGGTTGGTCCAGACAAAATGTGATGATTGACCCTTGGTGCGATTGTCGTAGTGACGGGCGAAATCGCCTGTATCACGGCGTTCGATCTTGATAACTCTGGCACCTAGTTCTGCCAACTGGCGAGTGCATAGGGGGGCGGCAATCGCGTGCTCGAATGCAAGCACGGTAATTCCGGTGAGAGGTGGAGTATTATTCATTGGGTAATTTGTAAAAATACTCCAACTAGTCTAATTGAGTATTCGCAATGCAACGTACGATTGTTGCTTGCTGCGCAGCGATAGAGTTAAAAATTACTACCGGAGTTTGAATACGAAGAGCATATTGCCGCCACGGCGTTGCTGCAATTCTGGCGTCAATGTACGGTAGGTAACGCCACCACCTGCC
>Ga0181593_10004551_pt1 | contig 12629 bp, 11 predicted proteins | sample 071ome_19_FD_133756 | JGI IMG/M metagenome (GOLD analysis project Ga0181593, IMG submission 133756) | Coastal salt marsh microbial communities from the Groves Creek Marsh, Skidaway Island, Georgia - 071413AT metaG (megahit assembly) | ecosystem: Environmental > Aquatic > Marine > Intertidal...
GAAAAAAAGGTTGCGATAATGAGTGGATCAGTTCTTGTTTTTGTTGAGCAAGTTGAAGGAGTAGTACAGAAGTCTGGGCTTGTAGCGCTTCAGGCTGCTCATGAGTTGAAAGAGCGGTGGGGACTTTCTTCTGTTTCTACCGTCACCCTCGGGAAGGGTGCGCAGCAAGCTGCGCAGTCTCTGTTGCAATATTCAACTACCAATGCATATTTCTCGGAGGATAGCAGCCTCGAAAGCTATCAGGCGGTTACGTATAAAGCAGCTTTTGTTGATGCGTTTGAGAAAGCGAGTGCGGTGGTAGGAGTTGCAGCAGCAACTTCAACGGGAAAAGACTTTATGCCCCGTGTCGGAGCTCAAATATCGGCGGGTCAAGCTTCTGATATCATCCGAGTAAATGAAGATGGTTCCCTTAAACGTCCGATGTATGCCGGTGATGTGCTGGCAGACGTTGAGATTCTCTCTGAAAAGAAGTTAGTAACCGTTCGAGTTTCCGCATTCGCTCCTTTAGAGCCCTCTGGAAGTTCAGACGGCAGTGTTGTTGATCTCGAGTTCTCTCAGAGTGAGGCTGCAGCGGGAGAGGTCATCAACTTTGAAGTCTCAGGTGGAGATCGCCCAGAACTTACAGAAGCTGATGTTGTTGTGAGTGGTGGACGAGCGATGCAATCATCAGAGAATTTTGAGAAGTATATTTATCCCTTGGCCGATGCTCTTGGGGCAGCGGTTGGAGCTTCTCGAGCTGCGGTAGATTCTGGTTATGCGCCCAATGACTGGCAAGTTGGACAAACTGGAAAGATAGTTGCTCCTAACCTCTATATTGCAATCGGAATATCTGGAGCTATTCAGCACCTGGCGGGGATGAAAGATTCCAAGACTATTGTAGCGATCAATAAAGATGCCGAAGCCCCAATCTTTGAAGTAGCTGACTTTGGTCTTGTCGCTGACCTTTATGAAGTGGTTCCTGATCTGACTGAGAAAATTAAAGGTGTAAAAGCTGGGTAGAAAGTGGCGAGAAGAGGTTCAATATGCCTTCAAATGAAAAATGGCGTAAGCAGCAATACTCACAAGTCGTTGTCGTAGCTCTCAGTTTGCTGCTGCTAGCGTGTGGTGTGTATTGGTATGCTGGCTATCGTGAGAAATCCAGCCTACTGCCCGTTACCTTCAGCTCCGGAACGAGTGAATCAGAGAGATATTATCTCGAAATTGCAAATACGCCATCACAAAGAGAAAAAGGATTAATGTTTCGTAAGAGTCTAGAAGAGAAAAGGGGAATGATTTTTCTCTTTCCTTCTGCTCGGCAAAATTCTTTCTGGATGAAGAATACATATATTCCTCTCGACATGATATTCGTATCAGCAGATTGGGAGGTCCTCGGTGTTGTTGAAAATGCTACCCCTTTTTCCGAAGAGCAACGTAGTGTTCCTGGAATGAGCCAGTATGTTATCGAGGTTCTAGGAGGTGAGGCTAAAAAACTCCAGATTAAAAAAGGCACCAAGGTAAAACTGTATGGAGAAATACCTCCGGCTGTCTGAAAGCTGCTTGGTGTCGGATAAGGCCGCTCCTAATCAAGGCCGAAGTTAGGAATGGACTCTTGAATAAATGAGAGGTGGGGTGCATAGGTGACAGAGGCATACACATTAGTGTTGTCCGTGTCACAAAGCTGGCTATTTGGGTTTGTGAAGAGAAGATAACTCGAGACCCCTGCAATTCGCCATTCTCCACTATTCATCTGAACAAGTAGGGGGCCCCCAGAGTCTCCTGTGCAGATTCCGCCTGTCTTTTCGGTAGAATTCGCTACGACGGATGCACCGAATTGATCAACGACTCTAATATCAGTTGCTCGGAGCTCGCCATCAATGCCAGTTGGAGGAACACCAGGAGTAGTATTGCCATATCCTGCCGTGATATATCGATTTGGAACTGCGATTGCTTGCTGAAGACTGAGCGGCTTCATCGAAGGAATAGAAGTTGATGAGGAGAAATGAATAATACCGATATCGCCGAGCGAAGATACACTCCCTGGCACATGGTCAGGATGGGCAGAGAATTCAGATGACAGATGAATCTCATTGCCAACAGTTGCCTTTACTGATGTTACCGATGTGGACAATGATGGACTCAAGCAATGTGCAGCTGAGAGTATTATCAGTGGAGAGCTCTGTATAATAGTTCCCGAACATATCCCCTCAATGCTGGAGTTGTTCAGGAGTTCCAAGGGAACGATAGGAGACACGTGCTTATCACAGATCTGTCCGTTTATGATTCTCTGGGATGAGCTTTCGGTAGATTCTTCGACCACACTACATGCTGTTTCAATATCTCCTCTGAGACAACGACGTATCCCTCGAATACGAATCGTGAGTTTTTCCTGTAAGGCTGTGGTTGAGGCAGTCTTTCTTCTCTGTCTCAGGGCTCTTATACGCTCACGTGCTTTTTTCCGACGTAACCTTTCGTAGCTAACCTCATCTTTAGAGCGATAAATCCGACGCTTGCTCGGTTCACAGAAAAACCTCCTAACGCTATCGATAGGAGCTAGTGATTCTGCCATGACTCGTTGCGGAGCAAGGGATGAGTAGAGAGCTGCTAATATTATGAGGATTCCGAAGGGTACGCTGTAGAGACGAAGCAGTCGGAAACAAGAACTCTTGGACATATCCTAATTGTATACGCTGAGGGAGAAGAAGTGCCAACTCGTTTTTTAACTGCTCTTCAGCTCAATCAATATCGAGCCAGACTCGACTTGGTCGCCTGCCTTTACATGAATCTTTTCTACAACTCCATTACTACTCGCTGCTACCGCATTCTCCATCTTCATTGCCTCAAGTACGAGCACTTCTTGACCTGCATCGATTGAATCACCCTCTTTGACCGCAACCGAAACGACAAGGCCTGGCATTGGTGCGTTTATATGCATCGGATTATGAGATTGTGCTGATGCTAGCTGAGCAGGTGCTCCACTTGAGGAGCGTTTTGCTCCAGTTGCCGGAGATAAGCCGTCCCCAGTGACTCTTACACCTCCAAGAGACTCGGCATGAATGGCAACTCCATACTCTGTTCCTCCAATAGAAAAGTAGATGGCCTCTGCATCTCTTCTGAGGTAAGTGACTTCATGCGTATTTCCATTTACGGTGACATGATACTTTTTCGGCACTACTTATATCTCCCGATAGATTCAATTCTTCCACATATCGCCCATTCACTTTCGGTATCCGCAGATTCTTGCAGAGAAAGGCGAACAGCGATAGCAGCAAGCTCTTCTTCTGAGATGGATTGAGGCGAGGCTTTTTTGTCGACCACGAAGCGGATGCCTTCAATACGTGGCTCTTCGCAGCTTGTTGGTGGCGTTGATTTTTCAACTGGGGAAGTTTTCATCTTCACTCTCACTTCGGTTACTACAACGGAATATTTCCATGCTTTCGCGTTGGGACTGAAGCTCGCTTGTTCCGTAGGATCTGGAAGGCTCTTCCAAGTTCTTCACGAGTACGTGCGGGCTCAATTACTCTATCGATGAAACCAAGCTCTGCTGCTTTCCATGGATTAAGAAATGTTTCTGAATATTCAGCTACCAGGCCAGCTTTCCTTTCTTCATATTCTTTATCGGATAATCCACTAAGCTCCTGGCGAAAAATTATCTCAACAGCTCCTTGAGCCCCCATTACGGCCACCTCGGCTGTAGGGAAGGCGAAATTAAAATCAGCATGGAGGTGTTTTGAACTCATTACATCATAGGCACCGCCGTACGCCTTTCGGGTAATCAAAGTCACTTTTGGAACTGTAGCTTCAGCAAAGGCATAAAGAAGCTTTGCTCCATGTTTTATTATTCCTCCATATTCCTGGGCAACGCCTGGAAGAAAGCCTGGAACGTCAACTAAGGTCAGTAGAGGGATATGAAACGCATCACAGAAGCGCACAAATCGGGCTGCCTTCGCGCTTGCCTGTATATCAAGACACCCTGCGAGAACAGCCGGTTGATTGGCCACTACACCAATTGAATACCCGTCTATTCTAACAAACCCAGTGACAATATTAGCAGCGTGCAAAGGTTGAGTTTCAAAAAAGACTCCATTGTCGGACACCGCATGAATAACTTCTCGCATGTCGTAAGGCTTATTTGAATCCTCTGGAACGATCTGATTTAACCGTGTCTCGGCGCGAATAAGAGGATCATCACAGGGCACTCTCGGCGCTGTATCAATGTTATTTTGCGGCAGATAAGAAAAAAGCTCAGTAACCATCGCCAAGCATTCTTGTTCGTCCGGAGCGGTAAAATGCGCAACACCACTTTTCTCAGCGTGTGTATTTGCTCCTCCAAGAGCTTCTTTCGTAACCTGTTCATGCGTCACGGTTTTGATAACCTCTGGACCAGTAATGAACATGTGGCTCGTGTTTTCGACCATGAAAATAAAGTCGGTGATTGCGGGAGAATATACGGCACCACCAGCGCAGGGACCCATGATCACAGAAATTTGGGGGATTACTCCCGAACAGCGAACGTTTCGGTAAAAAATATCAGCGTATCCAGCGAGACTCTCGACCCCTTCTTGAATTCGAGCTCCGCCAGAGTCGCTCAATCCAATGATCGGACACCCATTTTCGACAGCAAGATCCATTACTTTACAAATCTTTTTTGCATGTGCTCCAGCGAGTGAGCCACCGAATACAGTGAAATCCTGGGCATAAAGAAATACATTCCTTCCGTTGATTTTACCCGAACCCGTAATTACGCCGTCACCGAGCACTTTCTTTTTGTCTAAGCCAAACGCGCCACACCGATGAGTGACGAATTGATCTAATTCTTGAAAGGAACCAGGATCAAGAAGCGCATCTATGCGCTCTCGCGCAGTCAGCTTTCCTGCCTGATGTTGGCGCTCTATCCGTTGCGTGCCACCAGCCTGAAGTGCCTCGGCCTCCTTTCTGCGAAGCTCCTGAAGGGAGATGGATTCTGTTTCTCTCGTCATTCTACACGTTCCTACTTGATGTTAGCCGAGCCCACACTCTGGCACCGTACCCGAGCGGATTTGAGTTTAAAACGAAAACTCCTCTCTTTCACCAGGGAAACAGTTAGAGTACAAGATAGTTACTCATTCCGCTGGTAGAAACCATAACCCCGTCTCGCCTCTGTTGCTAGGACCCTCTTGAAACAGGACCCTCTTGCAACAGGACCCTTTTTGTAACTCAAATAGGGCTGCCGGGATCGGTCGTATGGTGCTTCCATCAGAGAACGGCTACAAATTTCCTTAAAACCGAGGTATACCATAGGAACTGGAGCGAAGAAGTGAAAGAGCGAAAGAAGAAGTTCCTTACTCAGTCAGGCCTAGAAATTCCCGCTCATTTTGGCGAGGATTCACAGAAAGCTGGTGAATATCCGTTCACTCGTGGCATACACGACACCATGTACAGGAGTCGGTTGTGGACTATGCGGCAATATGCCGGATTCGGAACCGCTCGTGAGACTAATGAGCGGTATCGTCTACTCCTGAAGAGAGGTTCATCAGGTCTGAGCGTTGCTTTTGATCTTCCTACTCAGATGGGAAGAGACCCCGATCACCCTCTCTCCTTGGGGGAGGTCGGAAAGGTTGGCGTCTCGATTTCGACGCTAGAAGATATGCGTGAGCTTTTCGACCAGATTCCCCTGAAAGATGTCTCGGTCTCAATGACGATAAACTCGACGGCAGCTATTTTACTGGCATTTCTGATTGTGGTTGCAGAAGAGCAGGGCGTTACGTCAGGAGAGCTAAGGGGGACAACCCAGAATGACATTCTCAAAGAGTATATAGCGCGCGGAACTTATATATATCCTCCAGAGGGAGCTCTTCGCATCACTACTGATATGTTCGGATATTGTGCGTCGCACTTACCTCAATGGAATACCATTAGCATCTCAGGCTATCATATTAGAGAAGCTGGAAGCACCGCGATACAAGAACTCGCCTTCACCTTTGCCAATGGAATTGCGTATGTCGAATCAGCCTTGAATGCCGGTCTAAAGGTGGATGATTTTGCCCAACGGTTGGCGTTTTTCTTTAATTGTCACAATGATTTCCTTGAGGAAATTGCAAAATTTCGGGCTGCCCGACGAATTTGGGCGAGGCTGATGAAAGAGCGTTTCGGTGCAAAGAATAGCCGTTCATTGATGCTCAGATTCCATACACAGACAGCGGGGAGTAGCCTTACTGCCCAACAACCGATGAATAATGTCGTTCGAACCACAATTCAGGCGATGGCTGCTGTTCTTGGTGGCACTCAGTCTCTTCATACGAATAGCTACGATGAGGCGCTGGGACTGCCAACGGAGGAAAGTGCCACCCTTGCGCTGAGAACTCAGCAGATAATAGCAGAGGAGTCAGGGATTCCGTCTTTTATCGATCCATTCGGAGGCTCGTTCGTGGTCGAGGAGCTTACTGGACAAATTGAGAGTGCCGTGAACGAGGAGTTAGAGCGCATTGAATCACTCGGGGGTATGGTAAAGGCGATTCTTGATGGTTATCCACAGGAAGCCATCGAGAAAGCGGCTTATCAGTATCAACGTGAGATAGAGGATAAGGACCGCATTATCGTTGGTGTAAATGGGTATATCGAGGAAAAAGAAGAATCGACCACGCCTATTCTGAAAGTAGATTCTTCGCTAGAGACTCGACAGAGAGAAAAGCTAAAAACAACGAAAGACAAAAGAGATACAGATTCTGTGAAGGCCTCGCTTGAGGAATTACGAGGAGTGGCAAAAAGTGGATCAAATGTAATGCCAGCCCTGATTAAAGCGGCAAGGGTGGGTTCAACTCTTGGTGAAATGAGCGATGTTTTTCGTGAAGTCTATGGAGTCTATGCAGGCTAAATAACAGCACAAAGCGAACGGAGGAAGAGATGGAGGGCTCTGAAGCAATGCGTCAGTTTGAGGTAAAAGAACCTGGATCACACTTCGATCATCTTATTCGCCAGACGCGTCTTCATCATCAACAAATTAGTATGATGATTGATACGAAGGCCAATATGCTGATAACTATTAGCTCTCTGATTATTACTCTGAGCGCACCACTGCTTCTAAAGCCAGAGCTTGAGATGATAGCCATTTCTCTTATTATCTCTGGAGTGTTTACCGTTTTGTTCGCGGTTTACGCTGTAATGCCCAAAAAATTTGGTAAGACGACGACACGTCTCAGTCATGAAGTGCCGTTTGATGCTATGCGCTCTTTGTTTTTTGGAAACTTTATAAACATACCGTATGAAGAGTTTGAAAGAGCGTGGGAAGGAGTTCTGAAAGACCACGCGCTTGCTTATCGCGTGCAGGTAAGAGAGATCTACGATTTAGGTCAATATTTGGCAAAGGAAAAGTTGCGCTATGTACGGTTGGCATATCTTTCATTCCTGTGCGGTATTCTTTCTGCGGTTGCCTCAGTTGTGTATCTATTTCTTATACCTGCTTTGACGACATAGTTTTTAAAGTCGTAGGCTCACCCTGTCCTTGTCTTTCCTTTGCTCGGGGCTCTCAGAACATATAAGTAGCAGCCCATTACCAGGGGACCCCAGATTGCACTTATGGTCGGGAGACTCGGTATATATCCAAAGGTGAGAGCGGTCATCAAATAAAGAAGGAGGACAGTCTCAGCTCTTGGCTGACCTTTTGCCATGGCCTTGGACCAGAGATAGATGAGGGCTGGATATAACAAAACAAAGTAGTGGGGCCAGGCTACTGGCGAGCATAAAATACAAGCAGTAAGAATAAATAAGGCACTTCTCGTCAGATTACGTTGTTGCTGGTCGTTGAAATACTCATATGCAATAAGAATTAATAAAAGACCTCCAGAGAGCCCGCCGACCAGGGGAAGAATGGTTTCAGAAATATCTGATGGTGCATCAAAGTTGAAGGCGAACTTCCAATAGAGAAAAAAGAACAAAAAAGAAAGAGAGACACCTTGAGAAATCTCGAAATGGAGTGACCGTATATAGGGAAGCACATTACTAATATAAGTCACGTGCAAGCACTCTTGAGAAAACAATTCCGCTGTTAGAGGCAAAAGTAAAAATCCGAGAGTAAAAACAAAGAGGGCGCGAACATTGAATGGTTTATTCTTATATGTTGTACCTAAGGCAATCAGTATCAGTGGTAATGTAAATAACTTTATTGATGCACATACCCCAAGAAGCCAGCTTCCCAGTTGAGGGCGTCTTTGGATGAGAGATAATGCCCACATTATAATTCCAGCAATGAGAAGCTGCGTTTGACCGTGCCGGATATGGAAAAGAAAGGGATAGGAAAATATGATGCCAATTGCTCCTACCATAACTGACTTACAGCGCATGTCTAAGGTCTTAGCGAAAGTAGAGGCGCCTAAGATAAAAAACGATACTTGAAAAAGATTCCATAGCCAGAAGGCAAGGAGCGGGCTCAACAGCGTGAAAGGAACTGTTAAGAGGATAAGTGCGGGTGGATTTGTCGCATGGGTATTTGAATCTGTGGCGGCTATGTCGAGTTCATTCAGTGTTGGCTGAAGTGAATCTTTATAGGGATTTTCACCGCGTGACAGCCGAATGGCACTGGCATAATAGTGCTCAAAGTCACCATCGAATCGACCAGCAGAGAACTCCTTAATTGCCAGAAGCGAATATCCCCCATTGAATAGAACATATACGCATCCGAGCAGAGCAATGATTATTAGGAGTATTCTCTTTTTAGCCATCTCGATTGTGTAGTCTCAGGACATGAATATTGGACGATCTTATTGGTAGTGTAATTCTTATTGCTAGTGTAATTGAGGTATCAGGGAGTGGAAAGGGGGCTATTGCTAGAGAGAGAGAAGATCTCTGAGAAAAGCTTCCTTCTCTCGATTATTCAAAGCATACCATTCTTGATCAGTCACATGTCGCACCTCGTACCCTGCTCGTTTCATAATGGTATCCTGAAGTATATCATTACCCTTTGGAGTCCCGTCTGATAGATGGTGATAGCGTACGCCATCTGTCTCCAATATAATTTTCCGATTGTCAGCGAAGATAACAAAATCTGGACAGAGTCCTTCTACGATCATTTCAGTGTAAAGCGTGATTGTCGGCTCAAAGTTTTTTAAGTGACTCAGTACTTCTCGTTCAAAACCATTCTTTTTGTGCGCTCGAATCTCCTGTTCAGCTAATTCTTGAATGGGCTTAGCATAGCTTCCAGGTGACGATAGTCCCAAGGCAACTTTTGCATGATACATTTGTCGCTGTTCTTGTGGTCCTGATGCTTCAGTTTCGAAGATTGAGGAAATAGTGTTGACAATTTCTTTTGCATTATCCTTTTCTAATAATGCATAGCTCCAAGCTAAGGTGGCAAGATCTTGTGGAGAACATATTTTGGGCTGGAGCTCACCTATTCGTTCTTCTATGGCTGTAAGCAGGGGTTGATGGGGTATGTTGAGACGAGCAAAGGACCAAGTCGTTATCGCCCGTTCATGCCACGTAAGAGAATCAATCTCGAGAGCTATCCTATCTCCCAGCTGGTTCTGTAATGTTTCTTCCCGCGCATTAAAATATGCAAGATAGTGAAGTGCGTCTATACATTCGGAGCAAGACCATCCATCAAGCCGATTCGATATTTCCGGTATGAGCCCTTCTATAAATCCATCATGCGCTAAGCCAGCACGAAGTTGGTGAGTCATGAATTCAAATATTTGCTCGCTCTTGAGTTCTTCTGGTTGATGTTGGAGTCTCCGAGTTACTTCTTCAAGGATATCTTGACTAAACTCAGAGCCAGAGATTTTACTCGCACGGTGAAGAATGCCGAGTTCGAAGGAGGTAAACTTCGTAATTCTCTCGAGACATTTTTCTTCAAGGGCTGTTACTTGAGTATCGAGCAGTAATTTAGAGGCATAAAGTAATCCACGAGCCAAATCAGTATCGGTCAGGCTATCAGAATCTCTCTCTAATCGTTCAAAAGCGGGCAGAGCAAAATGCATTTGGAAACGCTCTTCTACATTGAGTGAGCATAAGCTTCCAAGACAATGAACCAGCGTCGGTAAGTCAAAGTTTTCAACTTCGCCCCCAGCTCTTCCGACTAATGAGGTAACTAAGGGTCCAGAACGTTGCCCAAATCCGATAAGCCCAAATAAGGTCTCTGATATGTTCCTTGCCTCGAAGGAGTCGAGTTGACGTCGAGCAATACTGATAAGGGAACGCAGTCGTTCCTTATTTGGATTTACATGGAATAATCGCTCCACATCTGGGGTTTTGCGAGCTAGATTTCCCAACGCATAGAACACCTGAGCGAGGTTTTGGGGGCTAAGGGAGCTGGCATGACTCTTTTCGGTATAGGCTAGAAGATCCTTCGCGATTTCACCGTCACACTGTTCAGAGAAGATTATTGACCTGAGCCGTGCGCCCGTTGTTACTGGATGTTCGTGTGGAGCCGTACCCATCTCGCTATATCCGTTCAGTCATCGAGGAGCAGAGTCCGTACCAGTTCTGCTACACCGTCTAAGGAGTTTCCTTCAATGTCTGAACGGTGAATCATTTTGGAGCAAGATGTTCCATGAAAGAGCGCGATTGACGGGGATGATGGAGGATAGTCCACTATCAGGGACCTTACTTTTTCTGTAGCCGCTTTGTCTTGTCCTGCAAAAACTGTCAGGAGGTGATTAGGTGGTTTAATGCCCTCGGAAGATAATGCAGCAAGAACACCTGGCCGAGCGATTCCTGCCGCACAACCACAAACGGAATTAACGACTATCAGTGTTTTCTCTTCTTCACCGACCTGACGAAAGTGATCATTAACGTCCTGTTCAGTTCTTAATTCTCGAAAACCATTGGCGGTCAGCTCTTTACGAAATGGTTCAACGATCTCTTCTGGATACATAGTAGGGAATTCCTCACATTCGTGTTTTTGAGGACTGAGATGAGCCCTCGCTAAAAGCCTTAAATAGAAAGCTGTTTTATAGACCATAGGAAACTACGGCTCATGATGCAATCCGCTATCTGTTTTGCTACCAGGTCTGCAACAGGACTGGCAGAAATCGTGGTATTTAACTCTAGATTTCAAGTGCCTGTATTAGAGCTTCGGCTATTCCAGGGGCACTAACGATGAGGTTCGTTCCATCGATATCAGTCGGAGTAAGGTTTTCTGGGTCCTCCCAGGCGGGAAATTGAGCGTAGGGGTCGGAAAATCTTGAAATAACCGCTCCTGCCTCTTCGGCAATCATGAGTCCAGCAGCTACATCCCATGGCTTTACATCTTCATAGTAGCCATCGAGTCGCCCACACGCTGTAAAGCAAATATCAACAGAGCAGGCACCTAAACGTCTCACATCGCGGAAACGAGTAAGGGCACTCTCTAGTCGGTGTATAATCCCCTGAATATTAGAGCGTTGATACGGAAATCCAGTGGCAATTAGCGCTTCTTCAGGTTTTGTAACACCAGAAACGTGAATCGGCGAACCATTTAAGAACGCACCCTCCCCACGGGAGGCTGAAAATAGCTCCTCAAGAAAAGGACAGTAGACCACTCCTACCTGCCGAATACCATCGATGGCAAATCCAATCGACACTCCTACGCAGTGGTGTCCATGAGCGAAGTTTGTAGTGCCATCAATCGGGTCAATTATCCAGAGTGGACCTTGCGCCAGACTCTTCAGATTCGGAAGCGGCGCTTCCTCTGATAGAATAAGGTGATCGGGAAACGACTCGCGTATCGTCTCCACTATGATAGTTTCGCATGCAAGGTCTGCCTCAGTCACCAGATCTCTACTCCCTTTCATTTCAATTGAAAAGGAGCCCTGTTCGCGTATTCTACGAGCTTCTAGACCCGCTTTTTTTGCAGCAGATTTTGCAACAGCAAGGGCAGTTCCGATAAGATGTGAGTCAACCATGCAGACGATAACAACACATTCTCATGCAAAATTGAACTTACGACTCAAAATAATTGGTCGGAGAACGGACGGCTACCATGAGCTGTCTATGCTGAATGTACTCATAGGACTCCATGACACTCTCCAGATCAGGCTTGAAGGGGGGGACGGTTCCGTACTCTTTTCCATGAAAGGAAGAGGCTCCTCTGAAATACCGAATGATAAAGGAAATCTTTGTGTCCAAGCAGCTATTCGACTCATTGAAAGAACGCAAAGAAATGACGTCAATATTCTGATAGAACTCGATAAAAGAATCCCTGCCGGAGGGGGCTTTGGAGGAGGAAGTAGTAATGCGGCTGCAGTTTTATCTGCTGTGCATGAAGCTTTAGGTCAGCCACTTGATGAAGTTGAACTGGCTAAGCTCGCACTTTCCATCGGAGCTGACGTTCCCTATTTTCTCCGAGGTGCCTCTCAAGTCTGTGTCGGGGGTATAGGCGAGCAATTACATATTGACCGTTCGAGTTCCCTTCGCTCAACACCAGTATTTCTGATCCTTGGGCTGCCGCATCTCGGTACCCCTGTCGTGTTTCAGGAAGCTGGATATTCTACGCGAATGGAGAATTCAGTTAAAAAGCCCACGAATAGTTTCCCAGAAGAATATGGACTGCTTCTTTCCTTAATTCAAAACGATCTAGAGATAGCAGCGTCATCGCTTTGTGGTTTGCTGAAGGAAACCCTGGCGGCGCTGAGAGCTCTTAACTGCGGAAGGGTTGGAATGACGGGAAGTGGTTCTGGGGTTTTTATACTTCCCAACGATCA
>Ga0181593_10004552_pt1 | contig 12629 bp, 8 predicted proteins | sample 071ome_19_FD_133756 | JGI IMG/M metagenome (GOLD analysis project Ga0181593, IMG submission 133756) | Coastal salt marsh microbial communities from the Groves Creek Marsh, Skidaway Island, Georgia - 071413AT metaG (megahit assembly) | ecosystem: Environmental > Aquatic > Marine > Intertidal zone...
ACGCTCGAGATCGAGGCGCAGAGCGTGGGCCTCACCGGCTGCAATGCGGGCTTTTTGCTCGTCTTCCGACAAATGGCGACAAGTGCTGGGGTAGAGTGGTCCTTCGCTGCCATGGGGGGCCTGGCCAGCGCGTTCGATTTCCCGCTGGATGTCTTTTCTCGTGCAGAAGCAGGGGTAGAGGAAGCCGTGTTGTTCGAGCTTGCCGGCGGTTTCCCGGTATTCGTTGAGGTGTTGGTTCTGAATGCGGACGGGTTCTTCCCACTCAATTCCGAGCCATCTGAGATCTTCGAGGATTTGCTCGGCGTTCTCTGAATTGCATCGAGTATGGTCGATGTCTTCGATGCGGAGAAGGAATCGGCCGCCGTGTTTCTTCGCAAAATTCCAGGCCTGCAACGCGGCGTAGGCATGGCCTTTGTGAAGGTGTCCGGTTGGGCTGGGGGCGAATCGAGTTACGACGGGTGCCGTCATTACGGAATGTTTGAACAAAAGGTGTACGTTCGCAATCTACAAACTACGCGTATTATAGAGCATGAATCGAGCGTTCTCTTTTTTTCATTCAACCCTGTTGGGTCGAAGACATAATTCAGTTGGGTTTTTCATTTCACCCTGCTGGGCACTGTCCTGTTTGGTAGTGGGATTCCTTTTTCCAGTAAATGCGGACGAGAAAAATGAGGGGCTCTTGCTGGATGGGGCGCGACAGCTGACCTTTGAGGGGCGCCGGGCCGGAGAAGGGTATTTTTCTGCCGATGGGACGAAGATGGTTTTCCAGAGCGAGCGCGAGGAGGGGAATCCTTTTTATCAGATCTACCTGATGGATCTGGAATTGGGTGATGTGGAGCGAATTTCTCCAGGGATGGGAAAAACAACCTGCGCCTGGATTCACCCAGACGCAAAGCGTGTCATTTTTGCGTCGACGCATTCAGACCCGGACTCGGAGAAGTATCAGAAGGAGGAGTATGAGGAAAGAGAGTCGGGGAAGGCACGGAAGTATTCGTGGGATTACGACGCAGAGTTCGAGGTTTACGAATACGACACGGAGTCAGGGGAGTATCGCAACCTGACAAATACCAAAGGCTACGATGCGGAGGGTGCCTATTCTCCGGATGGGAATCAGATTGTTTTTGCATCGAACCGCCAGGCCTACGACGGCACGATGAGCGAGGCGGATCAAAAGGCGTTCAAGCTGGATAAGAAATTTCCGATGGAGATCTATGTCGCGAATGCCGATGGAACCGATGCGAAGCGGCTCACTTACACGGACGGCTACGACGGGGGGCCGTTTTTCAGTGCGGATGGGAAGAAAATTTGCTGGCGGCGTTTCGATCGCAAAGGATTGACGGCGGAAATCTTCACGATGAATGCGGATGGCTCAGAGCAAACGCAGTTGACGCACCTGGGTGCGATGTCGTGGGCTCCATATTTTCACCCGAGCGGGGAATACCTGATTTTTGCGACGAATAAGCACGGCTTCGACAATTTTGAGCTCTACCTCGTAGATGCCGCGGGGAAGAAAGAGCCGGTGCGGGTGACGGGGACGGAAGGTTTCGACGGTCTTCCGGTATTTTCTCCGGATGGGAAAAAGTTGTCGTGGACTTCGAATCGAACTCCAGAAAAGCAGTCGCAGATTTTCCTCGCGAACTGGAATCATGAGAAAGCAATGGCTTTGCTCGAAAAAAGCGGAGCACCCGAGAAAAATTCGAAGCTCTCTTCTGCGCCGATGAAAGCGCCGACCGAGAAAGTGTCTTCTCAGAAGTTTAAAACGACTCCGGAGATCACGGTGGAAGATATGCGGAATCACATTGGTTACCTCGCATCGGAAGAAATGGGCGGACGTCTCACTGGAACGAAGGGGGAGATTCTCGCGACGGATCACGTAGCTAGTGCATTCAAGAGCTGGGGCCTAGAGCCGGGCGGGGATGATGAATCCTATTTCCAGGAGTTTAATTTCACGGCTGGTGTTGCCGTTGGAAAGGACAACAAGCTGCTCGTAAAGCAGGGGGATTACGAACGTGAACTGGAAGTCGAGAAAGACTGGCGTCCTGTTTCTTTCTCTAAACTGGGCGACATCCATGAAGCAGGCGTCGTGTTCGCTGGTTACGGTTTGGAGATTCCGGATGGAGAAGGCGGAGAGTCCTATACGAGTTATTTCCACCTCGATGTGAAGGGCAAGTGGGTGATGGTCTTCCGTTTTGTTCCGGAAGATGTGGAAGGTTCGAAACGCCAAGAAATGCAACGTTTTTCCCGGCTTCGTCACAAGGCAACACTGGCGAGGCGGAAGTTTGCAGCGGGAATCATTTTCGTAACGGGGCCGGAAACGGAGGTAAACGAGGAGCTGATTCCCATGCAGTTCGACGCTTCACTGGCGGACTCTGGGATCCCGGCGATCTCAATGAGCACGGAAGCGGCGACCCGTCTCGTTGCGACGGCAGGGAAAGATCTGTCCGAAATACAGAAGAAGCTGGATACCGGTGAGATGGTCCAGGGCTTTGCGATTCCGGATCTCCGCGTCGATGCGGAGATCGACGTTGATCAGGAGAAGAAGACGGGTCGAAATGTGATTGCGGTTCTTCCATCGGGGAAAGGCGGACATCATCCACCGCCTGCGGTTGTGATTGGAGCTCACATAGACCACCTTGGCGCGGGGGCGGGAGCGGGGTCACTCGCGAAGGAACATGAGCGCGGTCAAATTCACTTTGGCGCGGATGACAATGCTTCCGGTACTGCAGGGCTGCTGGAAATAGCGGAGTATCTCAGTGACTTGAAGAAAAAGGGCAAATTAGAGATGGAACGTGACTTGGTTTTTGCTGCATGGTCAGGCGAAGAAATTGGCCTGCTCGGTTCGTCTCATTTTGTGAGGAAGTTGGCGAAAGACACGATGGGCAATGAAAGCGCGCCTCTCGGTCTTCTGCTATCCTCCTATTTGAACATGGATATGATCGGCCGACTCGACGAAAAGGTTGTGATTCAGGGGACGGGCTCGAGTGACTACTGGAGGGGTGCAGTTGAGCGTCGCAACGCGCCGATCGGGCTGCCGATCACGATTCAGTCGGATACATTTCTCCCAACGGATGCGACCAATTTTTACCTTAGGAAAGTTCCCATCCTGAGCGCCTTCACGGGGGCGCACGAGGACTATCACACTCCTCGCGATACGGCCGACAAGGTCAATTACGAGGGCGCAACGAAGATTGCCAAGTTGATGGGTTTGATTGCCCGTGGCTTGGCGATGGATTCCGAGGCTCCGAAATATGTGAAGGTGGATCCTCCAAAAAATCGCGGAGCACGCGGTTTCCGTGTCTATCTCGGGACTGTACCCGACTACAGTCAGGGGGACATCAAAGGCGTGAAATTGAGCGGAGTTTCTGACAAAGGTCCGGCAGGAAAAGCAGGTGTTGAGGGCGGCGATGTGATTGTCGGATTGGCAGGTCGGAAAATTCTCAATATTTACGATTACACCGATGCGATGGCGGCCTTGAAAGTGGGCAAGGAGACTGAAATCGTGGTGCAACGTGACGGCGAAGAGATCAAACTCAAGATCGTGCCTGGATCGAGGGACTGATATACCTGCAGGCCGTCCTTCTGATTTTTACGCTGCCAGCCTACATTTTCTGTATCGCTTCCCGTTCGTTTGAGAACGTAAAGAATCCCGAAAAAGTAGAATTAAACCGAAAATGAGGGCTTTTTTCCTGATTTTGAAATCGTTTCGGGGCCGAAATCCTTGCTTGCGGACCGTTGACATCTACTGCTAAGCTTCCCGTTTAGGGTAATTTACCTCCCAACGGAACACGTGTGTAATTGTCTAACAGACCCCGTCGAGAAATCGCGGATCAGGGTGATTGAATTTGCTCTCATCGCTTGCTTGTCTGTGTGCAGTTTTAATCTGGTGGCCTACGGCAACGATGTGGAGGACGGTATTGCCGGATTCGCCGCTCTTGAGGTTCAGAAGCGTCAGCACCTGGTAAAGTCGGCGCAGACACTGTTCACTGCGGGATCTCATGCCTTTGCTGATAAGTCTTATGGTGAGGCGATGGACAATTACAAGGCAGCCTTTGAAACTCTGCCGTCAGTCCCTGCTGTTGAAGACCAGCGCCGAGTGTTTTTCAAGCGCTACCAGCTCACTGCCCTGCGCTTTGCCCAACTGAAAGTTGATGAAGCGCGCTGGAAAGAAGCGATTGATACGCTTACCGAAGTGATGAATACGGCGAAGGTGCACGAAATGCCGGTAACGCTTATTGATCCGCAGGTTCGCAAAATGCTCGGAGAATTGAAGTCCCGCGACGATCGCTACAATATGGCGACCTCACCACGGCACCTCCGGGACGTTGAGGCGGTTCAGGCAAAGCTGGTTCTGGCAAAGGGATACCTGGAACTGGGTGACTATGACCGGGCCGAGCGCAGTTATCACGCTGCCCTCGAAATTGATCCATACAACAACGCTGCACGACGTGGATTGGAGAATGTCGAACGTCACCGTATCGATTATGTCGATGCAGCCCGTCAGCAGGCACGCTCGAAAATGCTGCGAGAAGTCGCAGAGGGTTGGGAAAGTCCGGTGCCGATTGTCAATGCTGGGACTGAATTGATTGAACTCCCAAGTGAAACAGCGAATGGCGGAAGTCCACTCATTGAGGAGAAACTGAATACGATTACGATTCCGAGATTGGAATTCAACAACGCCCGTCTTATCGATGTTCTGGAGTTCCTCTCCCAGAAATCGCAAGAATTGGATAACGCTGAGCCCGATCCAACGAGACGAGGTGTGAATATCGTGATCGACTCCAGTGGTGCTCTCGATGGTGGAGATTTGTCGCAAACCCCTTTGAGCGTAAGGCTTTCCAACATACCTCTGTCAGCGGCTTTGAAATATGTGACTCAGCAGGTCGATATGAAGTATCGGGTCGAGGGGTTTGCCGTTAAAGTGATTCCAGAATCAGTAAACCCGGATGCAGGAATGTTCGCTCGCTCGTTCAATGTGCCTCCTGGTTTCATCACATCAGCTCCGGGAGGAACTGCTCCTGCAGATGACGATCCTTTTGGTGGTGGGGACGATGCACTTGCCCCCAACACAAGTATTTCAGTGAAGCGGATTTCGGCTGAAGACTTCCTCAAGAACAATGGGATTAATTTTCCCCCTGGCTCATCTGCGAGGTTCATCGGTGCGACCAGTACACTTGTAGTTCGCAACACGGCAGAAGAATTGCTCAATGTGGAGAATCTGGTTAGGTCTTCGATCGAGAGTGGATCCAAAGTGGTGCAAATCGGAATCAAGCTGATTTCGGTTGAGGATCAGCTTCTGAAGCAGGCGGGGCTCGATTTCCTTGTTGGGGGAGCAAACTTTGGAAACACGCCACGGGTTTTTGCTGCCGGTGGCACTGATGGGAATGCGACCAATCCAACTCTCCCGCAGGACTACGGATTCGTGGATCCTGTAACAGGAATCCCCATTGGTCAGAATCCAATCTCGGCGGGTCTTCGGACAGGTGACCTAGCCACGACTCAGTCGATAGACGACATCATTAATCGTGACAATCCGATTGCGGGGTCGGGAAAGCCGCCTGGTGTGTTTTCGTTAGCTGGGGTTTTCACAGATCCTCAGTTCCAGATGATGGTTCGGTTGTTGAACCAGCAGAAGGGGGCTGACGTCTTGCAAAGCAGCAGTGTAATGGTTCAGCCCAGCCAAATTGCAAGAATCTCGCAGGTGCGCGAGTTCATCTATCCGACTGAGTATGATCCTCCGGAGATTCCGAACCAGATTGGCGATGGAATTGGTGGCGGAGGTGTCGAGGCATTTCCTGTTACGCCAGCTACTCCAACAGCTTTCGAAATGAGGGAGCTCGGAGGTGTCATTGAAGTGGAGCCTACTGTTTCATCGGACAACAAAACGATTAATTTGAACGTTCTCGCTGACTTTACCGAGTTTAGCGGATTCATTAACTACGGAACTCCGATTCGTGTCGGCACTCTCGACGTGACAGAAAACCGAATTCTGATGCCTGTTTTCGATGCGATCAAGGAAACCACCAATGTGACGATCTGGGATGGGAATACGATAGCGATCGGAGGTTACATCAGTGAGTCGGTCACTGGTTCGGAGGATAAGGTTCCATTCGTCGGTGATTTGCCAGTTGTCGGGAAGGCGTTCCGCTCCAAAACTCGTGATGCGACGAAAAGAGCGCTGATCATTTTCGTACAAGCAGAGCTGGTCGACCCGGGTGGAAACCCGATCAATGCACCACCCATGGACGAAGAACCTGAGCTATTCACTCGACAGGATGTTCCTGTCAGTAACGTGCAGCCTGTGGGTCCGCCGCCAGCCGCTGTTTACCCTACTAAGTGATCAAATTCTTCGCGTAAAGATTCCAGAATTGAGCAAAGTCAGGATAAAGAGCTGTATTCGGGCGAAATAAAGCAAAAACGTGCGACATTTTCTTTGCTTTTTTTTCGTCTAGTGAGTTTATTCAGCTTTTCCAATTTGCCTGACTCCGACAATTTTCATGAGTGTATCCGCGACTTCGGGTGATCCCGAAACAAGCGAAAGCCCCTCCGGTTCCGGACAGGGGATCACAGAACTAAAGGACGCCGTGATCCGCTTCGCGGGTAACTCCCAGGACGGCATTCAGACTGTTGGCGGATTTCTGGCGCGCCTGGCTGGACGCAGTGCCCGGGATGTCATGACCTACATGACAATTCCGTCTACGATTTCTGGTGGGCCTTCCATTTTTCAGGTCCATCTGGGTTCGGGAGAAGTGCTCTCTGCTGGAGATGAATCAGATTTCCTCTTCGCTTTTTACCAGCACAGCTACGATAACCACATCGACTCGCTCAAAGAGGGCGGAATCTGCATTTACGACTCCGATCATGTGGAGGAGTTGAAGGAAGGGAACGGAATCATTCACGTGCCGGTTCCAATGACGAGCACCACAGTCGAAGCCATCGGGGGAAGTGCACGAGATCGGGGAAAAAATATCTTTTCACTTGGTCTGGTCACTCAGTTGTTTTCACTCAATCGCGAGAAGCTGACGACCCTCATTGAGAAAACCTTAGGAAGAAAGGGCGAGGACGTTCTTCGCAACGCGATGCTGGCTTTTGATGCCGGTTACGCTTATCCCATTGGTGATATCATCGGTCTCGGGTTTGACCTGAAGGAAGGCGCTGTCAAAGGCGCTGATAAGATCACAACTGACGGCAACACTGCGATGACTCTAGGCCTGCTTGCGGGGGGAGTTCGTTACGGAGCCGGATACCCGATCACTCCCTGGTCTACAATCATGGAGCAGTTGCGCAGTGAACTCCCCAAATACGGAGGGCTTTTTGTCCAGTGCGAAGATGAGTTGTCGGCCGTGTCGATGGCTCTTGGATTTGCATATTCAGGACATACCTCTGTAACGGGTAGTTCCGGCCCAGGTCTTTCGCTTAAAATGGAAGCTCTCAGTTACGCTACGATGGCGGAGCTTCCCATCATCGTGATCAACGTGCAGCGTGGAGGACCGAGTACGGGACTTCCCACCAGTGTTGAGCAAAGCGATCTCATGCAGGCGATCTACGGCAGTCACGGAGATTGCCCTCGTGTCGTGATTGCTCCAAAAGATGTCGAAGATTGTTTCTACATCGCTCTGGAAGCCTGCCAGATTGCACGGGAATACAGTTGCCCGGTTCTGGTTCTTACCGACCAGGCTCTCGCCACTCGAATCGAGGCCTTTTCGGAACCCGATTTGCCAGCTCTCGTTCACGAGCCTGTGCTGGACCAGGATGCTCGGAGTGAGGATTTCAAGCCGTATCCACTAGATGGACTCACCAAACACGCACCTCCGGGAACGAAGATGGAAGGCGGCACCTATCCGGTTGTAACCGGTCTGGAGCATGATGAATGGGGCCACCCAAGTGGAAACCCTGGAATGCACGCGAAGATGAATGCTCGTCGTCGTGACAAAATTAAGTCGTTTGGCGATTCGCTCGCTGTTCCCGAAATTCATGGAGACGACTCTGGTGAAGTCCTCATCGTTGGATGGGGGTCTACCTGGGGGCCGATTCGCGAGTCGATCAACCGCATGCGTGATAAAGGTCGCAAGGTTGGCACGATGCACCTTCGTCATATCAATCCGCTTCCAAACGGACTTGAGGATGTTTTCTCCCAGTACGATCACGTAGTAGTTGTCGAAATCAACGATGAGGGCCTCTATGGTATGGGCCAACTTGCCACCCTTCTCCGCGCCCGTTATTGCGATCCACGCATCGTTTCTGTCTGTAAGACTGATGGCCTTACTTACAAGGTCCGGGAAATTATTGAACGCGTTGACGCGCTCGTCTCCTAACTCACCAACTCCGACTTCTTTTTCTCATGTCAGCGCCCGCCGAACCAAAAAAACTAACGAAGAAGGATCTCACTGCGGACCACCCTACGTGGTGTCCCGGTTGTGGAGATTTCGCCGTTCTTGCAGCTTTCTTCAAAGTGCTCGAAAAACTTCAGTATCCGCACGAGAAGATTTGCACGATTGCAGGGATCGGGTGTTCATCGCGCTTTCCCTATTTTGTCAATGGACATGGCGTTCACTTCATTCACGGCCGCGCATTGCCTCTTGCTACGGGAGTGAGCTTGTCGCGACCGGATCTTCACGTGTTTGCTTTTGGCGGAGACGGAGACGGATACTCGATCGGGGGCAACCATCTTGATCACGCCGCACGAAAGAACGTCAACCTCACCTATGTGGTGATGGATAACTTCGTATACGGACTTACGAAAATGCAGACATCGCCGACGAGTCCGAAAGGCTTCAAGTCCAAGACCGACCCGACCGGTTCAATCGATCAGCCGATCAATCCGATGAAGAAACTCGTTTATGGCGGTGCTTCTTTTGTCGCAAGAACACATGCGACGCAAGTGAAGCATATGATGCAGGTCTTCGAGCGTGCTATTCTCCACCCTGGTTTCAGTGTGGTGGAAGTTCTTTCGGAGTGCGTTGTGTTTTACCCCGGAATTTTTGACGATGGAAACCCCCGTAAAGGTGGAGAGTTTGAGATTATCGAAGAGAAGGTTGGCGACGGTTCGTCTGAGGATGATGCTCGTCACGATGTTACAGATGGGAATGCCGCCTACGAACTCGCTTCGCTGCAATATCCCGGTAAATTCGGAGTATTTTACCAGGATCGCCGCCCTACTAAAAACGAATTGGAGCAGAACTGGATCGACTCGAGCCAGGAGAAAGTCGGAGATGCTTCGATAGCAGATCTGATCTCGGCCCGCTTTGCTTCGATGAAGTAGAGCGTCGTTCGACGCCGATTGTGGATCACACGAAGATTGTGATTCGATAAGTTCTAGGTTGTCGGGGGAGGTTACTTTCCTGGTCACCCCACTGACGATAAGTCCTTTTGTTGGGAGCTCATTGTCGCAGCACTGACCATGGCTGCGTTGACTCTGAGGGACTTTCCTTTGCGAGAGTTCAACTCAGCGGACCAATCTTTTGATTGGAGCCACCATACTGACGCTCCCGTGTAGGTTTTTTCATGGGCTGTCCGTCACAAGTCTTCTTTTGATAAATTGGTGAATAATCCCCAACAATGGGAATTTTTAATAGATTGTGAGAAATTATCTTAATTCTTTGAAAATTTTTAAAAGTAAGTTGCATATTTTAAAATATTCAGTAACATAAACTACCTCGTAGAGGGGACTATCCGCTTCCGATGACTTTCTCGTTCACACCATTTCGCCTCCGCGTTTCCTGCCGGCAGGCTGGTATCTACGCAAATTCTTGGGAGGCGAGGAGAACAAATTTCCCTACACAAACAGACCTATCTGTGAAGTGTTCGATTGGCAGGATTGAACCTTCACGGGAATGAATTTGGGAGCGAATGGTGATCGAAGTAACTTGTTTCATCGTCGATTACCGTTCCTCCTGAGTTGAGGGGTAGCCGCAGTCCGGATTATTGGCAGGTGTCCGGGCTGCGGCTCGCTTGTGTATCGGTGGATAGCTCTGAAGTTCTGACAAGCTAGGCTCCAGAGAGGGCAAAGTGACAAAGCTGTTGCTTGGCGGTCTATCGATTCCATCGATAATCAATCTGAGCTTTTCAATGTCGTGCTTCGACGAAGGAGTTCGAAAGTCGGGAGAAATAATCAGATCTGTTTAACGAGTTCACTTCTCTCATTTTATGAAAATCACTTTTGTCACGGATACCTATTTTCCCCAAGCGAATGGGGTTGCTACCACGCTGGTACAACTTGTGAAGGGGCTACGAGATAGAGGCCACGAAATCGATATCATCCGTCCAGCCGTTCTTGCTTGTGAAGAAGCTGGACTGAAAGTCGCATCCGTCGGTTTGCCGGGATACAAGGACGTCAGATTTGGCTTCCCAATAAAACTAGTCCTCCAGACCCGCTGGTACAAAAAGCGCCCCGATGTCATCTATATCGCGACTGAGACTCCTTTGGGTGCTTCCGCGGTTTCCGCGGCGCGAGCGCTGGGGATTCCTGCGGCATCGGGCTTTCACACCAATTTCCAGCAATACGTGGCGCACTATCAATTGCCGTTGCTAGAGAAAGCGACCTTGAAATACCTGCGTCACGTTCACAACCGCTCTACCTGCACATTCGTCCCTTCCCGTGACGTGATTGTAGATTTGGAGCGTCGAGGTTTCGAGAACCTGGAGCTTCTCCCTAAAGGGGTCGATACGAAATTGTTTTCTCCCAAAAAGCGTTCCCAGCTTCTGCGAGGAAAGTGGGGGGTCCGCGAAGGGGGTGTTGTCGGTCTGTATGTCGGCAGGATCGCGGCTGAGAAAAATCTCCCGGTCATTCTCAGGACCTTTCTTGAAATTCGAAAGCGGATCCCGGATTTCCGGGGAGTTTTTGTGGGGGATGGACCAAAGCTGGAGGAACTTCGGAAAGAGCATCCTCAATTTATCTATGCAGGAGAGAAGCGCGGGGAGGAGCTTGCCGAGTTTTATGCCTCAGCCGACGTTTTTGTCTTTCCCAGCACGACGGAGACTTTCGGAAACGTAACAATGGAAGCGATGGCAAGTGGACTTGCAGTTGTCGCCTATGACTACGCTGCGGCTCGCCAGCACATCATCAATGGAGAGAATGGGTTCTCCGTTCCCTTTGATGAGGAGGACTCCTTCATTGAGACCGCTATTCTTGCTGCGCAATCAGACGTTTCCGAATTGAGGCAGAAAGCGCGAGCCTCCGCCCGAAAGGTGAGATGGAAAAAGGTCATCAAGCGATTTGAAAAAAATCTGAAAAACCTCGTGTCGGAAAATTCGGGCGAAACTGCCGATACGAGATCACCTCAACCTCGAACTACCAGTCAAGGGATATGAAAAAAAACGAATATGAATCCATCTTTTTGTCGGACATCCACCTTGGCACCCGAGACTGCAAAGCAGCTGAGGTTATTGATTTCCTCAAGGCGACACGTTGCAAAAAATTAGTCCTGAATGGTGATATCGTTGATGGTTGGGCCTTGCGAGGAGGCGGAAAGTGGATGCCTGAGCATACGAAATTCGTTCGGACGGTATTGAAGAAGATGGAGAAGCAGGGAACGGAGGTGATCTACCTTCGCGGAAATCACGACGACATTCTTGAGCGATTCCTCCCGGTCTGCTTTGGAAATCTCCGAATTATTGACGAGTACCTTCACGCCACACCGAAAGGAAATTACCTCGTTGTTCATGGTGACGGCTTTGACTCGGTAACGACCAGTCACAAATGGGTGGCGGTTCTGGGGGCAAAAGCCTACAAATTGCTTCTCGGGGTGAATTGCCTTTACAACAAGTGGAGAAGCTTCCGTGGTAAAGAATATTTTTCCTTAAGCAAAAAAATTAAGGCTCGAGTGAAATCTGCGGCTTCTTTCGTCGATCGCTATGAAGATCAGCTCAAAGAGCTCGCAACTTTTCGGGAGTGTCGCGGTATCATTTGCGGACACATTCATACTCCGGCAGACAAGATGCTTGATGGAGAAGTGCACTATCTGAATAGCGGCGACTGGGTTGAATCACTTACGGCAATTGTCGAGACTGCACCTGGAGAGTTTGAGTTGATCCACCACTCTGACTTTATGGCCAGCCGAGCATCACGAGAAGGTCTCCAGGAACATCATGTCGACTATTTGGAAAAAGACGAAAATCAGCTTCCGGCAGAGCCAGGAATGGTCGTGTAATCCCGATGATCTTGCGAAGGGAAATGGCTTGCTCCGTTGATCCTTTACCTTTACGTAGGTATACTTATGACAGATCGCCAACCTCATCTGCTCGCGACTTTTGAAGTGTCCTTGAAGGATGCCCGCGAAAACGTTCTCCGCATGGCGAGTATTGCCGAACAGAATTTGGAGAGCGCCGTCAGGGGATTGCTAACGCGAAATGCAGAGCTTTGTAACGAAGCAATCGTTGAAGACGACGAAGTCAATAACCTGGAACGAAGAGTCGATGCAGAGAGTTTCGAAATACTGATGCGCTACAATCCTGTTGCAACTGATCTTCGCGAAGTGATCGCCGGTATGAAGGTTGCTAACAACCTCGAACGAATTTCTGACGAAGCACGGAACATCGGGTTAAGAGCTCGCAAGATAATGAAGCATCCGGAGATCGCAGAAGTCGCACTCGTCGAGCCTCTTTACGAAGCGGCGCTCAGCCTATTTCGCGAC
>Ga0181593_10004554_pt1 | contig 12627 bp, 8 predicted proteins | sample 071ome_19_FD_133756 | JGI IMG/M metagenome (GOLD analysis project Ga0181593, IMG submission 133756) | Coastal salt marsh microbial communities from the Groves Creek Marsh, Skidaway Island, Georgia - 071413AT metaG (megahit assembly) | ecosystem: Environmental > Aquatic > Marine > Intertidal zone...
CGTGAACATTGACAACGGCTTGGGCGCCGCCTATGCCGCCGCTCAAATCAACCGCGTCCGCTAAGAAAGGACCTCATGAACACGCTCTACTTAGACTGCTTCAGCGGGCTCGCCGGAGATATGTTACTCGGAGCCCTGCTCGAGTTGATCGCAAGGCGTCAGAATGAGCCCGTTACGCACAGCGCTGACCGGCTCATGGAGGCCTTGAGCGTCCTCACCCTCCCCGCCTGGCGCTTACGTTGCTCAACCTCGACGAAGATGGGGATCTGTGGGCTTAAGGTCGACGTCCTTGTTGGCGCTGAGGGTGAAGAGAAGCTTGAGCGCCCTGCCACTCCCATATGCCATGAGCACAGCCATGGGCATAACCATGAGCACAGCCATGAGCACAGCCATGAGCACAGCCATGAGCACAGCCATGAGCACAGCCATGAGCACAGCCATGAGCACAGCCATGAGCACAGCCATGAGCATGGCTACACATACCGTCAGATCAGAGCGCTCCTAAAGACCGCGCAGTTCGCGGGCGTTGACCGAGCTAGGCGCGTGTTCGAGGCCCTCGCCGAGGCGGAGTCCAGAGCACACGGACTCGAGCTCGATGCGGTCCACTTTCATGAGGTGGGGATGGTAGACAGCGTCGTAGACATCTGTGGGACCTGTTGGGCTTTAGAGGAGCTGAGCGTAGGGGAGCTCTTGAGCGCTCCCCCTCCTATTGGAAGAGGCTGGGTGAGATGCGCTCATGGGCCTATGCCCCTTCCTGCCCCCGCGACCGCGGAGCTCTTAAAGGGGCTTCGGGTCACGCCCACCACGCTCACTCGTGAGCTCGTGACCCCAACCGGAGCGGCGCTTTTAAGAGGGTTAGAAGCCAAGATCAGTGAGCTCCTACCAAGTGACTCACTTATCGAGATCGGCTGGGGCGCGGGCACGATCGACCTCCCTGACCGGCCTAATCTCTTGCGAGCGCTCCTCTTTGAGCCACCAGGATCAGCGAGCACCTCAGCTGAGCCTAGCGCCCCTCCTCAGCAAGCGTGGCTGATTGAGACTAACATTGATGACTCCAGTCCAGAACAACTGGCGTACCTCTCAGCTCAGCTCCTAGAGAGAGGAGCCCTTGACGTCTGGCAGACCCCGATCACCATGAAGAAGGGTCGCCTCGCGGTGACGCTCAGCGTCCTCTGTCGCTTAACAGAGCGAGGCGAACTTGAACGGCTGATCTTAAGCGACTCAAGCGCGCTTGGGGTCCGGACCTCGTTTGTTGAGCGGACAATATTAGACCGAACGATACACGTCGTGGAGACCCCCATTGGAGAGGCGCGGGTGAAGGTCGCGCGCGGGGCGGGAGGTGAACGTCTCCGCGTCAGCCCAGAGTATGAGGACGCCTCGAAGCTCGCAAGCCAGAGCGCGAGGCCACTCTCCGAGGTCTATGCCTTAATCTTAGAGACTGCAGAGCGGTCTGTTTTTTAGCTCCACTCATCGCTACGCATGGTGTATACAAGAGCAAATGGCGCGAGGGGCTGTCCCCCTTAGCGTGACCTGATCATAGCCAGAATAAAGCGTCCAAGGCCCATGAAAACAGTCAAAACATCTCTGATCGCCCTCGCCCTCGCCGCGCCAAGCGCGCTCCTCTTTCAAGGCTGCGAGCTCGAGGAGGGCTGCACCGTAAACAGCCAGTGTGGTCAAGACTATCTGTGCAGAGATAACGAGTGTATCCCGCGCTGTGTCACCTACCTGACCTGCGCTGAGGGTGAGGCCTGTGTAGACGGCGCGTGTCAAATCCCGCCCGCTGACTACTGCGACTACATCGCGCCCGCTCACGCGCCCGACGGTGGGGTGTACCTCCCCTGCCCTGTGACAGGAGGCGCTGAGCTCTCTGTGGGTGGCGCGCAGGCCACTGGGGGTACAGAGGCGCCTGTAGCGGGCACAGAGACGCCTGTGGCGGGCACGGGTAGCGTGTCGAGCGCTGGCGCTGAGAGCGTGGCCGGAGGAGCTGAGAGCCCGAGCGCGGGCACGGCGAGCTTGAGCCCTGTTGGTGGGGCGCCGAGCAGTGACGCGGGGACAGACACCCTACCTTAGGGTTTGATTTAGAGCGAGGCGCGTAAGATCGTCAGACTGACGCTCGCCTCGTTAGATCGTCTGATCACGACCGTTGTGACCTCACCCCCAAGCAGATCAACCTTGCGAAGCTCGCTGAGATGCTTGGTAGAGATGCTCAGGTCGGCGCCCGGGTTCACCATGATGAAGTCCGAGACTCGCTCATCCGCTTCAGCGCTCAAAGGGAGCACGCTCACAGGGCACGTGAAGGTCATCCCTATGGGGGAGTCACAGCCCTCAAAGTCAGCCTCGTCTTGCCCAGATAAGAGGACCTCGGATGGCTCGGTGAGCCCGCTCAAGTCGACGAGCTCTAAGGCGTGCTTCTCCTCAGCCACCTCAGGGAGTGGGTCACTGACCTCTACCAAGGAGAGCGCCTCCTCATCCCCACCGATCACGATCAAGCTCGCGCGAGCGGTGAGAGGCTTGAGCTCTTGTGTAAAGAGCGCTTGAGCGCTCCCACTGCTACGGATCGTCAAGCGATGTACCCCCAAGCTGACCCCTACAGGCGCGCTACGTTCCCCAGGGGGCACCTCAATGATAAACTCATCATCGAGGTACACCTCTAGGTTCGCCAGCCCCTCTGCGTCATGAAGCACCCACAGAGAAGCCTCAAACTCTTGACCACCTCTACAGCCACCTAAGCTCAACAGAGGCGCGGTAAGTAACAGGCACAGCATGATCATCCTAGACATACAAAACTCCTCCTCTACGACTCGAGAGCGCTCAGAATCTACCTCGCCAAATGAAGCCTTGTCCAATGAAGGTAAGCTCACTGCTACGAAGCGTCTGACCACCACCGAGGCGTGGGCTCAACGCGGTAGAGGGCCGTGGGCTCGGCTCATCGCTCCACTTCCAGACCGCGATCGAGAGGGACGCGACGCTCCCCACTAAGAAAAAATCCCCCACCCAAGAGTATGTCCACGCCTTAGACTGAGCGTCTAAGGCCTCAGAGGTCACGTCGGGTCGGCCCTCCCAGATCGAGTCGGCATAGAGGTGAAGCCCAAGGCTAGCGAGCCCTGACACCCCACCACCGATGGCCCAATAGCTCCAGCTGGGTAGCCCTCGCTCCTCGCCAATAGGGGGCATCGTGCTCACGGTCTCAACCTCAATGATCTGAGCCTCTACTGGGCGAGCGACGACCGCCTTGGGGGGGGGCGCAGTCGGGGTAGACGCAGGGAGTCGCGCTAGGCGTGTAGGGCGCTCACGGTCAATCTTGTCGATCATCTGCCTACGGCGATCTTCTGCCTTCTGTCGGTTGCTCTCGCTCAGCGATGGGTCTTTTAAGAACTGATCAACATGGCCGAGCGCGATCTCTAAGCGCCCTGTTCGCTCATAGAGCACCGCGAGGTTCCAGTGCAGACGATACTCAGACTTCAACTTCAGCGCCGCCTCAAACGACTTAATCGCCTCCTCAAAACGCTTCTCTTTATAAGCCTTTACCGCGTCATTCACGAGGCCCTTAAAACGGTCCCGCTGAGCGCTTGCAGGGCTCGCGTGAGCGACTGAGGGGATGTGCATGACGCTGGTCAAACACAGCGCACAGACTAGGTAGCTCAGCGCGACTTGACGCATCCTACTCTCCGTCGACAACAGAGGGGACCTCTCCGCGTGACAGGTCGCCAATGAACCGCAGGAGCTGCGTGTTCGCCTCTAGGTTTCGGTACGCCACAAAGTGGCCATCATAGCTCACCACGCCATCTACCAGCTCAGGCGAGAACTGTGAGACCGCGCCCGTGATCGTTAAGCCACCCTCTGAGCGTATGTTCCCTTGAATAGGATAAGGAGAGGTCGCGAGCCCAAGGTCTTCAAGGAGCTCAAAGTCGGCTGGCAGGTCAGACTGTTTACCTAAAGTGCCCCCAGAGGCGGCCGCGTAGCTCCTCTGACCGGAGTCTGGCGTAAAGACGTCACGGAGGCCTACAATGTGTAGCGCGTGGATCGCTCGCCCATGAGGCGCTCTATAGAGCTGCTCTGCAAAATTGACAGGGTCTACATCATCAAACAGCTCTTGAAACACATGAAGCGCTGGATGGTACTCATCCATGTCAAGCTCCTGAAGCGTGAGCCGGAGCCCTACCGTCGCGTCATAGGGCTCTTTTTTACCTAAGAGGCTAAAGATTAACCCTCCCGCCGCGCCAGAAAACGCAGCCCCTGTAATGTCATCTTCGTAAGGCGCAAACAGTGGCCCGGTCGTCCCCCCCTGAGAGTGGCCATGATAGCTGATCCGAGAGGTGTTAAAGCTGATCGGCCCCACCCCTTCAACCTCTAGGCCTTGAAGGCTTGGAGATTGCTTGAGGAAACGCACGAGCGCGAAGTTATCGAGGGCGCCTTGGATCAGGTTGCCACGCGCAGCCTTGGGGTTTTGAACGTTAAAGAACAGCGGACCAGGAGACAGCGACTGATCATCGCCGAGGCGGTCACCATGCATCGATTGATCGATCGCGACGATCGCGACAGGCGCGGGCTGGTCATCGATCATCAAACTTGACAGTGAGGTCCCAAGGAGCTGAGCGCCTGCGCGGAAGCGTCCACCTGTACCGTGCCCATACAGCATGACGGGCCAGCCCTCTTCAGGCATCTCAACCCCCTTCGGGATCGTGATCGCCATACAGACGCCCATGTAACTAGACACTTTAGGTCGGTCACCATCGAATTTAATGTCTCCATCCTCCTGCGCATAGGGGAGCTCCCCTTGTTGGAAGATCGGGAGCCGAACCCGCGCGTGAAGCTCATGGAAAGCCGCGCTGGGTTGCGCTGGGCAGTCACGAGGGTCACGGAGGCTTGGGGCAACCGCAGGAGGCTGATAATCAGGGGTCGCGCAAGGGGAGCGGACCCCCTCCTCACAGAGGACGGGCGCTGACTCAAATCGAGGGACATCAGCGAGCTGAACCGCCTCTCGACCCTCTGCGTAGATCGTGCTGGCCTCTCGGACAGTAAAGACCGTTACACCCGCGATGTCCTCTTCATAGAACTGGGCGCCTTGATCACGGATCCAATCACGGAGTGGGGTGTAGCGTCGCCACGCGGTGCGCTCCACGTCATCAGTCGGAGTTGAGCTCCCGAGTAGCATAGGGAGCGACTCAAGCTGTTGTGGGCGCTCACCGTCCTCATCTCGGACTCGAGCGAGGACCATCGCCGCGTAGGTGTGGCCAGCTTTAAGAGGCTGAGACCACAGCGGGTGCATATACAGCGCGTTATGGCAGATGTACTTGTTACGCCCCTCAAGCGAGGCCGCCTCAAAGGGGTGGTCCTCTCCTGTTGTGAGGTCGACGAGGCGCATATAGCGATCAGCGAGCGCGTCAGGGGTCCGCTGGTCCTCTTGCAAGGGTCGAGTGAGCCTAAAGTAAATCCCTGGGTTACGACTCCAGCCCTCACGGACCCGCTCGATCTCTCGAAGGAGCCCGTCAAACAGGTCCTTGCCACCAAATGCCGTCCCGGGGGTAGGGTAGGCGCTCAGGTCTACCTTGCCTCCCTTGATCCGTAGGTCATTAGGGAAGGGGGTCGCGAAGAAATCAGCCTCCTCATGAGGGAGCGCTTGACGGACCCCAAAGGGGAGCTCAGCGTCGACCTGAGGTCGACACGCGACCCCGCGGAAGCTGTCTGGGTTGAGGAGGAGGCTCCCTGGGATACACGTCCCGCTCCGATCAGAGCACACGAGCCCCTCAGCGCAGAGCCCGCTCCCCTCACACTCCTCGCCAAGCGCGAGCCCGTCGGCCCCATCTGGGCGAGGGACACACTGCCCTGCGATCCCACCCGTACGCTCACAAGAGACACCTCGAGCGCACTCGTCGTTGTGCCCGCAGGCCTCACCGACCTCTCTCGCCCCCTCGTTTACACAAAAGCCAGCCCAACCACAGCGGAGCCCCTCTTCACATTCATCTGAGCGAACACAGGCACCACCAAGCTCCACAGCGCCCGATGGCGAGCAGAGGTCGCGCGTACATGTGAGCCCAGCTCTACACTCGTCGTCGGCGTCACAGGCGACCCCTACAGAGGCGCCCTCGAAGAGACCAGAGGGCTCCTCTCCACCGTTCGCGACCGCAACCGCCTCGTGATCATAGTTCAGACAGCCACTCAGCCCAAAGAAGCTGATCAGGCTAATCAGAGAGAGTGGAGCCATCACACGACGTGACGTCCTGAGGGCTTGAGTTGCTTCAGTCATACAGTCTGTCATCTTCATCACCTTACAGCGTAGACGTCGCGGCCTTGATCGCGTCGATCACGATCTCGGGTTGGATGGTCTGAGAGACCCCAGCGGGGGAGATCTTCATCGAGTATAGCCCCTCACGAGGGATCTTGAAGCGGAGGTCAACCGACAGCACGACATCTCGGCCACCGAGGATATTGGAGATCAGCGTCTCTGTAACCTCACTGCTTCGAGGGATCTCATAGCGCTCAAAAGAGCCATCTCCGAGCTCAGAGGCGCGGGTGATCTGCTCTAGGGCCTCTTGGCTCAACAGCTGTACAGGCTCAACCCCCGGCGCGCCTAGCCAGAGCTGAAAATCGCTGATCTTATCGTTCGTGCTCTCACGCTCGTCCTCCTCCCCTTGGAAGAAGGTCAGCTCCTTAAACTGGAGCCGGATCTGGGCGATCGCGTCAGAGCTGTCTTCAGAGAGGAGCTTCGTGAGCTCTTCTGCGGTCTCAGCGTCCATCACCTGCATCTCGACCTGCACTCGAGCGCTGAGCCCGTAGAAATCCTCGGGACAGCTCTCAGAACAGCGGTCATCTTCGGTGCAGGCGCTGAGCTCAAAGTAGGCGGAGCGGATGTTCGACGCGAGGTCATTGAGCTCAATTTTTTGGCCACACTCTCCCTTCGCCCCCAGCGCGCCCACGAGGTGCGCCATCGTGCTCCCTGACAGGTCATTAGGGATCCCAAGAGTGACCTCGTCGTCCCCCTCTCCACCGAGCCCTGTCAGCTCCTCTACCCGTGGGTACAGCATCTCTTGGCTGAGGGGTGGCACCTGACCTTCACCAAAGGTGAGCTCTGTAGCGCTGTTGATAAAATCACACGCGGACAAAAGCCCAACTACAGAGATGAGGCCCATGACTGCGGACCTGCCCATATATGCTCCGTTCTTCATTTACTCATCCTCCAGCGAGAAGCCGAGCTCTGCGCTCAGGTTGACCTGTAAAGAGTTCCTAAACACGCTCTCTGGTCCGAAACCAAAGGGGGTCATGACCGCTAAGTTCCAGTGGAACCAGCTCGCGAGGCGATAGCGGGTCTGCATGAGCCAGATGTCATTTGAGGCGAACTCCCCTTTAAAGAGCTCGCTCGCCTTGAGCGCGTTGCGCCGATGGTACGAGGTCATAAACTGCCAGTTGCCTGCCTGTGGTAGCTCCATATGCACAAAGGCGTGATTGTCTGGGGTCTCACTGTTGACCTCTAACCCAAGCGACAAGGCGACGCTGTCGCCCATACGCCAGCTCGCCTCGAAGTATCCACCATGCACTCGGGCGCCGTTCGGGTCTCGACCGAGGACACGCTGGAGCTTCGTCGCGTTGGCGAGGTCTACAACCTCACCGCCGGGGAGATATTGAACACGTTGAACCTCATACAGAGAGTCAAAGTAGCTCGGCAGATAATTTGGGTCATAGTTACGGTACTCAAGGCGAATACGCAGGGCGTGAATCGGGTCAACCCCAAGGTTACTTCGGATCAGGTGACCCCACGTGAAGCCACTCGAGCGGACGGTCTCGAGGCCAACATAAGCGGCTCGGACCTCATTACTGTCCTCTACGGGGAGGCCTGACTCGAGCTGAGAGTAGTCCCCATACATCTTCCAATCGAGCGCGCGTGTGTCGATCAGCTTGATCTCAGCGTCAAAGCCATAGTTGGCGACCATGGTTGTCAGAGACTGAGGCTGGAAGGTGTTCTGATCAACCTTGAGCTCCTGAGCGCGCCTGCCATCCTTATCGACGTCCTCATTGTCGAGGGCGTTGCGAATGGGGGCCCTCAGGTCCGTCGCGGCGCTGACACCAATCGAGAAGGAGCGCAGGATATAGTTACGCTTGTTGATCAATGAGAGAGGCTTAATGAAGACGATCGTGCCGAGCACATTGGGCCCAGTGATGTCATTCACCATCGACTCGAAGCCGATATAGTCGCTGAAGGCGTCGAGCTGTACCCCTACTCGGCTGGTGTTGAAGTTCAGGTTCGCGTCATAGCGCTTCATCAGGGCGCCGTGTCCAATGGTGTGGCTACTGTAGCGGTTCACGTCGAGGAAAAAGCGCTGCTCCTTTGTCCCGAATTTGAGCCTCTGGATCACCTTAGCGAAGTCACTCGCCTCATCCCAGTCTTGTGCGCGAAACTGACCGAGGTTGTTAAAGCGCTGATCGGGTCGAGCGTCGAGCACCTCAAAGCGGAGCGGGACACCGAGCGTCAGCTGAAGTGGGGTCTTTGCGAACTTAAAGGTGTGATTTACACCGACATTGACGGATCCATAGTAGATCTCTCCGAGGCGCTCCACGCCGATCACCATCCCGAAGCGGTCATCCCAAGGGAGGATCCCAATTTGACCCACATGGACAAGCTCACCCTCCACGACCGTGGGGGGGCGAGGAGCGACCTTAGGGCGCGCGTCTAATTTCTGCGGTGTCGGGAGGGCTGTCGTGATCTCTTTCTTATCCTTCTTTGTATTGGAGGCCTCTGCGTTCGCCTCCTCAGTCGCCTTACCCTTAGGCTTCGCCTGCGTCTCAGGCTTTGCTTGCGCCTCAGGCTTCCCCTTTTGAGCTTTAGACTTTGGGGTCACCGTAATGGCAGGCTTCGCTTGGGTACTTGAGCTCGCCTGAGAGGTTTGAGGGTCACCCTTAGCTTTGCTAGGCGTAGACCCTTGCCTCCCCTTGTCTTGGGAGGGGGCCTTCGGAGCGCCTTGCGCGCCCGGGGCCCCCTTGGGCTTAGCAGAAGAGGCCCCCTCTTTAGGACCTTGAGCTTGCGTCGACTTAGAGGGCTCAGCTTGAGTTTTAGGGTCAGCTTGAGCCTTACCCTCACCCCCGCTCTTCTTAGCCTCAACCTTCGCTTTGGCTTTAGGAGGGTCAGTTGCCTCTTTTGGGGTCAAGGGCTTGACCAACCTGACCCCCTTGGGGAGCGCAGGTTTGCTGTCCTGAGCGAGGGCCCCTAAAGGAGCGAGCATCAGGGGGAGCGAGATCAATAAATTTTTCTGCATCGTAGAGGCTCCGTCTACGTGAGTGTGAAGGTGAGACGAGCTGTTCAGCTACAGCCGAGCTCAGCTGACTAGGAGTGACTTTAACCTAGTATCGAACGCTACGCTATCCCCTAGACAGGAATAGTCGAGGGTCCCTTATCGGCGCCAAATGAAGCCACTTAAATCACATCGCGCGCGCCGCGAGCGCCTCAGCGAAGACAGGCGCGACATCGATGAGCTCGAGGCCCTCCGCCTGTAGCGCTTGAGCGCGTGGGTGAGAGTTGGTAGACAGCACGGCCTCGAACCCCCCCTCAGCTTGTAGACGCTCCCAGGCCCCTCTTGGGAAGACCCCATGAGAGCAGGCGGCCCAGACCGCTGAGGCGCCCGCCTCGCGGTACGCGCGTGAGGCCTGAATGAGCGATGAGCCTGTCCGAATCATGTCGTCATACAGCACAACCACGCGCCCCTCAACGTGCGCGTTGATCGAGCTCACCTCGGTCTGTCGATCGCTCAACCTACGCTTGAGGATCAGCGCAGCGTCAACCCCAAGCGCGTCAGCGAAGGCCTCAACCCACTTCGCGCGACCCGAGTCAGCGCTCCCGAGCACAAAGTCCCCCCCGTTGATCTCCTTGAGACGAGCGAGTAACGGCCCACGGGCGCTCAAGTGCTGAGCGGTGACGTCGCCCTCAAAGTAGTGTGGGATCCCCTCGCTGTGTAGGTCGAGCAGGTAGAAGTGGTTCCCTCGATCAGCGAGCGGGATCGCGCTGAGCAGACGGGCGCGGGTCTTGGCGGTGACCACCTCTCCGGCCTTCGTAGCCCGCTCCATTGTGCTGTACCCAAAGTAGGGGATACAGAGCTCGAGTCTCCGCGCGCCATACTTCACACAGGCGCAGGCGAGGTCATAGAGGCAGAGGGTATCAGCGTCGCTGACCGTCCCCCCCACCAAGATCACGCTCCGCTCATGGACCTCAGACAACACCCGCTGATAGCGCTCTCCATCAGGGAAGAGCCTGCGCTCTACTTGAGCGAGCTCGACCTCAACACCGGTCTGCGCGTAGAGCCTCTGAGCGACGGAGCGAGCGAAGCCCTCATAAGCCAGGGTGGAGATCATGAGTGGTGAGCGCATGGGAGAGGCCTTGAGTGGTTAAGCTCCCCCATGCATCTCACGAGTGACCCAAAGGGTCAAGGCGCTCAGTCGCAGGTGTTTGACGTACAGGAGTCTGACGCGCAATCGTTGTTGTTCGCACACGCCTCCCCTGTCGCGCCCAGGCACGTCCCTTGATTTGGTGGAGTGGTCCCACAGGTGCCTGATAAGCAATCTGTGCCGGCGGTGCACGCTTGACCAACGACCAGCGGACAAGAGGTCCCATCGCCATTGACGTCCACAGTGTTCGCGTCACACGTACAGCTGAAGCTCTGCGCTGTGTTCGTACAGGTTGACGTGCCACGGTCAGGGTCACAGCCACCGTTGTTGGTCGCGCACTCATCCACGTCATCACAGACGTTGTCTACGCAGAGGTCAGAGTTACACTCCTCATTCGTGGTGCAGGCCTCACCCGCGATGAACGTACAGAGCGTCCCGTCTCCGTTCTCGTCTACCGTGTTAGCGTCACATGTACACGAGAACCCTTGAGCGGTGTTTGTGCAGGTCGCGTTCGCGTCACAGTTGTCTGTGCCCGCCGTACACTCATCCACGTCATCACAGACATTGTCTACGCAGAGGTCAGAGTTACACTCCTCGTTTGTGGTGCAGGCCTCACCAGCGGGGAGCGTACAGAGCGTACCGTCCCCATTCTCATCGATCCGGTTGCCGTTACACGCACAAGTGACGCCATCTGAGTTGTTCGTACAGGTCGCGTTCGCGTCACATCCACCGTTGTCTGTAAGACACTCATCCACCGCGTCACAGATGTTGTCAGCCGCGCAGATGTCTGAGTTACACTCGTCGTTCGTGGCGCAGGCTTGGCCGTTCTCGAGCGTGCAGAGCGTCCCGTCACCGTTCTCGTCTACCGTGTTGGCGTTACAGGCGCACGTGAAGCCACCCGCCTCATTCTGACATGTCGCCCGATCAGGGTCGCAGTTATCGACCTCAAGCGTACACTCATCATAGTCGTCACAGGTGTTGGTGTCCTCATTCCACACGTAGCTCCCTAAACAGTTACAGAAATAGGAGCCGTTGCGGTTGACACACTGCGACCCATTAGGGCAGTCGCCATTGTTCGTGTTACACTCGTTTACGTCATCGCACTGGGAGTCGTCGGTCGCGTTGACCTCAAAGCCAGCGTCACAAGAGCACGTAAACGAGCCTGGAGTGTTGGTACAGACCTGCTCACATCCACCGTTGTTGGTCGCGCACTCATTATCATCGACACAGGTGACACCATCACCTGTGAAGCCCGTCTCGCAGGCACAGGTGAAGCCCCCGTCAGCGTTTGTGCACTCAGCGTTCGTGTCGCAGTTGTCAGTCCCTAAAGTACACTCATCCACGTCATCACACTGGGTGTCATCGGTTGCGTTGACCTCAAAGCCAGCGTTACAAGAGCAAGTAAATGAACCTGAGGTGTTGGTACAGACCTGCTCACATCCACCATTGGCAGTCGCGCACTCATCGATATCAGTACAGACGCTCCCGTCCCCATTGGTGTCATCATAGCCATCTGCGCAAGTACAGGTGAAGCTACCTACCGTGTCCTGGCAGGTCGCGTTGCTGTCACAGTTGTCCGAGCGGTCACCGCACTCATCGATGTTGGTACAAGCAAAGCCATTCCCCTCATACCCGCTGTTGCATGAGCAGCTGTACGCCCCCTCTGTGTCATTACACGTCGCGTTGTTGTCACAGTTATCCGTGCCGGAAGTACACTCATCAATGTTGTCACATTGGGTTGAGTCTGTAGCGTTTACCTCGTAGCCCTCATTACAGAAGCAGGCGAACTGACCGCTGTCACCGTCGAGGTTCACGCAGAGCTGCTCACAGCCTCCATTGTTGGTCGCGCACTCATCAATATCGACACAATCATCGCCTGTGCCGTTGCCTAGATCATTATATCCAGTCCGGCACTCACAGCGGACCTCATTTCTGTTGAGAGTGTTGTCGGTTCGGCTGTCGATACAGTCTGCGAAGTAAGAGCAGCCACCGTTGTCTACGGAGCACTTCCCGGTGAAGTCACAGGTGAAGCCGTCCCCCTCGTACCCAGCGTTACAGGTACAACCATAGTCACCCACATAATTCGTACAGGTCGCCTCTGCGTCACAGTTGTCTGTGCCCAGCGCGCACTCATCAAGGTCATTACAGGTCACGCCATCTGCGTCGAGCTCATAGCCGACATCACACCCACAGTGGAAGCTCCCTGGGTCATTGAAGCAGTTTTGGGCGCATCCGCCGTTGTTGGTCGCGCACTCA
>Ga0181593_10004567_pt1 | contig 12614 bp, 13 predicted proteins | sample 071ome_19_FD_133756 | JGI IMG/M metagenome (GOLD analysis project Ga0181593, IMG submission 133756) | Coastal salt marsh microbial communities from the Groves Creek Marsh, Skidaway Island, Georgia - 071413AT metaG (megahit assembly) | ecosystem: Environmental > Aquatic > Marine > Intertidal...
AAAAATAACCAGCTTTATTTCGGCACTGCCATCTGCGCGCTCTTCCCAGCTTTCACATTCGACCGTCATTTGATAGGGCAGTTCCTGATGCAAATTTAAAAACAGCTTTTCGCGCATAATTTCGGCCGCCATCAGGCGCATCGGCAAATCGGACAAATCTTCGGGATCAAATAAATAGGGACTTTTCGGCATCTGTTCTGCCAGCCAGTTTTTGACATCTTCCACCCCTTCCCCTGTTTCGGCTGAAATCATGAAAATCTTGTCAAAATCATATAATTCAGACAGCTCTCTTGTGCGGGCCATATAATGCTCGGCTTGTGTTAAATCTGTTTTGTTTAATATCATCGAAGCGCGCGCACCCGATTTTTTCAAAGTTTCAATAATCGACAGCGTATCTGCATCTATTTTTTTACGCGCGCAATCATGTAGCAATAACAACACATCCCCATCTTCTGCGCCCTGCCAGGCAGCGCTGACCATAGCTCTGTCCAGCCGCCTTTTGGGTGTGAAAATACCGGGCGTATCCACAAAGATAATCTGGGTGCTGTCATGCATGGCAATGCCGCGCACCCGGCTACGGGTAGTCTGGACTTTGGGGGTAACAATCGACACCTTATGCCCGACCATAGCGTTCATAAGGGTGGATTTGCCGGCATTTGGCGCGCCTATCAGCGCCACAAAGCCCGCTCTTGTCAGGCCAGCCCGGTTACTATCTTGCAGATTATCTGTCATCTATCTTTTGCCTTTTTTTGGCTGAATATGTGCCTGTATAAATGCGGTGGCGGCGGCGCGTTCTGCTGCTTTGCGCGAGGGACCAACAGCTGTTGCAGCTGGAAACCCTTTCAGCTCTACCTGCACATGAAATTCCGGCTCATGATCGCTACCAGATTGGGCGTGCAAATGATATTCCGGCATACCCAGCTTTTCTGCTGCCGCCCATTCCTGAAGCGCAGATTTCGGATTTTCTGCCAGGCTATCTAGCACGCTCCTATCGACCTGCCAGTTAGTTTTTATAAATTTTTCTGCCGCGCCCAGCCCGCCATCCAGATAGATAGCCGCGATAACAGCCTCAATTATATCGGCTTGTACAGATGCCCTCTCGGCCAGTTTTTTCTGGCCATTTTCCTGAAATAGACAGTTTTGCAGCCCTAATTTTATACAGACACTGGCTAGATATTCGCCTTTGGCCAGCGCATGAAAACGGGTGGTTAATTCGCCCTGATCTTCTGCCTCAAAGGTGCGATATAGCCAGTCGCTTAGTACTAGTCCCAAAATGCGATCCCCGAAAAACTCCAGCCGCTCATAGCTTTGGGCGGGGGTGGCGGCCACACTGCTATGGGTAAGGGCAGATTGTAATAATGTTTTATCGGTAAATTGATAGCCAATTAGGCGTTCTGCCTCTTGCCAGGCCATCCGGCCTTGCAAAGCGTCTTTTTTTTCAGGCTTTTTTTTCACATCTGTCACGCGCGAGCTAAACGCCTTTCTTTATCAGGAAATACCGCTAAACATACGGCTTATTCTAATCGAAAAAGGCCATTTCCACACTTCCCAAAAACGGGCATCCCCGCCATGGCTGAAAAACAGGAACTCGGCCCGACCAATGAAATTTTCAAAGGGGACAAACCCGACCGAAGAAGAGCGGCTATCGCGCGAATTATCACGGTTATCGCCCATCATAAAATAATGCCCCTCTGGTACGGTAAATTCAGGGGTATTGTCAAAAAGCTGGTTATCGCTGACTTCCTGAATAATATGGCGATGCCCGTCAGAGAATATTTCTTCATAACGCTGGGTTATTAATCCGCCCTGAGATGTACCAATTTGGCCATTTCCGACAAGGCGGCGTTCCACAGCCTCGCCATTTATATGCAATATACCGCCGGTGACCTGAATGCGGTCGCCTGGCAAGCCAACCACCCGTTTAATATAATCCACCGATACATCTGATGGCAGGCGAAATACCGCGACATCTCCGCGCTGGGGCGTGCTGGCCATCACCCGCCCGGATATCGGGGCGATGCTGAAGGGAAAGGAATGGCGCGAATAGCCATAGCTGAATTTGGAAACAAACAGATAATCGCCTACCAGCAGGGTCGGGATCATCGAACCGGAGGGGATATTAAACGGCTCGGCCACAACAGAGCGAAAGCTGATCGCAATCAGACCTGCGATAAAAAGCGTTTTAAGGGTTTCCACGACCCCCGATTTTTCTTCTGTCTTGTCCCCTGATCGCATCTTCATAACCACCTGTTCATATTGTGTGTTTGTATGCTTTAACCACAAAAGGATACAAAGCATCAAGTACTGGCTAAAAGGTTATCGCGATTTCATTGATTATTCTGTTCCCTGTTCTGCACTCAATATCACAAAGGCAGAGGAATAGGGTGGCTCGTCACTAAGGGAAACAAACAGCTTCAAGCCGTGACCGGGCGGCAACAGGGTTTTTGCACCGGCAAGGCAGGCATCTGATAATATCAGTTGTGGTGCGCCATTTTTACTAGACAGGGTTGCAGCATGATGCCAGCGCATTTTTGCCTGATCGGCCGCTGCCAGCGCTTTATATACCGCCTCTTTTACCGCAAAACGACCCGCCAGATAGGCGTGTTTGTTTTTTCTGGCCTGCAATTCAGCCTGCTCGTCCAGGGTAAGGATACGCGCAGAAAACCGTATCCCGAACCGGTCAAAAATAGCCCCGATGCGGCGCTGATCGCAAATATCATGTCCGATGCCAATGATCACGCAGCTGCCCTTGCCTGGTTCATCAACTGGCGCATTTGCAGGATAACATCTTCCAGGCCGGTATAAATAGCCGCCCCGATCAGAAAATGGCCAATATTCAGCTCGACAATCTCTGGCAGGGCGGCAATTTCCTGAACTGTCTCAAAAGACAGGCCATGACCGGCATGAACCTCCAGCCCGGCAGAAGCGGCGATTTGCGCTCCCTTGGCGATCCGCTCCAATTCCTGGCTACGCAGGCTGCCAGCTACGCTATCACAATATTGCCCTGTATGCAGCTCGACAATATCTGCGCCCAATTCAGCCGCAGCATTTAACTCTGCCTCATCTGCATCAACAAATAAAGATACACGAATGCCCGCCCCTTTTAATTGCTGTATCAGCGGTGATAAGCGGGCCTGTTGTCCAGCTACCGCCAGCCCGCCTTCTGTGGTCAGCTCTTCGCGGCGTTCGGGCACAATACAGGCAGCATTGGGCAATAGTTTGAGTGCGATGGCAACCATCTCTTCGGTTGCGGCCATTTCAAAATTAAGCGGAATATCAATCGCCTCTTTCAAGGCGGTAATATCGTCATCGCGAATATGGCGTCTATCTTCGCGCAAATGGGCAGTTATGCCATCTGCCCCGGCCTTTTGTGCCAGCAATGCAGCGGCAACCGGGCTGGGATGTATCCCGCCCCGTGCATTGCGCACTGTTGCAACATGATCGATATTTACGCCCAAACGCAGATATTCCATCGATGTTTTCTCCATTCCTGTGTGCTCGTTATGCCTACGAGGCTAAAAACCGGTTACAGATAATTGTGTTTACACCCTGGATGAGCGCGCGCGCATCTGTCTTTTTGCTGCCATGCGGCGCGCCCTGTGGCGGCGCCAGCTGACCACCGCCCAATAGGCCAGGCCAAAACTTACCCCCCAGCTGATGACCCCCATCACCATACCCCCAATAACCATTGGAAAAAAGTGATGGGTAAATTGGCCAAAGCCAGTTACCGCTTCACCGACAAAAAACCAGTTTTGCAAGCCAAACATCTCGGTCAGATAGCTGCCAACCTTGTGAAGCAGGATAAAAATAAAGGGAAACGTCCACGGATTGCCAATAATCGTTCCTGCCCATGACGCAATAATATTCGCGCGCATCAGATAGGCCAATACAGCTGCCAGCACCAGATGAAAACCGATTAACGGGGTAAAGGATACCGCTACCCCGCAGGCAAAGCCGGCCGCCAGCGAATAGGGCGTACCGGGCATCCGCAACACCCGCTGTGCCATATAGCTATACAGACGCGAAAACCCCTTGCGCGGAAGGATTATCTCGCGCAAACGGCCTTTCCAGCTTAAAGGAACACGACGTCTAAACATAAATTCCTAAATTACTTAAAATGTCACAAACTATGACGATCTACGGATTCAATATATTTATTGGATCTTAATACAGAGACAATAGATTGAATATGTTCCAGATTTTTTACATCAATATCAAGTACAAAGGTGAAGAAATTTAAATTTCGCTGGGTCAGCTGAATCTGAGTGATATTGCCTGCTTGCTGGCCAATAACGGTACATAATGCTGCCAATGCACCCGGCTCGTTCAAAATTACCGCCTGAATCCGTCCGGCATATCTGGCCTGATGATGACGCGGCCATTCCACTTCCAGCCATAATTCCGGAATTTCTACAAATTTGGTCAGGGTAGAACAGCTTTTTGTATGGACGGTTATCCCCTTTCCTGTGGTCACAATTCCGACAATTCTGTCCCCTGGCAGGGGATAACAGCATTTACCCAGATGCACTGCCAGCCCTTCATAGCTGCTATCCATAGAAAAAACCGGCAAAGGCATTGCATCTGTATTTTGTTTGCGCTCACGCTTATTCTGGTTGCTGGCAATCGCCTGTTCAGGATGCAGGCGTTCAAACAGATCGCGTGTTTTTATGCGCTGTTCTGCGATATGCACATAGAGCTCTTCTATTGTGCTGAGGTTAAAGGCCGACAACGCACTGATAATGACCTGCTCGTTAAAGGGCGTCTTGCGAAAGCGATATTCGCGCTCCAGCAAGGCCTTGCCAACCCGGCCAAATTCATTTTGCTTTTGCAGACGGATAAAGCGCTTGATCGCGGATTTTGCGCGGCCTGTTACAGCATAATCTTCCCATTCAGCTTTTGGCCTGGCATCTTTATTGGTTAATACTTTTACCTGATCGCCATTGATCAACTCAGTGGTTAGCTGCCGGCGTCTTTCATTAATCAGAACGCCTACGCATTTATCGCCAACATCCGTATGTACCGCATAGGCAAAATCAATGGCCGTTGCCCCGCGCGGCAGGCCGATAAGATCGCCCTTGGGCGTAAAACAGAACACCTGGTCTTTATACATTTCCAGCTTGGTATTCTCGAAAAACTCGGTCGGCTCGTCATTCAGTTCCAGCAAAGAGACAAGCTCGCGCGCCCAGCGAAAGGTTTCCAGCTTTTGTACCTGTCCTGCACTGCCGCCATCTTCTGCCTGTTTATAGTTCCAATGGGCGGCCACACCGCGCTCTGCCTTATCATCCATTTCTGCGGTACGTATCTGGATTTCAATTTTCTGTTTTAACGGGCCAATAACCCCTGTATGCAGCGACTGATAGCCATTTGCCTTGGGGGTAGAAATATAATCCTTAAACCGTCCCATCACCACAGGGAAATGGGTGTGGATAATCCCCAATGCCTGATAACAGCTGGCACTATCGGGAACAATAACACGAAAGGCCATCACATCGGCCAGCTGTTCCATGGTGACATTTTTAACCTTCATCTTGCGCGAGATAGAATAAGGAGTTTTGCGTCTGCCTGTTACCTCGCATTTCATATCATGCTGCTGAATAAGCTGTTTTAATTCAGCGCAGATATCGGGTACGAGCTGTTCTGTTTCTATCGCCAGAAATTCCAGCCGGCTGATAATGGATTCGCGCAATTCCGGCTGTAATTCCTTAAAGGCCAGGTCTTCCAGCTCCTGCTGAAAGCGGGTGATACCCATCCGCTCGGCAAGCGGGGCATAGATTTCCATTGTTTCATTGGCAATACGCCAGCGTCTTTCTTCTTTTTTTACCGCGCCCAGCGTTTGCATATTATGGGTACGATCTGCCAGCTTGACCAACAGCACGCGTATATCGCGCCCGACCGCCAGCACAAATTTGCGAAAATTTTCCGCCTGTTTGGTATCGATGGATTTTAGCTCAATCTGGCTAAGTTTGGTCACCCCATTAACCAGTTCAGCCACATCTGCGCCGAATTTCTCGGCCAATGTTTCCAGGCTGACATGACAATCCTCGACCGTATCATGCAATAATGCTGTAACCAGACTATCAGCATCCAGCTTCATTTCCGCCAGCAAGGTAGCTACTGCCAAAGGGTGGGTAAAATAGGCAATTCCGCTATCACGCTTTTGCCCTTCATGGGCGTTGCGGCCAAAATGAAAGGCCTGTTCCAGACGGGACAGACCTTCTTTTGAAAGATAGCCAGAGGCCACATCCACCAATGACCGGTAACTGGTGTTAACAGGATCGCTATCGCTCAGCTGTGGTTCGGATATAAATCCCTGTGGCATTTTGCTGTCATCTGTATAGATTTAATTAGCTAATGACAGTGTCCGCTAATCAGCTATCATCGTCAAGCGAGGCGATATCGACATCTTCAAAGCCGGTTGCGTCCAGCTCGGCACCTGTTCCGATTTGCATCCCTGAATCTTCCAGATTATCGATGCTGTTCAGCCCGATCATATTGGACATATCTTCTTCAGCGGTTGCCGAGGCTTCATCAGGCAGGCCGGTTTCTTCCTCGCGCTCATTCAAACGCTGGAGCGAGCGAACAATACGCTCTTCAATATTGCCGGTATCAATGGTTTCTTCGGCAATTTCGCGCAAAGCTACGACCGGGTTTTTATCATCATCGCGGTCGATAGTCAGTAGCTCGCCTTTTTGGATATTGCGGGCACGCTGGGCAGCGGTAAGTACCAGATCAAAGCGATTTGGGATTTTTTCAATACAATCTTCAACGGTGACGCGGGCCATAGAGCTCGTCTCCTTATAAGCGTGGCGTTGGTAAAATGATGTCTTCTATTAGCCTAAATTACACAATAGCTCAAGATAAATCGCACGTGACAATACCGGTCAACCTTCTTTCAAAGGCAGACAGGCCTGTCCCCCTTCAGGGGTTTGTAAAAAGGCGTTGTAAAGTCCGGTACTGGTTGAGCCGAGAACAGGATGGATAAAATCAGGGGCAATTTCACATAAAGGGCACAAAACAAAGGCACGTGTGTGCAAGCGAGGATGGGGGATTTGCAAACTTTCGCTGTTAATAATCTGATCGCCATAAAATAATATATCAATATCCAGAACCCGCGCAGCGTTACGCACAGACCGCACCCGTCCAAAACCGGCCTCAATGCAGTGAAGCTGACTTAACAGCTCTGATGCGGATAGCATGGTTTCCACCGCCAGAACCGCATTTAAAAAATCCGGCTGATCCGATATTGGTACAGGGGCGGTTTTATACCATTTGGAACGATGTATCACAGGGGCAATTTGATTGATCTGGTGAATGGCAGCCTGCAGTGCTGATAATAAAGTATCATACCCGTCCGGCACCAGATTGCCGCCAATGCCCAAATATGCACGGATAGCTGTCATCAATCGCCCAGTTCTTTCATCATAAGTGACATAAAATGCGCTCGCAGGCCAACCAGGGGCGCAGCAGTGGCGCGATGATGCCAGAAGCCCTATCCAGATACTAGACATCTTCTAAAAAAAAGGGCAAAATAAACCTACAACCAATTGATGAAAAAATTTATTTTTTAAACGCTTTTATTTTAACTAGTATTTTTTTAAGGTTTTTTAAAAAATGGCTTTACCTGAACGCTCTGCTTTATTTATTGACGGCTCTAATTTTCACGCCACCACCAAGCTGTTAAATCTGGATATTGACTATCTGCGCCTGCTGGATTTTTTCAAACAGAAAGAGCGGGTTATTCGCGCCTATTACTATACTGCCCTGCCCGACCCTTCCGAGCAGTCTCACCTTCGCAAACTCATTGATTTTCTTGACTATAATGGCTATACCATCGTCAGCAAACTGACCCGTGAATATGTCAATCAGTTCACAGGCGAGAAGCGCACAAAGGGCAATATGGATATGGAACTGGCGCTCGATATGCTAAAGCTCTCGCCCTATATCGATCATGCCTATCTGTTTTCCGGCGATGGTGATTTCTGTCGCCTGCTGGAAGAGGTACAGGATAGAGGTGTGCGGGTAACAGTCGTATCATCCATGCGCACCCAGCCCAATATGGTTTCTGATGCCCTGCGGCGCAAGGCGGATAATTTTCTGGAGCTGGATGATATTTTTGCCCAATTTGAGCGGGAATAGATATTGTGGATAGTCCATCTTCCCAGCTTCATTTCGTCGCCCCTGAAAATTGCCAAAGATGTACCCGTCTTGCCACCTTTATCGATAGCCATCGTGCCGCCCATCCTGACTGGCATAACGGGCCTGTCCCCTCTTTCGGGCCAATAAATGCCTCTATCCTGATTTTGGGTCTGGCGCCTGGTTTGCGCGGGGCAAATGCTACTGGCCGCCCTTTTACCGGCGATTTTGCGGGCAAAGTGCTGTATGATGCGCTGATTAAAATCGGGCTGGCATCGGGCGATTATGCTGCCCATGCAAATGACGGGCTTGTTCTGCGCCATGTCAGGATCGCCAATGCGGTCAGATGTGTGCCACCGCAAAACAAACCTGTGGCAGCGGAAATTGCAATGTGTCGCCCCTATTTATCGGCAGAAATTGCAGCGATGACAGGGCTGAAAGCGATTTTTGTACTGGGGCGTATTGCCCATGAAACAGTGTTGCGCCATTTTGGGTTAAAGCTGGCAGATTATCCGTTTTCCCATGACCAGGCACTGGAACTGCCAAATAGTCTGCAACTGATAAGCTCTTATCACTGTTCGCGCTATAATGTGCAAACAGGCCGGCTAACCACGCAAATGTTTGACAAGGTATGTGCGCGTCTAACAAACTTTATCTAGATTTGGTTATCTAGCTACCTTTAAGCAAGCGATTTTTCTGGCGTGACCAGTCGCGATCACGTTCTGCCTGGCGTTTATCGGCTTTTTTCTTGCCTTTGGCGATACCGATTTGAATTTTCACCATACCGCGATCATTGAAATATAAGGAAAGCGGGACAAGGGTAATCCCCTCGCGCCGGATCATGCCCAGCAATTTATTGCGCTCTTTGCGGCTGACCAGCAATTCGCGCACTCTTTTCGGTTCATGATTATCGCGGGCAGCTGGATAGACAGAAATGTTGGCATTAAACAATACCAGCCTGCCTCTATCCTCTCCGGCATAGCTTTCTGCGATGCTTGCCCGTCCATTACGCAGGGATTTTACCTCACTGCCGCGCAAAATCAGGCCAGCTTCCAGCGTATCTTCTATCAGATAATCATGACGCGCCTTGCGATTTTCGGCTATGCGTCCTGTATTGATGGCCATCAGATGCCCTTATGCTTTACAGCTTTAGAGTAAATCCGCTGCTTTCAATGCCGCTTTTACCGCCATTTTGGAGCTTTCGGCAATTTCAACCAGAGGCTGGCGGGTGGTAGGCCCTGCAATCCCCAATAGCGAGGCAGCATATTTAACCGGCCCCGGGCTGGCCTCACAAAAAAAGGACGTATGCAGCGGCATCAGCTTTTGATGCAATGCCAGCGCCTTTGCCGGATCATTACCCTGTACCCAGGCGCGGTGCATCTGCGAGCATAAGGCAGGAGCAACATTGCTAACCACAGAAATACATCCATGCCCGCCGGCTGCCAGATAAGGCAGGGCTGTCGCATCTTCGCCGGAAAGTTGGCAAAAATCATTGCCAATTAAATTTCTCAGCACAGTTGGACGCCCGCAATCCGCTGTTGCATCCTTCACCCCCGCGATATTGGGATGTTTGGCAAGCTCTGCCATCAGCGCATCAGAGACCTGAACAATCGACCGGCCAGGGATGTCATAGATGATCAATGGAATGGATATGGCATCTGCTACACTGGTGAAATGGGCTTTCAGCCCTGCCTGGGTCGGCTTGTTATAATAAGGGGATACCACCAGTACGGCATCTGCACCCACTTTTTCAGCGTGTTGTGCCAGCCGCACGGCCTCTGCGGTACTGTTAGAGCCAGCCCCGGCAATAATAGGCACCCGCCCATTGGTTACTTTCACGCAAATTTCCACAACCCTGTCATGTTCTTCATGGCTCAAAGTGGGCGACTCGCCTGTTGTGCCAACCGGTACCAGACCGTGACTGCCCTCTTCTATCTGCCAATCGACAAGCGCTTCAAACTTTGCCTCATCCAGTGAGCCATCTTCTTTAAAAGGGGTGATCAATGCCGTGTAAGAACCGGAAAAAGGCAGATCAGGATAAAGGCTGGTCATAAAAGGCTCGTCTGTTTGATAAATTGATTTTTTGATATAGGCTGACTAGCCAGCCCGTTTTAGGTTTTTTGAAAATAGCAAATTTCCTGCGGAAAACAAGATTTGCGTTGAAGCAGCCCTCATTTTGTTGTCAAAAAGAAAATAAGCCGCATCACCCTACCCATCAAAAAAACAGGAATCCAATGATTACAGCAAATGATATTCGCCAGGCTGAAAACCGAATTCGCGGGGAGGTTCGCATAACCCCTTTGCTCAGTTCGGACAGGCTGAACCGCCAATTGCCCTTTGATTTGCATATAAAGGCCGACTGCCTGCAACGCACAGGCTCATTCAAATTTCGCGGGGCGTGTAATGCGGTTTTTTCGCTGACCAGACCCGGCCAGCCTGTCATCGCTTTTTCCAGCGGCAATCATGCACAAGCTGTTGCATTGGCAGCCGCACTATCCGGGCGCGAAGCAACCATCATTATGCCAGAAGATGCCCCGCAAGCCAAAATTGACGGCACACGAAGCTATGGTGCTGAGGTAGTACTATATAACCGCTATACTGAAAATCGCGAGGAAATAGGCGAAAAACTGGCAAAGGATAAGGGTGCAGAGCTTATCCGCCCCTATGATGATGTGCGTGTGATAGCCGGGCAAGGCACAGCCGGGCTGGAAATCGCAGAACAGGCGCGCCATGCCGGCTTTACCCCTGACAGCTTTATTTGCTGTTGTGGTGGTGGCGGGTTGATGGCAGGCAGTGCAACCGCGCTGGCAGATGCGTTTTCCGACATCCATCTCTATACCGCAGAGCCAGCTGACTTTAATGATACTGAACGCTCTCTTGCCAGCGGCAATTATGAGGAAAATGACCCGAAAGCCCGCTCGATTTGTGATGCAATTGTTACCCCGACACCGGGCAGGATAACCTTCCCTATCAATCAAAAGCTGGCCAGAGCAGGGCTAAGCGTTACAGATGATGAGGCCTTGCAGGCCATGCACATTGGCTGGGATTATTTCAAACTAACCATAGAGCCTGGCGGCGCGGTCGCGCTGGCAGCCGCACTATCCGAGGCGTTTCTAGTCCATTTCAATGACACCCAAACCGGCAATGAGGCAGGTCAGCGCCGACAGATTGTTGTGATGGCCTCAGGCGGCAATTGCGATAAAGAGATGTTTTTGCGCGCCCTTGACAGCCAGCCAAAATATTAAGCCAGCTAGCTGCGCATCCGGCTGGCATTACTGTCAAACAGGGGCTGTTTTTGCATTCTGGCTTCCAGCATTTCGGCAAATAGCTCGACAGTCCAGCCTTCTTCTTCATCAGCCAGGTCAGCCTTGACATATCCCATCGCTACCGAAACGCCAGAGGCATGGGCAAAACCACCTGACGTGACAAAGCCGGCTACCTCGCCCTTATGAAAAAGCGGCTCATCACCAATCACATCGGCATTTTTTGCCTCTATTACAAAGCTGCGCAAGCGATAGGCACCTGCATTCTCTGCCCGGGCGTTATCGGCTTCAGCCTTGCCGATAAAATCAGCTGTCTTGTCAAAGGCACAAAAGCTGTCCAGACCGGTTTCATGGGGATAATAAACCGGCCGGAATTCGCGCCCCCAGCTGCCAAAATTCTTTTCCAGGCGCAAGGCATTTAACGCGCGGCTACCAAACAGGCGGATATCAAATTCTGCGCCTGCTGCCAGAATATCTTCAAATAATCGACGCTGATATTCCGGGCGTACCCAAATCTCATAGCCCAGATCGCCTGTATAGCTGACCCGCCCGACCAATGCGGGCACCATACCCAGTTCCATTGCCGCAATCGACATAAAGCCAAACTCTTTATGGCTGACATCCTTTCGGGTTAATTTTTGCAGCACCGACCGGGCATTCGGCCCTGCAATACTAAGGCCTGTCAGCCCCAAGCCTTCGGGATAGATATCGACCGAACCATCCTCAGGCAAATGCTGGGTAAACCAGCGCATATGATAGCTTTCAGCGATGCCTGAGCCGACAATAAAAAAGCTGTCTTCATCCAGACGCGCAAGCGAGAAATCGCCAATGACGCGGCCATCCTCTTTCAGCATAGGCGCTAATGTCATTCGGCCAATAGCTGGTAATTTACAGGCCAGCAAACCATCCAGCCATTGCGCTGCCCCTGGCCCTTCAATGCTATATTTGGCAAAGTTGGAAATTTCGGTCAGCCCGACAGAAGCGCGTACCGCTTTTGCTTCTGCCCCGACATGGTCAAAATCGGTTGAACGCCGCCAGGAAAACTCATCTGCCACCCCTTCAGGGGCATACCATAAAGGGACTTCCAGACCAAAGCTGGCGCCAAATTGTGCGCCCCTGCTCTTGAGCAGGTCATAAATAGGCGTGGTCAAAAGCGGGCGGGCAGCCTGTAATTCCTCATTCGGATAGCGAATGGAAAAACGGCGGGAATAATTCTCG
>Ga0181593_10004569_pt1 | contig 12610 bp, 10 predicted proteins | sample 071ome_19_FD_133756 | JGI IMG/M metagenome (GOLD analysis project Ga0181593, IMG submission 133756) | Coastal salt marsh microbial communities from the Groves Creek Marsh, Skidaway Island, Georgia - 071413AT metaG (megahit assembly) | ecosystem: Environmental > Aquatic > Marine > Intertidal...
GAAGCCGGCGCCAACGCCGTGGTCTTCGGTCTCGGTGGCATCGGCCTTAACGTCATTCAGGGTCTGCGCATGGTCGGCGCGGACAAGATCGTCGGCGTGGACATCAACCCGGCCCGCAAGGAACTGGGCGAAAAGTTCGGCATGACCCACTTCGTCAACCCCAAGGAGGTCGAGGGTGACCTGATCCCCTATCTGGTCGACATCACCGATGGCGGCGCGGATTACAGCTTTGAGTGCATCGGTAACGTGACCACCATGCGTCAGGCGCTGGAATGCGCGCATCGCGGCTGGGGCGAGAGCATCATCATCGGTGTCGCCGGCGCCGGTCAGGAAATCTCCACTCGCCCGTTCCAACTGGTCACCGGTCGGGTCTGGAAGGGCACGGCCTTCGGCGGCGCCAAGGGCCGGCGCGACGTGCCGAAGATCGTCGACTGGTACATGGAGGGCAAGATCAACATCGATGATCTGATCACCCACACCATGCCGCTGGAGGACATCAACAAGGGCTTCGACCTGATGCATGCGGGCGAGTCGATCCGCTCGGTGGTGGTTTACTAAGCACTAAACCCTGTCGCCCTCGCGTACGCGGGGACCTCGTTGCCACCCGGTCCAGGTTCCCGCGTACGCGAGGACGACGCAGTGTGGATCGGCATACAAAATCAAGGGGGCCACGTCGGCCCCCTTGCCTTATCCATGGAGACCATTCATGACCGACGCGCTCGAAACCCGCTCCAGTCACGCCTGTTTCGGCGATACGGTCGGCTTTTTCACGCATCAATCGGCGGAGACCAAAACACCGATGAATCTCTCGGTGTTCACGCCGCCCCAGGCCAAGGACGGTAAGGTCGCGGCGCTGATCTATCTCGCGGGCCTAACCTGTACCGAGGAAACCTTCATGATCAAGGCTGGCGCCCAGAAACTGGCCGCGGAGCTCGGTCTGGCCTTGATCTGCCCCGATACCAGCCCGCGTGGCGCCGGGATCGCGGGCGAGGACGATGACTGGGACTTCGGCACCGCCGCCGGCTTCTATCTGGATGCCACCGCCGCGCCCTGGTCGGCCAACTACCGGATGTACAGCTACATCACCAAGGAATTACCGGCGTTGTTGGCGGAACACTTCCCCGCTATCGACATGGATCGGCTTGGACTGTTCGGCCATTCCATGGGCGGGCACGGCGCGCTGACCATTCATTTGAAGAACCCGGACCTGTTCAAGACCGTCTCCGCCTTCGCGCCGATCGCGGCGCCGATGCGCTGCCCCTGGGGAAACAAGGCGTTCTCAAATTATCTCGGACCCGACCGGGACGCCTGGAAGGACTATGACGCGACCGAGCTGGTGGCGAGCCGTGGCAGCGGCCCGGCGATCCTGATCGACCAGGGGCTAGCCGACGGTTTTCTGGAGCAGGAGCTGCATCCGCATCATTTCGAGGCCGCCTGCGCCGCCGCCGGACGCGCGCTCACCCTGCGCCGCCACGAGGGCTATGATCACGGCTACTACTTCATCGCCAGCTTTATCGAGGACCATTTGCGGCACCACGCAAAGGGGCTTTGATCAGCCTCTCCCCTTGCAATCAGGCGAGAAATACCCGAAGTAGCGAGGTTCAATTCGGAACCCGAGACCGCTCATGCCGATCAAGATCCCCGAAGACCTGCCCGCCAGCGACATTCTGGAGAAGGAAGGCGTCCTCCTGATCAAGGAGAATGACGCCATTCGCCAGGACATCAGGCCGATGCGGATCGCGCTTCTCAACCTGATGCCGAAGAAGATCGAGACCGAGACCCAGATCGTCCGCGTCCTCGCCGGCACACCGCTTCAGGTCGAGATGACCCTGGTCGCGCCCACCGGCTATCAGCCGAAGAACACGCCCCGCGAGCACATGCTCGACTTCTATCAGGAGTTCGCGGCGATCCGGGACCAGAAATTCGATGGGCTCATCATTACCGGCGCGCCGATCGAACAAATGCCTTTCGAGGACGTCGTCTACTGGGAGGAATTGAAGACAATCTTCGATTGGTCCCGCGACAACGTGCACGGGCTTTTCAATCTATGCTGGGGCGCCCAGGCGGCGCTCTATCATTTCTACGGTATTCCGAAGCACCAACTTCCGAACAAGCGGTTCGGCGTTTACCCGCACAGGGTGGCGATCAATCGATCGCTGCTGGTGCGTGGCCTGAATGACGTGATTCCCGTCCCGGTCTCGCGTCACACCGAGAATCACCGCTCCGATCTGCAGCCTCATCCGCATCTAGAGGTCCTGATCGAGTCCGATGAAGCCGGGATGTGCGTGGTGATCGATCCGAAGCTACGACATGTCCACAACTTCAATCACCTGGAATACGATTCCGACACGCTGCACCACGAGTACAAGCGCGACCTGACCACCGGGGAGCCGATCCAGCCGCCGAAATACTACTATCCCGACGGTGATACCGGCTCGCCGCCGATCAACACCTGGCGCGGCAGCGGGCATCTGCTGTTCTCGAACTGGCTCAACTGGATCTATCAGACAACGCCCTTCGACATCGAGCGGATCGGCGAGAAAAGCTGACCCCGCGTCTTCGCGACGAGGCTCCCTCGATGCCCCCACCTACTCCAGGCGATGCCTATTTCGAATATGACCGGCCCGAGGTCGTGGCCCTGGTACCCGAAAGCGCGAGCCGGATCCTGGATATCGGCTGCGCCGCCGGGGCGCTCGGCGCGGCGCTGAAGGCGCGCGGGCCGTGCACGGTTTGGGGTATCGAGCTTGAACCCGATATCGCCGCGCGAGCCGGCGACCGTCTCGACACGGTCTTGGTTGGCGACGCGATCGAGGTCGGAGCAACTTTGGAAACCGAAAGCTTCGACGCGGTGATCATGGCCGACGCGCTTGAGCATATCGCCGACACGGACGCGGCATTGGGGATGGTCCGCCGGGTCATGAAGCCGGACGCGAAACTTGTCCTCAGCCTTCCCAACGTGCGGCATTGGTCGGTGCTCCAGATGCTCCTCTCCGGCGATTGGCGCTATGCCGATGCCGGGATCATGGACCGCACCCATCTACGGTTCTTCACCCTGCGCAGCGCCGCCAGAACCTTGAAGGAGGCGGGCTTCACCGTCGAACACGCGGCCGGAACCAATGTCACCGCGCCGCCGCCGGAGGGTTTCATCGAAGGGATTGAAACCGCCATGCGATCGGTCTCCATGGACAGCGCGGGCTTAGCGCGCGAGGCCGGCTTGTTTCAGTTCCTGTTTGTTTGCTCGAAGACGGATGCCTGATGAGCGCGGACGCGCCGGAAGATCTGGAGACTCGGGCCAGGCAAGCCCTGCATGACGCCGATCCGGAGGCCGCCGCGCGGATCGAGCCGGTGCTCGCCGCCCTGCCCGCGATCTCTCCGGACCTGTCGGTTCTGCGGATCGACCTTGCGCGCCTGCGCCGCTCTCGGGCCGAGGTTCGCGATCTTACCCATCAAGCCCTAGGCGATTGGTTCGACGCCACGCCCATCCGCGCGCCGCGTGGCGGCGTTGGACAAATGAAGGGTCCAGCCCAGATTGACTACCTCGAGGCGCGGGCAAGCTTGATCCTCCCCCTGGCGCGGCAGGTCCTGCAAGACCCGAGCTCCTTCGATCAATCGGCGCGGCCATCCTTTCACGGCCTCGCGAGATGTTGTTTCCTGCCGCGGGTGGACTGGTCCCCAGTCACGCCCGCGGGCCTCGTCCTCGCGCGGGGCATGGCGGCGGACGCGCGGGAAATGGCGCGGGTCCTCGGCGGCGACCCGACCACCGGCAATGAAGGCCTGAGCCTGGACGATCCGGTCAAGGTTCACGAGGACCAGCGGGTCATCGTTATCGGCGGCTCGGATAACTGGTATCATTTCGTGTTGGACTATCTGCCCCGGCTTCTAGCCGTCATCGAACGTGGCCTTCCGGAACTCGGCTGGAAAGTCGGCCTCGCCAGGGGCACGCTTGATCTGTTCGCCCCGGTGGTGAATACCCTCGGCTTACCGCGAGAAGCCTTGCTCTGGTTGGACGACGAAACCGGACACTTCTTTCCGCGGGCGATCTGCATTTCGAATTTCAATTTGGAGGCCCGCCCTCACCCCCATGCGTTGGCGTTGTTGCGTGACTTTTTCCAACCCAAGCTAGGCGGGCACGCGACCGGCCCCGCGCGCCTTTACGTCAGCCGCGCCGGTATCCATCGGCGGCGCCTTTCCAACGAGGCCGCCCTTCTCGACGGTTTGACGGCGCGCGGCTTCCAAGTGGTTCAACCGGAAAACCTCGACCTTTTGGAGCAAATCGCCCTGTTCCAAGACGCGCGCCTCGTCGTCGGAGTCCACGGTTCGGCGCTTACCAATATCGTCTGGTGCCGCGATCTGGCGGGTCTGCTAGAGCTTGCTTCGTATCCGTCGGGCATCTCGTGGCGCAACACCGACCCGCATTTCAGCGTGCTCTCCAGACTTCTCAGCGCCCGCTACCAACGCCTACGGGCCACCGCCGAAGAGACCGTCACTCCTGGTGATCATATGAGCGACTTTTCCCTCGATCCCCAGACGGTTCTCGACGCCCTGGATCAATTGATCGCCGAAACCGGCGCCTAGTACCGTGTCACGGTGTTAACGCCTCTCGCCATGACGCTCCTTTACCGTCGCCCTGGCGAAGGCCAGGGCTTGTGCCGTGAGCGCCGACCAAGCGGGAAATCTTCGGGCCGATCGATCCGCCGTTGCTCGTCAACGCAGGCGGAAAGAGCCCTGACCTCAGTCAGGGCGACGGCAAGCTTGACGGCCCCTAATGACACACAAGTTCTGGTTAACGCGGTTTGGCCTCCCCCCCTGTGACCCGCCGCATGACCAGGGTGTCACGCTCCAGGCTTAGCGCCCTATCGATTACGACTTTCGGCTCGGACACCAGGAGGTGGCGAAACCGGTCCAGATCCGTGACGAGTTCGGCGGGGAAATAGTCGTTCACCTCGACCACGACCCACTCGAAGCCGGGTCGCCCGAAAAGGTCCAGCCCCTGGGCGAGAATCCCCTCGACGCCGTGGTCCTCCAAATTCTTGGAAACGGCATATTCCTGGTGCGTGAAGCTCTTGAGTTTCAGGCGTACATGGTCGTCGTCGCCGAGATATGAAAAGTGCCAACCCGCGTGCTGAAGCACCGCCTCGCCCGGCTCGAGGTTTCCCTGCCAGGACCGCTTCTGCAGCACAGTGCGGGCATCGCGCAAGCCCTGTGGGCCGAAACTGCGAAAGACATCTCCGCGCGCCGCCACCGCCCAGACATAGACCGGATCGGCGCCGCGCATTTGAAGATAGTTGAACCGGAGATAGAACAGGGGCATGCGAAATCCGGCCAGCCGGATCGCCGGGTCGGCCAGAACCGCCTCAATGCTCTCGCGGCGAGGAAGCTCGTCGATATCGGATATGAGAACAAGGTCGTCATCGGCGATGGCGGGCAGCCCCTTGGCGATGGCGTTGCGTTGCGCGCTCTCTCGTGGCCAGGGATCGTCGCCGGGAGGTAGGCGCGGTATGAGAATATGTTGGATTCGGTCACGCCACCGCGCGAACCGAGCCTCGTTCTCTTGAAAATGCATAGGCTTGGCGAGCCCGGTATGAGATTCGCCCGCCTCGACCAAGACAAAACGGTCGACAATCCCGTCCAGGATCTTCAGACGCAGTTCCAGCAGATCCAGCTCGTTGTTGAACATGAAACAGTCGTAAACCGCCATGGCCGGGCCAATCCGGAAATCATACACGCGACATCCCGCGTCATGCGCGGCGCTCGGTCGAGAACCATGTCATGCCATGAACGAGCTCGCCAAGCTATCCCTTGACCTGCGCCTCCCGGACCCCGAAACTAACTCCAGACGGAGGGTGTGGAGCCCGCGACAGCGCGCGCCACATCTCCCGAAAGGGGCCCTCCCAAGAGGCACCAATTGGAGACACAGGGGAGAAAACGCGATGCCCACCGTATCGATGACGGTGAACGGGAAGTCCGTGTCCGGCGAGGTCGAGGCTCGGACGCTTCTTGTTCAGTTTCTGCGCGATCAGTTGCGCCTGACCGGCACCCACGTCGGTTGCGATACCAGCCAGGGCGGCGCCTGTGTCGTGCATATCGACGGCGAGTCCGCCAAGAGCTGCACCATGCTGGCTCTCCAGGCCGATGGCGCCGAGGTGACCACGATCGAAGGTTTGGCCGACGGCGAGACCCTGCACCCGATGCAGGAGGCTTTCCGGAACAATCATGGTCTGCAGTGCGGTTTCTGCACGCCGGGCATGGTGATGAGCGCCATTGATCTGGTGAAAAAGAATCCCAACGCTTCCGAGACCGAAATCCGCGAATGGCTGGAAGGCAATATCTGTCGCTGCACCGGCTACCACAACATCGTGAAATCGATCCAGGAAGCCGCTGGAAACATGGGAGGCTGACATGCCAGATGGAGTCACCGGTACCGGTATCGGCGCCGCCGTCAAGCGGGTCGAGGACCAGCGTTTCCTCACCGGGCGGGGCAATTACACGGACGACATCAACCGTCCGGGCCAGACTTACGCCTATATGATGCGTAGCCCGCATGCCCACGCGACGATCAATTCGATCGACACCTCGGCCGCCAGCGCCGCGCCGGGCGTGGTCGCGGTTTTCACCGGCGCCGACATGGAAGTGGGCGGCTTGCCGTGTGGTTGGCTGATCCATAACGAGGACGGCAGCCCGATGCACGAGCCGCCGCATCCGCCGCTCGCGGTCGGCAAGGTGCGCCACGTGGGCGATCAAGTCGCCTGTGTCATCGCCGACAGCCTGGAGCAAGCCAAGGCCGCCGCCGAAATGATCACCGTTGATTACGGCGTTCTTCCCGCCGTGATGGACATGAAGGCGGCGGAAGCCGGCGGAACCCTGGTTCACGACGATATCGGCACCAACAAATGCTATGACTGGGGTCTTGGAGACAAGGACGCGGTCGACGCGGCGCTGGCCGCCTCGGCGCATGTCACAGAGATCGACATCGTCAACAACCGGCTGATCCCGAACGCCATGGAGCCGCGCGCGGCGGTGGCCGAGTTCAACGGCCATAACAGCGAGTACACGCTTTACACCACCTCGCAGAACCCGCATGTGATCCGGCTTCTAATGGGCGCCTTTGTTCTGTCGATCCCCGAACACAAGCTCAGGGTGATCGCGCCGGATGTCGGCGGTGGCTTCGGCTCGAAGATCTTTCTTTATGCCGAGGAAACCATCATCACCTGGGCCTCGGCGCGGATCGGTCGTCCGATCAAATGGACGGCGGAGCGTTCGGAAGCCTTCATGACCGACGCCCATGGCCGTGACCATGTCACCCACGCCAAGCTCGGCATCGACGCTGACGGCAAGTTCACCGCGCTCAAGGTCGAGACCTACGCGAATATGGGCGCCTATCTCTCGACCTTCGCGTCCAGCGTGCCGACCTATCTCTACGCGACGCTGCTGGCCGGCGTGTACACCACCCCGGTGATCTACGCCAATGTGAAGGCGATCTTCACAAACACCGTGCCGGTCGACGCCTATCGGGGCGCCGGTCGGCCCGAGGCGACCTATCTGCTGGAGCGGATCGTCGATACGGCGGCGCGGGAGACCGGTGTCGATCCTGTCGAGATCCGGCGCCGGAACATGATCGCGCCGGACGCCTTCCCCTATCAGACGCCGGTCGCCCTGGCCTATGACAGCGGGAACTATCAGGCGACCCTGGAAAGCGCTCAGTCACTCGCCGATATCGCTGGTTTCGCGGCCCGCAAGGCGGCCTCCGAGGCCAAGGGCAAGAAGCGCGGCATGGGTTACTCGACCTATATCGAGGCTTGCGGCATCGCCCCGTCGGCGGTGGCGGGAGCGCTCGGCGCTCGCGCGGGTCTGTACGAATCCGCCGAGGTGCGCGTGCACCCGACGGGATCGGTGACGATCTTCACCGGCTCGCACAGCCATGGCCAAGGTCACGAGACGACCTTCGCGCAATTGGTCTCCGAGCAGCTCGGCATCCCGATGGAAAGCATCGAGATCAACCACGGCGATACCGGCAATGTTCAGTTCGGCATGGGCACCTACGGCTCGCGCTCGCTCGCGGTGGGCGGCGAGGCGCTGGTGAAGGCGACCGGCAAGATCATCGCCAAGGCCTCGAAGATCGCGGCCCATATCATGGAAGCTTCGGTCGACGACATCGAGTTCAAGGACGGCAACTTCACGGTCGCCGGCACCGACAAGTCGATGGCGTTCGGCGAGATCGCGCTTGCCGCCTATGTCCCGCACAACTTCCCGCATGACGAGCTGGAACCTGGGCTGGACGAGACGGCGTTCTATGATCCCGCGAACTTCACCTTCCCTGGTGGCACGCATATCTGCGAGGTCGAGGTCGATCCCGAAACCGGCGTGGTCGAGGTTCAGAACTTCACCGCCGTCGATGATATCGGCCGGGTCATCAATCCGATGATCGTCGAGGGACAGGTTCAGGGCGGCGTCGCCCAGGGTATCGGTCAGGCGCTGCTCGAAGGCTGCTCCTATGACCGGGACGGACAGCTTCTGACCGGCTCCTACATGGATTACACCATGCCTCGGGCTGACAGTATTCCGAACATCAAGGTCGGAACACAATCCACTCTCTGCACCCATAACTCGCTTGGTGTGAAGGGCGTGGGCGAGGTCGGGGCCATCGGCTCTCCACCCGCCGTCATCAACGCCATTGTCGACGCGCTCTCGGATCTCGGCGTTAAGGACGTCTCCATGCCGGCCACCTCGGCCAAGGTGTGGCGGGCGATCCAAGACGCCACGAGCTAGTCGCGGAACCGAGAACAGCGTTATCAAAGGGAAATCGAACCATGCATGATTTCAACTATCAAAAGGCCGGTAGCGTGGCCGACGCGGTCTCCGCGCTCAAGGCGGCGGAAGACGGCAAGGTAATGGCGGGCGGAATGACCCTCCTGCCGACCATGAAGCAACGTCTCGCGGCGCCTTCCGATGTCATCGACCTCGGCGGCATCTCCGGCATTGACGGGATTGACGGGTCTGGTGGCGTGACCATCGGCGCCATGGCGACCCATGCCTCTGTCGCCGGCTCGGCGGCGGTCAAGGGCGCGATCGGAGCTCTGGCGGATCTCGCCGAGGGGATTGGCGATCCACAGGTCCGCAATCGCGGCACCATCGGCGGCTCGATCGCCAATAACGACCCGGCGGCGGACTATCCGGCGGCCTGTCTGGCGCTCGGCGCTACGATCAAGACCGACCGGCGCGAGATTTCGGCGGATGATTTCTTCAAGGGCCTCTTCGAGACCGCGCTTGAGGAAGACGAGATCATCACCTCGGTCAGCTTTCCCCAGCCGGAGAAGGCCGCCTATGTGAAGTTCCCGAACCCGGCCTCGCGCTACGCCCTCGTCGGGGTGTTCGTCGCCAAGACCGCGGGCGGTGTCCGGGTCGCGATCACCGGCGCGGGCGATGACGGCGTGTTCCGCGCCACGGCCTTGGAACAAGCTCTGTCAGGCAACTTCTCCGCCTCGGCGCTGGACGGCGTGTCGGTATCGGATGACGGACTGATGAGCGATATTCACGCCAGCGCGGAATATCGAGCGCATCTGATTACCGTCATGGCCAAGCGCGCGGTCGCGGCCGCGGGCTAAACCACGATCATGCCCCTCACCGGGCAAGAGAAAGGCCGGCTCCAATAGAGCCGGCCTTTTTCGTTGGCCTCCATTAAACTCAGGCGACGCTAATCCGCCGCCGCGAGTTGAGCCTGGCGGCGCTGTTCATAGGCTCTGATCGCAAGGTTAACGTCCGTGCGCGTCGCCGTGACCGTTTCCTCGGTGAAGATCTTGGAAAGCAGCTTGTCGACCTCGCGCCGCGCCGCGACCAGACCGGTCTGCATCGGCGCGGTCTTGATCATTTCCGCGACGACCCGCGTCAGTTCCGAGACATGCACCCCCAGTTCCGGCTGTCCCGTGGCCCGAACAAGCTCCATCGTGCTTTTAGCCTGCGCGCGCAACTGACCAAGATAGCCGGTCGCGGAGGCAGCCGCGTTGTCGCGATTGACGGCAATGTCCGCGAGCCCTTGGAGAAAAGCCAACTGGAAGACCGAGCGGCGCAGTTTCTCGGCGGCGATTTCCCTGGCGGAATGATCGATCCGCCACTTGAGATCCGCTTCATCGACAAAGCGTCCCCGCTCTTTTTCCGCCAGACTGTTCGGCGGAAAGAACGCCGGGATCGTCGACACCCGGTTCGGGTCCCGTCGGCGCTCCGGGCCGGTATAGTCCGCGGTCACGATGAAGGGTTTGCGGCGCTCGACAATCGTCTGAATGCGCTCCGACAGGCGGCCGGGCGAAATTGGATTGACCAGGATATCGTCGACGCCCGCGTCGATCGCGCTGCGCACGGTTGTCCAATCCTTGTTCCAGGTCGTCACGATCACCGCCGTGAAGGGATTGCGTCCGATATCACCATTCCGCAGGCGACGCACGAGATTGAGCAAGGCGCCATCCTGGATATCCGCGTCACCGATGATCAGATCAAAGCCCGGACCATGCAACGCCGCCTCAAGCGCCTCAACATCCCGCATCAGCTTCACATCACCATAGCCGAGGACACGAAATCCCCCGCAGAGCGTCGTGGCCACCGATACATTTTTGTCAACGAGGACGACCGATACCGCCCCACGGTTGCGTTTCAACTCTTTTTCGTCCATGCCGCACCTCTAACCTCTAGCGATCCGTTTCTCGAATCACCGTTACGAGCATTAGACCTGTAAAAGGTTAACGATTTTGAAACGCCGCATCACGGATTGGTGACCTTCGGTTCGACAGAGGCCAGCGGCGCTCGATCGCCGTGCAATTTTCGTTTCACGGGCGTCGCCGGCGCGTGGTATCCCATCCACTCGCGTTGTGAACCTTCCCGGACCTGATCATGCCCGCGCCGCCCGCCACGGTCGATGACACTCTCCGCCTGCTCGGCGCCGGTAACTATGTCGCCGATCAATCGCTGGCGACCGCGCTGCATCTGGCGTTGACCTTGCGGCGCCCCCTATTTCTAGAGGGCGAGGCGGGGGTCGGGAAAACCGAGATCGCCAAGGTTCTCGCGGAAACCTTGGAGCGTCCACTGATCCGCCTCCAGTGCTATGAGGGGCTCGACGTTTCCTCGGCGGTTTATGAGTGGAACTACTCCCGCCAAATGCTGGAAATCCGGCTCGCCGAGGCGGCGGGCGCCGCCGATCGCTCAAAGCTGGCGGCGGATCTTTTCTCAAGCGATTTCCTGATAGAGCGCCCGCTTCTCCAGGCCCTGCGCTCCACCGACGCGGGTGCCCCGGTTCTTCTGATTGACGAGCTTGACCGCACGGACGAGCCGTTCGAGGCCTATCTGCTGGAAGTGCTCTCCGACTATCAGGTAACCATCCCCGAGATCGGCTCGATCAAAGCCGAGACACCGCCAATCGTCATCATCACCTCGAACCGAACACGCGAGATCCACGACGCGCTGAAACGCCGGTGCTTCTATTATTGGGTGGATTACCCGAGCGCGGAACGCGAAATGGAAATCCTTCGCATCAAGGCCCCAAGCGCGCCCGAAAATCTGGGCCGCCAGGTTGTTGCCTTCGTTCACAAACTCCGCCAGATGGATTTGTTCAAGCAGCCTGGCGTCGCCGAAACGATCGATTGGACCCACGCGTTGATTCAGCTCAATCACCTGGCGCTGGACCCGACGGCGGTCGACAACACACTCGGCGTGTTGCTGAAGTATCAGGATGACATCGCCAAGATCCAAGGCAGCGAAGCCAACCGACTTCTAACCGAGGTTCGCGCGGAACTCTCGATGGCGGCGGGAGCTTGAACGGGGCACCCGCATGAACGACGCCGCCCCCAGCCTCCCGGATGACGCCGATGGCGGCAAGCTCGCCGACAACATCGTCTATTTCGGGCGTGTCCTGCGGCGCGCCGGCCTACCGGTCGGACCCGGCACCGTGCTGGAAGCGGTCCGGGCCGTCGAAGCCGTCGGGATCACCGACCGCGAAGTCTTCTACTGGGCCCTGCATGCGGTTTTCGTGAACCGCCGGGACCAACGCGAGGTCTTCGATCAGGCTTTCCATATTTTCTGGAAGAACCCTCGGCTCCTGGAACGCATGATGCAGATGGTTCTGCCGACATTCAGGACCGGTGAGGCGCCCGAGAAGGAGAACCAGCTCAACCGGCGGGTCGCCGATGCCTTGACCCAGGACGCGGGAGGCGACGACGGAGAAGCCGGCGAGGACGGAGAACAGGAAATCCAGTTCGACGCCGCCATGACCTATTCCGGCGCCGAGGTTCTGCAAGTCATGGACTTCGAGAAGATGAGCGCCGAGGAAATTGCCGAGGCGCGGGCCGCGATCTCTCGCCTGCGCTTGCCGATCATGGACGTTCCAACCCGGCGGTTCGGCCCCAGCGCACGCGGCGCGAAAGTCGATTTGCGGGCCAGTCTTCGAGCATCGCTACGGGGTGGCGGCGACACAATTCCGATCAAGCTCAAGAAACCCCGCCGACGGCCACCGCCCCTCGTCACCCTCTGCGACATCTCCGGCTCCATGAGCCGCTACTCGCGCATGCTGCTGCACTTCATGCACACGATCACGAATGACCGCTCGCGAGTGCACACGTTTCTTTTCGGA